>Ga0172367_10001077_pt1 | contig 40965 bp, 32 predicted proteins | sample Lak10m_FD_114542 | JGI IMG/M metagenome (GOLD analysis project Ga0172367, IMG submission 114542) | Freshwater microbial communities from Kabuno Bay, South-Kivu, Congo - kab_022012_10m | ecosystem: Environmental > Aquatic > Freshwater > Lake | place: Democratic Republic of the Congo: South-Kivu... | reverse complement strand
CGCCGCTCAAGCTCAGTGGTCATGTGCTCAGCGTTGATGCGATGGGTGGAGCAAAGTTGGTTGACCTCGTTGCGGATGGGAGCGTTGCGCGTGAGGGAGTCGCAGCCATGGGAGAGATGATCCGCGCGGTACGCGCGCGCGAGTTCGGAGTGCCCAAGGACTACAAGCCCGATCAAGTATCTGGCTGGCGACAGCGTGATTCATTCAGCAGTCTGCTTCGGCGCGTGGCGGGTGGTGGTGGCGTGGAATCTGCTGACGAAAGTGAGGGTGGGTTGGATGGCGAGGCTCCGATGGATGGGGGCGCCGCATGATCGAGCGGTACCTCGCCAACGCGGGAAGTGGAAAGACCCACGCGCTCTCGGGTGCATGGCTGCGCGTGGCGCACGAGGGCGTGGTTGCAGGCGACCCAGATCGGATGACGTCGATTCTGGCTACCACCTTCACTCGGGCCGCAGCACGCGACATTCTGGCGAAGATCCTTGTGCGGCTCGCGGACGGGGTTCTATCGGCTGAGAAGCGTCGTGAGTTGGCGCAGTCGATTTTCGTCGACAGCTCTGCGGGCGGCGAAGTGAGGGCAGAGCAGCTACTCGAGGCAGTGATCGCTCGAATCGACCGAGTGGAAGTTCGGACGCTCGACTCGCTGCTGATGCGCATGGCGCGCGCCTATGCCCTCGAACTTGGAATTGGCACGCAGCTGTCGCCGCTCGATGATGCCGCAACGGGGCAAGTACTGCGAGAGTCGCTCGCGTGTGTCATCAGCGATCCGGCGAACAAGCCCGCGGAGATGCTGCGTGTACTTCGGTCCGAGGAGGACCGAGTGGACTCGATCGAGCAGACCTTTACTTCGGCGCGGGCTCTCTTGAGCGCGTGGCAAGACAGCGGTGGAAGCGGTGATCCGAACGCTGCAGTGCCAGAATGTTGGCTCGGACCTGCGTGCGTAAACCGCGTTGTGTTTGAGGATGCACGCGAGGCGGTTCGCAGAGCACTCGTGGGCCTGCAGCAGCTTGGGGAGAGCCACAAGAGCATCAGGCAATATGCAGCGAGCGGAAAGTTCTGGCTGCTGTCGGAAGCGGTCGGGGGTGGGCCACTGCCCGCGCGCGTTTGTTTGGAGTATCTCGAGTCCGGTGCGATCAAGAGCGTTGCGGAGGGGAAGAGCGCCTTCTATAAGAAGGAGTTTCCGAGAGACCTGCACACAGATTTGAAGGTCGTCGCTGCGTGGCTGCGCGGCGAAGTCCTGCATGCCAGACTGCGCGGACATCAGGAAGCGGCGCGGTTGGCTTCGCTCCTTGTTGTGGCTGAACAGGATGCGCTGCGACAGCGCGGGGCTTGCACATTTGAGTCCATCACGCGGTCGATTGCGGGTGGTATGAACGATGAAAGCATGGCTGAGATTCTCATGCGGCTCGATCAGCAGATCCATCATTTGCTGCTCGACGAGTTTCAGGACACGAGCCTTTCGCAGTGGAGGGCGCTCGACCCCTTGGCGATCAGTCTCGCTGCGGGCGGCGACGAACCCCGTTCGATCCTGGCCGTAGGCGACATCAAGCAGTCGATCTATGGTTGGCGTAGCGGTGATCCACGGCTGCTGCGCGGCTTGCCATCGCTCCTGAGTGAGGGGGGCGATGCCGATGTGCAGGAGCGGCTGCTGACGACCAGTTGGCGAAGCGCACCGATCGTTCTCGAAGCGGTCGACGAGGTCTTCAACAATCTGAAGTCGCCCATTCATTCGCTTCGGTTCCCACCTGGTGAGTGCCTCAGTCAGAACCTTGTGGATGCGCTCGATGCATGGCTCGACATCTATCAGCCCCATCAGGCGGCGCAGAAGAATCAGCAACTCACGGGCACTGTCGCGATCGCGCAGTACGAGACGTGCGCGGAGCGTCTTGATGCGTGTGCGCGGAAGGCAGTGGACCTCTGGAATCGCAGCAAGGGATCACTCCGTATCGCTGTGATCCATCAAAAGAACAAGGATGCGAGCGAAGTGGCTGAACGTATCCGTGCCATCGACGGGTCGCCCGGCTGCTCATTGCGAGCGAAGGGGAGTCTGCGCGACAGTGCGGTTGTGTTGGCGTTTCTCGATGCAATCCGAGTCGCCGCGCATCCGATGGATTGCACGGCGTTCTTGAGTGTGCTGATGTCGCCTTTGAAGGATGTGTGGGATGTGGGCGTGGAAAGCGCGCATCCGTGGCCCGAGAAGCGAAAGCTGTCAGCAGATGTATCGAAGGAACTGCTTGAGAAGTTCGCGAAGTCAACTGTCGCTGCCACGCTGAACGAGTGGCGCGTGGAGATCGCACGCCGCGGTCTGCTTGCCGCGGGCGATCGTCGGCGTCTCGACCGCGCACTGCATGTCATCGCCCGAGCGGAGCGGGCGGGCATGACGCTTGATGAGATCGTGGAGGCAGTCGAACAGGAAGATTGCCGCGATGTCGAAGGGCAGCCGATCGAATCGATCACCATCCATCAGGCGAAGGGGCTCGAGTGGGACATCGTGATCTTCGGCACATCTGCGCACCTTTCTGGTCAACACTCGCAGTCGTTGGCGGTCGAGCGGAACACTCCCTACCGCGGTGTTGGGCATGACCGTGTGGCGCCTGAGGTTCCGCTCATCACTCGTCAGGGGGTAGTTGGTGAAGTGAACGACTCCGCGGACCGATTCGCGATGCAGGACAAGTTGAGTGCGCTCTATGTCGCCTTGACACGCGCCAAGCGCGGACTGTTCATCATGGTCGATCGGAAGACCCCCCAAAGCGGGAAATCTCCCAAAAGCAACGCGTCCCATGGTTCGATTGTTCTTGAGGCACTCGCGCACAGTGAAGTACTGTCGCGAGCGGGAGATGAGTCGTGGATCGATCACTCGCGGGCAGCGCTCGAAGCGGGTGTGCGCAGGAGCGCGCCACCGCTTCCCTCCGCTCCACGGACGCCGCGGCGCGGGCTTGTCGCCGAGGTCGCTTCGCAGCAAGCGGCGGCGACGCAACACATCGATGTGGCTGATGTTGTTGTCTCGGGTCCCGCACAGCGGGCGGCACTTGATCGCGGCACGCTCGCGCATGCTGTGTGCGAAAGACTGGAGTGGAGCGACGGTTGGCAGCCCGATGTGGACGCCATCGCGCGAGAAATCGAGCCGAGCATCACCTATCCAAGTGTCGCGGCCATCACGGACTGCGTGCGTGACACGATCCAGCAACTTCAGGCGCCAGACATCATTCGGGCGCTGGCGCATCCTGTTGGGAACGCCATCGCACTGCGGGAGCGCAAGTTCCTTGCGCTGCTGTCGAATGGTCGTATTCAGGAAGGATCGATTGATCGACTGGTGTTGCGCGGGGAACCCGGTGCGTGGGAACACCTGCAAGTGGTGGACTTCAAGACCGATCAGCCGCCGAGCCACGCAACGGGGAGCCAACTTGACGCATGGATTGAAGAGCGCGTCGAGCATCACAAGCCGCAACTCGATGCGTATCGCCTTGCCATGGCGCGGGAGTATCGGGTGCCGTTTGAGCGATGCGAGTTGCTGCTGGTTCTGCTTGCGTGTGGGCGAGCAGTCGTCGCATGACCTTCTATGATGGCGGACTCATGTTCGCTGTCGCCGCATGTCTGACCCTTGCCACCGCTCAAGCGGTGAGCGAAGTGCCGCCAAAGTTGCAGGTGGTCGTAGCGAGCGATGTCGCTGCAGATCTTGCCGCAGCGGTCGGTGGCAGCGTGATTGAAGTTGTGCGAGTCGGCGGTCTTGGCGGTGATCCTCACCATGCGGAGCCCACCCCTGCAGACGCTGCCAAGGTGGCGGGCGCTGGTCTTGTCATCGTGTTTGGTCTCGGTCTGGATGCGGATCTCAAGAAGATGCATGCCACATCGGGAAGCAGGGCGGGGCTCCTGCTATTGGCGGATGGGCTCGGCCGTGAGGGACAATCGTGTGATCACCCCGACCACTCCCACACACACGATGATGATGCACCGCCGGGGGTGAGCACTGATCCGCACGCGTGGCACGATCCAATCAAGGTGATCACCATGACCGATCGTCTTCAGCAGGCGTTTGCGGAACGCCGCCCCGCCGATGCGGCGGCGTTCAAGACGCAAGCGGAAGCACTTCGAGCGAAACTGCGCGAGTTGGATCTCTGGACGAAGGAGCAGTTGGCGAAAGTCCCTACGGATCGCCGAACGATTGTGACAACGCATGAGGCACTTGGGCATTGGGGAGCGCGGTACGGAGTTCGCGTGATCGGCGTCGAGATGACTGGAAGTGAAGTGGACACAAGTCCCACGCGCATTCTTGAACTTGTCGCCTCCGTGCGTGCGTCTGGCGCTCCGGTGATCTTCGGGGATGTTGCGCATCGGTCGCGGACGGCCGAAGTCGTCGCGCGCGAGTCGGGTACGCGGTTGGTCGAAACGCTGCGGCTTGATGGGCTGACGCCATCCAAGGAGATGGGCGGCAGTGCTTACCTTGCGACGATGCGCGGGAACACCGAGGCGATCGTCAAGGCGCTTCAGCCGTGAAGGACACGGCACTCTCCTACGGAGGTCGTCATCTGCATGCGCCCGATCCGGGGGCGCCCGCGCTCGCACTTGACGGCGTTGCGGCAGGGCACTCAGGTGCCGCACCGATCCTGCATGATGTCAACTTCACATTGCCCGTTGGCAAGCGGTTCGCACTGGTGGGACCGAACGGTTCGGGCAAGAGCACTCTACTGAAGACGGTCGCGGGGCTTCTGCCGCTCTGTGACGGAAACATTCGTGTCTTCGGACTGCGTGTTGGTGCGTGTCATCACCGCACGTCCTACGTCCCACAGCGACAATCGATCAACTGGGATTTTCCCGTGGATGTCGCGCGATTCACGCTGGCCGGTCGCTTTGTGCACACGGGCTGGCTCCGCCGACCGAGTGTGAAGTGCCAGGCGGTGGTGGAGGGCGTTCTCGCTTCGCTTGGTCTCACGGAGATCGCGCGCCGTCCGATCGGCGAGTTGTCGGGTGGTCAACAGCAGCGGCTGCTGCTTGCTCGTGCCGCCGCACAGGAGTCTGATCTCTTGTTGCTCGATGAGCCACTGAACGCAGTCGATGCCGCATCACGAGTACTCGTTGGTGCGCTGCTCGATCGGCTTCAGGCTGCCGGCAAGTCGATGATCGTCTCAACCCACGATGTCGGGATGCACGATCTGCCGTTCGATGACGTCCTGTCGATCGAGGACGGCACGGTTCATGGAGGTCCTCGATGAACTGGCTGCTTGAACCGTGGACGCACGGGTTCATGCGGGACGCGTTGGCGGCAGGGCTCGCTGCAGGCGTTGCATGCGGGGTTCTTGGAGTCTTTGTGGTGTTCCGCCGCATGGCGTTCGTCGGTGAAGCCATGTCGCATACGACCTTGCCGGGGCTGGTGATCGCGCAAGCGAAGGGCTTCAACCTGATAGCTGGTGCGCTCGCGAGCAATCTTGTCACGGCGCTTGGCATCGCGGTCTTGTCTTCACGCACCTCGCGGCGGCGCGGCATCCGTGATGATGCAGCCATTGGCGTCGTCTTCACGGGGATGTTTGCACTTGGAGTGGTGCTGACTGCGCGCATCGGCTCGTGGCGTGATCTCTCGCACCTGCTGCTCGGCAATCTGCTCTCGGTGGCGCAGGGCGACCTCCTGTTCATGGTGTGCGCTGCTGTGTTGGTGCTCGCGGTCGTCGTTGCGCTTTTCAAGGAGATGGAACTCGCCTCGTACGATCCGACCTACGCGGATCTCATCGGCATTCGGTCGCAGCGATTGCATGCGCTGCTGCTGGTGCTCATCGCGCTTGCCGTCGTGTCGGGCGTGCAGGTCGTTGGGGTGGTTCTCACAAGCGCGCTGTTGGTCACGCCAGCTGCAACGGCAGCGCTCCTCACTCGGCGCATGATTCCTATGCTATGGATTTCAGTCGTCACTGCAACGGTGGCCGTGGTGGGCGGATTGCTGCTGTCCTATCACGCATCCTTGCCAAGCGGTGCAACGATCGTGCTGATGGCCGCACTGCTCTTCATCGCCGTGTGGGTCTGGCGCCGCACGCAGCGTGGATGATCGCGTTCAGGACGGCCGAATCACGGCAGATAGAGGCGCTGCGATGCCAACTGCCGCCGCCTCATCGAGGAAGTCGACGCGCCCTGTCTTGATGTCGTACATGCCGCCCACGAGTGCGACTTCGCCCGTGGCAAGCATCTTCGAGATGGTCGGGCTGTTGTCCTGAATCCACCGCATGGCGTTTCGCACATTGATGGCCGCCACTCGGTCCACGAACGCCTCGTTGGATGCATCGCGGCGATCCTTGAAGGTCGTCTCCATGCGAACAGCCTCAGAGATTGGATCGGTGATGGATGGGAGATTGGTCAGCCCCGTTGCTTCCACCGGATCGAGACCCTTCGCCACGAAGTCACAAGCGGCCTTCACGGCGCCGCAGCGCGTGTGCCCAAGCACCAGGATCAGGCGAGCGCCGGCCACCTTGCATGCGAACTCGATGCTGCCGAGCGCTTTCGGGCTTGCCACATTGCCTGCAAGGCGAGCGATGAACATGTCCCCGATACCCGCATCAAAGATGAGTTCCACGGGCGCACGCGAATCGATGCAGCCGAGCACCACTGCAAGAGGATGTTGACCTGCGGCGGTTTGGTCCACTTGTCGCATCAGATCACGATTCAGCCGCCGCCCCGAGACGAAGCGTTCATTGCCCTCCCGGAGAGTCTGCAAAACCTGCAGGGGTGATGCAGCGGACTGCACCTCGCGCGTGCTGACATCGACATACTGCACCTGATCCTTCAGGTCGTAGCGATTCTTGAAGCCGAGCATGCTGACGACAACGCCCTTCCGTGGCGCCGTCTCATCCGTGAACTCACGGATGATGGCAACCATGTCGGAGTCGAGGTAGTCGGCGAGTCGCGCGTCGATGATGACCTGCTCTCCGCGCTTGAACGAAGAGAGCGTGTTCAGCAGTGCTGCACGGTTGAGGAATGTGGCCTGTCCGACCAGTTCGACTCGGTGCACGATCCCATGGACATGCGCCTCCTTGAGTACTCGGAAACCGTGCTTCATGTTGCCGACGAGCACCATGAACAGACTGACGGTGAGTCCGATGAGTACACCTTTCAAGAGATCGGTGCCGACGATCGCAAGAATCGTGATGACAAATGGGATGAACTGGGTCTTGCCCTGTCTCCACATGCTGCGAAATGTCTGTGGACTCGCCAGCTTCCATCCAGTGGCGACGAGCACCGCGGCGAGGGCGGCCTTCGGGATGGTGTTGATGACTGTCGGGATCAGCAGCACCGTTCCCAAAAGCAGAACGCCGTGAGTGATCGCTGAAAGGCGGGTCTGTCCACCCGCGTTTGCGTTCACAGAACTTCGGACGATGACCGACGTCATCGGAAGACCTCCCACGAGCCCCGAGAGCGTGTTGCCGATGCCTTGCGCGAGCAGTTCACGGTTGGGTGGTGCGGGACGCCGCTGCGGGTCAACCTTTTCCGTTGCCTCAAGGTTGAGAAGCGTTTCAAGGGACGCGACGACCGCGAGAGTGACTGCCGCCATGAGCACCGCAGGCTCAAATGTGCGCGAGAAATCGGGGAGCGTGATGAGATCACCCCATCGCACGCCATCCTGCCCAACAACAGGGACGCTCACGAGATGCGAATCCACGATGGCCCATGAGGACTGGGCCTTCATGAGAATCAGACTCAGGACCGTACCGAACAGCACAGCAATCAGAGCGCTGGGCATGGTCTTCTTCAGCGGCGTTCGATCCCACACGACAGCCAGCACAAGCGACGAGAGTCCGACGAGTGCCGCGCCGGGGAGCACATTGGAAAGGGCGCTCAGAAGGGCAGTGAAGGTGTTTTGTCCATCGGGTTCAACAAATGCTTCTGAGCCTTCGGGCTCGACGTCGTATCCGATGAGATGCGGGATTTGCTTCAGGATGATGATGATGCCGATCGCGGCGAGCAGTCCCTTGATCACACTTGATGGGAAATAGTTTGCCAGTGCCCCCGCACGCGCGAAGCCGAGGCCAAGTTGAATCACGCCCGCCAACACAACTGCCATGAGGAAGGCCTCGAACGATCCAAGACCTTGAATCTGAGCGAGCACAATGGCGGTGAGCCCGGCGGCGGGTCCTGAGACGCTGATGTGGGAGCCGCTGAGAAGCCCGACAACAATGCCCCCGATGATTCCAGCAACAAGTCCCGCAAACGGCGGCGCGCCAGATGCCTGGGCAATGCCAAGACACAGGGGCAGGGCTACAAAGAAGACGGGGAGGCTTGCGATCAGATCCTTGGATCTGGAAGTTCCCTCGTGGGCGAGAGTGGGTACGGGAGCGCTGTTCATTGGGGTCGCACACTACGCGGCACAAAGACGATTGGTTGTCCGAAATAGAAAACCATCATGCATTTGCAAAATCGGATCGGCTATCGGTCGCGCTTTCTTGGACTGGGGGAGAGTTGGAAGCCTCCGCGAGGGCAGCACGAGAGCCACCCCTAGACTCGCCCAGCCATGGCCCAGTCAGCGAAGGGGACACCCGAGTCAGTCCGCATCATCTTTTCGATGCTCGGAGTATCCAAGTCAATCAACCGCAAGGAGATTCTGAAGGACATCTCGCTGAGCTTCTATCACGGCGCCAAGATTGGCGTTCTTGGGTTGAACGGAAGCGGCAAGTCAACGCTGCTGCGCATTATTGCGGGGGAAGACCGAGAGTTCGACGGGACGATCGAGCGGTCGCCTGGATTTGCCGTGGGCTTCCTCGAGCAGGAACCGCTCGCGCATGAAAGGCGGAGCGTTCTCGAAGTGGTTCGGGAGGGCGCGCAGGCGACCTTCGATCTGCTTCGCGAGTTCGATGAGATCAATGGCAAGTTCGGCGAGGAGATGAGCGCCGACGACATGGAGCGTCTCATCGAGAAGCAAGGGCGCGTGCAGGAGAGACTCGATGCGGTCGATGCGTGGACCATCGACAACCAGATCGAGATGGCGATGGAGGCGCTGCGTTGTCCGCCGCCCGATCAGACGCTCGACACAGTGTCGGGGGGCGAGCGTCGCCGAGTCGCACTCACTCGGCTGTTGATGCAGAAGCCAGACATCCTGCTCCTCGATGAACCGACCAATCACCTTGATGCGGAGAGTGTCGGTTGGCTTGAGCAATACCTCGCGCGGTATCCAGGCACGGTGATCGCGGTCACGCACGATCGATACTTTCTCGACAATGTCGCGGGTTGGATTCTCGAACTCGACCGCGGCATGGGCATCCCGTACCGCGGGAACTACACGCAGTGGCTCGAGCAGAAGCAGAAGCGTCTTGCCGTGGAAGAACGACAGGCGAGCATGCGGCAGAAGTCGCTTGCGCGCGAACTCGATTGGATCCGACAGAACCCCAAGGGGCGTCAGGCGAAGAGCAAGGCACGAATCAGCAACTACGAGCGCATGCTCAGTGATGAACAGTCGCGCGCCAAGGCGGCCGAGATCGAAATCTTCATTCCACCCGGTCCACGGTTGGGAACTGTCATTGTGCAGGCGAAAGAGGTCTCCAAATCTTTCGGGGATCGGCTGTTGCTCGATCGCGTGTCCTTCGAGATTCCAGCGGGCGCTGTGGTTGGGGTCATCGGTCCCAACGGCGCCGGAAAGACGACGCTGTTCAAGATGATTCTCGGGACGGAAAAGCCCGATGTCGGCACATTCACCGTGGGCGAGACGGTTCGCCTCGGCTACATCGAGCAGCTCCGCGACAGCCTTCAGTCCAACGACAGCATTTGGCAGGCAATCTCAGGCGGGTCGGAGGAATTGATGCTCGGTCCCGTGAAGGTCAACAGCCGTGCGTATGTGGCGCGCTTCGGATTCAGCGGAACCGAGCAGCAGAAGCAGGTGGGTTCGCTGTCGGGTGGTGAACGCAACCGCGTGCATCTTGCGCGCATGCTTCGGCAGAGCAACAACGTGATCCTCTTTGATGAGCCGACCAATGATCTCGATGTCAACACGATGCGTGCGCTCGAGGAGGCGATCGAGAACTACGGCGGTACGGCGGTGATCATCAGCCACGATCGGTGGTTTCTTGACCGAGTCGCCACGCACATCCTCGCCTTTGAAGGCGACAGTCAAGTCTTCTTCTTCGGTGGCAACTACTCGGAGTATGAAGCGGATCGCGTGCGACGACTTGGTGCGGCGGCCGCCCCGACACGCGTCAAGTACCGAAAGCTCACTCGCGCGTGAGCGCGAAGCAGTGGGGCCTGCAGCACTTCGACATCAACGCTTCACGACCAGTCAAGACTCTCGGGAAGGGAGCCGAGGTTCTTGAATCCTTCCTGCGTGACAACGACCATGTCCTCGATTCGGATACCACCGATGCGTGGGTGGTAGAGGCCAGGCTCGACCGTCACAACATCGCCTACCACGAGCGCAGGTCCCTGCGCTGCGAGCAGCGGAGGTTCGTGCACCTCCAGTCCGATGCCATGTCCCGTGCCGTGAGTCATTCGCGCATCGTCCCAGCGCTCGCTCGCTGCGGGCAGGCCCATGCGGAATCCTGCGGCGATCACCTCGCGTGTGGTGGCGGCGTGCACCTGCTCGCCAGTGGCACCTGCGCGCACGGCTTCAAGCGCAGCGCGCTTGGCCGCCACGACGGCGGCGTGCATGCGACCGATCTCCGCAGAGATGGTGCCGTGCACCACCGTGCGTGTGCAGTCACCGTGGTACATCGTCTGCCGTTGTCTTGGGAAAACATCGACGATCACTGGCTCACCCGTTCGAAGCGGTCCATGGCCGTGCGCGTGGCAGTCGCTCGCGGCGGGACCGCCCGCCACGATCGACTCGGGGTTTTGGTAGCCGCGCGCAAGCAGGAAAACATCGATCGCACTGCGGACACGCTCGGATGTGAGCGGTTCTCCCGCGTGCATCAGTGTGCCATCCGCGCTCGCTCGCGAGCGTGCGACAAGTTCGCAGGCCAGACGGACCGCGGCTTCGGTGTCGTCTTGGCACTGCGCAAGCCAGCCGATCTCCTGCGCATCCTTCGCGCGGCGACGAGCAACGGAGGCTTCGAGGTCACATGACACCTCCAGCCCCGCCTGCACAAGTGCATGCCAGAACACGGAAGGCGTGGAGCGATCAATCCAGACGCGAAGGACACCGTGTCGGCGAAGGCACTCCGCCGCGGACTGGGCCGTTGCGGTTTCGCGATTTCCTGAGAGTCCGCCTGCGGGCGCGAAGTCCGCAGGCGCATGGAAGGTGTCCGCACGCGCGTTGGCTCGTGCTCGGTCGAGTTCGATGTCGCGGATCAGCAGAACGCGATGCGTTCCACCACCAGTGCGCCGAAGCGTGATGAGGGCGGCAGGATCGCCGACACTGAATCGAATCTCGTGATAGAGGGTCGCGCTTTGGGCCGGGATGCCGCCGCACAGTGCGGCGACGGGTTCAAAGCCGCTCGTCACTTCAGTCGGATGCACGCTCAGTGACCTGTGCCCCGGACTTGGCTTCCGCTGCGGCCGCTGCCTCACGCGACTCTCGCTCCGCCGCCTCGCAGAGGCGCATGAGGGTCATGTGGAGACCCTCGTGGTCCGGGACCGAGTCAATGAGCGACATTGCATGGTCTACTTGCCGCACTGCATCGAGACCACTGTCAATCATGCCAACCGCTGCGTCGCCGAGCAACTCGAGTGCCCTGAGGAACCACTGCTTGGATGGCTTGTCGGGATGCTCTGGGGGTCCGATGCGCGCACGCACAGTGATGAGCCCAATGGCGACGATGGGAACAAGCCCCAGCTGCGTAGTCGGCTCACGGCAGAGGATCAGCACTGGCACCTCGCGCCGAAGCGCAGTCAGACGAATCCGCCGCGCATCCGCACCGACATGCGGCGGCTCGAGCATGTGCAGTCCATTCGCAACGAGATGATCTTCCGTCAACTCACCACGAACCCAAGCGACCCTGGCCTTGCTGGCTGCAACCTGCATGCGCTGACGGCGCGACTCGAGCAGCGGCATGAGAATGCTGCGCATACGCCCGAAGTCCGAAGCCTGGTGTGACACCTCAAGCGCGCGCTGCGCAACGCGTTCCGCCTCGAACCAATGCCCAGCTTGGAGGGCGCTTTGCGCCCTTCCCATCAGTTCGTCGACTCGAGCTGCCTTGGCTGGACTCAACATGAGCGTGTCACTGTACCTGCAAGAGTTCTGGGTGTTGGGCGAGGCGCTGCAAGCAAAAAAATCGTCTACGACGGCGACTTCAGGCGCGCGCGGTCCGCGCAGCTCGCTTATTGTCCTTGCGGGCGGTCTCGAGCGACCGCCCATTCATTCCGTTGTTGACTGCTTCGATCGACTCTGCAATGCGGCGCAGCGCCTTGGATGTCGGATAGTCACGCAGGAGCCCTGTGATCTTGGTCGTGCCATCGCCGCCCTTGGCGCGGTAGATCCGCTTGTAGGCCTCCTTGACCGCTTCGAGTTCGCTCTCGGGCATGCCAACGCGGCTCATCATGACGGCGTTGTAGCCGCGGATCACCGCGGGACTTCCTTCGACAAGCATGAACGGCGGGATGTCCTTTGAGACGCGCGACATCGCGCCCACGAAGCCGCAGTAGCCAACACGCACAAAGTGATGCAGGCCGGCACCGCCGCCGATGTTGGCGTGATCATCCACATGCACATGTCCCGCGAGCATGGCATTGTTGGCGAAGATGCAGTGATTGCCGATGATGGTGTCGTGGGCGATGTGCACATTTCCCATCACCAAGTTGTGTGATCCGAGACGCGTCATACCGCCGCCGTTGCCCGTCCCGCGGTGAATGGTGGCGTGTTCGCGGATGGTGTTGAAGTCTCCCATCTCAAGCCAAGTTGGCTCGCCGTGGAACTTCAGGTCCTGCGGATCGCCTCCAACGATCGCATAGGGATGGATCGTGTTCCCACGCCCCATGCGTGTCATCGCAGTGACGTGGACATGACTGCGCAGCACGCAATCCTCGCCGATGTGCACCCGCGGACCAATGGTGCAGTAGGCGCCGATCGTGACGGATGCCGCGATCTCGGCGGTTGGGTCAATGATTGCTGTGGGGTGAATCCTGTCCATCATTCGAACTCCGGGTCGATCATCATGAAGCGAATCTGTGCTTCCGCCGCCAGTTTTCCTTGTACCCATGCGCGGCAGCGTACGGCAGCGCTGCGCGCGCTTGCACGGAGCGTTTCTGCTTCCATGACAAGCTGGTCTCCAGGTGTGACCGCCTTGCGCAGTTTCACCTTGTCGAGTGAGAGCAGCACGGCGACCTTGCCGGTGTGCTCGAGCGTCTGCGAGAGCAGCAGTCCGCCGAGTTGCCCCATCGCCTCGACAATGAGCACGCCGGGCATGATCGGCGTTCCTGGATAGTGACCCGGGAAGAACGGCTCGTTGATCGAGACATTCTTGATGCCGACGGCACGCCGATTGCCTTCGATCTCCACAACGCGGTCGATCAGCAGCATTGGATAGCGGTGCGGCATGATGCGCGCGATGGCTCGTGCATCGAGCACTCGACCAGTCTCTACCAACCGAAGGCGCGCGGCGGCTTCCACCTGCTGGCGGATGCGGTGCGCGAGCCGTCGATTCAGGTCATGCCCCGATCGCTGCGCAACGATTTTGCCCTGGATCGACACACCTGAGAGCGCGAGGTCGCCAATGACATCGAGCACCTTGTGCCGCACGCACTCATCGGTGAATCGGAAGGCGTTCTCCATCGGCCCGTCATCGCCGACGACCAGTGCATCACGCGGTGTCAGATGTCGACACATGCCGGCCGCCCAAAGCGCCTCCGCTTCGGCCCGAAGCGAGAAGGTGCGTGCGGGCGCGATCTGTGATGCGTAGTCGTCACGCGCGAGATCAAACGAGCAGTTCTGCCGCCCGATATGGCGCGAAACGTTCGAGTAATCGAGTTCATACGAAACCCGCATGCCAGGCTCATCCGATGGCAGAGCGGCAATCATCGAGTCTTCTTCCTCAAGCACGATCGGTTCCGTGATGCGGTGGACGTGCCGTGGCGCATCCTGCTCGACCGTGCCGACCGATCGCAGTGGTTCGAAGAACGGCAGCGCTGAGCCGTCGCCGCATGGAAGTTCAGGGCCGCGCATCCGAAGCAGCACATTGTCGATGCCGAGGCCGACGAGCGCACTGAGGCAGTGTTCGACCGTATCAATGCTCGCTTCGCCCACGCGCAGCGTGGAGCGCCGCGGACGCGACACGGCGTGATCGATCAGTGCCGGCAGCAGCACAGGGGGCGCTAGATCGATTCGCTCGAAAGCAATGCCGGACCCTGGCGGCGCAGGAACGAACTCGACTTCTGCATCGACACCGAAGAGCAGTCCCTTGCCGCGAACGATGGTGGGCGCAGCAATCGTGCGTTGACGCCCCATGCCTTGGATGGCTCCGTGCGCAGACTCCGACGGCGAGCGCGCGGCTGCTGCCGCGGGACCTTCGGAGGTGGCGTTCTGCTCGGGAGGCATCGAAGTCATGGTGCAGCGGATGGCGAACCTGCTTTCGCGGTTGAACGCGCCGCGCGCGACTGTTCCACAAGCCGCTGGAGGTCCTTCGAGAGTGGCGAGAGTTTCTGCAGTGCCAAGACATGGCGCATCTCCACTTTGATTTCGCGCGCAGGCATGCCGCCCCAGATCTCGCCCGCGGGAACATCGTGCATGAGCGCCGTGCGCGCCGCGAGTTGCGCGCCATTGCCGACACTCCTGTGATCGGCAATGCCGCTTGCGGCACCGATTCGAACCCAGTCGCCGATCGTGCAGGATCCCGCGATTCCGCTGAGCCCTGCAATCACGGTGGAATGACCGATTTGCACGTTATGGCCGACTTGGCAGTGGTTGTCGATCTTTGTGCCGCGACCCACGCGCGTGCTTCCAAAGGTGCCGCGGTCGATGCATGTGCAACTGCCGATCTCGACGCCATCCTCCAGAACGACATTGCCCAGGTGAGGAATGCGCAGAAGTCCCTTGCCGCTCGGACATGGGCGGTAGCCGAATCCCTCCGTGCCGATCACAGCCCCCGCGTGGATGATGGCATCGCATCCGATGTCGCATCGCTCGCGGACCACTGCGTTGGCATGAATGATCGTTCGCGCCCCAATGCGAACTCCCGCGTAGATGCGCGCGCCAGAGTGAATGACGACGTTTGCGCCAATCGTGCAACCACGTGCGATCCACGCATGCGCGCCGACGGAGATGCTCGGGTCAAGACCTTCCGTCTCGACGCATGCCGTCGCGTGGATGCCCGCCGCCGGCATCTCGGGCGGCGGCGCGAATGACTCGAGCAGCGAGATCATGGCGATCTCCGCTTGCGCGACTCGGATGAGCGTTCGCGTGGCTGGGTCATGCCCAGTCACTTCAACCCCCTCCGAAACCAGTGCAACGCGCGCGCGGCACTCCTGCCAGAGGCGCGCGTAGTTCGCATCAGCGATATAGGTCGCATCATCTTCGCGTGCACCGCGAAGATCGCCGACTCCGCGCACGAGATGGTCGCCGCAACCCTCGAGGGTTCCTCCCACTTTGGTTGCGATCTCTTGTGCTGTCAACACCATCGCATTCAGCCCTTGGTCGCCGAGGCCGCAGGCGCTGCTGCGGGAGCAGGTGCGGCGGTCGGGTTTGCCGCACGGAAGTCGGCGTTCATCCTCTCGATCAGCAGGTCCGTGATGTCCAGCGCCGGATTGCTGAAGAGCAAACGGCGACCGTTGATCTGCGCCATGGTGCCTTGCACATCCGAGGGCGTGATGGTCGGAATGGTGTCGTCGAGCAGTATGAAGTCGATCTTGTGCTCCTTCGAGAGGGTCGCGCAGGTGCTGCGGATCGCCCCATAGGTCTCGCGGAGCGTGTTTGCCTGCTCCGACTGCATCTTCAGTTCAGCGAAGTTCTGCAGCGCTGAGAGATCGCCCGCCTTCAGGATCACTTTGCCCTGCGCCTCGTTGTGCGCTGGTGATCCGACCTGATAGCTGTCGAGGTCCTCCTGCAAGCCGCGGATCTCATCGTTCATGGAAGTCAGCCGCTTCTCGAGAGCGTCCTTGACGGAGAGGCTCTTTGATTCGTACGCCTTGATCTGATCGAGCGATCGGTAGACCTTCTCGAGATCCACCGATGCAATCACGGCGGGTGCCGTCGGAAATCCTGCGGCGAGCGTGAGCAGTGCGCCGAGCGCAACACCTGCGATGATCCATGCGGGCTGTTTCATGTCGAGGTACTCCAGGTTGAGAAGGGTCGGTTGAACGCGCGCGCGCGGGCGGCGTGTGCAGGGTGCGATCAGGGCTTGGGAGGAGTGGGCGTGGTGCTAGGCGTCGCGCGTGCGTTGTTCATGCGGAGGATGAGCTTCTCGGTGAGGTCATCAGCCTTCGAGGCGTAAAGGACGCGGCGGCGCGCGATCTGATCGAAGACCTGCTGTGCAAGAGGGGCCTGACTACGACGATCGCGCTGAAACTCCGCTGTGCCGTCATAGACAAGGACATACTGATAGCCCTCAGACTGCGCCAACTTGTCGCCCTCGGAGACGATCAGGCGATACAGCGCTTCCCATCGAAGCGCTTGCTCACGATCGACTTCCTGCTGCTTGACGGTTGCCCACTCTTTCAGCTGAAGCTGCTCGAGAGCAAGTTCATCACGCAACTTCTGTCGTTCGGTCGGATCCGTGATCGCATCGGACTCACGAGCGCGTGTCTCAAGCTGCTCCTTTCGCGTCTTGAGTTCTTGCTCGAACTTGTTGCCCATCTGGGTCAGTTCGATCTCCATCTCACCGCGCTGCTGAATCTTGTCCAAGATGCGACGAATATCGACATTGGCGACCGCGGATGGCGCAGCAGCCAAACGCACCGCCGTGTAAGCGGAACTGGCTGCGACCACGAGGAATCCTGCGGCGAGCGCAATGACCGCGAGCGGGGAGCGATAGGAAACTGGAGTCATCCGCGAGAGTGTACGGGACTGAGCCTCATCGACACAGCGCGCGGCGCTCAGAAGGGCAGTTCCGCCGTGAAACTGAAGACTTCCGTCTGATCGGTGGTGTACTTCACGAGCGGAACGGCGAAATCGAATGCGAGCGGCGCCTGGCCGAGCTGCGGGATGTAGAGCCGCACACCTCCGCCGACCGAAACGCGGTAGGGGTTCAGCGTCAGACTGTCCGTGGCCGTTCCACTGTCGCAGAACGCGACAGCCGTCACAAACTTGTCAAACACGGGCACTTCGTACTGCGTTCCAGCAAAGAAGCGGAAGATGCCGCCGATCGGATCGCCGTTGGGAAGTCCGTTTGGCGTGCCTGTCGTGGTGGTGGGATAGACCGACAGTGGCGTCGGCGGGTCTGCGCCGATCGCTTCGCCGCTGAGCGGGCTCACAGAGCGGAAGACAAACCCGCGGAGTGAACGACCACCGAGATAAAAGCGCTCGGCGACTGGAGCACTGCTGTTGTAGAGGTAGCCAGCACTTGTGTTCAGTTTCAGAACGCTCTTGCGACCGAAGAAGTCCTCCGCGAGTGGCAGCCATGTGGTCCAACTGACCGCGGTCAGCGGATACTGATAGGGACCGCCGAACAGACCAAAGTAAGCGAGATCTGCTTCGAACCGCGTGCCGCGCGTGGGGCGCTGAAGATTGTCGACGTTCGTGCGGGCGATCGAGACGCCGAGCGAGTTGATAAACGCGGGGCCTCGCTGTTCGTATACCGCAACAGGAGTCGATGACGCGAAGTTGGTCAGGGTCACCGATTGCAGCGTGGTGCGGATGGATCCGACCCACATTTCGCCGAATTGCCGTGAAAGCGCGAAGGAGCCGGCGATGCGGTCCTCGTTGAAGCCGACATAGACGCGGTTGCGATAGAGCAGGCTTGAGCCGAAGCCGATGTCCGAGTCCAGCAGATTCGGTTCGCCGAAACTGATGGAGTAGTTCGAGACATCAATACCAGGAGAGATCGCGAGCGAGAACGACTGGCCCGCGCCGCGGAACGCGCGTCCATTCAGCAGTTCGTCGAGTGTTTGCGGCGTGTCTGCAATGTCGAAGTTGCGCTGATTCAGCGACACCGTGCCGAAGAAGCCCGTGTCGGTGCCGACGCCAACGCCGAAATTGACGCTGCCCGTGTTCCGCTCCTTCACCTCCACGAGCACATCGCGAGTGGTCGGGTCGGGGGCGTCCGCCTCGGGGACCTGTGGCGTCACGGTCGCCGAACTGAAGAGTCCGGTTTCCTCGAGACGGATCTTTGCGCGCTCGACTTCGAGGCCGTCGAGTGGTCGTCCCGGCTGGATACGAAGCGCGCGCCGTACAACATTGTCTTTCGTCAGGTAGTTCCCTTGGATGCGTACGAGTCCGGCTCGCACTGCCGTTGCCTCACGCACCGAGACCACCATGTCGACCTCTGGCTCCTCGCCGATGCGGATCCATGTCTGATCGACGCGTGCATCGACATGCCCCATGACTTCGTAGGCGCGTTTGAGCGCTTCGACAGAACTCGCCAACTTGTCCTCGGTGAACGCATCGCCAGGGCGAATAGTCATCAGACCAAGCAACTGCTCTGCGTGAATCACGCGCGGCTTCCCCTCTGGTGTGCCGTCAGCCGCTTCGATGGATATGGACCGAAGTCGGTATTGGCGTCCCTCGGCGATGAGGAACACCACCTTGGCTTCCTTGCCGTCGTCAGAGATTTCCACGCGCTTGTCGACGCGCACATCGATGAAGCCTCGGTCCTTGTAGAACTTGTCGAGCGCGGCCACATCATCGATCAATTGGCCTTCGTCGAGGTTGCCCATGGAGAAGATGAAGACCCATGGCTTGGTCTTGATCTGCGCGCCAAGTTGATTCGTGTCGAAACGTTGGTTGCCCGAGAACACGACTTCACGGATTCGCACGCGCGGTCCTTCCACGATGCGGAAGATGAGAATGCCCGTTTCCACCAGACGCGACTCATCGACCTCCACATCGACGAGGTAGTTGCCCTTGCTGCGGTAGAGGTTGCGGATCTTCTCGACGGCGCGTTCCAGCAAAAAGTCATCGCGCGGACCGCCGGGATAGAGCGAGATCACGCCACGCAGTTCTTGATCCGAGACGACCTTGTTGCCGACCACCTGAATGTCGCGCACGATCGGCTGTTCGACAAGGATGTAGCGAACGCGCACTGTGCCGTCGTCGAGCAGTTCCGCGTCGGCGCTGACTGCGTCGAAATGTCCGAGGCGATAGAGAGTGGCGATGTCGTCCTTGACGGCCGATGCATCGAACGGCTGCCCAGCCGCCACGCGCATGTTGTTGCGGATTTCCTGCTCGGTAACACGGTTGAGTCCCTGCAGCACGACTTCCGTCACAGGACGGTCGGTGAGCGATTCGTCATCGATCGCGCGCAGGGCGCTTGAACGCGCGTCGGGTGCTTCGGCACTGGATGGGGAAGCCGCGATCCACGCCGCTGCGCAGACCGCCCAGAGTGCCGTTTGGAGTCGAGCATGGCGCCACGCCCTCATTGCGAGCAAGGCTACCCGTGGCGGGTTCGATCGTCCGCGGACCTCCGCGCTGAGGACTGGTGCGCGATGGGCTCGAGCGTTTGAACGCGCCCCTCGACCGCGGACGCTAGGCTTTCTCTCATGACGACCGCCTCACTGCAGCGCACAGCGCTTCACTCGTTTCACCGAGAGCACGGAGCCAAGATGGTGGATTTCGCGGGCTGGGAGATGCCGCTGCTGTACTCGTCGATCATCGAGGAGCATCGCCATTGCCGAACGGCGGCGGGGTTCTTCGACGTGTCGCACATGGGCAGGTTGCGCTTCTCGGGTCGGCACGCACGCAAGTTCCTCGATCACGTGTGCACGCGACAAGTTCTCGGCATGGAAGTGGGGCAGTGTCGCTACGGGCTCGTGTGCAACGAGCAAGGCGGCTGTCTCGATGATGTGATCATCTCCTGTTTCGACGAGGCGGAGTACCTGATGGTGTGCAACGCCTCGAATCGAGCCAAACTTCTCGCGCACTTCGCGGCCGTGAAGGGCGACATGGCGTTCAAACTGGAGGATCAGACTGAATCCACCGCGATGGTGGCGCTGCAAGGACCGAAGGCGATGGATGTCATCAGCAGCCTCTCGAGCGAGATTCCGAAGCTGAAGCGTTACCGTTTCGTGCAGAAGAGTCTGATCGTCGTGAAGATGATCGTGAGCCGCACGGGATACACGGGCGAGGACGGTGTCGAAGTGATTCTTGGGAGCACTATGGCGCGTATGGCGCTTGGCATGTTCCTCAAGGACGCGAAGGAGGGATCGAGCATCATCAAGCCTGTGGGGCTTGGAGCGCGTGACACGCTTCGTATGGAGGCGGGCATGCCGCTCTACGGGCACGAGATCGATGAGCAGACGGATCCGATCTCTGCGGGGCTGGGATTCGCCGTGAAACTTGACAAGGGAGATGACGATGAGCGTGCTGGGCGCTTCATCGGGCAAGATGCGCTCCAGCGCATTTCGCGCGATGGACCGACGCGGAAGTTGGTGGGGCTTGGGCTTGAGGGGCGTCGCAGCGCGCGTCAGGGCATGGAAGTACGCCGCGGGGGAGCTGTGGTTGGTCGCGTCACGAGCGGATGCCTTTCCCCGAGTTTGGATCGTCCGATTGCGATGGCGTTTGTCGATGCGGCGCTCGCGGATGTCGGCAGCGAACTGGAAGTGGATTTGCGCGGAGCGTTGGTCGCGGCGCGCGTCGAGCCACTGCCGTTCTACCGCAAGGGCTGATTCGCGTGGAGGGTGCCTGCCGCGGACTCAGGGTCTGCGCTGCGGCGGCGCGGAGGGCGGGCCCTGTTTGCCACCGTGGATGGGCTTGCGCTTGTTCGAAAGCAGATCGGCAATCGAAGGCACCTGCGGCGGTTTGGATGCAGCACTTGAGCCTGACCGATGCTGGGAGTTTTGTGGTGGGGCCTTCGCAGAGTTCTTGAAGAGAAGCGACAGCGACTGGTTACTGCCGAGTTGGCGACCGAGCCGACCGAGCACTTCGACTTCGATTTGGCGAACGCGCTCGCGCGTCAGTCCCACGCGCTGTCCCACTTCGCTCAGCGTCAGCGGTTCTGTGCCGTCGAGGCCGAAGCGCATGCGGAGCACCTCCGCCTCGCGACGGTCAATCGTGTCGAGCAGCGTGACAATGACACGAAGGATTTCATCATCTTCCGCAGCTTTCGTTGGGTTCTTCGATGTGGTGTCCTCGAAGAGATCGCTCGCGGATGTGACCTCGCCATCGGCGCCCGTCACCGTGACCTGATTGGGCGTGTTGTACGCCCGCAGCGCGCGCCGAATGACATGCAGCTTCGCCAGCGGCACCTGCATCTCCTTGGCGAGTTCCGACATCGTGGGCGGATGCCCAAGTTTTTCCTCAAGAGCCTTTGACACGGACTTGCACCGACCGATCAGTTCCACCATGTAGGCAGGAATGTGGATCGGTTGTGACGCGTTGATGAGCGTTCGCTTGATCGACTGCTTGATCCACCACGATGCATAGGTGGAGAATCGGGCTCCCTGTGCGGGGTCGAATCCTTCGACGGCGCGAATGAGTCCGACATTTCCCTCTTCGATCAAGTCCGGGAGCGTGATGCCGCGGTTGAGATAGCCCTTCGCGATGGCGATCACCAGTCGAAGGTTGGAGGTGATGAGGCGCTCCTTCGCCATCGGACAGCCGTCGTTGATGATGCTCCACCCGAGCGTGCGTTCTTCTTGAGGCGTGAGCAGAGCGACGTGACTGATCTCACGCACATACATCTGCATCTCCGTCTGAACTTCTGACTTCGCCACGCACACCTCTTCGCTGCGATGCTCCGAACTTCGCCAACACGCCGCTGGCGACTCTCTCCGTCGGGACCTACTATTTTGCCCATGATTGGTCCGGAAGGCAACCCCTCCGACGACATTCGTGAAATCCTCACACGGTGGCCGTGGCAAGCGGAGGGTCCGCGGGCTCGGCTCTTCGTGGGGGCGGATGGCTTGGAACGGCTTCAGGTGCGATTGGAGGCGGGTTTGCTTCAGTATGAGGGGGTGGGGCGCCCAGATGGCGGGCGCCCTGAGGGGTTCGACTCGGTCTGGGACGCGACTCGGGCCAAGGGGGGGCAGGTCGGGCCGCATGCGGTGGATGCCATGCGCGAGGAGGCGCAGCTGTTTCATCAGAGAGCGAGTGCGTGGTTCCTGCTCGGTGCTTTCGATCGTGCTGTGGCTGACTGCGCGCGCAACGTATCGGCGATGCAGTGGCTCATCGAGAACGCGCTGCCGGAAATCGATCCGCTGCCGCTGCAGTCGATTCGCTTCGCGGCGATTCTGCTTGAGGCTCGTGCGCAAGCGACCGGGTGCGCGCGACGCGGCGATACGCAAGGAGCGATCGCAGCGATCGACCGTGCGCTCGGGAGCATGCAGCGTCTGCAGCAGGAGCACGAGGCCGTGCCGACGGAAGTGGCGATGCTGCGATTGCTGCGCGATGCGTTCATTCCGAAACTGCCGTCGAGTCAGCGCGCCGATCTTGAGCAGCGTCTACGCGATGCGGTGCGCCGCGAGAACTTCGCGCTCGCGTCGATCCTGCGGGATGAACTTCGGCAGATCAGCGAGTGATCGGTAGTGCGGCGGAGGGCGAGTCTGTCGACTCGCGGTCTCCCGCTGCAGGCGAGGCTGGAGCGTTCGGCTTCATGCGCGCGGCACTTGCTCTGGCTGCGCGTTCGGTCTCGAGGATGTCCGCGCTCACAAGCGAGCCGCCGAGTGCGGCATCCGCCGCGCGGAGCCGAGCGATCGACGCGAGAACTGGCTCGCCGCCTCGCCCCGATTCCTCGGCAATCCGCAGTTGAACGCTCTGCGCAAGCCACCACGCCGGCGACCCATCGGGCGCAATCGCCTCGAGCGCGCGTGCGGCGTTCATGCCGCGCGTGCGGCGTTCATCCCGAAGATCCTTGAGCCCAAGCCGAACGGCGTCCTTGTGCGCGAGGGAGAGTGCCTCGACGAGCCGCCGCTGATCGTCCACCGACTTGGCGTCCGAAAGCGCGATGGCCTCGGCGCGTGCGATGGCGCTTTCCCACTCTTGCGCGAGCAGCGCGGCATCTGCAGCGAGTCGATCGAATGCTGCCATGAGCGCTTGCGGCGATCCATCCCCACCGCGGGTGGCAGAGAGTGCTTCCCATGCCTGGCCGGCAGCGAGCGCGCGTCGAGCAAACTGCACCGACAGCGGACTGCCTTGCAGGTTGGCCTCGCCAGCGAGCTCAATCTGCCGCCGCATGAAGTTGGTGATGGCCGTGAGTGCGGCGGGTGTTCGTGCATCAAGCATTGAGTCGGGCAGAAGCGCGAGCTCAGCGCTCATGATTCGCGCAGGTTCTGCCGCGTGTGTCGCTGCGCGTTCGAGACGCAAACGCAGGATGCGCTGCGCATCAAACTTGCTCCATGATTCCCACTGCTCGCGCGAGGGCAAGGCATTTGCGCGGCTTGCCTGCGCGGCATTCGGCGCGAGGAAGTCAGCTGCTGTCTTGGCCATCTCCGTGGTGGCGCTCACTCGGTTGCCCGGGTCAAGACCTGCGCGGCGAGCAGCGGCGTCGAGATCCGTCAGTCGCTGCACAGCATCCGCAGCCTGCTTCGCGAACGATGCGCGCGCCTCGGGCGCCGCAGCCACTGCCTGCAGCAGAAATCGGCGCATCTGGATCGCCTCCAGTTGCGCGAGAGATGCCGGTCGCGTGGGCAGTTCGGGGAAACGGTTGATCGCCAAGCCGAGCGTTTCTTCGAGTTGCGCCTCGCGCCCCGCAGGATCCGCGCGGTCCAGCGCGAGTTCGATGTCGAGAGCCGCCTGCATCGCCGGAAGTGAAACGGGTTCCTGCGACGCCGCGAGTGCAAGTGCGCGGTAGGCATCGGCAGCCTCGGGCCACATCCGCGCAGCCACGACGGCATCCGCGATTGTTTCGAGAGCCGCAATCTGCGCGATGGGGTTTCGTGTTTGGGTGGCATGTGGCGCGAGTCGGGCGAGTGCCGCGCGATCCGCCGGATTTGCCAGCAGTGCTTCCCGCGCGAGAGCGACCTCCGCCAGCGGAGGTAGATCGCCGTAGGCAGGCTGTCCGCGTGCGGCGCCAGCGATACGTTCGAGCACTGCGCGTCGAACGCCCGCGCGCTCCGAAGCCTGCGCACGGTCGAGCGTGTCGACCCACGGGCGCAGCGTCAGTTCGGTGGTGGGTGATTTGCCAAGTGTTGCGCGAGTTCGCACGATCGCATCCGCTGTGAGTAACCGCAGCGGCGTCGAGAGCCCTTGGACGGCGTGCAGCGCAGTGAGTTGGCGGACCGCCTCTTCACCGCGGCGCTCGTTCACGAGGCAGTCGCAGCTGAGAATGCGGGCGAGGACAGTCAGCGTCGGATCACGCGCGCTGATGATGCGTGCGGCGGCGTACCGCGCGGCATCGCACTGCGCCGCCACCGCAGCGGCTGCGACCTCCGCCAGATCGCTTTCCGGGCGCAGTCGAGGCGGAAGCTGCGCGCGCAGCGCAGAGAGTTCGCGAAGGAGCGCCGCTCCCTTCGCTGGTCGCTCCCGACTTGCCGTCGCCGACTCGCCGCTTCGTTCGATGGCAAGCAACATGGCGCGGACCGCTGCACGGAGAAATGGCCGCCGTGCGCGCGCATCGCTGTCAAGCCGCTGCGCCAGCGTCGTCCCAGCGGGAACGCTGTCCGGTGGGATGGATGCGGCGCGCGCATCGGCGGCATCGAGCAGGGCAAGCACGCGATCGAGCGCGGCTCTTGCTCTTGGGAGCAGCGCCGATCCCGAGGAGCCTGCAAGCGCATCGGCACCACCGTCCACGCCAAAGAAACCGAGGGAGAGTTCGTCCTCCGCAGCATCACCGATCCACAGCACCGTGAATGGATCGCCCGTGTCGCGCGCCGCCAGCGTCGCGCGCGTCCTCCGCAACCGATCAAGTGCTTGCAGACGCTCGGGGAGCGACAGCGCATCGCTGCGCAGCGTGGCTCGCTCGCGCGCGATCGCGCGGAGCATCGCCTCGGTCGACTGCGGATCCCGCACGGGCTCGATTCGGTCCAGATCATCGAGCGCGCGCAGCAGCGCGAGATCGCCCACGCCCCGAAGAAAGTCATCCTCCGCCAGTCGCTGCTCGACAAGCGTCGTCGACTCGGACTGCGCCAAGGCGGCAGCAAAGACGGGCGTCGCACTCGTTCGCGGGATCAGCATGAGCGCAACCGCCGCGACGAATGCAGTTCGTGGAGGCGGTCGTCGCAGCGGAGGAGTTCTCATGCGCCACTCCGTGCGAAACCGATGTTGCGGAATCCGGCGCGCACCGCGGCATTGAACGCGTCGACGGCATCCTGCCAGCCGCAGTCGCTCGTGGGGGTGATGAGTACGGGATGGTCGGCCACAAAAAGTCCTGCATTGTTCCCATCGGCAGCGTCGCCGCGTCGAACGCGCATGAGTGCAGCTGCCAACGCATCAAACGATCCGAGGCGTTCACGCAGCCCATCCGCCTGCACATCGATCGGCACTGCATCGCTCGCACGCGCACCGATGCGAATCACGAGCGCACGCTCCTGCAGCGCCAGCGGATCCGCGGTCCGTCCGCGCTGTGGCAAGTCCAAGGTGTACACCGCTTCGTTTCGCTCGAAGCGCACCGTACACACGAAGAACACCAACAGCAGAAAGACGACATCGATCATCGGCGTCATCGCGAGACGAACGCGAGTGCCGCCGACAGCGCGCGTGGAGTTCACGGCTTGCCGCCTTCCGCCTGCAGCGCGCAAACGCGGATCGTCACTCGCGCTCCCGCCTGTGTTCCTGCGGCGGTGATCGCATGGATGGCGGGCTCGACGAAGCGGTACGCGAGCGATCGGTCCGCCCGAATGTCAACCGGTACAGTCGGGTCGCTGCGCAGGCGTCGTGCGATCGCCGATGCCAGGCGGTCGAGTCCAGACGAATCAGCCGCAAACCGCTCCCCGCCGAGCATGAGCACCGCACCGCCATCTTCCGCGAGCACGTTCACCGCCAGACGGCGCGCAGTGCCGGCGGGAGTCGCGGCGACTGCGTTCGGTTGTGGCAATGGAATGGCAGGAAGCTGCTCGCCGCTCATGCGCGCAACAAGCACAAAGAAGACGATCAGCAGGAACGCCAAATCGATCAGCGGCGTGAGGTCCGCGTCGATCCTTGAGATGCGCACGAGCGCCTGCCTCATCTCGCTGCGCTCTCCATGTTGGGCGCGTCCCTTGCGGCATGCAGAACGCTCTCGAGCGCGCTCGCGAGCGCCGCGTCCACCCGGTTGCGAAGGAGTGCGTACGCGAGCAGCGCAGGGACCGCGACGACCAGCCCCCAGAAGGTGGTGACAAGCGCGGTACCGATGCCCCCCGCGAGCAGCGCAGGGTCCGCCTGACCGCCCGAGGCGGCGACCGCCTGGAACGCGACGATCATTCCATAGACAGTGCCAAACAGCCCGATCATCGGACTGATCTGCGCGAGCACATGCAGCGGTTCAAGGGTGCGGAATCGACGGGCTGCGCACTCGACCGCGGCGCGTTCGGCGGCATCCACGAGTTCGCTGCGGCCGCGCATCCACGCTTCCGACGCTGCGCGCGCGATTCGCCCGGCGTCACATGGCAGCGCGGCAGTCGCGTCGAGCGCCGTGCGTCCGTCACTTCTGCCGCCAAGGCCTTCGAGCGCCTGCGGCGGCACGATCGCCGCCATTCGATGCGCGAGCGAGCCGGAGATGATCATGCCGACACTCACCAGACTCATCGCGATGAGAATCCAAATGATCACACTGCCGATCCACTCCGTTCGCACGGAGCCATCGGGCATCGTGCTCGCCGAATAGAAGAAGATGCGGGCGGCATCGAGTGACGCAAGCAGCGGGGGAGCGGGCGACAGGGAAGCATCGGAAGAGAGCGATGCACGAAGAACTGCTGAAAGCGTGGCTGTCATCATGGGTTTGTTTCCGTGGGCTGTGCGGGCGAGGTCGGTGCGTCGGGATCACGCGCGATCGCCTCGGCACGTTCCTGCAGCGTGCCGAGTCCAAATGCACGCGCACCCTGCGCTGCCGCAACCGCGAGTCGCCGCGCGGAGCGAGCGTCGTGGTCATGGTTGAGGGAAATCTCCGCTGCGGCAAGCAGTGCCGAAGGCGATGCCTCGTGCAGCGGGTGGGCCAGTCCAATACGCAGGAGCGCCACGCGTGCAGCCGCGATGTCTCCGGACTTGGCGCGTTCCACCGCGGCTGCGACGCCGCGCGTCCACTCATCGTCGATGGCGAGCGACGCATCCCCGGTTGCGCGCAGATCCATCAAGCGCGGCAGGAATCGATAGGAACCCGCCATGCCATGCTCGCGTGCGACGAGTTCGAGCGCGCCAAGCGGCTCCTGCTGCATCAGATGGATGCACGCGAACAGCACGGGGCGTCGGCCAGAGCGCGTATCCCGCGGATTCAGCGCATCGAGTTCCGCGAGAAGCACATCGCGATCGCGTGTTGTATCGCCTGCGCCGAGTAGTCCTGCGCTGACGATCACGACCGTGTCTGGCTTCAGTGCAAGCGCGGCACGCACCGCTCGCGTCGGATTGCTTCCGCCCGATGGGATGATCTTGTCGATCAGCCACGCCCTCAGTTGATCGCGACCACGCTGCCCCAGCGTCGCCCCTGCACGGCGGAGCGCATCGCCTTCGGGCAGGAACGCATCACCCGCCTGAAACGGAATGACCGCGAACTGCTGCTCATCGCTGAGCCTGCCAATCGCCTCCATCACCGCATCGACCGCGGCGGGGTAGGAGCCGATCATCGATCCAGACGCATCGAGCAGGAACACCATGCGTCGCACGGTGGGCAGCCGAATGCCCGCCATCGCGAACATCGTGGATGGAGTTTGCAGGGGGCGCGCCACCATCGGCAGCGTTGCGGTGAGGGTGTCGCGCTGCAACTCCGCGGAGGACTGCATGCGCGCGGCAGTGTCGCTTGCGGACTGCACCGCAATCGCGGCCGTTGCAGCAGACTCGCGTGTCGGAAGAACGACCGGCTGCACTGCGGGCGGTTGCGGCGCGGACTTCTCGGCGGGCGGACTCTCAAACAGGAACGCGGCACCATCGCCGAGCGTGGTCTCTTTGCTTTCCAAGGGAAGCAGCGCAACGCCCGCCGAAAGCAGCAGGAGTGCGAGCAGCACATGCGCTGCAGCAGACAAGCCCCACGACACGGCGGTCCTCCCTCGCATCCGTTACTCCTTGTCCGCGGTGCGGCCGTCACCGCCCGACTTGCGTCCGCCCCCGCCACCCTTGCTGCCCGCACCCTTCGAACTTGGCGCGCCGCCACCGCCGAGCATTGCATCCACACTGAGCGCCCCGCCGCCAAGCAAAAGGAGATTTGCGCACAAGATGAAGAGCGCGAGGTGCGCGCCCGCGTGCACGAGCACGGCGCCATCGAGCGACCAGTAGCCACCGCGAAGCGCGGGCACGCAGTCCACCCAGAATGCGGTTGCGCTCAGCAGCGCGAGAAGTGCGGCTGTGACCCGAGTGAACGCACCAACGCCGACGAGCACGCTGCCGACGACCAAAAGAAACACCGCCACCCAACCTGCGAGTGCGGGCGCAGGGAGCCCAGAGTCGGCGGCAGTCAGCGACACTCGGTAGAGCGCACGCCCTTCACGAATCGGAGCGTCTGTACTGGTCGCGGTCGCTGGCGCAGCCTGCGCGGCATCCGAGCTGCCTGGCAGCGTGGAACGCACTTTCGAAAAGTCGACCCCCGCCGTTGTGATGCCGAGTTCCTGCAGCCGCACAGACTCCGCGGATGAGAATGGCACGGTGGAGAACGCGAGTCGCCAACCGAGTGGAAGCAGCACAGCCACGATGAGGAGACGCGTCAGCAGCGGCATCACCCTCGTGGCGGCGGTCTGCGCAAGGCCCATGCGTATCATCCTACGAAGCACGCGTGCACTGCGGGTGTGGCGGAATTGGCAGACGCGCTGGATTTAGGTTCCAGTGGGGCAACCCGTGCAGGTTCAAGTCCTGTCACCCGCATCGTGCCGCGCTAGCCTTGCTACGAATGAGCGACTGGAACTCCGACTCGTGGCGCTCGCATCCCGCACAGCAGCAGGTGCTCTGGCCAGACCGCGCCGAACTGGACCGCGTCATCGCGGAAATCCGCGGACTTCCGCCGCTTGTCACAAGCGGCGAGATCGCAGGGCTCAAGTCGCAACTCTCGGAGGCCGCACGTGGAGAACGCTTTCTCTTGCACGGTGGCGACTGCGCGGAGAGCTTCTCTGATTGCAACTCCTCTCGCATCGCGAGTCAACTGAAAATCCTGCTCCAGATGAGCCTCGTACTGACGCATGCCTCGCGCAAGCGAGTCATTCGCATCGGGCGATTCGCTGGGCAATACGCGAAGCCGCGGTCGAGCGACTCGGAGACGCGCGGCGGCACGCAACTGCCTTCGTTCCGCGGCGACAATGTGAACCGCCCTGACTTCACCGCGGAAGCTCGTCGCCCTGAGCCGCGACTGCTGCTGCGCGGCTACGCGCGTTCTGCGATGACTCTGAACTTCATCCGCGCGCTTGTGGACGGCGGATTCGCAGATCTGCACCATCCCGAGCAGTGGAATCTTGACTGGGTCAGCCACTCGCCGCGCGCCGCCGAATACAAGCGCATGGTCGACTCCATCGGCGAGGGACTGCGCTTCATGGAAACGCTCGCGGGCGTTCGCGTGCATCAGTTGCAGCGCGTCGACTTCTACACGAGCCACGAGTGCCTGCTGCTTGAGCTGGAGTCCGCGCAAACGCGCGCCGTGCCGCGACGCGACGGCTTCTGGAATCTGTCGACGCACTTCCCGTGGCTGGGTGCACGCACCTCGCAGGTAGACGGCGCGCATGTCGAGTATCTACGCGGCATCTCCAATCCGATCGCGGTCAAGGTCGCGCCCGACACAACGCCGCAACGGTTGACGCAGCTTTGCGAGCGGCTCGATCCGCATCAGGAGCCTGGTCGGCTCACGCTCATTCATCGGCTCGGTGCACGGCGTGTCGGTGAACTGCTGCCGCCGCTGCTGCGTGCGGTCGCGGCGACCAAGCGTCAGGTGCTGTGGGTTTGCGATCCGATGCACGGCAATACGGAGATCGTTTCGGTGGCGGGCGCGGACGGACAGCAGGTGCCAGTGAAGACGCGCGCGTTCGAGCACATTCTGAGTGAACTGGAGGAGTCCTTCGATCTGCATCGACGCGAGGGAACCAACCTCGGTGGCGTTCACTTTGAGATGACGGGAGACAATGTCACCGAATGCACGGGCGGCGCGCGAGGACTTGCGGGAGGCGATCTGCTTCGGTCCTATCAAACCGCGCTCGATCCACGGCTGAACTACGAGCAGGCGCTCGAGATGGCGTTGCTTGTCGCGCGCCGCATGTGAACGCACACGCCCCGACGCGGTTATCCTCCGCCGCCCATGTCAGGCTCTTCCAGACGCGTGCTGATCACCGGTGTCGGACCGGTGTCGGGCTTCGGCATTGGTATCGATGCGCTCTGGGATGGTCTGTGCAGCGGCGCGACGGCGATCCGCCCGATCACTGCATGGAACGCATCGGGATTCAGCAGCACTGTGGCGGCCACGATCGCGCCCGAGCAGCTCGATATCCGCGCGATCGTTCCCAAGAGCTATCGCAAGGCGACCAAGGTGATGGCACGCGACATCGAAATCGCCGTGGCAGCTGCCGATAGCGCTGTGCGCTCGGCGGGTCTCATGACTCGCGGCACTGCCGAGGGTGCGACACCAACCATTCCGCCTGCGCGAGTGGGATGCCAGATCGGCGCCGGTCTGATTCCTGCCGACTCCGACGAGTTGTCGGCTGCGATGCAGTCCTGCCAGACCGCGGACGGGTCGTTCGACTGTGGGGAGTGGGGGCGCACTGGCATGAACAACCTCACGCCGCTCTGGCTGCTGAAGTATCTGCCCAACATGCTCGCGTGCCATGTCACGATCATTCACGACTGTCAGGGGCCGTCGAACACGATCACCTGCGCGGAGGCATCGGGTGGGCTTTCCATCGGCGAAAGCATGCGCGTGATTCGTCGTGGCGATGCGGACGCATGTCTCTCGGGCGGCGCCGAGAGCAAAGTGAACTACATGGGTCTGCTGCGACAGACCTTCGCGCAGCGACTCGCGCCCGTACCCACTGGCGGCGATGGTGCTGCGGCGGTTCGTCCCTTTGATCCATCCGCAGATGGCACGGTGCTCGGCGAGGGCGGCGGTCTGCTGATCGTGGAGGACGCGGAGAGCGCGAAGTCGCGCGGCGTGCCTGCGTGGGCGGAACTTCGCGGCTTCGCCGCGACGCAGTGTCGCTGTGACGACACGGTCGGCATCGATCTTGCGAACGCTGGTGATGACATCGCCGCCGCAGTCGACGGTGCGCTGCAACAGGCGGGCGTCCGTGCGGATCAAGTGGATGCGGTGGTGCCGATGGGGAGCGGTATCGCGTGCGTCGATGCAGCGGAGGCGCATGCCGTGCGGCAGATATTCGGTTCCCGTGCGGCAACGCTGCCGCTGATCACGGTGGCGCCGCAGGTCGGCATCGTGGGTGCGGGAACGAGTGCGCTTGCTGCGTGCGTGGCGGCGCGTTGTCTGCGTGAACAGCGCTTGCCCGCGCGACTTTCCACGGGCAATTCCGTGAAACTCGGTGTGGACGCCGATGCACGCGGGGCCATCGCCGCGACGCTGCGTCATATCGTCGTCACCACCACGGGGCTCGGCGGACAGAGCGCCGCCATGGTGCTCGGGAGGATCGCATGAACGCCGCGCGCCGAAGCGATGCCGAACGCGTGGTCGTCACCGGCATGGGCTGGGTCACGCCGCTCGGGCACGATCTTGAAACGGTCTGGTCGGCATTGATGCGCGGCGCGTGCGGCATGGCACCCATCACGCGTTTCGATGCACGCACATTCCCGACGACCTTCGCGGCGGAAGTGAAGGACTTCGATGTGCGACCGTTCGTTCGCGACATCGAGCTGCACAAGCATGCGGGCATCAACTCGCAGTTCGCGCTCGGTGCGGCGGCGCAGGCATGGAAGCAGGCGCAGTTGCACCAGACGCCGCCTGCGAACGCGCGGCGGGTGGGCATGTACCTCGGTGCGGGCGAGGGCGTCATCGACACGATGAACTATCTCGCGGCGAACATCCGCTCGTGGGATGCGGCGCAAGGTCGCACCGATGGCGCGGCATGGGCGAAGTTCGGTCACTCGCTGCTGCAGGCGGCGCGCGAGATTGAACAGGAGCCGAACATGCCGCTCGCGCACATTGCGCGCGAGTTCGATGTGCGTGGACCGACATCCAACTGTCTCACCGCATGCGCAGCGAGCACGCAGGCGATCGGCGAAGCGTGCAGCATTCTCCGAGGCGGCGAGGCGGATGTCATGATCGCCGGTGGAGCGCACACCATGATTCATGTGCTTGGGGTGACAGGGTTCAATCGGTTGACCGCACTCAGCACGAGCACTGGGGACCCGACGAAAGCCAGCCGTCCCTTCGATATGACGCGCGGTGGATTCGTCATGGGCGAGGGTGCTGGCATGCTCATCCTCGAAACGCTCGCGCACGCGCGGAGCCGCGCTGCGAAGCCGCTCGCCGAAGTGATCGGATTCGGTTCGAGCGCGGACTCCTATCGCATCACTGACATCGAACCGGAAGGGCGCGGTGCGGCAGCCGCCATGCTGCAGGCGCTTGGCCAGGCTGGGATCGACCCGCATGCGCGCGGCAGCGATGGGCGGCCACTCGTTCACTACATCAGTGCACACGGCACGGGCACCAAGGAAAATGACTCGATTGAGACGCTCGCCGTGAAGCGCGTGTTTGGCGATCTCGCAAAGGAAGTGCCGATGAGCTCGGTCAAGAGCATGCTCGGTCACCTCATCGCGGCCGCGGGTGCAGTCGAGTTCATCACCTGTGTGATGGCGATCGAGCGAGGCATGTTGCCTCCCACGATCAACTATGGGACGCCCGATCCCGAGTGCGATCTCGACTATGTGCCCAACACGCCGCGCGCCTCGGTGGTGCGCACATGTCTCTCCAATTCGTTCGGCTTCGGTGGGCAGAACGACACCGTGTGCGTGACGGCTTTCGAAGGCTGACATGCGCGGTTCATCGCTGCGGCGCGCGGGTGTCTTCCTGCTTGTTGCAGGCGCTGCGCTGCTGCTCTTCGCAGCCGCGGGATTCATCCTCGCATCGCTGCCTCCGCGCGGTTGGCAGGACCCGCTGCAGCTCGCCGCCGATCCGTCGAGCGCCGACCGTGCGCGCAGCCTCGAGCAGAATCTTGCCGCCGCCATCACGCGCATCCGTGAACCTGGTGCACGGTGGGCGATTCGCATTCATGCGCACGATGTGAACGCATGGCTCGCCGTCCGACTGCCGCAGTGGCGTTCGCATGATCCTTCCTTTGCCTGGCCGCTCGAGGGCGTTGCGGCAGAGGTGCGCTGCGACCCGGGCTGTGTCACCTTGCTGCTCGGGACAGGCGGTCGCATCTTCAGCTGCGATGTGGTGCCGAGTGTCGAGGGGGGCGCCGTCCGTCTGCGGCCTGCATCGGGAGCAATCGGGCGTCTGCCCCTGCCGTCAGGCGGCGCAATCGCGTGGCGTTTCCTCGAAGGCGAGACGATCTCGCAGCAGCAACTGCCCACGCTTCACCGACTGCAGGATGGCCGAACGGTCGAGATCTGTGCGGTCGATGTGGTGGATGGCGCCATGGAGATCGAGTGCATCACGCGACCGGCTGCCTCGGCGACGGACGGTCGCTAGGATGCGCTGCCGCGCGGCAGACTCGATAGGCCCGCGCGTCAACCCATCATGCCTCACCTGACCATCAACGGCGTTCAACTCGAGTTCACCAAGGGCCAATCGATCATCGATGTGGCGTTGCAAGGTGGCATCGAGATCCCGCACTACTGCTATCACCCAGGTCTTTCGGTTCCTGCGAACTGCCGAATCTGTCTCGCGGAAATCAGTCAGCCCAATCCCAAGTCGGGACAACTCGAGAAGATTCCCAAGCTGATGCCGACGTGCCACACGCCCGCGGCGGAGGGCATGGTCGTCACCACGGAGAGCCCGAAGGCAGTGGCGAACCAGAAAGCGGTGATGGAGTTCCTCCTGATCAATCATCCCGTTGATTGCGCCGTGTGCGATCAGGCGGGCGAATGCCACCTGCAGGATTACTCGTATGAGTACGGGCGCAGTCATTCGCGTTTCCAGGAAGACAAGATCAAGAATCCGAAGAAGGATGTCGGCGAGCATGTGCTGCTCTACAGCGACCGATGCATCATGTGCACACGCTGCGTGCGCTTCACCAAGGAGGTCACGCAGACCCATGAGCTGATGGTGGAGGGACGTGGCGGCACCGAGATGATCGATGTCTTTCCAGGCAAGGGGCTCGACAACGAACTCTCGGGCAATGTTGTGGATCTCTGTCCCGTCGGTGCACTGCTCGACAAGGATTTCCTGTTTCAGCAGCGCGTGTGGTTTCTGAAGAAGACGCCATCGATCGATGGCATCACTGCGAGCGGCGACAACATCTCCGTGGAGCACAACGAAGGAACGGTCTATCGGGTGAAGCCGCGGACGAACCTCGAAGTCAATCAGTGGTGGATCACCGATGAAGTGCGCTACGGCTGGAAGTTCGTTCACAGCGAGCAGCGGCTGACGATGCCCGCGGTGAAGGGAATGCAGGCATTCGATCGTGAGGATCCGAGCGCAGCGTGGCACACCTCGCTCTCGCGAGCGGTGGAGGTCTTGCAGGCTGGTGCGCGCAGTGGACGCCTGGCAGCGCTCATCTCGCCGATGCTCTCCTGTGAGGATGCGTTCTTGCTCGGTCGATTCGTCCTCGGGCTCGATCCATCTGCGGTGCTCGGAGTTGGTCCCGTTCCGCGCAATGGTCAGGATCGCACGCTCACGGGAGGTTTCACCATCCATGCAGAGAAGGCGCCGAACGCACGCGGTGTGCGGCGCGTGCTCGACGCGCTCGCGGCAGGGCAGCCGGCGCGCAAGATGCCTGCGGGCGCGCCGCAGGTCACGGATGCAGAGGGCTTCGTCGCCGCGCTGACGACAGGAGGCGCGGGCACCGTCTTGGTCACAGGCAACTACCCAAGCGCGTGGGTCACTGATTCGATGGGTGCGGCGCTCACGACAAGGCGCGTGGTGCTGATCGACACGCTGCCGACCCGTGTGAACGCGCACGCCGAAGTGGTGCTTCCATCTGCAACTTGGATCGAAAAGGCAGGCTGCTTCGAGAACGCCCGCGGTCGCCTGCAGTCATTCGAGCGTGCGATCCTGCCGATCGACTTCGCGAAGAGCGAAGCGCAGATTGCACTCGAACTCGCCACGCTCTCGGGGCAGTCCGCCGACAACGTGTTCGATGCCGCTCGCACGCGCTCACAAATGGCGCAGGTGAAGGGGCTCGAGGCGTTCGCTTCGCAGGTCTCCCATCCGCCGGCTGCGGTTGGGCGCGCAAGCGATATGGTCACCGTCGATCTTTGACGCGCGGCGTTCGCGCCGCAGCCTCGAGACTCCTTACCGATGCAGCCAGCGCAGCACGCGGATTTCCATCAGCTCGACGGATTGCAGCGCATTCGGCGCGTTTGGTCACTCGCGTGGCCGACCGTGGTGACCATGACGAGCTACACCCTCATGCAGTTCGTCGACAGCCTCATGGTGTCTCAACTCGGAGGACTCGAATTGGCGGCGCAGGGCAACGGCGGGGTGTGGGCATGGACCGCGATGGCGTTCCTCTACGGCGTGATCACCATCGTCAACACATTTGTCTCCCAGTGCGTCGGGCGCGGCGAGTCGCAGCGTGCCGCCGGCTACGCCTGGTGCGGCATCTGGTTTGCCGTTTTTAGTTGGGGCATCCTGCTGCTTCCGATGGCGATTTGGGGGCTGCCGATCGCGTTCGGGGCGATGGGACACGAACGCGCGCTCATGGAACTGGAAACCTCGTACGGACGGGTGCTGCTGTTGGGGGCGGCGGTGAGCCTCGCGGGAAAGGCGATCACCAACTTCTTCTTCGGCATCGGTCGACCCAAGGTGATCACTATCTCCGCCATCGCGGGAAACATCGTCAATGTGATCGGCAACTATGTACTGATCTACGGTGAGGCAGGACTTCCCGCGCTCGGACTGCCCGGGGTGCCCGGCGTGTCGCCGATGGGAGTGCAGGGTGCGGCGATCGCCACAGTGATCGGCACATGCGTGGAGACCGCGATCCCTGCGTTCGTCTTTCTCGGTCCGCAGTTGGCGCGGCAGTATGGCACACGATCGGCATGGCGCATCGATGTCGGCGGCATTCGAGATCTGATGCGCGTGGGCTGGCCTGCGAGCGTTCAACAGGGCAACGAGATGGTGTGTTGGGCAATCTTCATGACGGTGCTTGTCGGTCGATTTGGAACGGAGCATCTTGCAGCGGGCTGGATCGTGCTGCGTTACATGCATTTGTCTTTCATGCCCGCGGTCGGATTTTCAGTGGCGACCACGACGCTTGTCGGGCAGTTCATCGGCGCGCGCGAACCGGACCTCGCCGCGAAGGCCGCGCATACATCACTCTGGATGGGCGTCGTTTACATGTCGATTTGGGGAGCGCTGATGATGCTGTTTCGCGAGCCCATGGTGCGCATCTTCCTCGGTGCGAATGGGGGTGGGAGCGATGTCGAGCGCATCGTGGCGATCGGGTCATCGGTGATGATCCTCGCGGCAGTCTTTCAAGCGTTCGATGGCATCGGCATCGTGTACTTCGGTGCGCTCAGAGGCGCGGGCGACACGCTCTGGCCTGGGCTGGTCACCGCCGGGCTCAGTTGGACCCTCATCGTCGGCGGTGGTTGGGGATGCGCAGTCGCGTTCCCGCAGTGGGGCTCGTGGGGACCCTGGGCGGGTACCACCTTCTACATCATCGCGCTCGGCAGTGCGCTCGCGTGGCGCTTCGAGCGAGGCGCTTGGCGCAGCATCCGACTTCAGATGACCGCACGCGGTGCCGTTGAGGGTGCCGCGACGGAGCGTGAGACCGCGCTATGATGCGTCGTTCGAAGCGTTTGTGAGCCGCCCGAGATCGTCCTCATCAAGAGAAAGAAGAGCATTGACCACCATGACTTCATCAACAACGTTGCCACTTCATGCGGGCGATCCTGCCAAGGCCAAGCAGCACCTTGATCGTGCACAGCAGTGCGAGAAGGTGGGCGACCGCGACTCGGCAATCGAGGCATACCGTCAGGCGCTTGCTGAGCATCACGCCGTGGACACCGTCTTCGCGCTCGCGCGTCTGCTCGACCGTGTGGGTGAGGACGAAGAGGCGGTTGAGTTGTACGAGCGCATCTGTTTCGGACAGAAGCCGCCCGTGAATGCGCTGATCAATCTCGCCATTCTGTATGAGGACATGAACGAGCTCACACGCGCGGAGCGTTGTCTTCGCCGCATCGTGGATGAGTACCCCACGCATCCGCACGCTCGGATGTACCTGAAGGATGTCATGGGTGTGATGGAGATGACGATCGATTCCGACGCACAGCAGCAGTTGGTGCGCAAGATTGCGATTGAAAACACTCCGATCACCGACTTCGAACTCAGCGGTCGTGCACGCAACTGCCTGAAAAAGGTCGAGATCAAAACGCTTGGCGATTTGCTGCGGCACACCGAAGCGGAACTGCTGGCGTTCAAGAACTTCGGCGAGTCGAGCATCAGTGAGATCAAGGCAATGCTCGCCGCGCGCGGTCTGCGCCTTGGGCAGGCGCTCGAGGGTGGCCAAGATCAGGCGTTCCGTCGGGAGTACCTCGACTATCTGAAGACGCAGCATGACGAAGCGGCGCTGTCGATCTCAGTGGCAACCATGGAACTCAGCGTCCGCGCGAAGAAGGCGATTTCGCTGCTCGAAGCGCGCACGCTGGGTGAACTTGCGTGTCGTACCGAGGCGGAACTCATGGGACTGAAGAACTTCGGTCTCACAAGTCTTGATGAGATCAAGGCGCAGCTCGCGATCCATGGGCTGTCGCTCCGCCCACTTGAGTGATCCGTGCGGAGAGGCGCAGCCCTGATGCGTTGGCCCCGCGCCTGCATCGGCTTGAGCGTGCTGTTGATCGCCGCGTGTTCCTCGTCCGATCCTGTGCGTCCTGTGGGACTTGCGCGTTCCGTGTCGAGTGAGCAGCCCGCACCGACCCAAGTCGCGCAAAGTGTTCCCGAAGTGTCTGAGCAAGCGGCGCAGTCGGGCGCTGCGGAGCCGCCTGCTGCGCCAAAGCCGCCACCACCCAAGCCGCTTCCAGTGCCGCCCACAGCGGAGCCGATGGTGGCGATCCGACTCGCAGTGCTTCCTCGGTCACAGCCGATTGTCTTGAAGCCTTCGGGCAGGGTGCGCATTCTCCGAGATAGTGACGCGACTTCTTCGGCGTGGACAACGGAGGGAGATCTGCGCGTGAGCGCTGTACCCGATGGATGGAAGGTGTCGCGTTCGGGCGGCGGTGCACCGGCAAGCGAGCGTGTGTTCGCAGATGGACCACTGCGGATCGAGCCGCTCAACGCGGCGGATGGATTCCGCTGGAACGACCGCGATTGGCCGGGCGAGATGCGATTGCACGACACCGGCGATGGCATCGACCTCGTCATGAGAGTTGGCATGGAGTCCTATCTGCCTGGCGTGATCGCCAAGGAGTTGTATTCATCTTGGACGCCCGCCGCCTACCGCGCACAGGCGATCGCGGCTCGCAGCTATGCGACGGTGGAATCTGATCGGTGGGAGGGTCGGCGACACTACGACATGGTGGCGGGCCAGCTGAGTCAGGCGTGGATCGGGGCAACCGACAATGCAAAGGCGAATGATGCCGTGCGAAAGACGCGCGGGCAGGTGCTCGTCGAGGCTGGGAGCGTCGTGCCTGCGTACTACTCGAGCGCGTGCGGAGGTCGCCCCGCAAACGCATTCGGCACGGTGACCGACAATCCGCACCATGACATTGCGAGTGTTTCCACTGGTGACGGGGCCGCGCGCAAGGAGGGGTGCTGCGGTGGTTCCTCGGTTGCATCGTGGAAGGTCGTGATTCCTGTGTCCGCAATCGTTGCTCGACTGCGCGCGTGGGGTGCTGCGAATGGACGCAGCGATCTCGCCAAGTTGGATGGACTCGCCCGCGTGGAAGTGGCGGATCGAAACGCGGCTGGTCGACCTGTCGTGATGCGTCTTCGGCCTGTGCGGGGCGGGGATCTCCAGATCGAGGCGGAGGACTTTCGGCGTGCGATCAATGCGGCGGGCGATGCGAAGACAAGCATCAAGTCGTGTGACTGCGACCTCGTCCTCAAGGGCGGCGACGCGACGATCACTGGCCGCGGCTTCGGGCACGGCGTGGGCATGTGTCAGCACGGTGCGGAGGCCATGGGACGCGCGGGACGCGACGAGCGCGCCATTCTTGGTCGCTACTATCCGAAAGCGTCCATCATTCGGGCGTGGAAGTGACGCATGTTCACAGGGCTCGTTTCATCCACCGGCACTGTCACGGATCTCACTCGATCCGAGGCGGGTATCCGTGTCGTCGTGAAGTGTGCGTCCATCGCTGCCCGTGTGCAGATAGGTGATTCCGTTGCGGTCCATGGCATCTGCCTCACCGTGACTTCGCTCGGTGGCGACACGCTGCATTTCGATGTGGTCGCGCAGACGATGGGGCGCACGACGCTCGGCACATGGCAGCCGGGAAAACATGTCCATCTCGAGCCAGCACTCCGATTGGGCGATCCGCTTGGTGGGCATTGGGTGCAGGGGCATGTGGAGGGCACCGCCGCGGTGGAATCCGTGGACCGCACCGATGGGCAGTGGCGTGTGAGGATCGCCGTGGACGGGAGTGCTGAACAGCAGTGGGACGATGTCATCTGCGCACAGGGTTCGATCGCCGTCGACGGCGTATCACTCACGATTGCCGCATGTGGCAGTGGGTTCTTTGAGGTCGCGCTCATCCCGCACACGCTTGAATGCACCGCACTCGGTGCGCTCCGTGCGGGGGACCGCGTCAATCTCGAGGCGGATCCACTGGCGCGTCTGGTGGCGCGAGCCGTTGCACGGCACCTCGCACGCCACTGACCTTACGCTCGCCACGCGCTGCACAGCAGCGTCACATCATCCACGAGCGGGAACACATTTCGTTCCTCCTCGAGGCGACCCGTGATTGCATCCACGAATGCCTGCGGATCTTCGAGCGACGCGAATTCGTTGAAGACCTGCAGATAGCGGCGATTGGGAAGTCGCGGCGAGGATGCGGCTTGGCCCTGTTCAGGGAACGCCTGCTCGAACCCGTCGGAGTAGAGCAGCACCTTGTCGCCTGGTTGGAGTTGGATGTTCGCCTGCGAAAAGTGCTCGTCCTTGAAGACGCCGAGCAGCCCGCCCTGCGTTTCCACGGGTTCGAAGTACCCGCCACGACGTGCATGCAGCAAGGGCAAATGTCCCGCGGAAGAGACGCTGAGCGCATGCGTTCGCGTGTCGACAACCGCATAAATCGCCGTGGCGAAGCGCGTCATCCGTGTGGAGCGTTGGAGCATCTCCTCATTGATGCGTGCAAGCGACTCCGACGGCCGCAGGACTCGATAAGAGTCCTCGCCGATCTCTTTCACCTGCAAACTCCGCGCAATCACGAGCGTGAGCAGCGCGGCAGGCATGCCGTGGCCGACCGCGTCTGTGACAAAGAGACCGAGATGATGCTCATCGATGCGGACGCCGTTATAGATATCGCCCGAGACGAACGCGGCAGGGCGCCAGAGCGCGGCGCTCGACATGCCGCCAAGCGTGGGCAGCGTGCGCGGCAGGAACTCCTGTTGAACGGAGGCTGCGAGTTGCAGTTCCCCATGAAGCGTCTCCATCTCGCGGCGAAGTCCTCCCGAGAATCGCATGGCAGTCGCCGCATCAAGTTGCAACAGTCGCACATCACGCTGCCGCGCCACCAGCGCGCGCAGCGCCACAGCAAGATGATCTGGGCCGTCATCCGCGGCGAGCGCAAAGGAGATGCCTGCGGGCAGACGATCGGGCGGCGATCCTGCACACAGCGCGACCACAGGCAGCATGGACGCGATGGCTTCTGCAACGGCGGTTGTGCCGAGCAGTTCCTCGGAAGGCGCT
>Ga0172367_10001075_pt1 | contig 41059 bp, 45 predicted proteins | sample Lak10m_FD_114542 | JGI IMG/M metagenome (GOLD analysis project Ga0172367, IMG submission 114542) | Freshwater microbial communities from Kabuno Bay, South-Kivu, Congo - kab_022012_10m | ecosystem: Environmental > Aquatic > Freshwater > Lake | place: Democratic Republic of the Congo: South-Kivu... | reverse complement strand
GCTATAGCGAAATAAATCGAATCTACTCCAGCAATTAGAGCTATAGATGTAGTCATGGCGGTGACTGAAGCGCTGTGACTAGATGGCATGCCACCTGTGGTGAAGAGCATCTGCAGGTTCCATTCTTTGTGCTGCAGAGCGTTAGTTATGGTTTTGAGAAACTGTGCGCTGAAGTTCGCTACCACTATAGCAGTGATAACTTCTAGACCGTTGTTGTTAATGGTTGCGAGAAATGACATAATCAGCGAGCAACTCTAGTTTATCAGTACTTAGACCAGTTTGTCTTAATTCTTGCTTAGCTTCGATAATCAGCTCAGAGGCTAGTGCCTGTGCTGATTCTATGCCATATAGTTTCACGAATGTTAGTTTGTTTTGCCCGGCGTCTTTGCCCGCGGTCTTGCCTAGAACCTCGCTTGATGAAGTTGCATCAAGAATATCATCGCTTATCTGAAAAGCTAGCCCTAACTTATGCGCAAACGAATTGAAGAGTCTGCAGCAATCCTCATCAGCGCCAGCTAAGAGCGCACCGATCTCTGCAGATGCCGCAAGCAGCGCACCAGTTTTGCAGCGTTGCATTAGTGTGAGCGTATCTATATCGCCGTCAGTTAATCTACCAGTAGAAAGATCCATATCGAGCGCTTGCCCGCAGATCATGCTAGAGATCGCTTCAGAGAGTTTAAGAGCAGCTCTACTAAGTTTCCAAGAATCTATACCGTAGTCGCGACCTTCACTCAGGAGTACGCGAATAGGAAGTATGAGTAATAAATCTCCAGCTAATAGTGAAGTCGCTTCGTCGAACTTACGATGGTTACTAGCTTTGCCGCGGCGCAGATCATCATCGTCCATGCAAGGAAGATCGTCGTGGATTAAACTACCACAATGCACTAGCTCGATTGCTAGCGCCGCAGGCATCGCAGGATTAAGTGACGAACTGCCTTGATCTAAACCAATCACGTTCGTCACTAAGCCTGATTCCAGCACCGCTTCAGCAGCTAATAGCGCGAGTGTAGGTCTAATACGTTTCCCAGCATCTTCTACGCTATAGCGCACTGAATCTAATAACCTTAAAGATGCTCTGCCGCTAAAACCGCTGCGAGCATCGGTGAGTTTAGTGAGAAGCTCAGAAAGAGCTTTGTCGATAGTGGTTTTGTAGTCGCTGAGTATAGTCGTGGTCTGCATTAGTACTCTATTATAGTAGCGCCCCAAGTAAGTCCTGCTCCGAAACCGACCATGGCGATTTTAAGTTTGCGCCCAGGTACTTTGACGATGGTCCCTAATTCTAAAGCCTCATCGAAGGCTATCGGTATGCTCGCTGCGCTGGTGTTACCATAGCGATCTATATTAGTAATGAATTTCTCTATGGGGATTTTAAGTCTTTTGGCGGCGCTTTCGATGATACGGGTGTTAGCTTGGTGCGGCACCACGTAATCTAGTTCATGCGGCTCTATGCCAGCGTCTTTGCAGGCTTGAGCTAGAGTCTCAGGTACAGCTCTTACTGCGAATTGATACACGGCTTGTCCGTCCATATAGACCATAGTAGGTTTACCCGTTATATCAGCTGCGGCTACTGGATAATGCGAGCCCACGTTAGGCACGAAAAGAGTGCAGGCATCATCACCATCTGCTCTCAGGTTGAAGGTCTTGAACGCATCTTCCTCGCGCGCGCAGGCACTCAGCAGAGTCGCGCCAGCGCCATCACCGAATAATATCGCCGTGCGTCTATCTGACCAGTCGATAAATCTCGACATCAGATCTACGCCAAGCACCAGTACGTTTTTGTATTGCCCGCAGCGTATAAAGTTATAAGCAACATTGAGCGCATAGATATAGCCAGTGCAAGCAGCGACTAGATCGAAGGCTGCTGCTTTTGATGCGCCGATTTTCTTTTGGATTAGACAAGCAGTCGCGGGGAAGAGATAGTCACCTGTTGCCGTTGCGCAGATAATTAGATCTATGTCTTCTGGCTTAAGTCCAGCTTTAGTGATAGCTTTAGCTGCGGCTTCAGCACCGAGGCTGGTCGCGTTCTCGCCCTTGGCTGGGTCAATAACATGACGCTGATTGATACCAGTGCGCTGCACTATCCAGTCATCAGTAGTATCAAAAAGTTTCTCAAGATCTTTATTGGTAACCACTGTCTGTGGTAAAGCTCTTGCGAAACTTAGTATTTTGGCGCCGTAGTCCATTAAGAGTCTATTTTAGCAGGAACTGACATTGGTGTCAGGAATTGAATGTTATAATAAAGTTATAATATGATTCATTGCTTCTTAACTTGAACTTTTTTGAGCTGCTGCTGTATGGACTGGAGCGGCTCTATCTAAGATTATTCTCATGCCATCAGCAGCTGAGGTGTCCTCTGCGTAGAAATCTTTTTTGCTAGCTTGTTCTTTGAGTCCAGCCCAGCCGTGTTTTAGAATTAGTTCTCTATCAAATGGATCTTGAATGCTAACACCTCTAATGTTTCCATGGGCTCTGGTCAAAGCCCTGTTGTTTTGTTTGCTCGCAGCATTTTCAAGCTCTTTTTCTAAAGTCCAATAATGTTTATCAATTCTATCTGGTGCTGTCACCCAGTCTGTGAAGTCTTGTGGCAGTCCAGCTTCATCAAGCAATCCAGCTAGCTTCCCATTAACAACCTTCCCGCCTTTTGCGTCAATAGTGAACATATTAAGCGTGCTAGTCCACATGAAGATATTGAGAGCAATTTTATTTTTTTCTTCTTCAGATTTTGCTACATAATATTTATCAGTTAGTTCTTTTATCCTTGAGGCTATTTGTTTTTCATGCTGGATTGTATTGGGTAGTGTTGACATGCCATTGGTGTCATCAGGTGACTCATTATTGAATAAGAAATGATATAGGCTCCAGTTTTTTAGTTTGAGGTCTTTTTTGAATTCTTCAAGCTCATTGCCTTCAGGCAAGACGATGTATGAAGCGGCGCTATGATTATCGATATTAGTAAATTCTTGTTTTATTTCTGGGTTATGTCGCCTTAAATGCTCATGTAGTTCTTCATATATTTCGACCTTCTCGGGTTTGTACATGAAGCTAGTACCGCGTGTACCACTATTACCAATCCTTGTCTCAGCACTTGAAAGTGCTTCTGCGAGTTTGAGTCTGGTTTCTTTACCGCCGAGGGATTCTTGTTCACTGCCCGCGCATAAAGTATGGTATAGGCTAGGATGTTCATTATTTAGTCTGGATAGAAATAGTTTTTCTTCGTCGGAAGATTTAAAATTAAGGGTAATTGTGAGCTTGTTTTCAGTACTGCTTTTTAAGTGATCGGGGTAGCGTTCAGTCAAGAATCTTTTTAGCTTTGTGAAGTTAGCCTCAGAGTTCGCTCGATATTCTTTTTTTATTGTTGGTATTTCAGGCTTAGTAGCAATGCTTTGCTGAGGCTGAGCTGTTATTGCTGTATGCACCTGAGATGCTTGACTAGGTGGCGCAGCTTCGGCTTTTCTTTGAGCCTCTCTAGCTCTTTGCCTTGCCTTGCTTTCTTCTTGAATTTTGATCCAAGGATCTTCTTCTCTTCTTGGTATAGGTATTGGGTTAAATGGATTATAGTAACCCGGCATCATACGACTTCTTGCAATTGGATCTGAAGCTGCTGACCACGGGTCATATGATTCTGATGAATAATAACTCTGCCTGCGTACTTGAGGTCTGTAGGCATCTTGAAACCCATAATTGTTTTGGTAACCATAGTTAAGTGGTGCTACGTTGCGTGAAAATGAATTATCGATAAATACAAAAATAGGCTGAAAATTCTGATTGCCTAGCTGCATAGGCCAATAGACCTGTTGAGGCACAAAAACCTGCATAGGTTGCTGAAACTGAATGGGATAATAATAGTTCATAGCCCCTACCTTTATCTAGCAATCTAAGGTTAAGGATAGGTTAAAGCTAGTTCTTAATGTCAGGGACTTGACCCCAACCTTCGTTTGTAAATATTCTTGCAGCACCATCAGGACTGCAAATCAGAGGTTCATCTAAGCCTGCTTCTTGGCAAGCAGAGAGTAGCTTATCGAGGGTACTTTTTTTAAAGTCACCAAAAAAAATGTCAGTGTATGTCTTGCCACCAGATTCTTTATACAGGTATTGAGCCTTATTGTTAGGCTCTAGTTTGTTTAGTATTTCTCTAAATTTTTGAGATGTTTCTTTGCTTTCGGCTTTTTTTGCGTCATAAAGAAGCATTATTATGCGTCTCTGAGAAGGCTCACTACTCTCTAGATTAGACAGCTCTACTGTCTCGATTTTAGTTACCCGCGGTTGAATAACGCGTACGTTCTTCTCCATATCAGGCACTACGGTGTCCTTAGCTAGCGGTTTACTAGCTTGTCTGGCTATAACTTCAAGCTCTACTCTCTTGGTTGAAGCTGTATTAGCAGTAGGTTCCTTAGAGCAGGCATTAGCCAAGACAGCCACGCCAAGTCCTAAGCTGCGTATATATTTGCCTACATTAGACATACGTCTATTATAACGTTTGAATTATTGTGTTTTTGACCCTAATCTGGCAGCCTGAAGCCTAGATCATTGCACATTTCTAGGATTTTTTCTTTGCTACAAAACCCAACAAAGCCAGTGCCTTGTATAGTGCACTCGGCTGCGACATAGCCCGTTTGTGGTTCTTGGAAGCGACCACGAAAGATATCAACAAGAGAGTGACCGTTGTATATAAATCGATTATGTTTGAATGGTACTTTTTGTCCGGAGTAAGTTAGTGCTTCAGCAAAAATTCTTTTTAACTCATCTGAGGTCATGTCTGTAGATTGACCTTTGCTGCCAATGATTACTATGTATCCTTCTTTGTCTGCTGGCGGCACTGAGGCTTGCGGGCTTGGTTTCATGCGAGTAACTTTTTGAAATTCGTCTGTGGTGTAACGCCTGCGTAACTCTGGATCCATGCTAACAAAAGGATCTGGCTTGCTAGGTTTAACTGATGATGAATTATTGTGGACCCGTCTTGAGGGTTGATGCAGTCCACCAGAATCGACAATTCGCGGAGCCTGATTCTGCGCGCTAGCACCGAATGTTAATCCAGCTGCTAAGGCAAGAGCTTTAAATCTATCAAAAGTTCTAACCGTAATCATCTAGATATTATATTATCACAATAATGTAATAATATTATTATAACTTCCACCCCGAGCCTAGATCGTTATTACTCTATTACTTCGTCGCGCTGACACTCGCCATGACAGGACTGCTTTGCGCACAATGACAAAATCTGTAATATACTGAATTCTGACCCTTTGAATTTAATGGCAAAAAAACAAGATATAGAAGAGCTTGATGATGATGAGCTTGAGCCGCCCGAGGAGCTAAGTAAGCCTGAGCAGGCTAGGCAAATGCATATCTGGCTTTCTGAGTATAAGCGCTCTAAAGATAAGCGCATCAGAGACAGAATAGTTAAAGCTAATGTTATTCTCGTTAAGAAGATAGCTCATGGTCTAGCGCGAAGAAGTACTGACCCTGTTGAAGATTTAATACAGATAGGATCTATTGGTCTAATTAAGGCGGTGGACTATTTCGATCCAGATGCTGGTGCTAAGTTCACTACTTATGCGACTCACTTAGTTACTGGTGAGATTCGTCACTATCTGCGCGATAAGACTTCGATGATTCGTGCACCGCGTGAATTACAGGAGCTGAGTTTTAGGATTAATCGTATAGTGCATAGATTGCGTACTGAGCTTGGGCGTGATCCGACTAACGTCGAGATTGCTGAAGTATTGCAAGACGTCAAGCCGCAGAAAATCCAAGAAGCCTTCGACGTAGATCGCCGTCGTACATTGGTTTCGCTGGATCAGAGTCTTACGGCTAACTCCTCTAGCGATAGTGATACTTACTTAGTGGATACTCTCATGGATGTGCGCGAGCATAAGCGCCGTGATGCACGGGAGGACTTCATGGTGGTCAAAGATCTTATCGATAAGCTCAGACCTAATCTTAGAGAAATCATAGATCTTATATATTTTCAGGATATACCTCAAGCCGATGTGGCTAGTATGCTCGGCATATCGCAGATGCAAGTAAGTCGCAGACTCAAAAAAGCGACAGCTGCGCTGCAAGAACTTATCGCAGGCTCTGGGCGCGGCGAGAAGAAAGCGCGTAAGATTACTGTGACTCAAGTAAGCCCAGCGCCGAAGCCTGCAGCAGCTAAGACTAGCGGCAGCTCCAAGAAAAAAGCCTCACGTTCCAGTCTGGGTGCTAAACTAGAAGCTCAGAAGCGTAAAGGAAACTGAGATTTGGCTACCAAAGAAAACAATACTAAAGATGCTGAAAGTATTTTAGCGGATATCGCACTCACTGCTGAGCTTGCTGATTATAGTCCGATTAAAGGCTGCATGATTATACGCCCATATGGCTACGCGCTGTGGGAGAATATCCGTGACATTCTTGATCGCATGATCAAAGACACTGGTCACGAGAATGCTTATTTCCCGATGCTTATCCCTGAGAGCTTCTTGCAGAAGGAAGCTGAGCACGTCGAGGGTTTCGCGCCGGAGTGTGCAGTTGTCACTCATGCTGGCGGCAAAGAGCTAGCTGAGAAATACGTACTAAGACCGACATCAGAGACTATCATTAATTATATGTTTTCTAAATGGATTAATTCATATAGAGATCTACCGCTCAAACTCAATCAATGGGCTAATGTCATGCGCTGGGAGATGCGTACTAGGCTGTTCTTGCGCACCTCTGAGTTCCTCTGGCAGGAAGGGCATACTTGTCATGCTTCTAACGCTGAAGCCGAGGAAGAAGTACTTAAGATGCTTGAAGTCTATAGAGTGCTGATGGAAGAATATCTCGCGATACCAGTAGAGCTGGGGCGCAAGACTGATTCTGAGAAATTTGCTGGCGCTGATGTGACTTATAGTATGGAAGCGTTGATGCGTGATGGTAAGGCGCTACAAGCGGGTACTTCGCATAATCTTGGGCAGAACTTTGCTAAGGCTTTTGATACTAAGTTTACAGATGCGAGTAATCAGACTCAATATGTTTACCAGACTAGTTGGGGTGTAAGCACAAGGCTTATAGGTGCTTTAATTATGGGGCATTATGATGAGGTTGGCTTAATACTGCCGCCACGAGTAGCCAGCTACCAAGTAGTGGTGATACCCGTGCTCAAACGCGGTGCTGATGCGGCTCAGAACGCACCTGTGCTTGATGAGGTGCATCAGATCACGGCAGAGCTCAAGGCTCTTGGGATTAGAGTTAAGCTTGATGCACGCGAAACTATCACTCAAGGCGTCAAGTTCAATGAATACGAACAGAAGGGTGTGCCGCTGCGCATCGCCGTAGGTCCGCGTGACTGCGAGCAAGGTGTCGTAGAACTGCATCGCCGTGATACCCGCACCAAAGAGCAGGGAGTTCCTCGTCAGGGTATAGCTGAGCGAGTGCGTGCTCTACTAGATACTATTCAGTCTGATCTTTATCAGCGAGCGCTTAAGTTTAGAGAAGAACATACTAAGACTGTAACTAATCTTGATGAGCTTGATGCTTTGTTCTCAGTTGACACTGCGCCCGGTTATGCCCGCGCTATGTGGAATGGTGATACTAAGCTTGAGGAGCTACTCAAGACCAAATACAAAGCTAGTATCCGCTGTATGCCTTTCAGGAAGCAGCTTGATGCAAGCAGCCATCCTTGTATTATTTCAGGAGCTGCTACTAAGGAGAACCGCGAGATACTTATAGCCAAAGCATATTAATGAGACGCTTAGTCATAGCTTTATGTTTTTGTTTTAGTGTGGTGGCAGTAAACGCTGCGCTCAAGGATGAGTCTTATAGTGATGCCAAGGTCAGCTTCAAAGTTGCTAACCATATGTCCGCTTCTATTCAAGCGAAAATTTTTCATAATGGCATGCATTTTAGAGATGTTTATATTGCGCCTTATTATGCTGTAGATCTTATTGATGCGCCGGAAGGTTTGTTTACTCTTGAACTTTATGATATTAGTGATAGTTTTATTGGCTATATCGAAGAGACTAGAGCAAGAGATTCATATGATAATGGTTCGACCCTGATCTCTATTAGTAGGTTCGGTATTAAACCTAGTGTCACTACTAAGCTAAATTATCCAGACGTGACGGATCTTGCTGAGCGCATGGATCTTAGTATGCTCGCTGCTGAAGCTGCGCGCAAACCTAATCCAGTAGAGAGTCCTAAGCCTGCTAAGCTTGCTGAGCCGGCTGTGATGCGTCGCCTTAAACTGGCTAATCTTAGTAGTTACTTACTATATATAGAGATTAGTGCTGAGAATGGTAGTGCTCTAGTTGGTCCGCGTTTTATTGCTTATGATGCCTACAGTCCTGAGCTAGTTAAAGAAGCGGATAATATATTATTATTCGCGCCGGCAGATACTATTAGTATTAAAGCCTTCAAGCTTAATGAAGCGGCGGCGCGTGAATGTCTGGCAGCTACTAGCTGCGATCAAGTGCTCAAGACTTATAGCGTTAAACTCTCAGAGCTTAGAATAGATGATAACGATAACTATATCTGGATTATCGATGAGCTGCCTTAGACTAGGCTCTACGCTATAGCTAGAAGATATACAGTGTGTATCTCACCATCGACTAGGACAGTGCGCGGCGCACCTTTGATATTGCGTTTACCTTTGCCTGCGATGGTAGCGGTGCGAATCTTGCTTACATCATGGCTTTTAACGCCGTCGGCTTTAACTATCTGCGCGCCAGTCTTCTGCTTCTCTAGCGCAAACTCTTTACCAGCGCTATCATTACTAGCACCAGATCCTTGGGGCTGGCTACCTGCGCCAAAACCTCTACCGTTAACACCATTGACTGACATCTATATGATTAGCTTACCCCTTTAAGGTTAAGGCTAGGTTAACAAATTATTGTGATATTTTGATGAGTTTTAGTTCCAAGGCCTTGAATAGCATTTCTGTTTGATTTGCCGCTCTGAGTTTTTGTCTTAAGTGCCCGACTATATCTTCAATTCTTTTTGGCTTTTGATTTAGGCTGGCGGCGATTTCTTTTATTGCTTTGCCTGTGGCTAATTGGGCAAGGACTTTTTGCTCACCTTCGGTTGGTTCTACTTTAAGTTGGGTTTTAGTTTGTGGTTTGATTATTTCCAGCCATTTTTCTTTAAGACCAGTTAAGACCCTATGCCAGATTGTTGTGCTTTGAAGTTTGAGTGTTAGAAGCAGCTTGGTTTGTACTCTGCTGATAGTTGCTGAAGAGGGGGTGGTTGCTTGAGTCTCGTGCAGAGCTCTGATTAAAGGTAAGTTGTTAGCAATGTCTTTAGCCGAATGGCCGCTTAATGTCAGTTCCAGAATTTCTGCTTGTCTTGCTGTTAGCTCTGCCCCAGTTTTTACCCTTCTGGCATTTGGAATTTTTGCGGGTAATACTCTAACCCGTGCTTCTATCTTCTTGGTCATTATCGATCAACCCCCATTGATCTTTATGTTTAGATGTCTAATACTGCAAGTCCAGCATACTCTTCGATAAACTCTTTGCGCGGCAGTACAACGTCGCCCATAAGTATATCAAAAATACGACTTGCTTCTTTAGCATCTTCAATAGCCACTTGTTTAAGCGTGCGTGTCTGTGGGTTCATCGTCGTGTCCCAAAGCTGCTCAGGCATCATTTCACCCAGACCTTTGAAGCGCTGCACGCTAGGTTTGCCGCCGAGTTCTGCTGTGGCTAACTCTAATTGAGTTTCAGTGTAACAGTATTTGATTTTCTTTTTGTACTCGACCTTGTATAGAGGTGGCTGCGCGATATAGACGTGACCGTTCTCTATTAACTGCCTAGCATAGCGGAAGAAGAAAGTAAGTATCAGCGTGCGGATATGCGCGCCATCGACGTCAGCATCGGTCATGATTACTATGCGTTTGTAGCGTAGTTTGCGCAGATCTAAATTCGTCGCGTCCATCTTCAGCATCGCTTCGACTTTATTACCATCTTCATCTTCATCTGATGGCACTAGACCTATGCCTTGTATCATCGATTGGATTTCTTGGTTATCGTAGAGCTTATCGACAGTCGCCTTCTCGACGTTGAGAATTTTACCTCTTAAGGGAAGTATCGCCTGGAAATTCCTATCGCGGCCTTGTTTGGCTGAACCACCCGCCGAATCACCCTCTACCAGGTATAGCTCACAGAGATCAGGGTTAGTGTTAGAGCAGTCAGCAAGCTTACCCGGTATGCCAGAACCACCTTCTAGAGCTGATTGGCGGCGCACAGCGTTGCGGGCTTTCTTGGCGGCTTCGCGAGCGCGGCGCGATAATATCGCTTTGTTGATGATGGCTTTAGCGTCTTTGGGATGCTTGTCTAGCCAGTCTTCTAGCTTCTCGCCGAGCACTGCTTGCACCGCTGAGACAACTTCGTTATTTAGTAGTTTAACTTTGGTTTGCGATTCGAACTGAGGGTTAAGAACTTTGACTGAGATTACAGCTGTTATACCTTCACGGACATCATCACCACTAAGGCTCTCCTCTTTGGATTTGATTAGATTATTGTTCTTAGCGTAATCATTGATGATGCGAGTGAGAGCATTACGAAAACCAGTCAGGTGGCTGCCGCCATCTGGGTTGTTGATGTTGTTAGCAAAAGTTATAGTAACTTCATTGTAGTTCTCGGTGTACTGCAAAGCTACTTCGACGCCAACCTGAGTGTGGTTACCCTCGCAAGCGAAAATATCCTTGTGGATAGCGGTGCGCGATTCGTTTAGATATCTAACGTAGCTTAGTAGTCCATCTGGATTGAAATAAGTCTCTTTATAGTGAGGGTTGTCTTCTGGGAGGCGCTTGTCGGTGAATGTTAGTCTTAGACCTTTATTCAAGAATGACATCTCGCGAAACCTAGTCGCCAAGGTCTCTCTGTCGAACTTGGGCATGAAGGTTTTGCCATCAGCATTAGTCTCACTGAATACTTGATCGTCAGGCCAAAACGTAACTTTGGTACCTTGCTTAGTGCTTTTGCCAAGAGTCTTCACTGGCTCGCTAGGTGCACCTACGGCTCTGCCCTTAATAGGTCTGCCTTTGAACTCGACGAAATATGCTTTACCATCGCGGTAGACCTCTACTTCCATGCGCTCAGATACAGCGTTAACGCAGCTGGCACCCACGCCGTGAAGTCCGCCTGATACTTTGTAGCTCGACTCATCGCCGCCGAATTTACCACCAGCGTGCAATACCGTGAATACAGTCTCGACAGCAGAGAGACCAGTCTTCTTGACTATATCTACTGGAATACCGCGACCATTATCCTCGACAGACACTGAGCCATCTTCGTTAACAGAGATGTCGATAGTATCGCAGTAACCAGCTAGAGCTTCATCGACAGAGTTGCTGACTATCTCATAAACGCAATGATGCAGCGCTTTATGATCGGTGCCACCGATATACATACCGGGGCGCTTGCGCACCGCTTCTAGACCTTCTAGAACCTCGATATTTTGTGCTGAATAACCTTTTGCTTTAGTTTCTTTAACCTCTGTTTTTGCCATTGTAGTCGCCATTTGTAGTGAATTTATCCTTACTTATTCTAGCATAGCAAAAACAAGCCCGGTGGCTTGTTTTTGCGCTTTCAACATGAGTGCAAAATATACAATTTCTGATTTTCTATAAGCTGTTGGCTACTGCAGGGATCGGTCTTGCTCAGTTGCGTTTGCTAAGTTGCAAATGCGCTCAGTCGCTTCGCTCGTGACGTAGGGCTCGCTCGGCACCAGCAAGCGGCATTCTGCTAAAGCGGAACGCTCGCTGCTGCTGTGCTCCCTTCGTCGCTCCTTCTCGAGCCCTGGCTACGAGCTCGCTCCATCGCTGGTTGCAACTAAGCTCACGCAAAATTCGCGCGACCGCCCCTCAGTAGCCAACATTACAAAATGCAAACATGTAAATGTTAGAAAAGGTTAATTACTGCAAATGGCTCACAATGGCATTTAGTAAGTATCAATCATCGCACCAGCGACTACTAATACTTGCCCGCTAACGAAGCTAGATAAATCAGAAGCGAAGAATAATAATGGATTAGCAATATCAATCGGCTTGCCCATACCTTCTGCGCGAGTGAGTCCAGTTTGCTGGAACATCATCGAGATCATTTGCATTTGCTGCTCTGGGATACCTAGATGTGGATTATCACTTGGAGCTGACGTTAATCTAGTCTCAATGAAACCCGGTGCTACAGAGTTGCAGCGGATATTAAATCTCGCCCATTCTTTCGCAACTGTCTTAGTCATACCATTAAGACCCGCTTTAGCAGCAGCATAGTTAAGCTGACCTGCGTTACCCTTCACGCCAGAAGTAGAAGAGACGTTAATTATAGAGCGCGGTCTAGCGGAACCTTTTTCGTCTTGTTCTTTCTTGGCGGCATCGCGCATATATGGCACTGATGCTTGGATCATATTAAAAGTACCTTTCATGTTGATATCAACAACGAAATCCCACTGCTCTTCTGTCATCTTGTGGATAACGCCATCTTTAGTGATACCTGCTATGTTCGCGATGCAATCTATGCTGCCGTCACCAAGCGCCGCTGCCGCTGCACAGATGCGATCGCAATCTTCTCGCTTAACTATGTTGCCCGCAACTACTACGCCTTGAGTGCCGAGTGCTTGAATTGCTGCTAGCGTTTCATTCGCTGGTGCTGGATCGATATCAGCGAGCACTAACTTCGCACCGTGCGCTGCGAATAACTCTGCCGTGCATCTGCCGATGCCTCTGCCTGCACCAGTGATGACTATGACTTTGTCTTGTAAAAGTTTTCCTGTTGAAATTTTTGATGTTTGAGTTTCTGTTGCCATGATTAGCTCCTATTCTTAGGATATACCCAATTAAATGGCTCTGTTTCATTTGAGTATATGTGTCTAGTTTAAGGGACTTTTGTTCAAAATAAAACCGAGGGTTGAGTTTTTAGTTCTTAGTAACAAATATTTTTTGATGTTAGACTAAGCTATGTAAATGGCTAAAGTAGTAGTAGTTGGTGGCGGACTTGCTGGGCTCGGCGCGGTGCTTAAGGCGGCGCAGGCAGGGCTCGAAGTAGATCTTATATCCATAGTGCCGGTGAAGCGCTCGCACTCAGTTTGCGCGCAGGGTGGTATTAACGCCGCCAAGAACATCAAAGGCGAAGGTGATAGTACTGACAAGCATCTTTATGACACTGTTTATGGTGGTGATTTTCTAGCGAACCAGAGTCCAGTCAAACGCATGGTTGAAGCGGGTCCGGGCATTATCGATATGTACGATAGGTTTGGTGTGACTTTTAATCGCAGCCCAGAAGGGCATTTGGATTTTCGTAGATTCGGTGGTACTCTCTATCATCGCACTGCTTTCGCTGGTGCGACCACAGGTCAGCAGCTGCTCTATGCTCTAGACGAGCAGGTGCGCCGCTTCGAGAATGACGGCAAAGTTACTAAATACGAAGGCTGGGAAATGTTACGCAACATTATCGACGAAGATGGTGTCTGTCGCGGGGTCGTGGCGCAAAACATGGCAACCATGGAGCTTAAAGCCTTCGCTGCTGATGCGGTGATACTCGCTACTGGTGGTCCTGGTAATGTATTCGGTAGATCTACCAACAGTACTATTAATAACGGTATCGCAGCTTCTGTCTCTTACCGTCAGGGAGTGCGTTACGCGAATGGTGAATTTATCCAAGTGCACCCGACTGCAATTCCCGGCAGCGACAAAGACAGGCTGATGTCAGAGTCGGCGCGCGGTGAAGGCGGCAGAGTCTGGACATATAAGGATGGTAAGCCTTGGTATTTCCTCGAAGAGAAATATCCTAAATACGGTAATCTAGTGCCGCGTGATGTGGCGACGCGTGAGATTTTTGATGTGGTCACTAGGCAGGGTCTTGGCGTGAATGGCAGACCTTGCGTCTACCTAGATCTGACTCACAAAACTCGCGAAGAATTAGATCGCAAACTCGGTGGCATTCTTGAGATCTACGAAAAATTCAAAGGCGTAGATCCGCGCGAAGTGCCGATGGAAGTGTTTCCATCAGTGCATTACAGCATGGGTGGACTCTGGGTAGATACTGAGCAGCAGATGACTAATATTCCGGGGCTCTTCGCTGCGGGTGAGTGTGAGTATCAGTATCACGGTGCTAATCGTCTTGGTGCTAATAGTCTACTGAGCTGCACTTATGGTGGTATGCTCGCCGGTACTTCGGTGGTGGCTTACACTAAAGCTCTGAAGAAGCTATCTAAAGATATCCCTGAAGCAGTGAACGCAAAAGCTCTCGCTGACGAAGAGGCGCTGATCAAGAGACTGACTAGCCAGACTGGCAGTGAGAACGCGCGCAAGTTGCATGTCGAGATGGGCGATACTATGACCAAGAACGTAACTGTGGTTCGTTACAACAATCAACTGCAAGAAACTTTAGAATATCTCGGTGAGCTGACTGAACGCTTCAAGCGTGTCTCTATCCCCGATGGCAGTAAGTGGGCGAATCAGAGTCTGTTCTATATGCGTGAGCTCTATTACATGATCGATATCGCGAAGATCATCACCAAAGGTGCTCTTCTGCGTAATGAGTCTCGCGGAGCGCATTATAAGCCTGACTATCCAGAGCGCAACGATGCTGACTGGCTCAAAACTACTCTTGCTAGTATCGGTGCTGATGGCGAGCCGGTTATAAGCTACGAAGCTGTCGATACCCAGTGGGTGAAGCCGGTGGAGAGGAATTATACTAAGTAAGATTTATGATATAATTGCCGTATTATGTCGACTGTAGTTTCTCAGATACATAGGTTTGTTAGAGAAATATCTACTTCTCCTAGTTCTAAGCCAAGAGTTGCAAAGAATTCTGATATTACTAAGGCTGAGAAACTTATTGCAACGGCTCCTTCTCTTGAAAAATTACATAAGATTGAAGACCGCAAAGAAAAACTGGCTGCTGTTTTAGAAATACTTAAATGGGTTCAAGCTCTTACTAAACTAGTTAATCCTCTTAGGTCTGATGATAGCATGCGTAATTGTAGGATTGGTAAAGTTTTAACTACAGTTAATTTAGGCAACTATCATTACTTCTACGTTTACATTGGTCAAATTCCTTACACAATTGGCAAGAATGGTGCAGATCTTGAAATCGAGGCTAACCACGTCGATTTAACGAGGCGTAACTGTACATATAAACTAACTTTAAGAGGGGGAAAAACCCTTGGGGTTGAGTTAGAGAAAACAGTATCTGAGAATGATTATATATGGCCCAAGACTTAAAAAAATCACCGAGAGATAGTATGCGTTGTCGGACGTCGTTTCCCAACTCATAAAATAGCTAAATTTGAGTTATAAACGCCGTGTTTATAACTCAAAAAAGGGCTAAAACTGAGTTATAAATTTGTGAGCACTAGTTTATAATATATCTATGCGTGTTAGGCAGTATAAGGTCAAGTGTGATTCAAATGGTAAGATTACGCCACTTGAGCCTATACCGTTTCAAGATGAGAATCAAGAGGGTATTTTGATTTTTGTTGATAGCGAGAAAGCAATTATGGGGGACCCAAAAGCAATCTTAAGCGAACAATCATTGTCAAAGGTTTGGGATAACCCTGAGGACGATATTTATAATGACGCTTGATTTTGGAGATATAGTTTTAGTTGATTTCCCTTTTAGTGGAGGATATGGCGCAAAGAAACGACCAGCCGTAGTATTGAGTCAGTCAATTTTTAATGAGGCTAAGCAAGACTTAGTTTTAATAGCAGTTACAAGTCAGGTTGAGAATTTGAAAGTTGCTGAGATTTTAGTTAGATTTTGGAAAGAAGCTGGCTTATTTAAACCCTCCGCTATTAAATCAGTAATCTTCACATTAGAAAGACAGCAAGTCTATAAAAAACTTGGTTCTTTACAGCCTGTAGATGTAGAATCTTTAAAGTTTGTTATTAAGCAAATCTTCGGTAAGCATGTCTAATTTCACTATCTACCCAGCCATAGACCTGCGCGGCGGCAATTGCGTCCGCCTCTATAAGGGCGACTACGCGCAAGAGACGATTTATGACTCTAAACCTCTTGAGCTTGCGGCACAGTGGCAGTCATTAGGCGCTGAGTTCCTTCACGTGGTAGATCTTGATGGCGCTAAAGAAGCGCGTCCGGTGAATCTTAATATAGTTACTGAGATTATCGCCAAGACTAATCTTAAAGTGCAGTATGGTGGTGGCATTCGTAATTATGAGACCGCCATATCTATTCTTAATGCTGGCGTACATAGAATCATTCTTGGTAGTTCAGTGTTGAAGAACCCTGAGTTCGTGAAGCGTATACTCAGCGAACAGGCAGATAGAGTGATTATCGGTATGGATTGCCGCAAGGGGCGCATCGCTGTAGAAGGCTGGCTTGTAGACTCAGATGTGACGGCGATTACGCTAGCTGAAGAGCTTAAGAAGCACGGACTAATAAGAGTGAACTACACAGATATAGAGCGTGATGGTACTCTAGAGGGGCCTAATTTTGCGGAGACAGAAGAGTTCGCGCGCGCGACTGGACTGAGTACTATAGCTAGTGGCGGTGTTTCGGGGATAGCTGACGTTGAGAGATTAAGAGCCGTAGGTTCGCCAGTTGATGGTGTGATTATTGGTAAGGCACTTTATTCGGGGCGCATTAAGGCGGAGGATTTGTTTGCGGTTAATTCTTAATCCTAGTCCTGGTGAGCGTTTGGGGCCTGCGGCAGTGGCGCTGGGGTTTTTTGATGGCGTGCATCTGGGGCATCAGCAGATTATAAGAGCGGCTGTAGATTATGCGCGCATGCATGGACTTAAGCCTGCTGTGCTTAGTCTTAACCAGCATCCACGTGCGCTTACGGTCGGTGCTGCTCCTGCGTTGATTACAGATAGGGAGACTAAGCTTGCCTTGCTAGAGGATCTTGGCGTAGAGCTTGCGGTCTTAGTAGATTTCAATACTGAGCTAATGAATACTAGTGCTGAAGATTATATGCAGAGATATCTCAGAGATCTTCTTGATGCACAATATGTGAGCGTTGGTTTTGATCATCACTTCGGCAAGCAGCGCAGTGGTAGTCCAGATCTCTTGAGATCTTGGGGGCAGCAGCGCGGCATAGCTGTAGAAGTGGCTCAGAGAGTGAGTCTTGGCGCTATTACAGTGAGTAGCTCGATTATTCGCAGTCTTCTTAGCGCTGGTGATATTGCTGAAGTCAATCAACTCTTGGGCAGGAATTATTCACTCTCAGGTATGGTGGTGCGCGGTGACGGACGTGGACGCAAGCTTGGTTATCCTACTGCCAATATCAAACTTAATCCAGAACTTATAGTGCCGGCGGCTGGGGTCTATATAGTTAATGCTAGTAGTGGATTGCTTCGCTGCGCTCGCAATGACGATTTACTGTCATTGCGAGGAGCCAGCCACGCTTCGCTCGCTGCAGGCTCCGGCGACGAAGCAATCCATTGCTTAGGTTTAGGACTTGTGAATATCGGCACTCGCCCCACTTTTAAGCTTGACGCTAATATTTCTTGTGAGCTATATCTGCCAGATATGGATATAGATCTTTATGATCAAGAACTTAAGCTGGAATTTCATTCGCGCCTGCGTGATGAGCGCAAGTTTGCTGGAGCTGAGCAGCTGATTAAACAGATAGAGCTAGATCTAGCTGAATTTCGTAAGCATCAGGGTCGCACCCCGACATTCGACAAAACCTTAGAATAGACTTATAAGGCTAAACCTAAGCCAGCAGCATATTCACAGCAGTAATGTTATAATATTGTTTGAATAATGTTATAATACACTTTGTTTTAATTCGTTCGGACTTAACACTGTTAACGCTTGTTAGCAGGGTAATTAATTAAGGTAATAATTTTGTCGAATGTCGGGGTGCGACCCCGGCGGCGTCTTAACACGGGCTTAACCTAAATCGCATTAAATAGTGGGGCAATGAGCAGCACTACGGCAGCCAAAATTTCACCAGCGATTAAGAGAGTGCCTCTGACTGATAAGGCCAATCAGCTTAGAGATATTTCTGCTGCTGCGCGCGATATTACCACCAGCGCGCCGCGTATCCTAGTGAGGGAGACTGCAACTCAGCTAGCCGCAGTGGAGCCAGTGTCTGAGACTAAACCACCAGTTTCAGTTGTAGCTTTCGAGAGACAGCTGCAAGCGGAGAGTATCAGCAAATCGATAGCGGGTTTTTATGCGACCAATCTCCGCATCGATATGAAGAACTTTAAGCGCGCAGAAAAACTCTTCACTGCTCTAAGAAGCTCTATCACTGATGAAGAGAGTCTTAAGCTGCATCTAGCTTTAATTGCTAAGCATCTTAAACAACTCACGAAGAATCAAGTTAGCTTAGTTTATAAATCAGGACGCATAAGTTTTAATCGTGGCGAAGTGACCCAGTCACTAGTTTTCGCTGAGCAAGGGCTCGAGATTTACACAAGATTGGGCAAGCAAGTAGAGTTACTGAGAGCTACTCGTTATGCCATCGACAACTCTATGATTAGCATGACTGATGATTGTGGTATCTGGAATACTTACCTAAGAGATGGGTTCAAGCTGAGTGAACTCAACAAAGCTCTTGATGTGGCGGAGCGTCAGCGTCTTAAGTTTAAAGATCTTATCGCTAAGATTAATCACAAGACTATCGCCACTATGCTTAGCCCCAATGCTATTAATAAAGCCAAAATCAAAACTGATAAGAAGCTGGCTGCATTTGTTGACCTAGTTAATGATCGCGGGCAAAGACTATCACTTAAAGTTACTAGGTTAGTCTCAGCAGCCCTCCTCGGCTAAGTTATAATTGCTCTTAGTGGCGCAGTTCATCACTAAAGCAAGAGATATATTTTTTCTTTTTACTTATTCCTTTGGCGTAATACTTGATGATCTTAGGCAGATTATTAGGGTTTTGCGGCACGGGCATTTTGAGCGCCGTGAGTTTATTACTCAAGCGGCGCATCTGGTCTCTAGTAGCTGGCAGTCAGTCGCTGCGATTATGATTGCGCTGGGGGTAGCCATAGGTATACAGCTGGCTCCTGAGTTCGACTCGCGCGGGATGGGTTCAGAGATGGGCATAGTATCAGCGCTGACTATGATACGTGAGCTTGGTCCGATTATGGGTTCGCTGATGATAGCGACTCAGTATGGTAGTAGCACCGCTGCTGAGATCGCTAATATGAAAATCACCGAACAGGTGGACGCGCTTAAGGTTTTTGGCATAGACCCTATTTCCTATCTAGTGGTGCCACGTTTTGTTGCTGCTGTTGCGATGTTTCCTGTGATTAACTGGCTTGCGTCTTTGGTTGGAGTGCTTAGTTCTTATGTCACTGCAGCTAATGTTACTGAAGTTCAACTCAAGGGTTTCCTTAACAGCATTTGGTCCTATTTAGCGATTAATGATATTCTTCTCTGCATGTTTAAGTCAGCAATATTCGGTGCGCTGATAGTGCTTATAGCTAGTAGTATCGGTCTTGCTACTAAGGGCGGAGCTAGAGAGGTCGGCAAAGCTACCACGCTTACTGTGATACTGAGTTTCGTTATGATTGTGGTTGTGGATTTTATTATCACTGCCTTATATATCTAATGTCAGTAGAGCTTATTACTAAACACCAAACAGAGTTCGAGCGTTACTTCGAGCTCTATATGGCATATAACGCTCACACTAATATCTCTGCGATTAGAGATAGAGAGGGAGTCTATGCTAAGCATTTCGCTGATTCGCTTGAGGCTGTGCCGTATATTACTGCTCAGTGTTATTGCGAGGCAGGCTCCGTCATTGCGAGCGAAGCGAAGCAATCCACGGCTGGTGATGGATTGCTTCGTCATGCCTGCGGCATTCCTCGCAATGACGTCACCCAGATACTCGACATCGGCACCGGTGGTGGTTTCCCTGCTGTACCACTAGCAATTGTTCTGCGCTCGGAGCCAGTTAAGATCACGGCGCTTGATAGTGTTGGCAAAAAAACTAAATTTGTTGAGCAGGTCAAGCAGGAATTGAAGCTTGATAATCTAGAGGTGATTAAGTCGCGTGCTGAAGATTTGGCTGGGCGCTACGATATCGTTGTCTCGCGAGCGCTAGCCATGCTCTCAGAATCTCTTCCCTATGTAGCTAAGCTGCTTAAATCTGGCGGCATATATATTGCTTATAAGAAACAAGATATAGATGAAGAGATTAATTCAGCTACTAAGCTTGCGGCTAAGCTCAAGCTAGAGCTAGTAGAGCGTCACAGTTACGATTCCAAACAGCTACTAATATATAAAAAACATTAAACCCCGCGTTTGCTACAATAGATCCTGCGGAGTGGAGCAGTCTGGTAGCTCGTTGGGCTCATAACCCAAAGGTCCTAAGTTCAAATCTTAGCTCCGCAACCATTTATGCAAGTAGTGACATTAGATTTAAGTGGAGTGCCATGTCCGATTAACTTTGTGCGCACTAAGCTTAAGCTTGAAGAGTTAGCTCTAGGTGATCAGTTACTGGTGACTCTTGATGATGGTGAGCCAGTAGAGAGCGTTACTAGGAGTATCACTGAAGAGGGGCAGAAGATTATTAGTAAGGTAGCTAATGCTGGGCGCTGGGATTTGCTGATTGAGAAGCATTGCGAGTAGCGTCACCCAGTGGATTGCTTCGCCCTGCGGGCTCGCAATGACGCATATTTTGCCTCGTAGTGGCGGCAGCTTCTTAAACAGCGATAGCAACGGTGCTCTCGATGATACTAGTAAAATCTCCTAGCACTAGTGACGCACCACCAATAAGAGCCCCATCTATATCAGAAGCTGCCATTTGCTCAGCGATACTCGATGGTTTTACTGAGCCACCATAGAGAATGCGTAGATTGGCTGCATTATCAGCGCCGAAGAGTTTAGCGATTTCTGCGCGAATTACTTTGATTACACGATTCGCTTCAGGAGTATCACAGGTCTTGCCTGTACCTATAGCCCAAATTGGCTCATAAGCAATAACTAATTTATCAGTCAGTTTATCTGCGCTTAATCCAGCAAGTCCAGTTTGGATTTGATTGCAAACCCATTCATCAGTCTTGCCAGCTTCTCTAGTATTGAGGCTCTCACCGCAGCAGAATATGACTTTAAGTCCAGCGGCGAGTGCTCGGGAAACTTTTTGGTTAATCATTGCGTCATTCTCAGCAAATATCTCGCGGCGCTCAGAGTGTCCTACGAGCACGTACTCAACCCCATGCTCCAGTAACATCTCGGCGCTGACTTCGCCGGTGTAGGCTCCGCTTACATGCTGTGAGAGATCTTGGGCGCCAAGTTTAGCTTGTTTAAGTTTAGATTTGGCTGCTGCAAGACTAGTGAAGCTAGGTATAATTGCAATTTCAATTTTGCTATCAGGGATTTTTTTATCAGCGATAAAGACTTCGAGTCCTTCGGTGAATTCTGTAGTTTCTCTAACACCCTTGTTTAGTTTCCAGTTCCCTGCGATTAATGGTTTGCGGCTCATATTTGTTCTCCGAAACATAATTCTAACCTAGTTCCAAAGAACCTGCTTCCTGAGTAAAAATTTATCTTTTTTTATATTTTAATATTGACGGCCCGGGCCACCACGCTTACACTGGGGTAGTGGAATTAAATCATTCATCAGTAAAAAAGAGTTTTGCAGAATTTTCAGATCACGAACTTGTAGAATTTGCCCAGACTGGCTGCAACCCTTCTTTTGAAGAACTCGTAAAGCGTTATCAGAAAAGAGTCTATGCTTTATTGTTCCAATTGGCTCCAGAGTGGAGAGATCTTAATGATCTTTCGCAAGAAGCTTTTATTCGTGTTTATCGTGGTATTCGTAATTTGCGTAACCCGAGAACTTTTAAATCTTGGTTAAATCAAATAGTACTTAATCTTTTCTATGATGAGTTGCGTAAGCGCCCGCGTACAGTACGCACTGTTAGCCTAGATCAGAGTCTGGAAGACGAATACGGCGAAGGTGATTTCGTGCGTGAGATTCGTGATGATGCGCTTAGACCAGATGAGATTACCAGTAATAATGAACTTGCTGATAAAATCCGCGATGCTATGGCGCAACTGCCGGAACAGTTCAGAACAGCTATCGTCCTGAGAGAATTGCAAGGGCTTCAATACGAAGAAATTGCAGAGATGTTGGGTTGCGCGCTAGGTACAGTTAAGTCTCGTATCTGGAGAGCAAGAGAAAGGTTGCAAGTCATTCTAAACCCCTACTTTGGAGAGAGTGGTAGCACTGCTACCAAGGGTGAAGAAGATGATGGCAGCGGCTATTTCGCCCATGTTTACGCATAAATAGAGGGAAATTAATCTTTAATTGCCTACTTTGTGCTATGACTAAAGGTGCTATTTGTCTTTGGTCAAGCGCGTTTGGGCTGGAGACAGGTGGCTATGGCAATCATGACCGATAAATCAGCTAAAAAATCAGGAAAGGCTGTTAGCCATGATGAGATTTCTGATTTGCTACGCAATTTTTATCAGCCCAATGAGGCTTCTATTCAGAATTTTGATGATTTTTACTCACAGCTGCGATATAAAATCGACGGTGCTAAGACTGAAGTAGCTGAAAAGACTAATAACAAGCGCAGTCAAATAGAAGATGACTATGAGCGCAGAGAGCGTGAACTCAAAAAAATGCTTGTTGAGATGGATACTCGCGATAAAACCATTGCGAAGCGTAAAGTCGCTCGTGTGATGAGATTGGTCGCAGCAGTTCTACTATCTTCCCTTATTGTTGTTGCAGGTGTTTGGGGTTATCAATATTTGCATAAGTCGCAGCTTGGACAGGAACCCAAGATGGAGAAGAGTGCTGAGATTATCCAAATAGAAACTGAATGGCAGGCATATAAACTAAAGCAATTAGCTTTAATTGAAGAAACTAAACTAAAATTCAACGCCGAAATGCAAAAAGAAAAACCTGATGCTCAGTTAATTGCAAATTATGAGCGGCAGATGCTTGAAGCGAAGGCGCAGCTAAGTCAGGCGAAGACTCAAATGTTATTAGCCAAGAAAGCCGTGGCGGTTTAAATGGTGCACTTGCCCACGGCAGCGCAAAAACATGCGGTATGGCATATTTTTGCTACTGTTGCTGTATCAAAATTAATATATAATCTTCTGGCTGCACTTTGAGCAAGCGAGCAAGTACGCTTGGATCTGGAATTAAATCGTTACCCTTAATTAAACAAGCTACTATATCATCCTTGTCTATATGATCTAGATTTTGCTTGAGTGCAGAGAGGTTGTATTGTCTATCTTGTAATAAATCTCTGCGCGCAGTCATTATTAGTCCAGGTAAGGTCTTAGTTTCTCTTGCACCTAGTAGCGCCACCTCAGAGTATTCCCTATAGAGAAGATCTGCGATGCTGGTGAATTCTGGTGTCTCAGCTAAGCTTGAGTTGATTTTTTGAATTTTACCTAGAGGGAAGAATTGTTCTAGTTTTTTGAGTGTATTCTCGGCATCATCACCTAGATCTACTTTGAGATACTCGACGTAGAAATTAATAGGCTTGCGTGGTTTGTCATAACTTTTGAGAATCTTGAGCGCAGAATTCACTTCAGTTTCTGTTCCTTTAAGGGCAATGGCTCCTGTTATGTCTTTGATCTCTATGCTTGGCTCAGCGAAGGAAGCATTAATGAGGTAATTAGCGTCAGTGAAATCAATAAACCCCGGTCTGTAGAAATTAAGTTCTTTGCTGATGTCAAGAGTGCTGATGAATTTACGTGCAGCCTCAAGCTGAGCCTGATTGCCGACTATGGTTATAGAGTTCTGCCCGGGGTTGGTAAAAGCATAAGGTTTAAACGCGGTCTCAGACTGGGTGCTGATTATTTGTTTGAAGTACTCATCGTTGAGAGTTCTAGTGATGTTGCTAGCTTTGGTGTAGAGCACTGGCACATGTTCGAACTCAGCGTCACCAATATCAATCTCAGAGACTACAAGAGTGCTGTTCTGGAATTTATATCTATACTTGGCTGCTGCCATTACTTCTTTGATGGCATCGATAATACGTTTGTCAGTGATGGTGATGTTGAGTTCTTGATCTAAACCCTGTGGCAGCACTATATTGAAATTACCAGCCTTGGATAGACTCATCAAGATTTCCGAGAGTTTGGTTCTAGTGAAATTAAAACTTACTTTCTTGTTTAGTTCTTGATTCTCAATTTGTGGTGGATGGAAAACTTTATCACTCTTAAGAGCAGAACTTGCTAGCACCGGTCCACTGACTAGGGCTAACGACAAAGCAAAGCTAAGTGATTTTTTATTCACCAATTTTGATTGTAGCGCTATTTGACTATATCTTTAAGGTGCTCAAGGCAATCTTGGCTAATTGCAATGAGATCGAAGCTGATATTGGTCTCTTGGGCTTTTAAATTTTTATAGTTAAGGTAGGCTTGAGCTAGTTTTTTGAGTTGTTGAATTTTGCGAAACCCTACTGCGTCTAAGCTGGCTCTAAGCCCAGATTCGCGTGCTTTGACCTCGACGAAGATTAGGTATTCTTCACCGAAGCGGTTTGGGTCAAGGGCTACTATATCTATTTCGCCGCGATTAGAATAGTGCCAATTACGGTCAAGTATGCAGTAGCCTAGTTCTTCTAGGTATTCACTAGCGTTTTGCTCGTATTTAGTGCCATAGCTTCTACTATTCATATAATGATTTTGGTGTTATATTATGGGCGTATGACTAGACGCCTAGTGGGGATGGCTTTAAGTTTAGCGCTTTTGCTATGTTTTTGCATGCCGGTTTTGGCTGTGGCTCTCTTGGAGCAGCAGGTTGCCTTCGAGGGTGATGAAGTTACTGTGCGCGGCATTAAAGCTATGAGTATCTCCACTGGACTTGCTGTATCTTTTGCACCACAAGATGATAGTACAGACCCAGTTGCTTTGACTCATAGGATTTTTAAGCGTGCTGGTCGCAAGGTTGTTGCAGTGCAGTTACCTCTAATCCCTAGTGATTCCTTAACAGGAAGTTTGATTATCAAAGCTTCTGGTACTGAAGTTATAGCTCGCCTGCCCATGGTTATATACAGATCTCCAGCAGGCGTTGATCCGCAGGATGCTGAAGATCTGCCAGAGATACCAGATACTGTTGACTCTGGTTTAGTCGATTCTGCGACGGTACTTGCAAGTAGTCTCGGTACGCTAACGTCTAGAACTGGTGCTATAGCTGCTGGTGATAGCGTGCAGACTGCTTTAGAGAAACTTGAAGGTACTAAAGTTGCCAAAGGTTCTTTTAATTATGAGAATGTAGCTGCATCAAACAAAGACATTGGTAGTCTTAGTACGGAAGAGTTGCCGGTAGCTAATACTAATATAGTTGGTATCACGGCTACTGGTGCAAACTCCACCATAGCTAAACTCACTGGTGCTGTAGCAGAACAGATAGTGACTCTAGTGTTCAAGTCTAATAATATTAGTGTGCGCGATAAAGTCAGTGGTGGAGCTGCTGATAGCATTAATATCGCCGGTACTGGCGTGCAGGTTTTTAATAGCGGTGATGTCTTGAGATTGCTTTATGTAGATGGTAAGTGGGTGGAGATTGGGCGCTCTACTAACTAATTTAGTGCTGGTATCATCTGGTGCTGTAGCCGGAGCTTTATTGCGTTACGCTGCGACTTTGTTCTTGCCGCAAGCTGTGCTGCTGGTGAATATTATTGGTTCGTTTTTAATTGGCTGGTTTGCAGCAAGATACTCAGCTGAGAATTTACGTCTAATATTTAGTGTCGGTTTTCTTGGTAGTCTTACCACTTTTAGTGCTTACAGTCTTGAAGTAATGCAGTTAATGCAATCCGGACAAATACTTAAAGCCATTGGCTATGCACTAATCAGCGTGATATGCTGTTTAGCAGCCTGCTATATCGGTATGATGCGTTAGCAGTCTGGGGATTGCTTCGCCCTTAGGGCTCGCAATGACGGGTTGTTAAGAGAATGAAACTTAAAGTCATATCCTACGGTTATAAATTCTATGAAGAGCTTGGTGAGATGCCACCGAAGCATGATTTTCTTTTTAATCTGCGCGATTTGAACAATCCCTTCTGGGTGCCAGAGCTTAAGCCCTACAATGGTAAGGATGAGAAGATACAAGAGTTTTTCTTGCGTGATCAAGCTTCGCAAACAAGACTTAGATTAATTAATGAGCTTGCTCAGGGTTTTGTTAGAGATTTTCTCTCTAACCCGGGGCGCAAAGCTGATGATGAGATAGTTTTTGCTTTTAGATGTACTGGCGGCAAACATAGATCGGTGTATTTCGCTGAGCAGGTATATAAATCTCTTAATAGTGAATTTGCTGCCAAATTAGAGACTGAGATTGAGCACGTAGATCTGGCTAAACATTAGTGGTGGATTGCTTCGCCCTTCGGGCTCGCAATGACCCAGCTACAATTAGTATTGGTGTTTAGAACCGAATTTCGTAAATATACTTTTCCCGGGCTTAAGCGCTGGTTTTTTTTCACAGTGTTTGGCCTTGCAACTATAGCCTTTGGTATAGCTCTAGTGCTTAAGGCTAGACCCGTTACTCTTATATCTCAGTTCACCTGGAATATGCTCTCGTGGGTAGCAGATGCAGTGCCACCTACAGTCAGTGGTATAGTCGCTATTTCTATTGGTGCTTTTATTTTATTCTTCTCCTTCTTTCAATCTAATAAGCGAGTACTTGAAGTGGTGGCGCCGGGGGAGAGCTCGCTGATAGAGACTCTTGATAGGCATCATATGCAAGGTAAGGGCTTTAAGCTAGTAGCTATAGGTGGTGGCACTGGACTATCTAACATGCTGCGCGGACTTAAAGTCTATACGGGCAATATCACAGCAGTAGTTACTGTCGCTGATGATGGTGGTAGCAGTGGTAGGCTCAGGCAGTCGATGAATATGGTTCCGCCCGGTGATATTCGTAACTGCATCGCGGCGCTTGCTCATGATGATGAGGTGATTACTCAGTTGTTTCAGTATCGTTTTGATGATGATGCGCCTGAAGATTTGCGTAAACATAGTTTTGGTAATTTATTTCTTACGGCTCTTGTTGAATTAGGTGGCAGTAATAATATGGCGGATGCAGTTAAGCATGCTTGTCGCATCCTCAAAGCTCGCGGCCAAGTGCTTCCTATCAGTAATGAGCCGATGCATCTTGTCGCAGAGATGGAAGACGGTTCTGTCGTAGAAGGTGAGTCGCATATACCAGAAGCGCACGGCCGTATTAGGCATCTAAGTTGCAAGCAGGCGCCGAAGATATTGCCTGACGTGCTGACGGCTGTAGCTGAAGCTGATTTGATTATTCTTGGTCCGGGTTCGCTTTATACTTCTATTATTCCTAATCTACTAGTTCCAGAATTGCCGAAAGCAATCATGCAATCTAAAGCTACTAAGATCTATGTCTGTAATATGATGACTCAACCAGGTGAGACTGATGGTTATAGCGTTGCTGATCATATTGAAGCTATCAATAGACATATAGACAAGCGCCCAGATGAGCAGTTGATGGATTATGTCGTGGTTAATAATGCTAACCCCAAGAAGCATCAGCTCGAGCGCTATGAAGCTGATCATCAGTATCCTGTAGATATAGACTATGCGCGCCTTAAGAAGCTTGGCGTGCAGGTTTATCCGACTAATCTTTTGCAGCGTGGGGATCTGGTGAGGCATAATCATCGTAAATTAGCTAAAGCGGTTATGCAGATTTTCTCTCGCGAAATGACTAGACCCACCCTGAAAACCCGATAGTTTATTTATAACCAAATCATGGACCCCTGATGAATCGTCAAGAACAAGGCTTGCGAGTCTGAGGCAGCGGAGTTTACTAAAACGTAAATGAGCATGCCGAGGACGAGCGTAACGCAGTTATTGGCGATTCAGGAGAGGTCCACCTTGCTATAATTTATTTTTGTGAAAAACATAGCATTAATCCCCGGCGATGGCATAGGTCCAGAAATAACTAGAGAGACCCTCAAAGTCCTTAAAGCTCTTGTGCCAGATTTTAAATTTACTGAATATGACCTCGGCGGTGTTGCTATCGATAAGACTGGCAGTCCTTTCCCTGATGCAACTCGTGATGGCGTCAAGCAAGCTGATGCGGTGCTGATGGCTGCTATCGGCGGACCTAAGTGGGATACGCTGCCGCGCGAGACTAGACCTGAGACTGGGCTATTAGCTTTGCGCAAAGAATTGCAGACTTTTGCTAATCTTCGCCCGGCGATTGTTTATCCATCGCTAGCGCATCTTTCTACACTTAAGCCTGAAGTAGTGAGCGGAGTTGATGTGATGGTAGTGCGCGAACTTACCGGCGGGGTATATTTTGGTCAGCCTAGCTCTAATGATGGTTACACTGGTATCGGTACTATGATCTACACCAGACCAGAAGTTGAGCGCGTGGCACGCGTAGCGTTTAAGCTAGCGCTTAAGCGCGGCAAAAGACTATGCTCGGTAGATAAAGCTAATGTGCTTAATGTCTCTCAGCTCTGGCGTGATGTGGTTATAGATATAGCGAAAGACTACCCAGATGTAGAGCTGTCGCATATGTATGTTGATAACGCTGCGATGCAACTTATCAAAAACCCTAAACAATTCGACGTGATAGTAACTGAGAATTTATTTGGTGATATTCTTTCTGATGAAGCAAGTATGCTTACTGGCAGTATTGGACTCTTGCCTAGTGCGTCTCTCGGTGATGGTTCTCTACCCGGTCTCTACGAGCCGGTGCACGGCTCAGCGCCTGATATCGCTGGTAAAGGTCTAGCTAACCCGATGGCGATGATACTTAGTGCCGCGATGATGCTTAGATATAGTTTCTCTATGCAAGCTGAAGCGGATCTCTTGGAGGCAGCCGTTCAAGAAGTGCTCGCTCGCGGTATTACTACTCCAGATCTTGGTGGTAAGGCTAACACTGCTGAGATTGGTGATGCAGTGGCGGCGGCAGTGCAGAAGAGTTTGTCGGGTGTAGTATGAGTATCGTCATTGCGAGGAGTGCGTTAGCATGACGAAGCAATCCATGAAATTAGTTAGCTGGAACGTCAATGGCATCCGTGCTGTGAGTAAAAAAGGTTTTCATCAGTGGCTCGACTCTGAGCAGCCAGATATACTCTGCATGCAAGAGACCAAAGCTAAGTCAGATCAGTTAGATCTTAGTCTGACTGAGCGCGAGCATTATCCAGTCATGGATTACAACTCTGCCCAGCGACCGGGTTATAGCGGAGTAGCTACATGGTGTTCTGCGACAGCCAAGCCTCTAAGTATTAGGCACGGTACTGGTGATAATGATTTCGATAATAAATACGATATCGAAGGCAGAGTCATTCAAAGCCATCATCGACTAGGCGCTATAGATTTTGTTCTTTATAATATTTATTTTCCTAATGGCGGCGCTAGTGACGAACGCTTGCGCTTTAAGCTTGAATTCTATGATGATTTATTGGAGATTTTGCGCGAGCAACTAAAGACCCAGCCGAACATAATTATCACTGGTGACTTTAATACTGCGCATCATGAGATAGATCTTGCTCGTCCCAAAGAAAATCTCGAGACTTCAGGTTTTATGCCTATAGAGCGCGAGCGTTTAGACTCACTAGAAGCTTTAGGTTTTAGAGATGCTTATAGGCATTTCAATCCTGACCTTAAGGATAAATATACTTGGTGGAGTTTTCGCACGGCCGCGCGTGCGAGGAACGTGGGCTGGAGAATAGATTACTTTTATCTTACTGAGAGTCTCTTACCGCATTTAGTTGCAGCTGAACAATTAGATCAGGTTGAGGGTTCGGATCATTGCCCGGTATCTATAGCGTTTAAAGCATAGTCTGGTAGATTGGTGTTTTTATTATTTTGACACAGGGTTTATATAATTGTATTTCGATTATTAAAACAATAATACTCCCTGTCAAGCTACTTTACAAAGCATAGAGCTAGCCCTATACTCAATTCTATGATGAAAAAAACAATTATTTCGGCTCTAGTTCTTCTGCTCGCAGCGGGTCCAGCGTTCGCTGACGGTCATGGTAGAAAATCACCAAAATGCTGCAAGCACAAAAACAGCTGCTGCGTTAAGAAAGCTGGTGGCTTGTTAGTTGATGGTCTTGAGTTTGTTGTAAAACTTCCTTTTAGATTAGTAACTGCAACTGCTGAAGGTCTTTATGATCTAACTGTTCACCAAGAACTTGGTGGTTTTGAAGACGGTTACAAGAGAATTTAGTAAGCTATAACTCTTAGCTGTTTAGAAGATTACAAACGCTACGATGAGTCCCTGATTTGGCGGATTCATCGTAGCTATTTTTTTGAGACTGGAATCGCTGCTTGGGCGCGTAATGAGGTGCCCTACTCGGGGCTATCTAGTTATGATGAGGCTTATAAAAAAGCTAGGTTGTTTGTTGATAATTTGAAGTCGCGTCATTGTAAGGAAGCTGGTGACAAAGTGACGCAAAGCGTCATTCTGAGCAAAGCGAAGAATCCCACTCAGTGGATTGCTTCGCCTGCGGCTCGCAATGACGAGTCATCGCGAGCCAGCGAAGCTGCCGTGGCGATCCCCATGCTGCCAATACGTGTCTTGGAAGTCGGTGCTGGCTACGGCGAGTTTGCGCTGAATTTTATTACTGCGATGCGTGATATTTGTCAGCGCGAGCATTTAGATTACTACGACAGGCTTGAATATCATCTCAGTGATTTTTCGCAGCGTACTATTGATGAGCTGCGCAGCTCGGGCAGGCTGGCTGAGCATGAGAGCAAGATTAAGTATATGCTCTATGATACGCTCGATAACTCGTCATTGCGTCATTGCGAGGCAGGAACTGCCGAAGCAATCCATTTGCGTAGCGAAGCAATCCCCAAGCTTACATTCAATCTCATATTGGCTAACTACCTTCTCGACCAATTCCATGTCCGTATTTTCGTGCGCTCGCACGGTAAGTATTACGAAAAATACATCGCGCTTTATGATGAAGAGAAGCGCATAGCTAAATACCATGCTGGCAAACCTGAGCGCAAATGGATTAAGCGCATACGTAAGCGTCACCAGTTTCGTGAGGTGGATCTCTCTGATGAGATTCCCGCTCTGCATCTTGAGCTCCTCAAATCTTGTTTTAGATTTGGCGCGCAGGCATCAGCCGTTAGCTATCCCTATGAAGCTTTGCAAGTTTTAGAAAATTGGTTAGCCTTGCTTGCGCCAGCTGGAATTATTATAGTCTCGGATTTTAATTGTGCTTCTAAATCTGGTTATGATGCGCTGGAGCCTTGTTATTACGGCAATTCGCTAGCAGAAGGAGTGAATTTTAGTTTTATCACTAAGTATTTTAGTTATTCTAAGTTTCGCGATGCGATGGTTGAAGCACTAGACTTGCCTAGTGGTACGCGCATGCGTTCAAGTCAGCAACTAGCTTTGCTCTATGAAGATCCGATACGTCCTCTACATACACTTATACTCACGAACAATGATTTTACGCAGGCACTAGAACTTGGTGAAAGTTATCAACGAGTTTATATGAGTAATTGGCTGCTCAGAATCTTCTATAAAGTTATGCGCGAAATCCAAGTGGGTTCTTGGATTTATGCCTTGATAGTTTTGGGTTTTCTCGCTTATTCTTTATTGTTGCAATGAGGCGTCATTGCGAGCGGAGCGAAGCAATCCATAACACAGTTGCTTGCAATGATGTGATCTGTGTGGTGATAATTAAGCAGCCACATCACTACTAAGACAAGTTAGTAGCCAAGTCCTAAACTTCTCTGGCTCATCTTCCATTAGTGCATGTGATGACCATTTGAATAATTCGAAAGTTGAACCAGGTGTGCGCAAATGCATGCGATATATTAACCAAGCAGGGGCGACCATATCGAAGCGACCAGCAGCGTAATGTACTTGGCAGCTGGTTCTTGCCATTTTGCGAAAACTATTCCAGTTGCTTACGTGTTTGTAAATCTCCTTAAGCACATGTGCGTTAGTGGTGACAGATGACTTATAACGCGATCGCAGCGGAGAGAGCTGGAACATATCGAGGTTCTTCTGCACGAACTCCAGAGGTTTGCCGACGACGAAGTGCAATAGCTCTTTCATCGGAAATATCAGCTTGGGTGACATGCAGACTAAGCAGAGCTTCTCGACTAGATTTGGGAAACGCTCGGCGATACTTAGGGCAACTATACCACCGAAACTATGCGTAACTATAATGATGCGCTTATGCTTGCCTGTAGCTAACCAAGTTTCTTTATCTTCGTCTTTATCAAAGCGCGTGCGAATAATATCGAGATGCTCGAGAGTTTCTTGCATATCATGCAGGTGAGTATCGATATCGAGTTTGACATGCTCTAGTGGTTGCATCAGCGAACGCGTCTCACCATGTCCGCGCAAATCCACGGCGATACAGTGGAAGCCGCGCGCCGCGACTATATTAAGTTCATTAAGCCAGACTGTAGCATCGCTGGCACTGCCATGAATGAACAGTGCTACTGGGTTACCGCGCTGACCTTTTTCGTAGTAGTGAAGTATCACTAAGCTTATTCTACCCAGTGTAAATTTAATCCACGCTCCTTGTTATCTTGAAAACCATCTCTCTAGCCATGCTTGCGGGTAAATAATACTTATACTCTCGCGGGGAAACGAGGGCGTGCCATGCTTGACCAACCACATAGTTTAACTAAGGCTTTTGGCCTTGAAGTGAATAAGTCTCGCTACGCGCTTGGTGATAATATCGCCGATTGGGCAGCTCAAGATTATAAATTAGATCAGGTGCTTAATGAGTTTTGGGGTCTCAATACTAGGGCTAGTCTGGTTGCGGTTACTGAAGATATAGACAACGCTGCTTGGAAAGGACTAGTCTCGGAGTGGGATAGTTTCGGGCAGATAGCAGGTCAATTTAGGTTGAATAAGAACCTGGTGGAGAATTTACTGCGAGCCAGTCTTGGGGAGAGTGCAGCAGCTTTGCGTTCACCGCAGTTTAAGCTTGCGACTATATCAGAGCTTGAGATGGCTTTGTTTGAGAATTTCTTTGTTGTGCTTGAGAATTACTGGCGTGATTTTTGGCGTGTTTATGATGCTAACTCTAGTGGTAATTTTAGTTATTTAATTTGGGCTTTTGATTTTGGTGATAGTATGGGGCATCTAGCTATAGCAGTGCCGCCTAGTCTAGGACCGGCTCATAGACTAGAGCACAGAGCTCAGCTTGATATTGCTGAGCTGGCGCGTGAGTTCGCGGTGCAAGTGCCTATAGATCTTACGGTAGGGCGCACTAAGCTTAGTGTCGCTGATCTTAAGCATTTAGATCTAGGTGATTTATTAGTGTTCGAGAATAGTGATCCTAGATATCTAAGATGGGTGAAGGATAGTCTCTATGCTATGGACATAGCAGTGGAGCTGCCTAATGACGATAGATTTTATTATGATGATGTGGAGATAATGCAAATGGTAGAAGATAGTAAACGTAGTAGTGATCTGCTAACGGACTTGCCTGTAGAGCTAGTCGCGCAGTTCAAGTCGGTAAATATGCCGCTGCAAAAACTTATGGAGCTGGAAGCTGGTGGTGTACTGCCGCTGGGGCTGCTGCTTGATAGTAAGCTAGTGCTGATGGCGCCGGGTGATAAACCGATAGCGCAGGGCGAGCTTGTCGTAGTCGGCAATCAATTCGCGATGAAAGTCGATAAGGTTAATTTCAAAGCTAGTACTGGCGAATATCCGCGCGCAAAGCTTAGCTCTGAGCCAGCTGTAGATATGGGAAGATTCAGCTCGGCGAAAGCTGCTGATGCGCGTATTAATCAAGCTCGTGCGGCGGCGGCTGAGACTAATCTAGATCAGGATCTAGAAGACGTGGGCATAGACCCTAAAGATCTTGATGAGCTTGAAGATCTGTATTAACAGGGTGCGATAACCGGTATTACCATCTATCATACCTTCTGGGGGGTATGATGGCTCAAGGCTAGAATGGATTATTGTAATGATCAAAAAATCCGTCTACCTCGAGCCTGCTCCAGCCAAAATTAATCTCTATTTAGAGGTTCTACCCAAAGATAGTCAGGCTAAATATCACGATATTAGAACCGTGTTTCAAGCGATAGATCTTATGGACTATCTAACTATTGAGATACTTATGGCAGCTGATGAGAGTCCTGCTGAAGAAGTGGATTTTGAGATTAGTTTAGATTCTAATAACCCTATAGTTAGAGATCTTGCGGTGAATAACTCTGTAGTAGCTGCGGTCGAGGCGTTCTTTATGCATCTACCAGATCCAGTGGTGGAGCAAGTCTCAAGAGTAGAAGTGAGTGTGTTTATTGATAAGCAAATCCCGCTTGAAGCTGGGCTAGCTGGCGGCAGTGCTAACGCTGCTGCGACTCTGCGCGCGCTCAATAAGTTTATAACTGAGAATTTCTCAGTCTCAGTGCCAGCTGAGACTCTAGCTAAAATAGCTCTAGAACTGGGTTCTGATGTGCCGTTCTGCTTAGCATCCTTGCAGCAGCCGCGAGTTTATGCTGAAGGGCGCGGCGAAGAGTTCATGACAAAAGATCTCTCTGCTTATGATGATTACGAGCAAGTGATACTAGTGAAGCCTGAGTTCGGCGTGAATACAGCAGCTGCATACGCAAGATTGTCATCAACTTTAACCGCGGCTGATCATCGTGATGAACCATATTTTAATCGTTTCGAAGAGACGGTGCTGGCGGCGCATCCAGAATTAGCTCAGCTTAAAACCCAGTTACTAGAGCTAGGCGCAGCTAGAGTGATGCTAAGTGGTTCAGGCTCGACCATGATTGCTTTTGTGGCCAGAACTGATGATGCTACGCCTATATATCAGGACATAATTAAACACTACCCCGACCATCAGATCTATATGGCTAAGATGCTTGCAGCGACTGCAAGCGGCAAGTCTAATATATAATAAGATGCGTATGGATTTTATCAAAAACAACGCTAGGATACTAACAGTGATCGGGATAGTTCTGATCGCGGCTTTTAGTTTATTTGAGTTCAAGCCTAAACTACCTGATACTGTGCGTAATGCTCAGTATAGTGATGAGATTATTACGGTAGATGAGCATGCTAGTCCTGAAGATGTGATGAAACTTCTGAAGGATAGAGAGGAAGCGAAGCAGGGCAGGCAGCTTGTTGCGTCTCTAGAGAGTTTTGATATTTATTCGCATCTTAAACTTGGTTTAGATCTTGTCGGTGGCGCGCAGTTTGAGTTCGAAGCACAACCAACTAAGCAAGTGCCTGATATTACTCTTGAAGTGATGCGTGGTCTAGTTAAAGTTTTTGAAAATCGTGTTAACGCCTCTGGTACAACAGAAGCTATAGTGCAGCAGGTCGGTAAGGATAGGATACTAGTAGAAGTACCCGGTGCTAACCCTGATGTGGTCAAACGCAGACTACTAGCTACTGCTAATCTTGAGTTCAAAGAACTTACTGATATCAATGCTGATACTTGGCTAGAGACTGGCATTACTGGTGCTAACCTGAAGCGAGCTAATGTAGTCGCTGGCTCTACGCCTGGTAACTGGGCTATCGCTTTTGAGTTGCAGCCAGAAGCTGCAAGAGCCTTCGGTGATCTAACTTCAAGATTAATAGATAAGCCACTAGGAATATTTCTTGATGGCAATAAGATTTCTGCTCCAATAGTTAGATCTGCCATTACTGGCGGCACTGGTGAGATCTCTGGTAATTTTACTGCTGAGACAGCGCAGGATTTAGCGGTGCAGCTCAATGCTGGCGCGCTGCCGGTGCCTGTCACCATACTGCAAGAGCGCTCTATAGGAGCTACTCTTGGTCAGGAGTCTATCAATAAGAGTCTTAAAGCTGGTATCTGGGGTTTTCTTAGTATAGTAGTGTTTATGATACTTCTATATAGATTGCCCGGGATTATCGCTGCGCTTGCGCTTGCTGTCTATGTGCTGATGTCGCTTGCTGTGTTTCAGAGCGTAGTTACTCTTACTCTTGCTGGTATCGCTGGTTTTATACTTAGTATTGGCATGGCGGTTGACGCGAATATACTTATATTCGAGCGCGCCAAAGAAGAAATGCGCCAAGGCAAATCAGTCTTCGTCTCGATTAAAGATGGCTTCGATAGAGCTTATTCTAGTATCTTCGATAGTAATATGAACACTGCGATAGTTTGCTTGGTTTTAATCATGTTCGGAACTGGCGTGGTTAAAGGCTTCGCTGTTACTCTTCTTATTGGTGTGGTGATGAGTCTTATCAGCTCACTCTTCGTTACTAAGACGCTGCTATTCTCGGTGGTGCAGGCTTTTAATATCAAGGAAACTAAATTGTTTGGTTGAGTTGTTCACCTATGCGTAATAGGGCGCACGAGATTGGTTTAGGTCAAGGCATTTGTGAGCGAGGCACCGGAGTTGACTTAGGCGTCAATGAGGATGCCGAGCGAACAAATAACGCAGAGATAAGCCAATCTCGAAAGCCCGTCATCAATTGCATGATAGTCCCCACCGGCATCGGCGCTAGTATCGGCGGCTACGCCGGCGACGCTAATCCAGTGGCTAGGCAGCTCGCTGCTGTCTCGGATATATTAATCACTCACCCTAATGTGGTGAATGGTGCGATGTTTACTGATATCCCTAATAATGTTTTTGTGCTTGAGGGTGCCTTGCTCGATATGTTTTTCTTGGGGCAATTAAGCTTCAGTCCAGTTAGAGTAAATCATAAAATCGCCATAGTGATAGATAAAGCTGCGCCGCTTGTTCAGAGAGAAATCACTACTAACGCGATTAACGCTGCTAAATATTTTTATGGTCTCGATATCATCACCAAACCTTTTTATACCGAAGAACCTGTAGGAGCAACGCTAAGTGAAATCACTAACCCTGATACTCTTGTCGCTGCCGCACGCAAAGCGATAGACTCTGGCGCTACAGCTCTGGCGCTGGTTTGTTTATTGCCGGAGGGTGATAGTTCTCAGTACTATCAAGGTCGAGGCATAGACCCTATCGGTCTTATTGAAGCCAAGATATCGCATTTGGTATCGGGTACTCTGATGATCCCCTCTGCGCACGCGCCAGTGTTCAAAAAAGTCTTCGAGCATCAAGGTGTCGTGCATCCGCGAGTTGCAGCCGAGCATCTAGGGCTGAGCTATCTGCCATCAGTGTTTAAGTGCCTTGCGGCGATGCCTAATGTGGCGCTGTCATTGGGAGCTGTGACTTCGTCATTGCGAGCGGAGCCTTCGTCATTGCGAGGCACGCCGTGCCGAAGCAATCTCCATGCTGCCAACCAATGGCTTACTGCTCGTAATCACGAATTTATTCATGCCCGCGATATCAAGCGTCTAATAGTGCCGTACGACAGTTGTAATGGCGTACCTATGCAAAACGCCGAGCGTTTCGGTATAGAGCTAATCACCATATATGAGAATAGTACTGCGCTTACTGAGACTGCAATTAAACTAGGGCTTAAACATAGTGAATGTCGCAGCTATGCCGATTGTGTCAGTGACATTGCGAGTGCTGATACTCGTCATTGCGAGGAGCGTTAGCGACGAAGTGGCGCGAAGCGTCATCCTGAGCGCAGCGAAGGATCCCTATGCAGCAGTGCTAATATTTAAGCCATGTCCTTTCGCATCGGCACTGATCTCTGTAACCCCAAACGCATCGCCAAAGTCTATAAACAGTTTGGCGAGAAGTTCTTAGATCGCATACTCACCGCTAAAGAAAAAGAATATGTACTTAGTTCTAAGAGACTATTTCTCTATAGGCTCACCGCTCGCTACGCCGCGAAGGAAGCCGTAGCTAAGCTCTTGGGTACTGGCATCGGCAAACATGTTAGCTTCCAGGATATAGAAGTGCTGCGCGACACTAACGAAGCACCGAGCGTGCAGCTCACCGGCACAGCTCTAGCGCGCGCTGAGTCACTAGGTCTTAAACATTGGGCTCTATCAGTTAGTCATGAGGAGACTATGGTGATAGCGGTGGTTATAGCTTCTTAAGCTGCCGCGGGCTTTTCATCAAACTTAACTTGTAAGTTTTTAAGTAGAAAATCAGCTTTAGCCTTCACTTCAGTAGATAAATCTTTTGGTAAGCTTTGTAATGTTCGTACAGCGGGCTCGACTAGTTCTCTTACGTAGTGGGTAAGCTTAGTTAAGTCACTTAGATATGATGCAACAGGATTGGCATTTGGTTGATCAATATTTGGAGCTATCATTCGATCATGATATGTGGTTATATCTACCTGAGGTGAAGATATAGCTTCTAGAACAGCATCACTAGGTTTCTTACCTCGAAGACTTTTACTTGCCGCCTGATATGTTTGATCATTAAGTATGCAGTTTGGATTGCTCCAAATTCTAGTCATCAAGAGATCTTGTCCCGTAAGGATCATTCTTAGTTTTTCAATTGTGTTACCTGGAATCATGCTTATAAATAATACCCCCCCCGACTCCTTTGTCAAGTCTTATCTGAAAATATTTACAAGCTCATTTCAAAACCCCTTGGTTGAGAGGCTTTATCCAAATCTTAATCTTTATATGGTATATATTCTGTATACTTATATGGTAAAATCATACATATAATGTATTTCGAGTGGGACAAGCTCAAAGATGCTATCAATCTGGCCAAACATGGAGTTTCATTTAATCATGCTCAGCTCGCTTTTGCAGATCCGTACCGTGTTATCGTGGAAGATCTTGACCATAGCTCCTCAGATGAACAGAGATATTTTTGTTTTGGTATGGTTACTGGTGAGGTTATTACAGTTAGATTCACTATTCGTGAGGGCAAGATCCGTATCATAGGTGCTGGTTACTGGCGTAAAGGCAAGAAAATATATGAAGAAGAAAAAAACCGTAAAATACACTGATTATAAAATGAACGTAAGAGTCATAGAGGACTTCTTGCCCCCTCCTAGTGAACTAGTGTTCAAAGAAGAGGGCGTCAAAGTCACTATGGTATTAAGTCAGCGTAGCGTCAAGTTCTTCAAAGCTAAGGCAATTGAGCTTGGCACCCACTATCAAAGTATGATCAGAAACTTACTTGATCAATACACTAAACGTTTTGATTAATTATTCTCTACCGGCGCACTATCATTACGTCCACCTAAGAGACGCAGATTGCTACCAAGAATTACTGGCTTAACTTGCAGTTCGCCAGTAGTCTTATCGTTCCAGCTATCGAAATCTAGGTTACCTTCAACACCAATCAGTGAGCCCTTGCGCACATACTCGCCAGCTATCTCTGCTTGTCTGCCCCAGATTTTAATATCGAACCAGTCGGTTTTCTTTTCTTTGGTTGGGCGGTTGATCGCAAGCGAGAACATCGCCATGCTAGTGCCAGACTCGAAATATTTTATTTCTGGGTCTTTACCGACTCTACCTACTAGTACTACTTGATTTAGTTCTTTACGTGACATTTTTGTATCCCCCTTTTATGGATTTAGGGTTTATATTCTAGCAAAGTTCCAGCATAAATACCTAAGAAAAAATCTTTGTGAAGCTGCTGCCAGCAAGGGATTTGCGGGTGCTATAATCAGCAGCATTATGGCAGAAAAGAAAGTTCAAGGCAAAGTATTAGGTATAGACTTAGGTACTACTAATTCTTGTATGGCGATTATGGAGGCTGGTGATCCGGTGGTAATCCCTAACGTCGAAGGTGCGCGCACGACGCCATCAGTGGTTTTCCTTGGGCAGGACAGATCTGTCGGACAGATCGCCAAGCGCCAGCGTGTATTGAAGCCGCGCGAGACAGTATATAGCGCTAAGCGCCTTATTGGTCATAGCTGGGCTGAGACTGAGTCTGATCGCAAGAATTTAGCTTATGAGACAGTGCAGGGTAAGAACAGTTCAGTCAATATTAAGGCAGCCGACAAAGAATATGCTCCGCAGGAAGTGTCTGCGCTAGTTTTGCGCAAACTCAAGGAAGATGCTGAGAAATATCTCGGTCAAGAAATTAAATACGCAGTTATCACTGTGCCTGCTTATTTCAATGACTCGCAAAGACAAGCAACCAAAGACGCTGGTAAAATCGCAGGCTTAGAAGTTCTTCGTATTATCAACGAGCCTACAGCAGCTGCTCTGGCTTATGGTCTTGATAAAAAACATGACTCGACTATACTAGTCTTCGATCTTGGTGGCGGTACTTTCGATGTTAGTATTCTAGAGCTTGGTGATGGTGTCTTTGAGGTCAAAGCCACTGCTGGAGACTCTCGCCTAGGTGGTGATGATTTCGATCTTATTCTAGTCAATCACATTGCTGATGAGTTTAAGCGCGATAACGGCATAGATCTTCGTAACGACGCACAAGCTCTTCAGCGTCTTACTGAAGCTGCTGAGAAGGCGAAGATAGAACTCTCGACACTTACCGAGACGACTATCAGCTTGCCGTTTATTACAGCAGATGCTAGCGGTCCTAAGCATCTTGAGATGCGCATCAATAGAGCGACTTTTGAGAATTTATGCGCTAAGCTTTTTGACAAACTCAAGGGTCCTCTGAATCAAGCGATTAAGGATGCTGGCATTAAACTCTCTGATCTCGATGAAGTTATTCTTGTCGGTGGATCTATTCGTATACCTGCGGTGCAGAAGCTAGTTAAGGACATCACTGGCAAAGACCCGCATCAAGGTGTGAACCCAGACGAGGTGGTCGCGGTAGGTGCTGCGATACAGGGCGGCGTACTAGCTGGTGACGTCAAGGACGTGGTGCTCTTAGATGTGACTCCTCTTAGTCTTGGCATAGAGACTCTAGGTGGTGTTATGACTGTGCTTATCGAGCGCAACACTACTATTCCGACTAAGAAGTCTGAAGTGTTCAGCACGGCTGAGGATAACCAAACCCGTGTCGATATTAAGATCTATCAAGGTGAGCGCGCGCGCGCTGCCGAGAATAAACTATTAGGTGATTTTCACTTAGAGGGTATAGGCGCAGCTCCACGTGGCATGCCTAAAGTCGAAGTAACTTTCGATATAGATGCTAACGGCATCTTGAATGTCTCAGCGAAAGACCAATCCACCGGCAAAGAACAAAAAATCTCTATCACTGCATCTACTAACCTAAGTGATGCTGATATAGATCGTATGGTCAAAGAAGCTGAGCAGAATGCTAGCGAGGACGCTAAGTTCAAATCTGAAATAGAGGAGAAGAATAAAGCCGATTCTCTAGTTTATGCTGCCGAGAAAGCTGCTAAAGAAGCTAGCGAGAAACCATATGCTGATGCTGTGCGCAATGAGATAACTAAGCTTGAGGCTCTAGCTAAAGAACTGCGCGAGATGATCAAAGGCTCTAGCGATGCTGAAGCTCTCAAGCAGAAGTCT
>Ga0172367_10001072_pt1 | contig 41110 bp, 38 predicted proteins | sample Lak10m_FD_114542 | JGI IMG/M metagenome (GOLD analysis project Ga0172367, IMG submission 114542) | Freshwater microbial communities from Kabuno Bay, South-Kivu, Congo - kab_022012_10m | ecosystem: Environmental > Aquatic > Freshwater > Lake | place: Democratic Republic of the Congo: South-Kivu... | reverse complement strand
TATTTTTTAAGGGCTATGTTGAATAGATATGCAAAGTTTTCGTTTGCTTTTTCTACAAAGTCATCTTTGACATTCGGTAGTTCTTCAGTAAGAAAATGCTTTCTTCTTGATGTGTCAATATATATTTTTAGTTCGTTAAGAAAGGCTTTTTTGAATCTATTTTGGAGCTCTTTATAGTCTATGTTTTCAGTATAAAATTTACTAGTGCTGTTGAAATCGATAGCTAAATTGGTGATTTTCAATCCAATAAAATCGTTGACATCTATAGAATAGGCTCTTCTGCGGGGATTTTGAAATTTCTTATAAAAGCGTGCAATCATTGTTGCACTTTTTAGGTAACGGTTCTTTTCTGTTATTTTATTAAGTAAATTTTTTAAACGATCTTTTAAGTCCTTGATTTCACCAACCTTGAATCGACCAAGCTGTTCCTCTGTTGAAGGGTAGATTGTGTTAGAAAAGAAAAGATCACAAGAAACTTTCATAGATACATTTTATTCTTTTAAACGATGCTTTGATTATGAATCATTTAGTTGTAAATTGCAATAGTTATTAGATCAAGGGTGTTGAATTAATGTAAGGCAGCTCTTCACAGAGCTTGCAATCTTTTTATAAATGAATCAAGGTGAGCAAGCTAGGGTAAAAAAGAGAAGTAAGGGTTGATTTAATTTATGGCTTCAATTATAATTTTATTATAATTATGAACATTATTGAAATAAACAGACATTTCCCAGATGAAAATCTATCTCTTAGGTCAAAAGAGACGAAAATAACAGACATGACCTCTGATCCTGTCTTTGTCCCTTTTTTAAAGAAATTGAGTGTACAATCTAATATTTGGTTCTTTATTAAGAGTGTAAAGATAAAAGTATTAGAACGGAGGGTATTAGAACGGAGGGTAAGAGAAACGATAGTTGAGGATTTAAAATGGTCTGAGTCCTCTAAGTGCCATATAAAAGAGGGAACCTTTGATGATCTTTTAACTAGGATTAAAAAAAGTGTTAAAAAAAATTTTCCACATTCGTTTTATCACGTAGACCAATGGATTGTAGAGGAGAGTAAAAAGGATAGAGAAAACTATGCCGAAAATAAGGAGAAAGTGTTTTCTGATTTTGCCTATTTTTTAGGTGATGAGAATTTTAGTGAGGAACAATTAACATTTTTATATCACTTCTATCAAAACTATTTGGAAAGGTACTGTGGATCTTGCAGCAAGAATCCACAATATTTCAATTATGAACAGATGCAAAATTCTTTTGCCCCTTACGTCTATGCTATGAGACATCTCATAAAGGACAAAGCACATTTTTTTAAATGCATGACCCTTTTTGAAGGGGAATTAAAGGAGCATTCAAAAAGAATCGAGGGTTCATTTTTCATTCTCTTTTCTAGTTATTATCGATGCTATTTTTTAAATAGGTTGGAAGAAGAAAAATTAGAGGCAACCTTAGAAAAGAGAATTAATGAAATTACAAAAGAATTAGAGGTTGGATGTGCCTTGTTTGCTCCAGTTTTTTTTGAAAAAGTATTTGGTGCCGAAGAGCTCAAAACAGTTCCTTCAGAGACATGGATCAATGAATCAAAACGTCATGCTGAATTTTTTAAAAGAAAATGGGCAGCTCTTGTAAGGACTAATAGAAAGGAAATTTTAGAAAATAAAATTCAAAAAGATGAAATTGTAGCAGTGTCACAATCGGCTCCTCAGTTTGCTCAAGACACAGTTCTTGTTAAAGCAATTTATGAAGATGAGCTGTGTAACTATTTAGGAATTGATGACGATGGGGAAAAAGACCCTGTCTATGGATCTTACGAAGAAATGCTACAACAGGTGGTTCATAGATTAAAAAAAGAATCTCACGTTGTAGATGATTTAGATGAATAACAATAAATAGAAGGAGGAAGAAAGATGTCGTGTATCCATTTTGATCCAGAAAGATTTGCAAAACTAGCTTTGGATAAGAGAAAAAATAGAACAGATAATAGGTACTGTCAGATTTTAGAGGCTACGTCTATTGGACAAATGAAATACTTTTACTTACAGGAGAGAGTATTTGATCCATCTCCTAGAGGTGCGTTTGATGATATTTTACTTGGAGGAGATGGGACATCATACTCTCTTGGACGAGGGGAAGAGGGTGGTTTTAAGTTGGTTTCAAAAGGCATTTCAGCTTCTTCTAAGTCAAAAAAAACGGAAATAAATAAACGGCGGCAAGATCCTGATGAGGAATTGTTAGAAAAGGCGTTACAAGCGGCTAAGGAACAAAGGGCTAGCGGTGCGGGGCCATCAAACCAACCTTCTGAAAAAGTACGGGGGAGGGGTCGGTTGAAGCAAATGCAGGAAGAGAACAAAAGAAGAGGGGCGGAATTTGACGCGGCGTTTGGAGGGCTTTTAGAACAAGATTTGGCTTCAGCTCGAAATGTTGCTGATATGACCAACATACTTAGGCGACAAATGGGTCCTGCTACAACACCTCAAAGCGGTCAAGAGGGTAGCAATAGATCTTTTGCAGAAACTGCTATTGCTACAGCTGTAAGATCTTTGGCGATGGCCAATAGACTTTTATCGAGCCTTGATTTAGGAAGCTAATGCACCATAATTAAAATGATGGAATAATAGACAAATGAAGTTTTGAAATAAGTCTAATAGAAGAAAGAGAATCTATTCACCCATTGGTTAATCATTGATATAATGAGAACACCAATGGGCTTTTAAGACACGATTTTTCCTAAGGGGACTGATTTTAGAAAGGTAACACTAGAAGAGATCAAGTTTGCCCAGCATCGCTTGAATAACCGTCCTAGAAAAGTTTTAAATGGGCACATACGGCAACAAGCATTTAAAAAACAGCTTGGTGCGTTAAAAACTTGAATTCAGCAAAATAAAAGCTTACCACTGCCCCTCCTTAAAATAGACAAAGGAATAGATTCCCTTTAACACCACAATTATGCTATATAAATAGAAAATATCAAGTGTTGAAGTGTATGTTAAAAAAGCTTGTCTTCTCTAGGCGTTCTATTTTCCTTATTACATTTTTATCCTTTTTTTTAAGCTGTATCCTTTTTAGGGGGGCAATTTTTCATTTTGCTTTAAAAAAGTATCTTTCTCATAAAATTCCATTAAGTGGGGATTGGGATTTTAATTACTCTTCCCTTTCATTAGAAACTTCAGGGGTGAGTTTTCATGACGTTGATTTAAGGTCAAAAAGTGGGGGGATGATTTGTAGGGTTGGAAAGATCTTTTGTAAAGCCCCTCTCCTTGAAAAGGTCTGTTTTTCTAATCATTTTGAAATTGAGGATTTAGATCTTACTTTTGAAAAAAAATTAGGGGGAAAAAGTGCACTCTCAAGAGATCAAATGCGCTTGATTGTTTCAACCCTTTTACAGGTGGAAATTAAAAGTGGGGCTATTCATATCCCCTCTTATGATATGTCTATTTCTTTGGATAAGTCCATCTCTTCACAAAAGCTGGGGAAAATGGTTTTTTCTAAAATGGGGGAGGGGCAAGTAAAGCTCGATCTTTCTTTATGGGGAGATCAATTGATTGTTGATGTGGAGGCTCGCCAAAGTACCATTGCTTTTTATAAAGCCTTTGTCGATTTTTTCATGGGAGGGGATCTTTCTAATTGGAAAATGGATAAGGGAAGATTAGATGGAAGGGCTTTTTTTGTCATTTCTTCCACCAATCAGATTGAGGATGTCCGTGTTCACATGAGTTGCTTAGAGGGAAAATTCACAAACCCAATAGCGGGAATTACCTCTTCATTTGATCGCCTTTTTGTAGACATTAATTATCCATTAAGCACAGAGTGTAATAGCATTATTGAAAATATTAGTTGTATCTCTTCTGTGGACAAGGGCGATATTATTGCTTTTGATGAAAAGGGAACCCCTCGTTTTTCCTTTAAGGATTTATCTGGATTTATCACAATGGATGCATTTAAAAAAGCCGCTGTGGAGATATCAGGGTTTATTGAAGATGGCAATCGACTTATGCCTATTCAACTTGTAGGAAAACCGATAAGTTCTAGTGAATCGGGTCTAGAGCTTGATTTATCATTACAACTTGATCCTGTCTTTGCTCAGCAAGCTCATGTACATGTCTTATGTAGCCACAGTGACGATACATTTTTCATTAAATCACGTTTAGATTCTCTACAAGTCAAACAAATGTGGATATTACAGGTAGGCCTTGGGCTCATTGATTCAAGTTTTAAAGAGTATACCCTTTCAAAGGGATCTTATTCTGGCGATGTAGAGATGCAAATTGGCTACCATGGGATAAAAGATTTTTGTTTGAAAAATCTATCTTGTGAGGATTTATGCATTTATTCAGAAAAAAGGGATATTCAAGTTGAGGCTCAAAGAATTTCTGGCGAGTGTCATATCGATTTATTTAAAGAAAAGGCAACCACTCTTCCTGGTTGGAAGATGAAAATAGAGGATTGCTCCTTAACTGTAGGGAGAGAGAAAAAGCCCCCCCTTTATTTTGAAAAGGGGGCTGTTTTTGTTTCAGCTGTTAATGGGGAGTTTTTCGATACTTATTTCACAGGTGAGATCAATGGAATAAAGGGGAGGGTCTTTGTCGAAGGATCCATTCTTTCCCCCATTTTTGATGTGATGCTAACAGCTTCGGGCAATGATCTGTTACAATGGTTTAAAGAACCTAAAATCTCTTATGAGATGGAGCTTTCCTTATCTTCAAGGATAGAAAAAAAAGGAAAAACTTATTGTGGGTTAGGGAATCTAAATTTGATTCATGACCATCAAACTCATGAAATTCTTTTTAATTCCACTGGGACAGATCTTTCTGATCTGAAAATTGATTTTTCTACTAAAAAACTTTCTTCAAAAGTCTTTCCCTTTATTAATGAACTATTTCAGTTCCAATGGTCTTTAGATGGGTGCTATGGATGTATTGGAAAATATACCCCTCAAGGGGTGGCTTTAGATATTGAAGGGAAAAATTGTTCTTACTATCAGGGTTTTTCTTTTATTGAAAATGCAAAAGGAATAGCCCATTTTGAGCATGATTTCACCCATGGAAATTGGTTTATTGATATTTTTCTTTCTGAAGGGAAGAAAGCTCTTTTTCAAGGGTGTGATTTTGTTTTAGAGGGGGCAAACATCAAAGTGAGCTCTCAACAAAATTTTTGTAAAATTAGAGGGTTAGAGGGGTATATTCAAGGGGGGAGCAATTTTCCTCGCTTAAAGATTCAAGGAGCTCAGTATGACATCTTTGATAACGGAGATATTCATTTTGATGGTTCTTTTCATAATGAGTTTATTGAACTTGGGAGAGTTTCGGGAAAGATAAAAGATAAAGAGATCGTTTTTAATGAGCACACCCATTTTTTAGATAGACCCATCCATTTTAGTAAGTGTGCTTTTAAAGAGGGGATTTTAGTGGATCTTGAGTATTGCCTTTCAACAAAGGATCCTTTTTATCCAAGATTCTTTAAAGAGCAGGGGATAAATGATGTTGGCTGCTCCTTTTCTTTGAATAATGATAGTTACCTCCTATCTATGATCCATAATGGAAAAAATATTGTTCTTAAGGGGATCGGTTCAGATTTTACCGTTATTTGTGGAGATAGACATTCAGTAGGAAAACTGGAAAATGAGAAAATTTTACTCAAAGGGGGAGGGATTTTTTATAACGATCTCTCTATGGATATTTCTACTTTAGATCTATCAAGAGAGAGTTTTTCTTTTGATGGAACAATTAAACATCGATCTTCCTATTTTGAGGGATCTATTTTAGGAAAATACAAAAGCCCTTTTTGTTTTGAGGGTAAAGGTGTTGCTGGCACTCAATGGGAAGGATTTTTTATCGATGCTGTAGAACCTTTTTCCTTTAAATATGAGGGTAAGGGTGAAATCTATGGAGGGATCTTTGAGATAAAAGATAGAGAAAAAAGGGTAGGAAAGGTTTCTGCAACCTCTATTTCTTTTGAGGATCCGTGGCAAAGGATTTCTCTGCATGGACTAAGTGGAGAGGTCAAAAAAGACTTTCTTTCGGAAAGATATGGCGTTCATATTGTCAATGAAACTTTGAGTTTATGTGCCGATGCAGATATATATCCAGATCAAAGAGATTTTTGGTTTAGTGGAGCTTTTAAAAAGGAAACATTTTTCTTTCTTGACAGGGAACTATCAATAAATGACATTTATGTACGGGCAAATACAAAAACTGCTGCAATGGATTGTCAGCTCCCCCTCTTTGAAAAAACGATCGATCTTTCAAGCCACCTATATTTTGATGAAATCATCCATTTTAAAATCGATGGAAGATCAGACAATAAAGAGATTTTAGAAGTAGATGGTCGCTATGATGGAGAAATAGAGATCCTTCGAATGAAAGGGGCCCTTGCTGGAATCGATTTTGACCTAACCCCTTCACATAGTCTTGAAGAAAATGCTTTTAAAGGAAAAGTGGCCTTTGATTTACAAACAATGAAACCTCTTTTATCTGAAGGGGTGGCTGAATTTGTCGATAGACTTAAGCTAGGAAAAGGGATAGAGGTTATTGGCGATCTTTACTATATGGATGGGTTGTGTTTCAATGGAGTGATTAAAGGGACCGATTTTGATTGCATGGGAGCTTGTTTAAGCACTTTATTTGGATCTATCCACCTTGAAGGGGGGGTGTGCACTCTAAAAGATTTTTCTATTGCCGATCGATCGATGATGGCATTTTGTCCCCTTGCAACCTTTGATGCAAGCTCAAAAGGGTGTCTTTTTGATGCAAAAACATTTAAGATAGAACATCTTCGTCCATGCCTTATGTCTAAAAAAGGGGAAAGAAATAAACTTTCTAATCCATTTATGATAGAAAGTTTAGAGTTTTTCGATCTAAAGGGGGATTTAGAAAATGTGGATTCCCTTACTGGAAAAGGAGAGGTCTATTTTACAAATTCCTTTGACCAACAAAAAAACCCCATCCTTGGGTTGGCAAAAGAGATTATTGGAAGGATAGGTCTTGATCCAGTATTAATGATCCCAGTTGTTGGAGAGATTGATTTTTCTATAGCGGATGGAAAAATACACCTTTTAAAAATGCAAAATAGTTATAGTGATAGAAAAAGATCCTATTTCTATCTATGGAATAAATCTCAATCTTATATCGATTTTGATGGAAATATCCACATAGATATCCGAATGAAGCAGTACGCTTTATTTAAGTTTGCTGAACTCTTTATTATCTCTTTAGAAGGTTCTTTGTCATCGCCAAGAATTCATTTAAAATGAACGCATTGAAACACCTATTTTTCCCAAGACTCTGTCATCGATGTCACAGTCCAACCAAACAATTCCTTTGCAACCTGTGCCTTTTAGGGGTTGAACTAGCTCCATATAACGGGGGAAATGTCGCTTTTTTATTTGATGGATCGATGAACTTTCTCCATAAGAATAGAGTTGACTACCAAAAGATGATTCAATCCTTTACACTGATTCAGCTTACAAAACTCCGTTGGACATTTTCTCATATCGAATGTGAACCAGAATTAATTCAGCTGAAAACATTTTTACTAAAAAATGTACCCCAAAAAGGGGAAAAAATCCTTTTCCTATTGCATCGAAAAAATAACCCTATTCTAAAAGTCCCTATCTATAAACGTGCTTATGTATTGATTGTTTAAGATTCAAGGTCTTGTTGGGTCATTTGTATTTGTCTTCGGAGGGTTTCGTCACTTTCAAGTTGCTTTTTAATTTTATTCCAAGAATGAAGGAGCGTTGAATGCGTTTTTCCCCCAAAAGAAGAGGCCACTTTCATCAAAGACTCATCAATCATCTCTTTGGCTAAATACATAGCCACTTGTCGTGGAAAAGCAATCTCTTTTGCTCGTGAATTTCCTTTTAAATCTTGCACCCTTACATTGAACATTGAAGAGACACTTTGTAAAATTTTTTCCACGGAAACCTTTTTCTTCGGAGCAAAAGAAAACAGCTCACTTAACGTTTTTTCCACAATTTCCTGAGTCACTTCTATCCCCATCAAACCACAATAGGCTCCAAGGCGATTTATTGCCCCTTCAAGTTGTCTTACATTATTAAAAATGTGTTCAGCAATAAAAAAAGCCACTTTATTTGGGATGTAAATTCCCTTTTTTTCCGCTTTGTACTGCAAGATAGCAACACGGGTTTCAAGATCAGGGATCCCTACATTTGCAACAAGACCCCACTCCATCCGAGCAATTAATCGCTCAGAAAGCTTTAGTTGACTTGGGGGTTTATCACTTGTAATGACAATTTGTTTGTTATCATTAATCAGAGCCTCAAAAGTATTGCAAAACTCCTCCTCAAAATTGAGTCTACTTTGTAAGAACTGAATATCGTCGACAAGGAGGATGTCAAGATTGCGATAAAAACGCTTCATCTTATCGACAGTCTTATTTCTTAAATTGTCTACTAAATCATTGATGAAGGCTTCAGTGGTGATACAATGGACCCGTAATTTTTTATGAGTCTTATGAATTTCATGGCCAATGCTGTGTAATAAATGGGTTTTTCCTAAACCTACCCCCCCATGAATGAAGAGGGGATTATAGGATTGACCGGGACGGTTTGCAACGCCAAGCGCTGCAGATTTTACAAATTGATTCGAAGGGCCTTCGATAAAATCTGAAAAAGTATACCCTTTATTTAATCGAACACTTTGACGGGGTTCATAACCTGGGGTAAGAGGCGTTTGAGCAACAGTTACTTGCTTTGGTTCAGCTTTTCGAACAGGCTCAGCAACAACAAAAACAATAAGGGGAGATTTTTGCCCATCACAAGGCAAAAACATCGAGAGCTCTTTTTTATAATTTGCAAGAAGGTAGTCACTGACAAAGACGTTTGGAACCTCTAAAGTAATGCCACGTTCATCGCCATCAATGGCGTTAATAGGAGCTAGCCAGTTTTGAAATTCAGCATTTGAGCATTTCTCTTTCATAAAAGAGATAAACTCATCCCACATTTGTTTTGTTTCTTCAAGTAACATAAAGAAAAATACAGCTCCTAAATAAGTTCACACATTGAAATTGCGATACTGATAACCCTTTCTGATAGTTTCACAAACTCTAACACCTACTATAAATTGATCTCAAGTAATTTCCAAGGAAAAAAAGAAAAGTTAAGTATAGGCTAGAAGAAGAGCATCGGCTCGATCTTTAATATGGGGAGTTTGTTTTTGGGATAAGTGCTTAGCTAAAGTGATCCCTTGGGAGGTATAGCCTAGAACAAATAATGCTTTAGCCCGATTTAATAACGTATCCTCGTGTGTGGGATCTAATTCTAAGGCTCTATCAAGGAGTTTTAGTGCTTCTAGATTGTTTCCTATTTCTAAATAGAGGGCTCCAAGAGTTTGGTGGTCATAAGCAGAGTTTGGGGCTAAAATAATTAAAGCTTCAAAGAATTTCAAGCCAATTTCAAATTGGCCTTGTTTGATATAAGAATAACCCACAAAGCGCAGATCGGAAAGATCGCTATCACTCCATCCTAAAAGATCTAACCAAAGTGGTTCTTCCATCTTTATCCTTTTACAAAACCGGCTTGTGCCCCTCGAACATGTTCTAAAGAGCGATTCATATCCTCAATTGTTCCAAGGAAAGATTCTAGTGTTTTTGCCTTTTTTTGAACACTACTGATTGTCTCATTTGATGAACCTTTTTCTAAATCTTTTCTTTTTCCTGCAATGCGCTGTTTAGCAAGTTCAATCCTTTCAGAAGTACAAGATGGGGTAAGAGAGGTTCCAAAAAGTTTGTCAGATTGAGTATAAAAGCCATCTGGGGGGGTGTAGCCCCCCCACTGAGTGATTTTTGGATCAAAGAGCTGATTAAGATGAGTTTCTAAAGGGCGGGCAGATGCTTGAGAGACAAATTGAGGTGCCTGTCCTGAATCCTTTAAAAGATCCTCATAGTTGCTGCTTTTATTTTCTTCATACTTGATAGAGGTGTCTATCGGTATGGTATAGGTTTTAACGCTTAAATCATCCATATGTACATGGATAAATAAAAGTTTAATTTAACACAAGAAATAAATAAAGCACTTTCAAAGAGGATCTAATGAAACGATTTATCTTCTTTCATTCCTTAGCTCGAGGTGAGGGAAGGCATCTGGATCACCTTGTCTTGCATATATTAAAATCCTATTAAAATGAATAGGGATCATGTCTGCAACACGATTAAATTTTGCATCATCATCAAAATACTGCACACAATAGCTAAGAAAAGCTATTGCTTGTTGAGGATTAGCAGGTTGGAAATATTGAAAGTAGGTTACCACAAAGCTATTGAGCTCTTTTGCACTTTTATGTGCAACTTCTTGTTCAAAAATTATGGTATAGTTTTGTACATTTTCTGTAACAGGCGTCATATAAGTCTCCATTTTTTTTCAAAGAGTATAGCTTGACCCTCGATATATAGACAAGGATTTTGCTTACTGAAACATCACTTTTAGATCTATTCCCACATATTCCCATTTTTTAAAAAAAAGCTAATGGACTTGATTCAATGACATTGCAAAGTATTTTTTTTAAAAAAGGGATTTTTTTCGCCGTTTTTGTTGAATAAATTAGAATAAAAGGGTATTCTGTGGGAAAATGTGGGAAAATAAGCGATACAAAATATGGGTAAAGGATTTTTTTCTGGTTCTTACGGGGCAAAACTTGATGAAAAATCCCGCTTTGTCCTCCCACAAAACTTACGCTATCAGCTTGTTGAAAAAGGGGAATTGCATTTTTCTATAGGGTTATCTATTGGGGGCTGTTTAGCCATTTATAAGGATTCAGACATTGAAGCAATTGTCGAAAAATTCCAAAAAAGGAAGCATATTGCAAAATTTCAGAAGTTTTTCACCCTCTTTTTTGGAACTCTTACAGAAGGAACCTGTGATAAGATAGGAAGGGTTACCCTTCCATCCACATTACAAAAGGCAGTAGGGATTGATAAAGAGTTGATTATAAGCGGTGCAATGGATAAAATTGAGATCTGGTCTAAAGAAAAATATGACAAGCTCTTTTCTGTTGAGTCCATCGGTTTTGATTCATTCGATGCTTTGATGGAAGAAGCCTTTAGTGAGGATGAGGAAACAGTCCCGAGCAATTTAGAAGAATTATTGAAATCTGCACAAACGACGGTGAAATTATGACAAGAAAAACGATGAAGACAAAAGATGAGCAGGGATTTCCCCATATTTCAGTGATGAAAGATGAGGTTTTGGAGAGCTTTAAAGATGTACAATTGAAGGTTTTTTTCGATGGAACCCTTGGAGCTGGGGGTCATGCAGAGTTGATTTTAGAGGCGCATCCAGAGATTGAGATCTATATTGGATGTGATCAAGATGAAAGTGCCATTGAGATTGCAAAAAGTCGCCTTGAAAGGTTTTCAGAAAAGATGCGCTATGTTTATGGAAACTTTTCTGAGGTAGAAAAGCACCTTAAGAATTTGGGAATTAAAGAGGTAAACGGTTTTTTTTTGACCTAGGAGTGTCGTCTATGCAATTTGATGAAGAGGGAAGAGGTTTTAGTTTTATGAAAGAGGGGCCTTTAGATATGCGAATGGATACAAATATCAAAATCAGTGCAAAAGATATTATTGCCGAAATGTCTGAAAAAGAATTAGGGGTAATGTTTAAAGATCTTGGGGAAGAAAGGTTGTGGAGAAATGCAGCTCAAGCAATCACAAAGGCACGAAGAAAAAGACCTATTGTTACCACTTCTCAACTCAAAGAAGTGATTGAAGAGGTCATTCCCCGAACAGGAAAAACCCATCCAGCAACAAAAATCTTCCAAGCAATACGGATGTATGTCAATAAAGAGCTTGAATCTATAGAAAAATCTTTAAAAGAGGCTTTAAAGGTCCTTGCCCCACATGGAAGGGTGAGTGTTATATCCTTTCATAGTCTTGAGGATAGAATTGTAAAAAATATTTTTAGAAGTGCCTCTTTGCCAATGAAGGATCTTCGTGGGATGAATATTTCTCCAGCAAAGATCAAAGTGATTACAAAAAAACCCATTGCCTGCAGTAAGGAAGAAATGAGGAAAAATCGAAGGGCAAGAAGTGCAAAATTAAGGGTTGCAGAAAAACTGGATTAGGAAGATATGAACAAAGGGCCTTTAGGAAAAATTTTATTCTGTGTGATGACCTTTTCCATGGCTTTATGTGCCTATGTCCATGCAAGAAATGATGTCATCACCTTAATGATAGAGCTTCCAAAAATTTCTAAAGAGTTAAGTTACATAGAAGAACAAAATACAATTTTGCAATTTGAAGTGGAAAAATGTGAAAACCCTTCCTATTTACTTCATTTATTAAAAACCACACAATATGCACATTTACTTCCTAGCAAAAACAGCACCACCTTTGCCATAGAAGTAGCAAGCAAAGTTATAAAACAAGAGGATAGGATAAAAGGATCAAGCAATACATTGCTTGGTCAAGTGCGATAAAGGATTAGATGAGTCAGCTAAAAGGAAGGTCTTTATCTCTAACATTTATCCTTTTTTTTCTTTTTTCTACTGTCTTTGTCCACTATTATAAGATTCAAGTGATTGAACATGAAAAGTGGGTGAAAATCGGTGAGCAGCAACACCACTTTGTCGTTAAAGAGCCATTTCATCGAGGTAAAATTTATTGTCGTTCTGAAAATTCTTTAAAAGGGCGATGTGTTGTAATGGATGTTCTTACCCATCACCTTTATATTGATCCCATGGGAATTAAAGGGGAAAATAAAGCGGAAATGATTGCTACGTTAGAAGCGTTGATAGGACAAAGGGGTTTTTCCCCCTCGTTTTATAAACCTTCTCGCTTTAGAAAAATAGCAGAGTATCTTTCACTTGAAAAAAAGGAGAAGGTCGAATCGTGGTGGAAGCATTTTTCAAAAAAGTATGCCTTGCCCTTTAATGCCCTTACCTTTGTTAAAGATTACAAAAGAAGTTATCCCTTTGATCATTTGCTTGGTCAAGTCTTAAGTACAGTGTATAAACAAAGGGATGAAAAAAGTGGAAAAGCTTTGCCAATTAGTGGGATTGAAAAGGTCTTTGATAAAGACTTGCAGGGAGAGGTGGGAAAAAGGTATTTAATGCGTTCTCCAAAATACTCTATTGATGATGCCAAAAGATATGTGGAGGCAAAAGATGGTAGCGATATTTATTTAACCATTCATCATGAAATTCAAGCCATTTGTGAAGAGGAGTTACAAAAAGGGGTTGAAAAAGTCCATGGCAAGGGGGGGCTTGCAGTGATGATGGATCCATTAAGTGGAGAAATTATAGCCCTTGCTCAATATCCCTTTTTTTCACCAGAAAATTACCCTGAGTACTTTATTGATAAAGAAAGTGAGGAAAAGACAAAACCTAAAGCCCTCACCGATGTGTTCGAGCCAGGTTCATTAATGAAGGTCCTTACAATGGCCATAGGGCTTAAAGCAAATGAAGAGAGGATGCTTGAGGGAAAAGCCCCCCTTTTTGATCCGTTAAAAATGGTTCCGACAAAAGATCCCTTTTTTAAAGGGAGAAACAAACCTTTAAAGGATGTCTCTCTTCATAGCCATTTAAACATGTTTTTAGCCATTCAAAAGTCTTCAAATATATATCCAGCAAGAGTGATAGAAAAGGTGATCGATGCGTTAGGTCCAAAATGGTACTCAGATCAACTTGAGCAGATCTTTGGACTGGGGGTAAAAAGTGGGATAGAGCTTCCCTATGAAAGTTCTGGAATGATCCCTATTTATGGGAAGAAATATTTAAATGGGAAGGATCAGTGGTCACAACCTACCCCCTATTCATTAGCTATTGGGTATAATGTCTTAGTAAATGCAATGCAAATAGTAAAAGCCTATGCAGTATTTGCAAATGGGGGGTACCTTGTAGAGCCTACCCTTATTGATAAAATTGTAAGTGCTGATGGGAAGCACACAGTTATAAAGAAGGAAAAAAAGAAGGTTTTGTCTCAATCTATTGCTCACATCATTATGCACTCTTTAAAGTATTCAACAAAATTAGGAGGAACAGCAGGATTAGCTGATATTCCAGGCTATTCTGAAGGGGGAAAATCAAGCACTGCAGAAAAAATCATTGATGGAAAGTACTCAAAAAACACCCATTGTTCAAGTTTTTTAGGAATCGCTCCCATAAAAAACCCAAAATTTGTTTTAATAGTGGTTGTTGATGAACCAGAAAAGAAATTTCTAACGGGGTTTGGTTCTACCCATTTTGGGGGTAAATGTGCCGCCCCCATATTTAGAGAAATAGGAAAACGGGCGTTAGAAATGATGAAAGTTCCTTATGATGATCCTTATGGATTTTCACCTGACGATCCAAGGACTGTCAAAGAAAAGGCCGATTGGTTTAAGGAAAGTTATGAGCTTAAGGCTCTATACGAACAATGGAATAGATAATAATAGAAGGTGGAGTATGAAGTTAAAAAAAGTGTTAAAGGATGTAGAAACCATTCAAGTAAAAGGCTCAAAAGAAATTGAGATCACAGGGGTCTTTACCCATTCAGCTGTGGTCTTTCCAGGGAGCATTTTTATAGCCCAAAAAGGGCATCATACCCATGGCAATCATTATATTCAAAATGCGATTCAAAATGGAGCTTCTTGTATTGTTTTAGATATGTATAACCCTTTTTTAAAAAAGGTCACCCAAGTGATTGTTGAAGACCCCTCTCTTGTTGTGGGGAAAATGTGTAGCAATTTTTTCGAAAATCCATCTGAACCCCTGACAATGATAGGAATTACTGGAACGTGTGGAAAAACCTCTGTCTCTTATTTTACAAAGCACCTCCTTGAAGTGGAGTCTTTAACAGGAATTATTGGGACTATAGAAACCTATACAGGGTTAAAAACATTTAAAAGTTCTCATACAACACCCGATGTTTGTTCTTTGATGAAAATATTAAAAGAAATGAGGGTTGGGGGATGTAAAAATTGTGTGATGGAAGTCTCATCGCATGGGTTAGATCAAAAAAGGGTGGATGAGGTCTATTTTGATGTGGTTGCTTTTTTAAATATTTCTCATGAACACCTTGATTATCATAAGACGATGAAAGAGTACCAACAAGCAAAAGAAAAGCTTTTACAACATCGAAAAAAGGATGGAATTGTCGTTGTTTCCTCCGATAATCCATGGGGAAGAGAATTGAAGAAAAAAATTCCTGAAGCAGTGACCTTTGGATTAGAGGATGGGGCCGATATTTTTGCTGAAAAGATTGAATTGAAAAAGGATTGTTCTACCTTTGATCTATGTGTTGATGATGAAAGAAAACAAGTTACTATCCCCCATGTGGGAACATTTTCTATCCAAAATTTTTTAGCAGCAGTAGCTATTTCCTATTCTTTAGGGATTAGTTTTGAGGATATTGCCCATCGTGCAGCAACCCTTCCCCCTGTTTCAGGGAGGATGGAGAAGATTGAAAACAACTTAGGGATTACAATCATTGTAGATTATGCACATAAAGTAGAGGCTTTACAGACAGTTGTTAAGACGTTAAAGGAAACAACTAAAGGAAAAATGATCATTGTTTTTGGATGTGGAGGGGAAAGGGACCGAGAAAAAAGACCGTTGATGGGAGAAATTGCCAATAGATACTGTGATATAGCGATCCTAACAAATGATAACCCGAGAAACGAAAATCCGATAGAGATTATTGAGCAGATAAAAAAGGGGATTTCAACAATCCCTTATGAAGTGATCTATGCAAGAAAGGATGCTATTGGCCGTGCTATAGAACTAGCTAAAAAAGGGGATACAATTTTAATTGCAGGGAAGGGTCATGAAGAGGGACAAGAGATTTCAGGGCAAAGGATCTATTCTTCAGATAGAACACTTGCAAGAGATATGGTTGCTGCTTTATAATAAAAAAATCTATGAAAAAGTTTAGATCCTTTTTTTGTTTTTTTTCGCTATTGCTTCTTTCAAGCTGTATTCAATCTAAAAGGTTAAGCTATACAGAGACAGTATTGAAAAATCATCTTCCGGAACACCATTTGATGCCTATTGTTGTCATTGATCCTGGACATGGAAATTTTGATTTAGGGACCCATAATGAGTTTTGTGAAGAGAAGGTTTTAGCCCTTAATACAGCCCTTTTTGTAAAAGCTGAACTTGTTAAAAAAGGGTATCGGGTGATTATGACACGAAGTAGAGATGAGTTTGTCCCCTTAAAAAAACGGGCTCAAATTGCAAATGATATGAAGTCTCAAGTGCTTTTAAGTATTCACTACAATGCAGCCCACAACAAAGAAGCGCAAGGTATAGAGGTGTTTTATCCAAAGACAGGAAAATCATGGAAACTTAAACGGTCGAAAATGCTTGCACAAACGATTTTAAGAAAAATGCTTGCAAATACAGGGGCCTTTTCAAGGGGGATTAAGGATGGCAATCTTTGTGTCATTAGAGAGACAAACATGCCAGCTGTCCTTATTGAATGTGGATTTATTACAAACCCTGAAGAATGTAAAAAGATGATCCATCCTGACTATCAAAAACTTTTAGCCCGCTCTATTGCCGATGGCTTAGAAGAATATTTTAAACTGTAGTTTACTAAAAAAGTGAAAGAGATTTAATTAAGTGATTGAAAAAATTTTTCCCTTAGATAACTTTATCAGATGCTTTGTTGGCATGAGGATCATTTGATCGACAACCCCTGAAAAAATCCAAATTTTTTCAAGACCTTGAATATGTTTATCGATATAGACCTCATCAATTTGTTGTTGATGGCCAAAAGGGGGGAGAACTTCTTTATTAAACCCTGTGATTGTTTCAACAAAGGTATTATCTCCTTGAATAAGTTTTTCTCCAAATTTATTACGCATCTGTTTTTCGTTGATCCAGTGTTTTCCCAAAAGGATCATAAGGATGGGAATTCCAGTAAATTGCGTTTTAAAAACAACTGAGGTGGCAATTGTTTCAGGGTCGATACTTTCTGAAAAAGGGTGCACTTCATAGGAAAGTCCGTTTGAAGAAAGGATTTTTTGAATAGAGTTTTTTTCTAAAGACATTATTTTTTCATATGTAGACAGTTTTCAAGTATAATGAACTTTAGCTTAAACAGCAAAGAAATCTATGCATTATAGGCTTTTGACGATGTAGTTCCCCCATGACCTGTCCAATTGGAGTGAAAAAATTCTGTTGGGGGCTTGTCAATCCTTTGATAGGTATGGGCTCCAAAATAATCTCTAATCCCCATTAAAAGGTTAGCAGGCAGTGTAGCTGAACAAATGGCATCAAAAAAAGATAGAGCTGATGAAAAGCAGGCGCAGGGTATTGCATGGAGGGTGGCAAGAGAAATCGTTTCTCTCCAGCCCTTATCACAGCGTATCATCGCATTTTTAAAAAATTCATCATGCAATAAGCTTGCTAAAGAGGGGTTGTTGTCAAAGGCCTTTTCAATATCTTCTAAAAAGGCACTTCTAATGATACACCCATTCATCCACATCCTTGCAATACCAGAAAAATCTAAGCCCCAATTGTATTTTTCTGAAGCCTTTTTCATAAGCATATAGCCTTGAGTATAGGAGATCAATTTTGAGGCATATAATCCATCTGCTACATCATCGATCACAATATCTTTGTCGGTGCTGCAAAGGACAGAAGAAGATTTATACATCTTTGAAAGTTCTATACGTATTTTCTTTTCTGTCGATAGATAGCGTGCATAAACAGACTCTGTAATCATTGAAAGGGGAACCCCTTCTTCTAAAGAGCTTTCTGCCGTCCACTTGCCTGTTCCCTTTTGCATAGCTACATCAAGAATTTTTGATACAAGAGGGGTGTTATCGGTATCTTTAAAAGCAAATACATTGGATGTGATTTCAATTAAAAAGCTATTAAGAGCGCCTTTGTTCCAGTGAGCAAAAATTTCTGAAAGTTCATCTTCATCCACCCCTAATAGGTGAGATAAAATATCAGAGGCCTCACAAATCAACTGGATGTCGCCATATTCAATCCCATTATGGACCATTTTTACGTAGTGACCTGCCCCACCTATTCCAACAAAGTCACAACAAGGGTCCCCTTTAGGGGTTTTAGCAGAAATAGATTGAAACATCTCTTTGACATGCTTCCACCCTTCTTTTGAGCCTCCAGGCATCATAGAAGGCCCTTTTCTTGCCCCATCTTCTCCACCGGAGATGCCACAACCTAAAAAATAGAGCCCCTTTTTTTCAAGCTCTTGAATGCGGCGCTCGGTATCTTGATAAAAGCTATTTCCCCCATCAATGATAATGTCCCCTTTTTCTAAGTAAGGGGTAAGAGCATCAATAAAACTATCGACAGCATCTCCTGCTTTAACCATAAGTAAAATACGACGGGGCCTTTCTAAAGAAGCTACAAAGTCTTTAAGGGTATGAAAACCCACAATAGATGTCCCTTTAGCCTCATTACTTAAAAATTCATCTACTTTTGAGGTTGTTCTATTAAAACAGGATACTTTGTACCCATGATCGTTAAAATTAAGAATGAGGTTTTGCCCCATAACGGCTAATCCAATAACTCCGATATGTGAGGGTGTGTTCATGGTGTCTTCTCCTTTTTTTCACTTATTGTAGATAATAGACAATTTCTCTATACTATCTTCTTAAAAGATAGTTTTCTATAAATAATTTTTAGCTCCTGTAGCTCAGTGGATAGAGCATTTGCCTCCTAAGTGAAGGGTCACACGTTCAATTCGTGTCAGGAGCGCATTTTGCCTCTTTATAAAAATAAACGCTTTTGATTCTAATGTGATGAAGGCCACAGCTTTTTTCGATACAAAGAGGCAAACACTTTAAAATAGGTGTTTAATTTTCTTCAGTTTTTAAGATTTGAATGAAGGTGGACTGAGGAATTGAAACTTTTCCGAATTTTTTCATTTTAGCCTTCCCTTTTTTCTGCTTTTCTAAGAGTTTGCGCTTTCGGGTAATATCTCCCCCATAACATTTAGCTGTCACGTTTTTAGACATGGCAGATATTGTCTCTCTAGCAATGATTTTGCCACCAATTGCAGCTTGGATGGGGACCTTAAATTGCTGTTTTGGGAGGATATCTTTAAGCCGCTTGCATAATTGTCTTCCCTTAGCCTCTGCTTTTGAAATATGGACAAGGGTAGAAAAAGCATCCACTGGATCTTCGTTAATCCGTATTTCTACTTTTACAATTTTGCTATCTTCATAGCCACATTGCTCGTAATCAAAAGAGGCATACCCTTGAGTGATAGATTTTAAACGGTCATTAAAGTCGACAATCACTTCGTTAAGGGGCACTTTCACATGAAGAAAGACTCTTCCTCCCTCAATAGTTTCCATGTTTACCAATAAGCCTCTTTTTTCATTCACAAGGTTCATTACCCCTCCCATATAGTCAGCAGGGACTAAAATATTACAAAGAACCCAAGGTTCTCTTGTTAATTCTATAACGGTGGGGTCTGGAAAAAATGAGGGGTTATCAATCATGATGATTTGGCCATTTGTCTTTACAATGTGATATTGAACACTTGGGGCGGTTGTGATCACATCAATATCAAACTCTCTAGAGATCCGTTCAAAAACAATCTCTAAATGAAGAAGACCTAAAAACCCGCATCTAAAACCCATCCCCAACACTTGAGAATTTTCTTGTTCAATAAAGAGGGCCGAATCGTTAAGGCGTAGCTTAGAAAGGGCATCACTTAATGATTCATAATCAGAACTTTCAACAGGGTAGATACCAGCATAGACAACAGGGTTGATTTCTTTAAAACCTGGAAGGGGATCACTTACATGTTCCTTTTGGAGGGTGATTGTATCGCCTACTTTAACATCGCTTGGTTTTTTAATATTGGCAAGAAAATAGCCCACTTCTCCAGGACCAAGCTCATCAACTTTTTGTTCCTTTGGGTTAAAAATACCCACTTCAAGAATTTCAAAGGTTTTGTTTGTCGCTAAGAATTTAATGACATCGCCCCGTTTTAACTTTCCAGAAAAGACCCGTATATAGGTGTAAATGCCTTGGTAGATGTCATAGTGAGAATCAAAAATAAGGGCGCGAGTGACAGTTTCATTTTGCTCAGAAGGGGGAGGGAGCGAATAAACAATTTCTTCTAAAATATCAGCAATCCCTAATCCCGATTTAGCAGAAGCTAAAATAGCGTTGCTTGCATCAATGCCAAGCATCTCTTTGATCTGAGCCTTTACAGCTTCTGGATCGGCAGCTGGAAGATCAATTTTATTAAGGACGGTGATGATTTCTAAGCCCCGTTCTTTAGCAAGGTTCATATTAGCTACAGTTTGGGCTTGGACCCCTTGAGCTGCGTCGACAATTAAAATGGCCCCTTCACAGGCAGCAAGGGATCTTGAAACTTCATAAGAAAAGTCAACATGGCCCGGTGTATCGATAAAATTCATTTGATAGGTGTTTCCATCGGAGCATTTGTACTTCATAGTGACAGGATGCGCTTTGATGGTGATGCCACGCTCTCTTTCTAGATCCATATCATCAAGGAGCTGTTCTTTGATGTCTCGCTTTTCAACAGTGCCAGTGATCTCTAATAGGCGGTCTGAAATGGTGGATTTACCGTGGTCAATGTGAGCAATAATAGAGAAATTTCTTATGAGGTCAATTTTTTTCATGCAAAAGAGTATAAGCTAAGGAGGAAGATTTATCAAGGATAAAAATAGTCTTATCGTGGATTAAACCTGAATTGATAGATGTTTCTTGGTACCACTTTGCTAAATGGATCCCTTTTTTTGTCGATGCCGATGGGGCATCGAGCTTTTGTGAAAGGGATTTTTTTTCAAAAAAAAAGGCGATTAAATTTCTTTAATCGCCTTTTTTAGAATTAATAAGCGGTGACCTTAGTTAGCAGGTGCCGGTTCTTGATTCTTGCTTTGTGCTGTCTCAGGAGCACTTTTTGAAGGCATTGCTTCAACAGCAGCCTCTGATGCTGCTTCTGCTTCTTGATCAGCCATAGCTTTTTTAAATAACTTATCAAGGGCGTAGACAGAAAGAATCCATACTCCAATCATCCCTAAGATAATCACCCCAAGATAAGGAGCCATTGCAGCAATACTTCCTAATGTAGCAATCATAAACTGTTGAATGAAGGCGCCACCTGATTTTCCAAGTCTTGCTCCAACAACGTCAATAGCTGCCTTTCCTTTAACTTTGCTTTCTTGATCAAGAGGAATGTAAGCCATTTCTTTTGTAGGATCAAACAATGAGTATTTTGCTGATTTACTTAAGATATTTTGCATCATACCAAAGATCACTGCAAGCATAAGTGGAGAGGTTCCAAACATTGCGATCAATCCAGATAAGCTTTGATTGAAAATCATAAATGTAAAGAATAGTCCCCCTGTGATTAAAATCATCACCGGTGTGACTAAGGCTGAAAATCTCCATCCCATTTTTCTGATCGAATTTCCACCGACAAACAGAATCATAATCATTGTGACAACCCCTGTTGTCATAGAAAATTGACCCATGAATGCACTGTAGGCGTTTTCATCAGGAAAGGCTAATTTAAGTTGACTCTTCCAAGTCACTTCAATTAAGTTGATGCACATTCCGTAAGAAAGGACAAGGATCGATAAGAGCCCTAAATATTTTGACTTCATTAAGAATTTGACACTTTCTACCATTCCAAGTTTTGGCTTAGCAGCTTTTTTTCCTTTTGTCCCTCCTGCATCATAAAAACGAGGGTCTGTCATTACGTACTTGTTAATCCACCAGTAAGTACCAAGGATTCCAAGACCTGATAGTGTTACAGCAGAAGTAAGCCAGTAAAGAGACACTTGCCATGTATCAGTAATGGATAGTCCTGCAGCTCTAGCTGGCATAGATGCCCACATAATGAAGGCTCCAGCAAAGACAAGTGAGAAGTTTGCACCAAGACCAAAAAGTGTATAAAACCTTTTTGATTCACTTACTTTTGTAATGTCATTTGCAAATCCCCAGAATAAAAGAGACAAGCAAACACTTCCCCAAAGTTCTGACATAATGTAGAATGCTGAGTAGGTCCAGTTTCTCATAATGGAGACAAGACCCATCATTCCCTGAGGAAGGAAGGTTTGAATCCAATCACAAAATGCATGGGGGTGAAGAGCATCTCTGTTTGGGTAAATGACTGTTGAAAACAATGCAAAGAAAACAATAAAAGGGGTCACAGATGCATAAAATAAATTTTTCTTTGAAAGTATATTACTTAATTTTGAGTAGATAAGCATAAAAAGAACTGCCATCGGGAGAACACCATAAACCTTTAAAAACGGTATAGCTTCGGCACCTGATTTTGGAGCAGTCATAATTAAAGTGTCTTTTGTATCCCTTAACACTGTATAGTTAAATGCAATACAAAAGAAAAGAAAAAGCATTGGAAGCAATTTCTTTAATTCGTAGTTGTGGATTGGCCATAGAAAAGATCTTAATTTTCCAAATGTTGGCTCAGCATCCTTTTGTGTTTTTGTTGACATTTCGTTCCTTTAGTGAAATTTATCTTTTAATCAATTTATATGGTAAAGTGATTGGTTTTTATTTTCAAGAAAAAAACCTCCCAATACCCTCTGGGAGGCTCTTTTTTAAAGAAAAAGAAAAAATTATTCTCTATCCATAGACATAAATTCTTTATTAGCCCCTTGAATAAAGTGATAACTTTCTGCTGATTCTTTGTAGTTGAACCAAAGCTCTTCGTCAACAACTCCCTGACGGATTGAAGACATCAAATTTCTTTTAGCAGTTGCTAAAGAAGTTTTAGGGCTTAAAAGTGAAATCATTTCTTTATCCCCGGTTTGTTTAGCAATATTTAAAAGCCTTTCCAATTGAATTCTTGTAAAAGTCATTTGATCCTTTCGTTTTTTTGATCCACGAGCAGCTCTTTGTTTAGGGGCTACAGCATTTGGATCTTTTGAACTTAGGATGAATTGACTGATCAAGGCGCCTAATTCGATGGGCTGCTTTAATTTCATTTTTCTAAGGGTAAAATGGTGCATATAGCCGCCAGAAGACATGGGCAAGTACTTGCACAAATCATTTTCATTATTTCCACCCACTTTATCAATTGCTTTTGCAATTACATCTTCTATGTCATCTAAAGTTTTTGCTTTTTTACTTTCATTTTCATTCATTTTTATTCACCTAATTTAAATTATTGTACAATGATAAAAAGAATCTACTATTAGATAAATAAACTCAAGTATTTTTCATCGTTGTATTCCTCTTACACTAAAACTAGAGTTTTTGATATACTGCGGAGATCTTTTCCTGATGAGGTTTTGTAAGATGAATAAAAATATATTTTATATAGGAGTTTTTTTTCTTAGTATAGGATTTTTTTCTTATATTTTCCCTCCTTCAGAAAAAAAAATGGAAAAAAAAAGGGTGATTTTATCCACAACTGTGGTGATTGATAGTGTTGTAAAAGAAATTGTTGGAGATAGATGGAACACACAATTGTTGATTGAAGGGGAAATTGATCCCCATTCCTATCAATTAAGAAAAGGGGATAAAGAAAAAATTGAAAGGGCAGAAATTGTATTTGGAAATGGGCTATCCCTTGAGCACAACCCTAGTTTATACTATCTGTTAACAGATAAAAAGGCGGTGTTTGTCGGTGATTGTGTGATGAAATCTCATCCAGAAAAGATTATTGTTCGAAAAAATGAGATCGATCCACATATCTGGATGGATTTAAGTGTTATGAGTGTAGTGGCAAAAGTGATTTGCGAAAAACTCTGTGAGGTCGATCCAAAAAACAGTGCAGAATATCAAGCAAACACTGTAGTGTTAGAAGAAAAAATGGCCTTTTTGGATAAAGAAATTCTTGAAATGGTTAGTAAAGTGCCGATGGATAGACTCTACCTTGTCTCCTCTCATGATGCCTTTAACTATTTTGTAAAAAAATACTTTATTCAAGATGGAGACAATCGATTGTTCTCTATGCAGGGGCTGTCTACAGAAGCAGATATATCATTAAAAAGAATTCAACAGGTGATAGAGTATATTAAATTTCATAAAATTCCTGTTGTTTTTTTTGAATCCAATCTTCCAAAAGACGGCCTTTATAAAGTGATTGAAATATGTAAACAATTTGGATTAGAAGTTTCTATAAGTAGTGATCCACTATATGGCGATACCCTTGGAGGGATGACCTATTTGGAGATGATGAAACACAATGCCGTTGTAATAACAAATAATCTAAAAAAAGGGATGTAAAGATGAGTGAAAAATCAATCCATCGAATGTGGAAGACAGTGACTCAATTGAAAAGACGCACCTCAGTTATTACAGCATTTTTAGAAAAACCGGTTAAAGAGATCTATGAAATAGGTGATGAAAATGTGATTAAAGTGGAGTCTTTAACGGTTCATTATGATTGTTTTGCCGCCCTAATAGATATCAACGTAGAGATAAAAAAGGGTTTAATGACAGCAATTATTGGACCTAATGGGGCAGGGAAAAGTAGTTTCATTAAAGCCATCCTTAATTTGACAAAAAAATCTACAGGGGTTGTCTCCTTTTTTGGAAACTCATTTGAACAGGTCCAGAAAAAAATTGCCTATGTGGAGCAAACAAAAGAGATAGACTGGCAATTTCCAATTACAGTGGAAGAGGTGGTGTTAATGGGGTGTTACTCTCGATCTGGATTGTTTAGCACCTACTCTAAAGAGGATAGAAGACAATGCAAAGAGTTGATAAAAAAATTTGGTCTCTTGGATAAGCAACACTCATTAATTTCTGAGCTTTCAGGAGGGCAAAGGCAAAGGTTATTTTTAAGTCGAGCCTATATGCAAAATGCCGAGGTCTATATTTTTGATGAACCTATGGCCTTTGTTGACTACACCACATCTGAGATGATTATAGAGAGTATGAAAGAGCTTAAAGCCTTAGGTAAAACAGTGATTTGTATCCATCATAACCTTGATGAAGTAAAAAAAGAGTTTGATGAGGCGGTTTTACTTTCCCATTATTTAATAGATAGTGGCCCTGTGAAAAAGGTGTTGTCCAAAAGCAATTTGATAAAGGCGTTTAGAGCTAACGACTTTATCCTCTCAGAAGTATTGGAGCTGTCTAAAGAGATGGAGAGTGGAAATACATGATTCCTTTTTTTAAAGAGGTCTTTTTGTGGTTAACCGATCCCACATTTACAGTTTCTTTATGGGGAGCGGTCCTTGCATGCGTTTCTTTATCTTGGATTGGGGTGATCTATTCTTTAAGAAGGAGCGCTTTGATAGGAGAGGTGATTGCCCATAGTGCCTTTCCTGGATTGATACTTGGGGCATTTATTGGAATTATCTTTGATGTCAGTTCTGAAAGGATGAATCTTTTATTGATCATAGGAGCGATAGCAACGGCCTATCTGTCGATGAAAAAGCTCACTTTTTTGCAAACGCAGTGGAAAAAAAGCCCTGATGCAGCATTGATGATTTCCATTTCTTCTTTTTTAGGAATGGGGGTGTTGCTTGCTTCAATTTTACAATCGGTAGACCCTGTTTTATATAAAAATGTGATGATTTTTCTTTACGGGCGGACGGCAACGATGCTTGCTTTTCATGTGAAATTGTATGCAATAGTGATGATTTTACTCTCTTTTTTCTTGATCACTTTTCATAGAAGGATAAAAATGTTTGAATTTGATAAAACCTTTGCAGGTTTTTTTGGGATCGGAAAGGGGTTAGAAAGGGCCATTGTATGTGTAACTCTTGTTGTCATTATTATCTCTTTGAGAAGTTGTGGGATATTGCTTCTTGCAGGGATGATGACTACTCCAGCAATTGCTGCCCGTTGGTGGGTTAAAAAAATTTCTTCGATCTTTTTTCTCTCCACCTTCTTTGGAGCTTTTTCAGCCCTTTTAGGGAGCTTTTTGTCGATATATATAGGGGGGGATCTTTTTGTTTTACCTACAGGGCCGATGATAACCACAGTTTCAGCAGCCTGTACCCTTTTTTCCCTTTTATTTGGAAAACGGGGGGGACTTATTGTGCGGATGTATAGAAGAATATTATTCTCTTTAAAATGTCAGGAAGAAAACCTCCTTAAATCCCTTTATAAAAAAGGGGGAGCGATGAAGATTTTTGAGGTCAAAGAAGTTTTAAATTCTGGGGCCTTGATCCTTTTACTTGTCATTTTTCGAGCAAGAGATCATATCAAAATTTCTACAGAGTATACTGTGGTTTTAAAAGAAGCTGGGGTTATATATGCTGAAAGGGTTGTAAGGCTTCATAGACTTTGGGAGGTCTATCTTTGTGAGGTAGGCTTTATGAAACATAGGGTCCATGCTTTTGCCGATGAAATTGAACATGTCCTTACCGAGGAGATGGAAAATATCCTTGTTAAAAGGCTTAAAAATCCAACGCATTGCCCACATCAACAAAAAATTCCAAAGAAATTGGAGGAAAAAGATGTCCCTGTATAATCTATTTACACAAGGTGAGTGGATTCAGCTACTGCTCCTTCTTTCGTATAGTATCTCTTTTTCTTTGTTGGGGACATTTTTATTTCTAAAAAAGAAAACAATGATAGCTAATGCCATCTCCCACACTGTTTTGTTTGGAATAGCCCTTTTGTTTATCGGGATGAAGGTTTTTTCTGGTCAAACATATTTTACCCTTCTTTCGTTAAATATCGGCATTTATGTCCTTGTATCCATTATTACTGCTCTGATTACTATATTTTTAATAGAAATTTTAAAAAGAGTGATTCATTTAAATAGTGATGCAAGCACAGCTCTTGTCTTTTCTACACTTTTTTCATTAGGGGTGATTTTAATCACTATGTTTACACAATCCTCCCATGTGGGTGTAGACATTATTATGGGTAATATTGATTTGATTCATATCGATGATTTGAAGATAGGGATGATGATCCTTGTCCTATCGACCCTTTTTATCTCTGTATTTTTCAAAGAATTGGTGGTGATCTCTTTTGATGAAACGTTTTCCCATTTTTCTTCAAAAAAGCCGATGATAGTCCAATGTGCTTTTTTGTGTTTAACAAGCCTTTCAATTACCTGTGGTTTTCGCTATATTGGAATAGCTCCCGTTCTTGGACTTATCAGCATCCCCCCAGTGACTGCTTCTTTATATGCAAGAAATGTAAAAGAGTTGATCTATTACTCTGTTGTGTCCAATATTTTGATTTCTATCCTTTCAATAGCCCTAACAAAAATGATATATGAAAAATTAGGGGTGGGTCTATCCACTTCTGGAACCCTTGTCACCCTCCATTTTTTTCTCCTCCTTTTTTTACTTAGGAAAAAGGGAAGACAGATCCATATTGAGGCACAAGAATGAAAAGGATTGCACTATTTGGTTCAACAGGGTGTGTGGGGAGAAAAACTTTAGAGGTCATCGATTGTTTTAAAGATGAATTTAAAGTTGTAGCATTATCGTGCTATTCAAACACCTCTCTTTTAGAAGAGCAAAAGAAAAAATACTCTCCTCAATTTATTTTTATCGGTTCAAAAAAAAACCCCCTTTCTTTGGAAGAGATAGCCAGTCACCCTGATGTGGACATCTGTGTTTTTGCAATGGAAGGATCTGAAGGTATTTTAGCTGCCTTTGCAGCCGCTAGTGCCAGTAAAGAAATCGCCTTAGCTAATAAAGAGATTTTAGCTTGTGCAGGGGAGGCGTTTATGTCCTTATGTCGGGAAAAGGGGGTAAAAATTGCCCCCTTAGACAGTGAGCACAGTGCAATAGAGCAATGTCTTTTGGGGGAAAAAGGTGAAGATGTCCACAAATATATTTTAACAGCATCTGGGGGGCCATTTTTTTCAACCCCTCCAACCTATGAAAAGGCTTTTACCCACCCTACTTATAGATGTGGAAAAAAAGTTGCTGTTAACTGCTCTACTTTAATGAATAAAGGGTTGGAAGTGATTGAAGCAAAACATCTTTTTAATATTGATAATGATCAAATTGATGTGGTGATTCATCCCCAAAGTCTTGTTCATAGTTTTGTCTCATTTAAAGATGGGGCTGTAAAAGCCTTTTTCGGTAAACCCGATATTCTTCAAGCGATTCAATATGCCCTTTTGGGGGGGGAAAGAAGAAAAGGGGTGATGGCTCCATTTGCTTTTGATCGATTTATGCAGTGCACCTTTTATCCCTATGACAAAAAAAAGTTTCGATGTTTACAGTTGTCTTTTGATGCTTTGAAAGAGGGGGGAGCATATCCAGCTTATTTAAACGCTGCAAATGAAGTATTAGTTGATCGTTTTTGCAAAGGTGGTGTAAGCTGGGAAGCTATAGGTGAAAGTTTAGAAGAATTAATGAATAAGGGTTCTATTTCTAAAGACAGTTCTTTAGAATCGGTATTAGAAACAGATAAACAAGCACGTAGAGAGGCTGCAGCATTTTCAGCAAGGTAGGGGTATGAGTCTAATTAGTATTATATTTTCAATTTTTGGATTAAGTTTTTTAATTTTTATCCATGAATTAGGACATTATATCATGGCCAAACGTGCAGGGATGACAATTGAAGTCTTTAGTATTGGAATGGGAAAACCTATTGTCTCTTGGGTAAAAAATGGGGTGAAATGGCAAATATGTTATCTTCTTTTTGGGGGCTACGTAAAAATTGCTGGAATGGAGGGGGAGGATGGAAAAGAGCCTTATCAGATACAGGGGGGATTTTATAGTAAAAAGCCTTTGCAGAGATTGCTTGTTGCTGGTGCGGGCCCTTTTGTAAATATTGTATTTGCCCTTATACTTTTTACTGGAATCTATTTTGCAGGGGGCGAAAAAAAACCTTTTTCTCAGGTTACAGCAATTATTGGAAAAATGGATCCAACCTCAGAACTGTATTCTAAAGGGATTAGGGAAGGGGATGTAATTCTTTCTATAGAAGGAACCCCTTATGAGAATTTTCGTGATGTGCTGATTCAAGGGATGTTCAAAGGTAAAAAGGAAGTTGAGGTAAAAATTCTTTCACAAACAAAAGGGGTTGTCGATAGTATTGTCCCTTTATATAGTCTAGAGGAACATCAAAGGGCTGAAATGTTTCCAAAAGAGTGGAAATCGATGGGGATTTTAGCCCCAGCCTCGTTTGTGATTGCCGATGGATTTGACCCTTTAGCAGAAAGTTTTGCCCCCTTAAAAGAGTCTTCCTTAAAAAAGGGGGATCAAGTGGTCTATGTTGATGGAAATATCATTTATTCGGTATCTCAATTAAGTGCCATCATCAATAGTGATATTGCCTTAGTCACAATTGTAAGGGATGGGAAAAAAATGCATATCCAAGTCCCTCGGATTGTTTTAGGCGATTTAAAACTAACGGATGAACAAAGGGATGAGTTTGTCGATTATAAAAGGGAGATCGATTTAGATGGAGCTTTTGCCTCTACCTATTTTATTCCCTTTTTAATCAGCGAAGGGCTCTTTATTAAAGAGCCATTGCTCTTTATTGATGATGAAGAAATGGGAAAGGTCCCTCACCTTGAAAGGGGAGATAGAATCATTGCTGTTTCAGGAATTGCAGTAAACAATCCCAAGGAATTTTATAAGGTTCTTGAAACAAGAAAATGTCTTGTGATGGTTAAAGAAGGACCAAGTGAGGATGTTTTATGGAAAGATGCCGATAAAGCCTTTTTTGAAGATGTGGATAAAAATGAAATTGCTTTGATGGAGGAACGTATTGGAGAAGATCTTTTGAAAAGCTCTTCTGGATATAGATTTTTAACACCGACAGAACCCATTTCTTATAAGAGTTTTTTAGAAAGAAAAAATCCTGAAGAACTAAAAAAAGTCCAAGAATCTTTTGATAAAAACGATTATGAAAAAAGATTAGCTCAAAAGACTCTGTTTTCTGGGGTGCTATTAAAAGATGAGCAGGTGATCTATAATAAAGGGCCCTTTGCCCAAGCTAAGGATGTGATTAAAGATATTGGATTTAGCCTCAAAGGCCTTTTGACAGGGACACTGAGTCCAAAACATATGTCTGGACCTATAGGGATGATTAAAATTGTCCACGACGGATCAAAAAGTAGTATCATGACAGGTCTTTATTGGCTTGGAATGATATCCCTTAATCTTGGATGTATGAATCTTCTCCCTATTCCTGTATTTGATGGGGGTCATATTTGTTTTACACTCTACGAAGTGGTGACTAAAAAAAGAATTCGAGCAAAGACGATGCAAAAAATGGTTATTCCATTTGTTGCCTTAATCATCTTCTTTTTTGTATATGTGACATTTTACGATGTCATAAAAGTTTTTAATATTTCAGTGTAAGATCTGAGTTCATTAAAAGAATACAAAGGATAAGCCAAAAAGTAGACTTATATTAGTTTTTTAATATAAATGGTTAGAGTAAACCCCCTCTTGTCGAAGGGCAAGTGGGAGTGCGGCCTTGAGATAAAAGACTTTTAATCCATGGTTTTATACAGTCAACGTGGTACTCAATAGGATTACCAGCCGTTGGATAGTAAACAACCCGTTCTTTTAAACTAATACTCTCTTGACATATAGGACAAGCACTTGTCACAGACAAAGAGAATCTAGATTTAATACAAAGCTCAAAAATTTTATAGGCTATTGAGTCGATTTTTTCTTCGGTTGAAGTGTCTGATGGAAGAAGGACCGCTTGAATTCTTCCATGTGCCATAAGAACAAAAATACCGGCAGCTAAAAGCTCTTGTGCATGAGCTTCCTCTTGTGGATCAGCTTCAACATGATTCATATGAAAGTCTATTAGGTCGGCTCGTCTTTCCTCTTCAAAAGCCGCTTGAGCCGCGTCAAAATCTCCAATTCTTAGCACAAGTTGGTTTTCTAATCGTCTTAGATTTTCTATAGTTGCATGGCGCCCTTCATTTTCTTCTCCTTTACTTTTGATAAATGCGAAGAAAAAGGAGCTAAGTACCATTATTACAATGGAAGAAGCTATTGCAGAGGGGAAAGCTCCAAAGGTTGAAACCACGTTTTTAGATGTGAGAGCACCTATAGCACCGAAGGTTGCTGAGAAAGCTGCTGCAGCCATAGTTATATTTTTATCAAACTTTGGAGTAACACATGTAGCAAGAGTTGGAAGAATAGCAGTCCATATTGATGCAGAAATTAAAGACACATGAACTCCAAGAAGCCCTCCAATACCGAAACAGTACGAAAAATAGGCAACAGTAAATAAATCTTTTGAAAATAGCAGACGATCTGCTATACCAAAAAGCGCACCTTGAGCAAGACCTACAAGAAGAGCTGCAGGTGAATCAAGCGCTGCCCCTTGGGTGTCTGTAGGCTCATTGATTGGACAAGTTTCTAAAAGGGTTGTATTTAATTCCATTTTTATTTCTCCTTTATTTATTATGAATTATTATAAACTGAGTTGAATTTAAAATCAAAATAAAATCAGTTAAATATATATAAATTTTTTTAATAATCACCCTCTTTCAGTATAAAAAAGGGGGATATGGAAACCTTATAATAATAAAGAAAAATGAAATGAAACAAGTTGGTTAATGGTAGAGACTTCAAAGCGAAGGCGTTTATAAATGAAATGGGTGTAAAGCTGTCCATATGGGAGAATTTTATACCTATCTGCAAATTCAGCAATCGATTTAAGTTTGCTATCATAGCCATAAATTCCCCCTAATCTGTAACCAAGGGAAACAGCCACATCCTTAGTTAATTGTTTCTGAAAATAGTCTCTTGTAATCCCTACGGTTGCACATTGTTGATGATAGGAATTAATCATTGAGGAAATAAAATAGCCTTGATATTCAATGCCATAGGCATGGTTGGTTTTATTGCAACTGCCTTCGTGATCTTTAAAATGATAGGTCCACATACCCAAATAGATCACAGACTTTGGGGGTTTGCCCCATAATTTTTTAAGAATTGAGTAGTTAGATCCCCAAAAAAAAGAGGGGATTAAAAGGAATACAACCCACTTCAACATGCTAATACTCCCCGTAAACAAGGGTTAAGTAAACACTGAGCAAATTTCTAAAGTAGGAAAACTCTATCCGTACCCTTTTGTACTGTATTTGCGAGCATAATTGGTAAATAGGAAGAATAGGGGATAACTCTGCCCATTTGTTAAGTTCTGCTCCATATCCGTAAATGCCCCCTAGTCTATATCCAAAGGTTATTTTTGTATCTTTATTGGGCTTAAATCCTATCCAGTCCCTTGTAATACCAAAAGTATAGGAGCGATTATAGTGAGAATTAATTAATGTTGTAATAAACATACTTTTGTACTGAATCCCTAAACATTGATTATTCCAATTATCACTTCGATCTCTCCACCGCTTATCGATATGGTAGGTTGCCATTCCTAGATAAATACAATCAACGGGTGTTGAACCAAATAGGTCTGATATAAAGGTGTTTGGTGTAAAGGGCTTTTCTTCACCATGTACAAAAGTAAAAAAAAGTAATAGAAGCCATTTTTTTTTCATGATAGTTTTTTTCTTGCTATGAAAAAGTATCAAAAAAAAGAGTTTATCGTCAACTGCTTGATTAAAAAAGGGAAAAAAATAGGAGAGGATCTAAAAGAAATGCATTTTTAAAAATTTTTCTTTATGAGATACTCTCCTAACTAGAACTAAGCATAAAGGTTTATTTAAACGCTACTGTTTTATTTCCGTCTATAAACACTTTATCTTCAAGGACATGCTTTACTGCCCTTGCTAAGACAAGGGCTTCAATATCGGCTCCAAAGCGTATAAATTCTTCAATACTGTGGTGATGATTAACTCTAATGGTTTCTTGGCAAATAATAGGCCCTTCATCAAGTTCTGAAGTGACAAAATGGGACGTGGCGCCAATGATTTTTACCCCCCGATCATGGGCTTGTTTATATGGGTTTGCCCCTTTAAATCCAGGGAGAAAAGAGTGGTGGATATTGATGATTTTACCCTCATATTTTTTACAAAATGTGGGAGATAAAATTTGCATATACCTTGCTAAAACAATTAAATCAACGTGGTTTTGTTCTATAAGTTCTTCAATTAAAGCTTCTTGTTCCATTTTATTTTCTTTTGAAATGGGAAAATGATGGAAGGGAATGTGATGATAAGCTGCAATGGGCTCACAGTCTTTGTGATTAGAGACAATTGCCGGAATGTCTACAGAAATAGCCCCTTGTCGTTTTTTCTCAAGGAGGTGGATTAAGCAATGGGGTTGTTTTGAGCACAGAATCAGCATCTTTTTCTTCTGATTTTCAATCCTTAAAGAAATTTCCATATCAAAAAATTCTCTAATGGATTTAAAGGAGAACAAAAGGGATGAAAGGTTTTTTTCATCCATGGAGAAAGTAAGACGTAAGAAAAAATGTTGAGTCCCTTTATCGCTATACTGGTCTAGATCTGTAATATTGCCTTCATTTTGAGCAATAGAAGCTGTTATTTGGCTTATAATGTGTGGTTTATCTCTGCAAGAGGCCTTTAAAACATAATTTTCCATAGAACCTTAAAATTTACGTTGAAGTCAAAAGGATAGATTAACATAGTCAAAGATAGTTGGGTAGTGGGGAAAAAAATGGTTAAAAGGGTGAAAGTGACAGTGACTGGGGGGGCAGGGGGAATTTGCTACAGCCTTTTGTTTCGTTTAGCGTCAGGAGAAGTTTTTGGTTCAGACACTTACTTAGATCTTATCATTTTAGAGATCCCTCAAGGGATGAACATCTTAAAGGGTGTAGCCATGGAATTGCAAGACTGCGCTTTTCCTTTACTTTTGTCTATAACATTAACAGAATCAGCAGATTGTGCTTTTGATGGGATTGATTATGCCTTTTTAGTAGGCAGTCGTCCTCGATCAAAAGGGATGGAAAGATCTGATCTTTTATTAGAAAATGGGAAAATTTTTGTTGAGCAAGGAAGGGCACTGAATAGATCCCCAGAAGCTAAAGTCCTTGTTGTCGGAAATCCTTGTAATACAAACGCGTTGATTTTAAAGCATGCAGCAAAAAATCTCCCCTCATCCCATATTTGTGCAATGACCCGCCTTGATAGGAATCGAGCGACAGCAATGATTGCAGAAAAGGCAAAGGTGGGAGTAAATCATGTTCAAGGGGTTGCTATTTTTGGAAATCACTCTTCTACCATGGTTATTGATTACCTTCACGCTACAATTAAAGGTAAACACGCTGTAGAGGTTATTGGGGATATAAAATGGTTTCAAGAGGTGCTGTTTCCTCAAGTCCAACAAAGGGGAGCTGCTGTACTAGAGGCTCGAGGGCACTCTTCAGCAGCAAGTGCAGCAAATGCAGCAATAGATGCACTAAAGGATTGGATTTTTCCATCTAAGGAGATCTCTTGCTCAGCGATGTACTCCCAAGGAAATAGCTATGGGATTGATGGCGACCTTTTTTTCTCTTTTCCAACACAAGGGGGAAAGAGGGTTGAGGGTCTAAAGATGGATGAATTTTTATTAGAAAAAATCAAGCTTTCAGAAAAAGAGCTTATAGAAGAAAGAGACATTGTAAAAACCTATTTGAGGTAAATATGGATAAAGAGCTTTTCACAATTTGCGAGCATCATTTAGATAGTGGATTAAGAGGCTATCCAATAGGGTATTGCATCACTTCATCGGTTGATCCTGAAAAGGGGGTATTTTATCGGGGCTATCCCATTTCTGATATTTTTGATAAAGAGGTTGAGGAGGTGATTTTTTTACTTGAGCAAGGAAACCTCCCTTCAAAAGGGGAGTTAATGGAATTTAAAAAGCAGCTATCCTTTCACTCAAAGATCCCCCATGTTGTCAAAAAAGCTATTGATGACCTTCCTAAAGTAGGACATCCGATGAAAACTTATGCCATCGCAGTATTGATTTTAGGGATGCATATTGGAACAGGGGATCTAAAAAAAGATCTTTTGAATCTTCAAGCAATGCTTCCAGAGCTTACAGCTTTAGTGATCAATGGATCTTTAGGCTGGGGAAAGACCCCTTCATCAAAGCCAGAGCTTGGTTATGTTCAAAATTTTTGTCAGATGCTACAGTGTGCAACCGTTAAAAATAGGGAATTATTTCAGTTATTTATCAATATCTTCATCAATCTTCATATGGATCATGGAGGGGGCAATCTTTCTATGTTTACAGCAAAGGCAGTAGCCTCTGGACATGAAGATCTATTTGGATCTTTTGCCGCTGCTTTGCTTGCCCTATCCGGACCTCGGCATGGTAAAGCAAATCAAGACGGGTTGGAGTTTGTCGCTAAAATATATAAAGATCTGGGGGCTTTTCCGACAAATGAAAGGGTAAAAGGCTATGTAGAAACTCTTTTAGAAAAAAAAGAATTGATCTACGGATTTGGACATGCAGCCCTTAGATGTGAAGATCCGCGGGCTACTATTTTATTTGATTTTTGCAAAAAACATTTTTTAAAAGATCCTCTAATAGATATTGCGACAAAATTAAGGGTTGAAGTGCCCTCTATTTTGATGAAGAATCCAAAAATCCAAAATCCTTATTGCAATATTGATTCTATTTCAGGGGTGGCACTTGCTGCATTAGGATTTGACTTTCCCAACGTGTTTACTGTATTATTTGGACTGTCACGTTCAATAGGTATAGGAAGGCAAATTGTCTATGAAAGTTTGGAGGCAAGGGAAGGCAAAGGGGTCCCTATTTACCGTCCAAAATATATATACAAAAAGTCATAAAGACACTTTCCTATGTAACAATAGGAGAGGGTATGACAGTAGAAGATATAGAAAAAATATTTAACAGAGCCTTTTCAAAGGCGTTTTGTCGGAAAAAGAATTTTTTCTTATTTCCTGTCTTGTTTATATGTGGCATGATCATTGAATTTTCTAACACTTTTTTAGGTAGAGGGAGTTTTTTTGGGGTCTTTTACCCTTTTGTTTCCCTTTTTTTATCCGCGGGCATTGTTTTAGCAGCAGGGGTATTAGTTGTTAAAATGTACATTTTTGAAATCAAAGGGGTAGACTATAAAATAGGAACAGTGATTTTAAGTTCTATTCAGATAATTTCAACGGTATTAACCCTCTGCCTTCCATTAATGGCGATCTATTTAGTCCTGTGGGTGGTCATGGGTCTATTTTTCCTATTTAAACAGATGCCGGGATTTGGGGATCTTTGTGCCACAGTCTTATCTTTTGGTCCCTTTGTCCTTATTCTCGCTTCTTTTAGCCTCCTAATGGTTGCTGTTTTAGCCCTATTTTTTTTAACGCCTCATTTAGCGTTAAAAAAAAGTTTAGATGCAGAGCCGTTCAAAGAGATGATCAAGAGAGTGGCTCAATCGGTATTTAGCAATAGCCTCCTTTTTTTTATTGGCTTTTTTCCTGTAGGGGTCATTTTTTCACTGTTGTGTTTTGGGATAAAAATGACAGAATCAACCTATTTCATCGCACAAGAGGGGGTAGGTAGAGCTCTTCAATCCATTGTCATGAAGGTTCCTTTTACCTTGATTTTAACCCCATTTGTCCTCTTTTTTTTCAATTTTTCATGTGAAAGTTACCTTCTTTCAAAAAGGAAAAATAAACTCTCCATTGAAGATAAAAAGGAAGAGGAAAAATGTCTTGTGTAGTTATTGGTGCAGGTATTGCAGGGCTTTCTGCAGCCTTTTTTCTTCAAAAAAAAGGGATGAAAGTCACTGTTTTTTATTCTGAAAGTAAGGCTCCTGCATCACAGATTTTCACAGGAATTTTGTACCGTTATCCAGGAAGATGGGGAAATCGTGGACTTTTTGCAGATGAGGGGTATAAAGCTTCAAGAGAGTTGATTGAAATAGTTGAAAGCAACACAGGGAGAAGGGTGATTCTTTCTAAGGGAGTGGTAAAAAAGTTTGCCTCAAAATTGAAAAGATTTTCCGATGTGAAAATGGTCAATGGGGATGCTTGTATTGAAGATGCAGTGACAATTGATATGAGGCAATATCTTGAAGGGTTAAAAGAGGTGATTGGGAAAGACCATTTTATAGAAAAAGACTGTAGACGTTTTGATGAGATCAAAGGAAAAAAGATTATTGCAACAGGGTTTGGTCTAAAAGAGATGTTAGATCTTTCTGGGTTAAAATATGTGAAGGGGCAGCAGTTTTTGGGCAAAAAAAAACTTCAACCTTCGAGCTTTGGAACGGTGATTGGAAGGGGACATATTTCCTATTTAGAAGGGGATGGTATTGCCTTAGGAAGCACCTATGAACACGAATTTAAGGATGAACATGTGGACGAGGCGTTTGCAGAAAGAGAAATACTAAAGAATATAGAGCCTTGGATGGGAGACTTAAAAACCATTGAGGAAAAAAAATTTGCTGCAGGGGTTCGAGTGTGTCAGGATAGCACTTACCTTCCGTTGATAAAGAAAATCGATGAGGAGACGTACCTATTTACAGCTCTTGGCTCAAGGGGATTATTATATCACGCTTACTATGGAAAAATAGTAGCCGATCAGGTATGCTCATAGTATGAAAGAGACATTTGTGTTATTAGGAACTGGAGGATCGACAGGGATTCCTCGTGTAGGGTGCAAATGTCACGTGTGCACATCAAAAAATCGCGCGAATAAAAGGCTTCGTTCGCAAGGCCTTTTTTCAATAGGTGGGAAAAAAATCCTTTTAGATGCAGGGCCAGATACTCGATATCAGATGTTAAAGTATGATGTAGAAAATATAGACGCTTTATTTTTGAGCCATCCTCATGAAGACCATGTGGGAGGGTTAGATGATTTAAGGGGTTTTTTTTATCAAAGCAATTGCACTAAGATTCCCGTCTTTTGTTCAGAAAACACCTATGAAATTATTGCTTGTCGATTTGGATATCTTTTAGAAAGATTTTCTTTTCATAAGCTTAATGAAAGATCTGGAAAGTTTTTAGTGGGAGGAAAAGAGTTTTCATATTTTAGTTATGAGCAGGGAACTGTCCCTGTTTTGGGATTTAGATATAATAAAATGGCTTATCTCACCGATATTAAATGTTATGAGGAATCGATATTTTCATTTTTGGAAGGGGTTGAAACTCTTATTGTGAGCGCCCTTAATTTTTCAGGAAGCCATATGCATTTTTCTATTGATGAGGCAGCCGCTTTTGGCTTAAAAGCACAAGCAAAAAAGACTTTTTTGATTCATATGAATCATGAAGTAGAACATGAAGCAGTAAATAAGAGTTTGCCTGTTGGGGTAGAGCTTGCAACCGATGGAAGGATAATAGATGTCTGATTTTGAGAACATTGAGCAACAACAAAGATCGACTTTTGAAAATTTGAATAAAGCACTCCTTGTAGGGGTTCATTTTTCAGGAAAGGATATACAGGAGTGCCAGGAACATTTAAAAGAGCTTGCCGCTTTAGCAAAAACTCTTGGAGTAAAAGAGACAAGAGAGATTTTCTGTCCCATAAAAAACTATACAGCAGCGACCTACATAGGATCTGGAAAGGTGGAAGAACTAGGAGAGATATGTAAAGCTGAAGGGATTGATGTGCTGATTTTTGATGATAGTATCACCCCAAATCAACAAAGAAATATTGAAGAGGTGACAAAAATCCCCGTCCTTGATAGAACGGAGGTGATTTTAGAGATCTTTGGATTGCATGCAAGGACTAAAGAAGCCCTTTTACAAATTGAGATGGCAAAAATTCGTCACCAACTTCCGAGATTAAGACGGATGTGGACACACCTTTCTAGACAAAGGGGCTCTTCAGGGGGAAGTTCATCCTCTAGAGGAGAGGGTGAAAAGCAAATTGAAGTGGATAAGCGGATATTAAAACATAAGCTTTTGACAATTGAAAAAGAGGTGAAGCAGATAGTTTCTCAAAGGGAGCAAAAACGTAAGCAACGCCTTAAAAGTAAAGTTCCAACTTTTTCCATTGTGGGATATACCAATGCGGGGAAATCTGCCCTATTAAATGCCCTTACAGGGGCACAAGTGTTAGTCGAAGATAAATTATTTGCTACTTTAGATACAACTGCTCGTGGCTATCAACTTCCTAATCGTTCAAAAATTGTCCTTGTTGATACAGTAGGATTTATTCGAAAATTGCCCCATGCCTTGGTTAAAGCCTTTAGAAGTACCCTTGAAGAGGTCTGTTATACCGATGTTTTAATTCATCTTGTCGATGGTTCACAAAAAGGGGCTTTAGAGAGGTTTGAAGCGACAATGGTTGTCTTAAAAGAGCTAAAAGTTGAGGATAAGCCGATGATTATAGTTGTGAATAAAATAGATCTTTTAGAGAGAAAGGAAACTTTAAATCGATTCAAAGTTTTATTTAAAAATATGATTGGAATATCGACAGTAACTAAAGAGGGGTTTGAAGAGCTTTTAAGTGCGATGGAAAAAGAGGCTTCAAAATTCGGAAAAACCATTTATTTAAGAATAGATCAAAGCCAATATCCACTTGTTGATGAAATCCTTCGAGAGGGAGTTGTCCTTAGCACCGATTATGACGAAAATGATATTCTTTTAGAAGCTCAAGTTCCAGAGCATTTGGAACAAAAAGTTTCCCCTTACATAGATCCACTTCGAGAATAGACCCTTTTTTAAAAGGATAGATCTTTTTTATAGGCCTATTTAAAAAAATTAATGAATATGGGAAACGTGTTCTGAAAGAGCTTTAGGCTGAAAATTCTCTTTGATTACTTTAATTGTACCACTTGCAATCATCTGAACAGCAATAAAGCAAATCAATAGACCTCCAAGGCGCTCAAAAGCAAGGAGCCCTTTTTCTCCAACAAGATATTTTATGTTAGAAGCTAGGAGTAAAATGAATAACGAAGGGACAATAGCACAAAGGATGACAAAAGGGGTTTGCCACGCATATTCAAAGGTTTTTGAATAAATCATCACTGCAGTGATACTTCCAGGACCTGCCATTGCTGGGATAGCAATGGGAACAATAAAGGGTTCATGGCCAGGAAGTCCTTCAACATCATGTTTAGGGAAAATCATCGTTAAGGCAATGAGTAATAGAATTAATCCCCCTGAGATCCCTAAAATCCCCTCTGTGATTCCAATGACATTTAAAATGGTATCCCCAAAAAAGCTAAAGGAAAGCAAAATGATCGCAGCAAAAATAAGTTCACGAACTAAAATGGTTTTTTGCCTTTTCGGAGTATAATTTTTTAATAAAGCAATGTAAAAGGGGAGATTTCCAACAACGTTGAAAACAAGAAATAAGGAAAAAGCGGCGCCAAAAATATTCATGAAGCAAATCATACAGGAATATCTCCTTTTTTTAAAGCCTTTTTTTTGGTATACTCTTTTACTATGAAAAGAAATCGTATTAAAATTTTTGATGTAAGGGGGAGAAAGTGATTCAGATAAAAGAGCCCTTTTGTTATTTTACACACCTTCCTGGGAAAGAGTCGGTCATCCCCCTTTCTAAAGCGGTGGCAAAGGTCTATCCATGTAAAATAGTTGTAAAAGATGGCTCTGCTTTGGTGGCTATTGATATAGAAACTAAAGGAGAAGTGAAGGGGTTTACCCACCTTTTAAATATTGAAAAGGGGAGGCTGGAAATTTTTGGACAAAGGGAAGAGGGGTATTTTCACCTCTTTTTGGAGGCGTTTGAAGGAGAGATCTTTTTAAAGCTTTCTCGAGGAAAGACCCTTTCTTTAAAAATGGAGGGTATAGATTTTTTATTGGAAAAAGGAAAGAGCCTTTCAATTCTAAAAACTTTAACTATACCTATGCCAAAGGATGTGGAAAAAATCTCATTCGGCTCTTTTAAAAAACCCCTTTTAGAAAAAGGGGGGTGTATACAAACAAAGCTCTACTATTTGGCGCAGTTGATCCCTAAAGCGCCCCTTATTTCAATAGATGCGATAGAGCCCTTTTTTCTAGATTTATGTTCTCCACAAGGGGAGGATCTTTTGTATAGAGGGATAAAGGAGATTAAAAACCCTTTTGATCCTTTTTCGCTATTTTCAACATTTTTTGACCGGCTTAGAAGGCAAATGATTATAGAAAATGGAGAAGACCTTTTATTTTTGAAGGGAAAGGTTCCTCACGCTGGAAAAGTTACCGGCTTAAGTTGTGAGGGGTGTACGATAGACTTTCTGTGGAGAAAAGGGAAGGTGATGAAGATGGTGATTAACCCAACAAAAGAGGTTAAGAGAAAGCTTGTGTTTTCTCAAGATATTACCTCATATCGGATCAAACATCACCCAAAAGAGAAGGGAAAAATTGTTTTAGTCAATGATTATCTGATGTTAGAAAAGGGGAAAAGTCTATTTATAGATAGAATTTATAGATAAAAGCAGCCAGTAATCTAGCTGCTTTAAGGATATAATTTT
>Ga0172367_10001071_pt1 | contig 41128 bp, 47 predicted proteins | sample Lak10m_FD_114542 | JGI IMG/M metagenome (GOLD analysis project Ga0172367, IMG submission 114542) | Freshwater microbial communities from Kabuno Bay, South-Kivu, Congo - kab_022012_10m | ecosystem: Environmental > Aquatic > Freshwater > Lake | place: Democratic Republic of the Congo: South-Kivu... | reverse complement strand
GATCTGGGAAGATAAGGTATCTGGTATCTGGTCGTTAGTATCTCGTAGTTGATCTTTCTGGCTAGATGCTAGGTGCTTTTCACTATTCACCTGAGCAGCTAAATAGTCAGTTTCCAGCATGACTTTGAGCCTGCTCTCTGTGATAAAGGCTTTATCCTCCTGAACATAGACAGTAGCTTTATCCGGCATGATCCACACTTTATTGAAAGTATCGACAGGGATGTTGGTCGTGCCGTATTGTTCGTAAGCTTTCTGGTAGACCTTGGACCAGAACTCTTTGCCCAGGTCAGAATCGGGATTGGTTAAAGAGGCGGTGATCTTCTTTAACAGATAGTCCTGGGAGAGCATATCGATACCCATCTCGGTTGCGCCTAGCTCCTTGGGAACAATGCGGTCCTTCTCATGAGGGCTAAGGTTGACCCACAAGTCATTCTCAGGAAGGGTCAAGGAAGCGAGAAAATATCTAATAAGCTTTTCAGATTCTTGTTTTAAAGCATCCCCTCTAAGGCCGGTATCTCCGCTATCTACGATAAAGTCGAACTGAAAAGGGTTGTCGGGATAAACGCGGATACCACGGACCAGGGTGGGGGTAAAGGAGGGGCTTAAAAGCGTTGAAGCAGGCTGAAGAGTCTGGGCAAAAGCCTGGTTGGGAACAAGGCTCATTAGTCCAAAAGAAAGAATAAGGCACAAAGAAATGACCTTGAAGATATAAGAATTCTTATATGTATTCATAAAAGTATGCATATCCTCTACCCTGTTCCCTGACAGGTTAAAGTATAGAATATATATAAGAGGTTTAAAGGGCTGAGAGGTGTTCTGGGGAAAGCGCTATCTTGAGCCCGAGTATTCCTTTGCGGGCGAAAGACTCCGCGCATCAGAGAATGCAAGGAGCCATTGAGCCCGAGTATTCCTTTGCGGGCGAAAGACTCCGCGCATCAGAGAATGCAAGGAGCCATTGAGCCAGCCCGAATGTTCCTTTACGGGCGAAAGACTGCAAGGGATACTGAGAAGCCTTTAAAAACTTATTTTGTCGTCTGGACTGCAGATTCTGCCGAAGGCTCCGCGCGAAGCTTTTCTTTTGTCTTGAAAAGCAGCTTCCATGGGTTGCGCTTTAGATCATCGCTAAACTCTAGAAAATTCTCTGAAACAAGCTCAAAGTTTGAAAGAGTGTTCTTCAAAGGCTTTTTATTTTCATCAACCGCTTTGTTTAGGTTCGTAATGAGAACGGATAGATCCACATACGGCTCGCCGCTGACAACGCTGCCCGGCAAAAGAAACTTCTGACTTTCAGAAGAAGTGATCTGAATATATTTTTCCCCCATCATCCCCATCATTTGAATGGAAAAAGTTGAGCCCTCGCGCACCTTTGCTTTATCGCTAAGCCAAAGCTTGAGCAAGATCGCGGTTTTATCACCTTCATAAAGAGGGGTGATCTCATCGACCTTGCCGACCTCAAGGCCATTGAGCATGACAGGAGCTTTCGTGTCCAGGCCCGCAGACTCCTGAAAAACAACGCTCATAGAATATCCTTTGTGCTTAATGTTCAGTTTACCCGTGCTATAGGTCATATAGACCAAGCCCAGCAAACACATGACAACAAACAAACCAACACGAAATTCATTAAGCCATTTCTTACTTTTCATAAAATTATTCTCCTATGTTTCAATGACGGCGTCTTGTTCTTTAAATAATTCGATAGGCCCTGTAGGGCTGCCATGGATAAATTGCTGTATATACGGATTCGCGGAATTCCTGATCTCGTCGGGTGTTCCCACCTCAACCAATCTTCCTTGATGGATCATGGCCATGCGATCCGCGATCTTAAAAGCGCTGCTCAGATCGTGCGTGACGACAACGGAGGTGATCATCAATTTCACGCTTAAGTCCTTGATCAGCTTATCGGTAATGCCTCCGACGACCGGATCCAGGCCCGATGTGGGCTCATCATAAAAGACAATGTCGGGGTCTAAGGCGATCGCGCGGGCAAGCCCCACACGCTTACGCATACCGCCGGAGATCTCAGAAGGATAATAACCCTCAAAACCTCTTAAGCCAACCAGTGAAAGCTTCATCTTGATAATAATATCAATGATCTCGTCCGCAAGCTTCGTATGTTCATGCAGCGGCAAAGCCACATTTTCCTCGACCGTTAAAGAATCTAAAAGCGCAGAATACTGAAATGACATGCCAAAACTTTTGCGCACATCATCAAGTTCTTCTGTCGACATCTGGGCAATATCCTTGCCCTTGATAAAAATACTTCCCAAGTCAGGAGGGATGGCGCCTGTCATGTGCCGCAGCAAAGTACTTTTACCCGATCCAGAGCATCCCATAATGACAAATGTTTCGCCGCATTTAACATCAAAGGACACATCATCAATGACTTTGTGCCCCTGAAAGCCCTTGGTGACATTGCGTAAAGAAATAATTGTTTGACCGTGACAGATTTTAAGGCTCATAGAAATTACCAATCAATAAAATAAAAGATCGCCGTGATCAAGCAATCCGCCGCAATAATGAGAATAAAACTGATCACCACGCTGCGCGTTGTGGCGCGCCCCACTCCTTCGGCACCGCCTTTGGTCGTCAGGCCCTCATAGCAAGCCACAAGGGCGATGATCATCCCGAAGATCAAGGCTTTCAAAAGCCCGCTATAAATATCCTTGAGTTCGAGGTACTTAAAAGTAATTTGCATGTACAGATCCGGATTGATATTAAGGCTCCTTGTCCCGACGAGAAAACCACCAAAGATGCCGGACAGGTCGCCCAAGACCGTCAACGCGGGTAACATCACGATAAGAGCTAAAAAACGCGGAACAGCCAAAAACCTCACAGGATTGATCGCCATGGTTTCCAAGGCTTCGATCTGTTCGGTGACCTTCATCGTGCCTAATTCCGCCGCGATCGCCGATCCTGCGCGGCCCGCCACGACCAGCGCGGTCAAGACCGGGCTTAGCTCCCGGCACAGAGAAATAGACACAAGGGAAGAAATGTAGAGTTCCGCACCCATCTTCTGTAACAAATACGCACTTTGCATTCCTAGAACGATGCCGGTGAACAAATCAACAAAAAAGACGATCACAACCGAGTTGATCCCAACAAAAACCATCTGCTGAAAAATACTCTGACGGTGGGCCGTTTTGCCTAAAAAAGGGCCGACAACAAGCCAATATAATGTCTGGCTCAAAAGAACCATGACGCCCTTAAGCCAAGCGGCGTATTCTATAACGAACCGGCCTAGATAGAGAATGGGTTTGATCATATTAGTTAAAGGCCTTTATCGCATCCTCACGCGAAGAATAGATCTCAAAAAATGTACACAATTTTAAGATCTCAAACATCTTTTTAATATCAGCGCTCATGTTGGCAAGCTTAAGGTGGCCGTGATTTTTCTTCAGCCGATGATACATTTCGATAAGCGTGGCAAGACCGGAGGTATCAATATTGGTCACCGAAGAAAAATCAACAATAACTTTCTTGATGTCCTGGCGAATAAGCTCATTGAAGGCCTTGCGCAATTGCGGCGAATGATGGATATTCACCTCACCCTTAGGACTACAGATGACAGTGTCTTGCGCATGCTCTATGTGAAGTTCCATGGCATCACCTCGCTTGGAAAAATTTTACCATTCTTATGCCCCGCCCTTCATCAAAAAAATCAACTTTATCCATATTGGCTTTGATCAAGAAAACCCCGCGCCCATGCAATTTCTTAAGATTGCGCTCTAGTGTAGGGTCATCGACGCTATGGAAGTCAAACCCTTCGCCTTGATTGATAACGCTTAGCTCTAATGCGTTATCCAGAACACGCAGCGACACCTCCACAGAAGCTTCTGGCTGTGATTTATTCCCATGTACCACGGCATTCGCCAAAGCTTCTTCCAGGGATACCTTGATCTGAAAGACCTGCTCTTGGGAAAAAGAAAGTGTTGCAACCTGCTCCATGATGCGCGCAGAGCAATCAGGGATCAGGTTGACCTGTGAAGGTAATGTTTTTGAAGTTTTCATGAGGCCTTAAGTTGCTCCTTCTTGCTCTTTCCCTTCTTCATCGAATTTATATTTTTCTTCCCCGGACATTCACCTGTCCAGCAGTATAAACAAAGCTTTTCTTTTGGCAAGCCGATGGCCTTGATCATGTCTTCCAGGTTCTGAAATCGCAGCGTCGTGACTTCAATATCGCGCGCGATCCACTCGACCATTTTTTTATGTTTTTTTGTCGCAGGATCCAAGTATTCCGAGATATCTTCCAGATCCTTGCCCTCAATAGCCTTAATGGCCTTACGAGCAGCTAACTCGTGGATACTGCGCGTGGAAAGACAGAACTTGCATGGGAACATCAATGGTGGACAGGCAGGCCGTACATGAATTTCTTTAGCTCCCGCATCCCAAAGTTTTTTTACGGTATAATTCTTTAACTGCGTTCCTCGCACAATAGAATCTTCGCACACAACGATGCGGTTACCTTTGATAATATCGCACACCGGCACAAGCTTCATCGTAGCGACCAGGTCTCGCGTTTCTTGGCTAGGCGGGGTGTAGCTACGGCCATACCCAGGTGTATACTTGATCAACGGCCGGCGATAAGGTTTTTTGGATTCCATGGCATAACCGACCGCGTGCGCTGTTCCTGAGTCTGGGACACCAGCAACAACATCGATCTCAATATCTTTATCTTTTTTTGCTAAAGCCCTACCGCAACGTTCACGGACAACTTCGACATTAATATTTTCATACGAAGAGGCCGGAAATCCGGTATAGATCCACAAAAAAGAACAAATTTGTTTCTTAGCCAAACCCGGTTTGCGGACCGTCAATCCTTTTTCCGTTATGAGCACGATCTCGCCAGGCTCCAGATATTTCTTGATCTCAAATCCCAAGTTGATCAACGCGCTGCTTTCCATCGCAACCGCCCATTGATCTTCTTTTTCCCCGACGACCAAGGGCGTATATCCCGCGCGATCCCGCACGGCATAGATCCCCTCGTGATTCAGCAGAAGAAAAGAACATGACCCTTCGATCACATCGAACATCTTTTCCACGCCATCAATAAAATTATCCTCTAAGCTAATGAGCTTGCCGATCAATTCGGTAGTATTGACCCCGCCCGAACTGACCTCGCAAAAGGAAACATTCTTTTTAAAACAAAACGCGCGTAAAGCTTCTTTATTCTCGATAAGCCCCGCTGTCACAAGACAGAACGGGCCAAGCTTAGAATTAAAATAGATCGGCTGCTCGTCAGAATCGCTAATGGCCCCGATGCCCTTACTGCCGCTCATTTCGCGATAATCCTCAAAGAACTTCGCCTTAAATTGTCCCTGGGCAATGCTGTGAATTTGCCGCTTAAAATCTTTACCCAAGATGGCCATGCCGCCGAACTCTGTGCCTAAATGCGAATGATAATCAACGCCGTAAAATAATGTCTGCGCGCAATGATCACCATTTTTAGACACAACACCGAACAATCCGCTCATGCTCTCTCCTTGTCAATGTTCTTTTAAATAAACTAAATATGCTTAAAGCATGCCTCAATGTGCTCTTGGGGCATTTTCTTCGTCATCAAACTAACGACGATCGCAACAATAAAAGATATCGGCAGAATTGCCACGATCGGATCCACGACCGTCCACGGAAATTTCACAAGCGTCGGTTTCTGAAAAAGCAGATTACATAGGCCGATCGCCGCTGATTCCTTTTCATGAATAAAAAGAAGCCAGAATGCTGTCCCAAAGAATCCTGTCAGCATGCTGGCAATAGCGCCTGCCTTTGTCATTCCTTTCCAAAACAAAGCACCGGCGTACATCGGCAAAAAAGTGTTGGCGCATAATCCAAAAAAGATAGCTGTCGCAACGGCAATGATGCCCATGGGAAGCTTGAAGGCGAGAACGGTAGTGATCACGACACCCAAGATGATCCCTAGCCGTGTAATAAGAATGGTATGCTGCGAATGCTTGCTTTTTAAGATAGCTTTCTCGAAAAAATCACGGCCGATCCCCGTACCGATCGCGTGCATCTGTGAGCTAGAAGTCGACATCGCGGCAGATAGCAGGGTCACCATAAAAAGATATACAAACCACACTGGCATCGCGCTATTGATATACATCGGGATGATCTTGTCGATATTTCCCTCGGCCACCTGAAGCGATATCTTGCCGAACGCAGGATTGTTAAAGAAATACACATTCGATAAAGCGCCGACCACGAACGCGATCCCGGTCATCGCCAAAATAAAAACACCGCCTACCGCCACAGCACGATTAAGCTCTTTACTGCTCTTGACCGTCATGAAACGCACTGAAAGCTGGGGTTGGGTCAAAACGCCGACACCGACACCCATGACGATCGTTGAAACCAGCGTCCACCAAAGGCCAGATCCAAAAACCGGCATATGCGTCCACCCCAAATGCCCTTTCGCGGCCAAGGTCTCCGGAACCTGGCTTACCATTTGGCCCAGCGCCTGATGCGCCGGCACAACGCCTCCAAGCTTCATATAGGTAAAGGCTAAAAGCACGATCATGCCGACAAACATGATGGCACCCTGTAGAGCGTCAGTGTACATGACTCCCTTAAGCCCACCCGCCAGAACGTATCCGCAAATGATCAATGTGTAGATCAAAAGAGCAACATTAAAATTAATATAACTCGGAAACGTTGCCTCAATAAAGCGCGCCGCGCCGATGGAAACCGCTGCGGCATACAAAGGCATAAAAAGGAAAATGGCAAACCCTGCGAATCCCTGGATAAAATAGGAATTAAATCGCCTTCCCATAAGCTCAGGAAAGGTATGCGCGTCAAGGCTGTGGCCCATTTTACGTGTTCTTTTTCCAAAAACGATGAACGCGATGATGATACCGACAGAAATATTAAGGAACGTAAGCCACAGAACGCCCATGCCCATCATGGCCGCGACACCGCCAAACCCAACGATCGCCGAAGTGCTGATAAACGTTGCTCCGTACGATAGCGCCATAACAAAAGGATGAACGCTTCGCCCCGCGACAAGATAATCCAGGGCATTCTTTGTCTGTCGATAACCATAATAACCAAGATAGCCAATGGCTAAGAGGTAGACAGAAACAATAATGGTCAGAAGAAAGATATTTTCCATAAGTTGTCTCCTTGATTAAAGTTCGTCTTCGGCTTGTTTTTCGCCATCGACCCATTTCTTGTCTTTACCAGAAACAACTTCATCGCCCTTATCCCAATGTAGAACTCCGTAACCAACAGCAAAAAGTGCGCTTAAAATACACAACAGATACGCTAACCAAACTTGAGGATCATCAATACCCAGCATAGGCGACCTCCTTTTATTTTTGCTCGGTCTTTTCTGTTCGCTTGGATAAAGGAACAATGCCAGCCAACTCACCGATCACATTCACAAGTTCTGCATTGGTCGGGATAACGACCTTCGCGTTATCCTCGAGCGCTGTTTCAACAGCCTGAAGTTTGCGCAATAACTGGGCATTGCCGACAAAATATTTATCCGCGGCTTCGTTCACCAAACGGATCGCTTCCGCCTCGCCTTGCGCCTGCAAGATCCTCGCTTGACGGATACCTTCCGCCTGCTTGATCTGTGCGCGCTTCTCACCGTCAGCCACTGTCTCGCGCGCGGTCGCAAAATCAATAGCGGCGATCTTTTCATTCTCCGCCTTGACAACCTTGTTCATGGTCTCTTGAACATCCTTCGGAGGATCGATCTCTTTAAGCTCGGTACGCACGATCTCAATTCCCCAGCTCTGCGTTTCATCGCGCAACGTCGAATGCAGTTCAGAATTGATCTTGCCTCTTTCACTATTCGCTGATTTTAACGTGAGCGTACCAATGATATTTCTTAATGTGGTGCGCGCCAAATTCACGATCTGCCACTGATAATTATTCACATTATATTGTGAGCTCTTAACGCTTTCATCATCCGTCTTGACCTTAAAATATACTTGCGCATCAACGCGAGCGTTCAAATTATCATTTGTGATGATTTCCTGCGGTTCTGCGTTGACCATTTGCTCTGTGGTGTTCACAAAGTACATTTCTTCGATAATGGGGATGATCCAATGAAAGCCAGGATTGGCAAAACGAGAATACTTACCCAATCGTTCCACAAGTCCCCGGTGCGTCGGGCGAACGATACGGATACCTGAAAAGAAAATAAAAACAACGGCAATAACCGATCCCACGGTCCAATACATAAGCGCCTCCTTTATTGATTAAATGATCTTTTCCTTATTCACCAACAGCATCAAGCAAAATATTAACCTTGTTCTCGAACACCTCTAAAAAACCTTTAGAAGTAACTTGGATCTCTTGTGTCGTCGACATGTGATCTTTGAACGTGATAGGTCCGGGGGTAAGTGTGGAAACAAGCGGCGCGTGGTCGGCCAAGATACCGATAAGCCCTGATGCGCCAGGAACGGACACGGACAAAACGTCCGCGTCAAAGACAGCTTTTTCGGCCGTACTAATGCTCAATCTAAACAGTTTTGGCATCTTGGGCTTTCATGAGTTCATGCTTTTCAATAACATCATCGATCGTCCCTGCCATATAAAACGCCTGCTCAGGAACCTGATCCATAGAGCCGTCGATGATCATCAAGACACCCTTGATCGTGTCTTGCAGTTTCACATATTTTCCCTTGATCCCCGTGAAGGTTTCGGCCACAAAGAAAGGTTGCGAGAAGAATCTTTGAAGTTTTCGCGCGCGGGCAACAGTCAACTTATCTTCATCTGAAAGCTCGTCGACCCCTAAGATAGAAATGATATCGCGCAGGTCCTTATAGCGCTGCAAAACACGCTGCACGCTCAAGGCCGCGTTGTAATGCTCCTCACCGATAAAGTTTGGGTCCATAATGCGCGAGGTTGAGTCCAAAGGATCGACAGCAGGAAAAATACCAAGTTCAGAGATCTGACGGGACAGAACGATCTTGCCATCCAAATGCGAAAAAATAGCAGCGGGTGCCGGATCGGTCAAGTCATCTGCTGGAACATAAACAGCTTGAATGGATGTGATCGAACCATTGCGCGTTGAAGCGATGCGCTCCTCCAGCTGCGCCACTTCGGTCGCAAGATTAGGTTGATAGCCCACGGCTGACGGCATGCGGCCTAAAAGCGTTGAGACCTCCGACCCTGCCTGAATATAGCGGAAAACATTATCGATAAAAAGCAAAACATCTTTACGCTCTTGGTCACGAAAATATTCTGCCATGGTAAGCGCCGAAAGCCCGATACGAAGGCGTGCACCCGGCGGTTCATTCATCTGACCAAAAACCAGAACGCTATTTTTGACAACGCCGGACTGATTAAGTTCAAGCCAAAGCTCATTGCCTTCCCGTGTACGCTCGCCGATACCGGCAAAAACAGAAACGCCGCCATGCTCCTTGGCGATCGTACGGATGAGCTCCATCACGATAACTGTTTTACCGACACCCGCACCGCCAAAAAGACCGATCTTGCCACCCTTGGGAATAGGGGCAAGCAAATCAATAACCTTAAGCCCCGTTTCTAAAATAGACGAAATGGAAAGTTGTTCTTCAAAATTAGGAGATGCCTTATGAATAATACTGCGCTGCTCTGGATGGGCCACTCCCCCTTGGCCATCGATCGTATCACCTAGCAGGTTAAAAATACGCCCCAAGGTCTGCTGTCCGACGGGAACTGTGATGGGAGCTCCGGTATCCTCTACCTTCATCCCGCGCGATAATCCATCCGTGGCGCCTAAGGCAACGCAACGCACCGTATTGTTGCCGATATCTTGCGCGACCTCAAGGGTCAGATGAATATGACGCTCTGTGTTCTCGATCTTGAGCGCGTTTAACAATTGTGGGACTTCCTTTTCAGGAAAGACCACGTCAACGCTGGGGCCAATAACTTGAATAATTTCTCCACGAGCCATAATGTTTATCCTTTCAATGCCTGCGCCGAGGAGATGATCTCGAGCATCTCCTGGGTAATGTTTGCCTGACGAATTTTGTTGCGGATCATCACCAAGCCATCCAGCAATTCTTTTGCATTATCGGTGGCGGATTTCATAGCGATGCTGCGTGCCGCGTGCTCAGAGGTGATCGCCTGCAAAAAGATGAAGCGCATGCGTGTGATAAGAAACCGCAACACGACCTGATCCACGATAACGTTCAGATCCTCTTCAAAAATATAATTGATCTTCGTGCGCTGCTCGCTGCGAAGGTTCAAGAATTTCTCAACGATCGCGTTCTGGATAACGCCGGTCTTAAAATAAGTATATGCCACATAGACCTCATCGGCTTTCTTTGTCAAAAAAAGCTTGGTCAAGATACCGGCAATTTCATCGCTGATAAGATGCCCATACCCGCCATGCAACCCCGCGTACGTATGCAGTACTTTCATTTTTCTATTCTTAAAATAATTGACCGCGCGCCGGCCAACAATGATCAGGCTCACCTTTTCAGCACCAACCCTCGCGATGAACTTTTCCGCTTCTCGCAGCACATTTTGATTGTAGAGCCCGCACAACCCGCCATCTGAGGTGATAACGCACAAAAGGAATTTTTCTTTCTTTTGTGGCTCCTGAAAACACGGATGCTTGATATCCTCAAGGCAATTGGTCAAATTATGCATCAGGCGCTCAAGGCCGTTATAATACAAACGTAATTGATACAGCATCTTATCAATGCGGTTCAATTTCGTGACCGAGATCATCTGCATCGCGTTGGTGACCTTCATCGTGTTGCCAACGCCGCGGATCCTGCTTTTAATTTGCTTTAAGGATTGTGGCATAAATTACGGATGTTCTTTAAATTGCGCCTTAAACTCTGCGATCACTTGTTTCAAGCGCTCCGCCAATTCTTTGGTCAAATCTTTCTTCGTTTCGATCTCTTTTTCCAGCTGCGCATGATTTTTCTCCACATAAAGATAAAGTTCGCGCTCAAACTTCTTCACAGATAAAGCCTTTAAGTCATCGAGAAATCCATTGCTGCCGGCAAAAATGATCATAGTTTGTTTAGCCACGGATAAGGGCTGATATTGCGGCTGCTTGAGGGTTTCGACCATGCGTTCCCCGCGCGTCAGCTGATCCTGAGTGGCCTTATCGAGCTCTGTTCCAAATTGCGTAAAGGTGACAAGTTCGCGGTATTGCGCTAAGTCGAGCCTTAATTTTGACGCGACTTGATGCATGGCGCGTGTTTGCGCCTTACCGCCGACACGAGATACCGAAAGCCCGACGTTGATCGCCGGACGAACACCGGCGTTAAAAAGATCGTTCTCTAAATAGATCTGGCCGTCTGTGATCGAAATAACATTGGTAGGAATATAACTTGTAATATCCCCCGCTTGGGTCTCAATAATAGGAATAGCTGTCATAGACCCTCCCCCCAATTCATTGCTCAACTTCGCGGCGCGCTCCAGCAATCTTGAGTGAAGATAAAAAACATCACCCGGATACGCTTCTCTTCCCGGCGGACGGCGCAACAAAAGTGATAATTGGCGATAGGCCTGCGCATGCTTAGAAAGGTCATCATAAATGATCAACACGTGCTTACCGGCGAACATCATCTCTTCTCCCATGGCCGTTGCCGCATAGGGAGCTAAATATTGCAAAGACGCCGAAGCACGGCTAGAGGCGCTCACGATCGTGGTATAGCTCATCGCCCCATGCTTCTCCAGCGCCTCCATAATGCCTACAACACTTGAAAGCTTCTGGCCGATCGCGCAATAAATGCAATAAACATCTTTTCCTTTTTGATTAATGATCGTGTCCAGCGCGATCGCGGTCTTTCCTGTCTGGCGGTCGCCAATGACAAGCTCGCGCTGCCCGCGGCCAATAGGTGTCATCGAGTCAACCGCCTTAATACCGGTTTCCAATGGCTCTTTGACAGGCTGACGTTCAACGACATTCGGGGCACCCGCCTCAATCGCGCGGTACTTATCCGCGTGAATAGGGCCCTTCCCGTCGATCGGCTTGCCGAGAGCGTTCACAACGCGCCCAATAAACCCATCGCCTACGGGAACCTCAACGATCTTGCCCGTCCGCTTGACGATATCGCCTTCCTTGATCAATCGATCAGGATTATCTGTTCCAAAAATAACGACACCGACGCTATCTTCTTCAAGATTTAAAACCATGCCGGTAATATTATCCGAGAACTGAACGATCTCTCCCATCATCACATCGTCGAGCCCATAAACGCGCGCAATGGTATCGCCGACTTGGATAACCGTTCCCACAGACTCTTCCTTGTAGGACGTTTTGTATTTATCAAGCTCCTGCTTGATGATCCCCGTCACTTCTTCTGGCCGTAATCCCATATTAGTTCACCCGTATTGCTTGCAGTTTTTCTTTAAGATCATTGAGCCGTCCCCTGACGGAACCATCTATCACACGATTACCGATGATGACCTGAATACCGCCCAAAATGCGGCTATCCAGCTCAATATAAAATTTACATTTCTTGTTCAATTTCTTCTCAAGCTTTTCTTCGATACGTTTAATTAAATCAAGCTCTAAAGGATAGGTTGTCTTCAACAAAACTTCCTGCTCGCCATAGTGCGAATATTTTAAGCGGATATACTCCACGATGTCCGTCAAATGCCCGATCCGCTTATGCCCGATCAACAATTTCACAAAATGCGCGATCTCCACTGCGAGGTCATCTTTAAAGACCACGTCAATGACCTTGTGTTTATCGATCGACGACACTTCGGGACTCTCAAGGAAATTTTTAAGGTTCCCGTTGTCCTGAAGCATCTTGCGCAACTTTTTTAGGTCGTCGATGGCCTTATCCGTGCCTATCCCGGGACGGACATACTTTATAAAGGCCTCCCCATAGCGGGCGACGATAGCGCGGTCTTTGATCATGCGGCATTATCCATTTTCTTTAAAAAATCTTCCACGAGCTTGACATCTTGTTCTTCCGAAAGCTTTTCTTCGATAATGTTCTCCGCAGCCTTGATCGTGATCGCGACGATCTCATCCTTTAAGGCTTCTTTGGCTTTTGCCAGGTCATGCTGCATACTGATCTTGGCATTGGACACGATCGCCTCAGCATCCTCATAGGCTTTTTTATGGATGCCTTCTGCGACCTTGCCAGCTTCGCTTTTCGCGTCATCAATGATCTTCTTCGCTTCGCGGCGCATCAAGGCAACCTTTGACTCGTATTCTGCCTTGGTCTTTTCTGCTTCGCTTTTTGCACCTTCGACCTTCTTTAGCTCGCCGGCAATATACTCCTTGCGAGCATCTAAAGAGCCGAGGATCTTCCCCCATAAGAATTTCTTGAGGATCGCCAAGACGACGAAAAAGCACAACATTTGCGCGACGATCTCATTGGCGCTTAATAACTTTAGCAATTCCATAAATTACAGTTTCCCTAACAAGATGAATACGAATACAAAGACATAGATCGTGATCGTTTCAACGAACGCGCAACCAACGATCATGTGAAGCATGATCTTGCCCGAAGCTTCCGGCTGGCGTCCTGTGGCATCCATCGCTGAAGCGACCGCATGCCCCATGCCAAGTCCGCAACCAAGCGCGGCCAGCCCTAAACCGATAGGCATTCCTAGTGCTAATGCTGCTTGTAAGTCCATACATCCTCCTTTTTATTCCTCGTGGGTTAGTATTAACGCAAAATAGACCGTGCTTAAAAGAAAAAAGACAAACGCCTGAATGAACGACACCAACAATGCTGAAAAAGTATTCACCAGCAACAGTGGAAAACCCTGAAGCCCAAATCCTGTTAAAACAGCCAACAACAGGTCATCCCCCCAAATATTACTGCGCAAGCGAAGCGAAAGGCTCAAAGGCTTTACGAGTTCCGATATAATGTGCATCACGAACATGAAGGCTGGCAATATCAATGATCGCGCAAAAAATCCTCTCGGATTACCCGCTAAATGATCCGCATACCCAAGAACACCCAAATGACGGAATGCCGTATATTGCACATAACAAAAAACACAGATCGCAAAGGCCAGCGTTGTTGACCAGCTGGATGTCGGTGATTTTAAAAAAGGGATGAGCCCCATCAAATTCATTGTCAGGATATAAATAAAAAGCGTTCCCAGAAAAGGGACATACTTTTTACCTTGCGGCCCCAGCACACCGCAAACAAGGTTGTCTATCCCCTCGACAACTATTTCCCCGAAACTTTGCCATCGTCCAGGGACAAGCGACATTTTTCGCGTCGCCAGATAAGTAAAAACGCACAAAATAGCGATCGCGACGATCGAATAGATCACATTTTGCCAATGGTCCAGAAAGATGCATACAGGATCTTGCGGAAAATGCTCTCTTAAGACCGTCAGGATGTTCGGCAACTCTGGAATATGTGATTCTTGATGTGCCATTATTTTGTTTCTCTAAATAAAAATTTCACCAGGCGTATGGTCTCCAATGTTACTGATACGGCCCCTAATGTGATGCAGATAAAAATAACATACAGCGGCATGGCGTACTGCTTCACTAAAAAATGTCCGATGAAAAACCCGGCTATCGGCCCGACGCCTAACAACAAAGGAATGAACATCGCAACGCCTAAAACTTTTAGCTGATAATGCAATTGCGGATCATCAAGCTTTGGCATGTCAACCCTTTTTGCGAACAGGATTCTTAAAAAAAGCCATCGCGCTAAAATGCGCTAAGATCTCCTGCTTTTGATTTGTGATCACTGCTGTAAATGTTCCGATCCTTTGGCTGCGCGTCACGATCTTGGCTTCCACGATGATCTCATCGCCTTCAACCGCAGGCTTGGTGAACTGAATATCCGCCTGGATCGCCACCCCTGTTTCACCGCTGGTGTTTGCCGCCAACGCAAAAGCATAATCGGCAAGCGAAAAAAGAACGCCTCCGTGTGCCGTATCGATACCGTTTAAAAAATGCTTCTGGACCTTAAGCTTGACCTTGGCGTAGTGTTCCTTAAGCTCCACAACCTCGGCGCCTAAATGTTTAGCAAATTTATCATAAGAAGCGATATTATTGATCATCAAAGACCTTTTTATAGCCCCATAACTTCCTGATCCGTTAATACTTGATAACCCTTTGCCTGTAAAAAGCTCGCCACTTGCTCGGCATTCTTCACTTCGATGAAGAAGACCGATCCTTTGATCGTTTCAGCCGCAAATCCGTACGCGTCCAAAATGTTAACATTGTCCTCAGGAAAGCTTTTTAAGAGCTGATACAATCCACCCGGTTTATCTTCGATAACGATCGCCAAGACATCTTTTTGTTTACACGCAAAATTATTTTCTTGCAAAGCCGCAACCGCGCGCTCCGGATTGTTCACGACAAGCTTGACAAGGCCAAACTCGCCCCTGTCCTGGATCGCCATCGCGCGGATATTGATATTCGCCCGAAACAAAACTTCTGTGATGGACTGGATACGGCCGATACGATTATCTACAAAAACGTTAATTTGCTTTGCCATAACATCCTCCGAGAATTTTTACAATTTCTCCCTTAAATCCACAACACGCTTTGCCTTAAGCTCAAAAGCCGGCAAGCTTCCAGGCTCATGTAGTTCAACGGCCGGATTGATAATGATCGAGGCTTTTAGCATATCACGGATTTTCATTTTTAGCTTTTCAAGTTCTGATAAATCACCGGCGAATAATTTTGAATAGATCTCGACTTTGACGGTCAGGCGATCAAGGGCCCCATCACGGGTAAGGCAGATCTGATAATTATTACCAACTTCTGGAACGCGCATAATGACCTGTTCGATCTGTGACGGAAAAACATTGACCCCATTGATGATCATCATATCATCCGTACGTCCCGTGATACGGAAAATACGTCGATGCGTACGCCCGCAAGGGCATGGCTCCGGCAGGACCATCGTCAGATCCCGCGTGCGATAACGCAACAGAGGCGTTGCCTGACGACAAAGAGTTGTTAGGACAAGTTCCCCTTCTTCTCCGTCAGGAACTCGCTCTCCGGTCTCAGGATCGATAATTTCAATAATGTACGCATCTTCCCATAAATGCATGTTGTTCTTTTGGGCACACTCAAACGCCACTCCCGGCCCGTTCATCTCGCTTAACCCATAAGAATTATAGACATCGATCTTAAATAGTTCCTCGATCTTACGGCGCGTATTTTCTGAATACGGCTCAGCGCCTAAAAAAGCTTTTTTTAAGAATAGCTCTTCTAGGGTAAACCCGAACTCATGGATCTTCGAGGCTAAATGGAACATGTAGCTAGGGGTCGCATGCACAACGGTCGTCTGAAAGTCTTTCATCAATTGCAACTGACGCTGTGTGTTGCCAGAGCTTGAAGGAATAACCAAAGCGCCCAATCGCTCTGCCCCGTAATGAAGTCCTAACCCTCCGGTGAACATCCCGTAGGTCATCATGTTCTGAAAAACATCTTCGTTCCTCACGCCACACGCATAGATCGAGCGGGTCACCAGTTCTGTCCAGCAATCAAGGTCATGTTGCGTATGGTAAATGACCGTTGGGATACCTGTCGTTCCGCTAGAGGTATGGATGCGCACGACATCCTTCCTGTCGACTGCCAAAAGCCCGCGGGGATAAGACTCGCGCAGGTCATCTTTCACGGTAAAAGGGATCTGATGAAGGTCGTTTATCGTCTTTATTTTATCCGCGGAACTGATGCCGGCCTTCTTCAAGCGCTTTTTATAAAAGGGAGTCTTCAGCGCGGACTCGACGCTTTTTTTCAATTGCGCCAGCTGATATTTCTCTAGGTCGCTGCGTGAAATACACTCCACAGCCTTATCGCGAAATTCCACAGTCATAAATTAAAACCCCTGGATATCTTTCTTTCCGACAACGCGAATGTTATTCTTGGCCAGCGCCTCAAGAGCCTTGTCAATATTGTCAAAGCGAAAGACAAGAATGGCTTTATCAGCGGATTTCTCAACAAACGCGTACATATATTCAACGTTAAGGTCGTTGCTATTAAGGACAGTGAGGACTTTTGCCAATCCACCCGGGCTATCCTCGACCTCAACGGCAACAATATCGGTTAGTGATGCCACAAAACCACTCGCCTTCAACGCCTTGAGCGCTTCATCGGGATCATTAACGATCAAACGCAAAACACCAAAATCCTCATTCTCGGCAATGGTCAAAGCTTTAATATTAACTCCCGCCTTGCCCAGCGCCATGGTGGCATCAAGAAGCCTTCCTTTTTTATTTTCCAAAAAAACAGAGATCTGGGTAATCTTCATCACGTCCTCCTTTATAGCACGCGCTTATCAATAACGCGCTTAGCTTTTCCTTCAAATCGTGTCAATGTTTTCGGCTCCACTAAGCGTACCTTAGCGCCAATACCTAGGACTGTTTCGATCTCACGCTTGATCTTCGCTTCAATATGCTGCAACTGTTTCACTTCATCGGAAAAGAACGATTCCTTCAGCTCAACTAAGACTTCCATCTCGTCAAGGCCACCATGCTCTCGGGTGACAATGATCTGATAATGCGGCTCTGTGCCTTCGATATTCAACAACACTTCTTCGATCTGTGACGGGAACACATTGATCCCGCGGATAATGATCATGTCATCTGTACGCCCGCTGATCTTGCTGATGCGTGGCGAGGTGCGGCCACAACGGCATTTTTCATAATTTAACGATACAATGTCGCGCGTACGATAACGAATGAGCGGCATGCCGATCTTTGTGATCGGTGTTAATACTAACTCACCTGTAGCGCCTTGCGGAAGCTGTGCTCCGGTCTTAGGATCAATGACCTCCGGATAGAAGACATCAGATGCCACATGCAAACCACACTGATATTCGCATTCATTGGCCACGCCTGGCCCAATGATCTCTGACAATCCGTAGATATCCACAGCCTTCATGTTCCAAAGATCTTGGATCTCTTTACGCATCGCCTCGGACCATGGTTCCGCGCCAAAAATCCCCACCTCCCAGCTACTTTGTCGCGGGTCGATCTTCATCTCCTTCGCATCGTCGACCATGAACAACGCATAGGACGGTGTGCACGCCAAGATACGTGGTTTAAAATCATTCATGAGCTTTAGCTGACGCTTGGTTTGCCCCGAGGAGCACGGAAGGACCGTTAATCCCATAGCTAAAGCTCCGTAATGAAGTCCCAATCCGCCAGTAAAAAGACCGTAACCGTAAGCGATCTGGATCATATCCCCTGGCACAGCGCCGGAACAGCCTAAACAGCGCGCCACAACCTCTGCCCAGAGGGCAATATCTTCTTGCGAATATCCGACAACCGTCGGATTTCCTGTCGTACCGCTGGAGACATGGATCTCACGAATACCCTTTAAAGGTTGCGAAAATAACCCAAAGGGATATCCATCACGCAGGTCTTCCTTGATCGTGAAAGGGAGTTTTTTAATATCGTCGATCGTTTTAACATCCTGTGGTGTGACGCCGAATTCCGCGAACTTCTGCTGATAAAAAGGAGAGTTCTTGTACACATAGGCAACCGTCTTAACGAGTCGTTCGGATTGAACGCCTTTCATATCTTGCGCCGACATACATTCATAGCGTTCATTGTAGATCATAGGCTTCCCCCTGCTTGACGTCCTTGCTGAAAGAATGTTTTATTCTCTTCCAGGTTCCTTTTAAAGATCTTTTCCATTGCCTGAATCCAATATTTCTCATCTAAAGAAAGATACGATGACAAAACCCCCAGCAAAAAAGTATTCACAAATACCTTCTTTTCGCCAACAGCTTGTTGCGCAGCCTGTAAATACAAAAAAAGATCTATTCCGCCTTTTTTGAGTTCGCCCTTCAATCTGTCATGCTCTTCAGGATGAAGGCAGATCAGATAATCCGCGGTACCCGTCTGAGGCAGAGGTGAAAAGACTTTCTTGCCGAAACGAATATAGGACTCCACCGACCCACCGCGCTGGGCCATGCCATGGACCTCGGTCTTTTTTACGTGAAATCCGGCCAGCATCGCGGCCCACCCGCAGACTTCAGCCATCGTAACAATGCCTTGCCCGCCGATGCCGTAAAAAACAATATTCGTTATTTTTTGATTTCCCGCTGCCATCATTATCCTTTTTTCATCTTCTGCACAAGCAAAATGCAGGGCTTACGCACAATAACGACCGAAAGCGCTTCTTCGCCGATACGCTGGCGCAAAAGCTGCTCCAAGTCTTTCACGTTTGTGGGGTCTACAACATCCACGTTATCAGCCCCCGCAACCCGGCAAAGATCCTCAAGGACCAACTTCTTTGTCGGCTCATTACGAATGGTCATCCCAACCGCCGGATTCGGCTGACCGCCGGTCATCGCGGTAATAGCATTGTCTAGAATGATAATAACACCCTTGGCTTTATTGTAAGCCGCGTTAATCAGCCCTGTGATGCCGGAATGGACAAAGGTCGAGTCGCCAATAATGCCGATAACTTTCTTATCCTTGATCGTGCGGCCTAAGCCTTCAAAAAAAGTAACCCCTGCCCCCATACAAAGACATGTATGCAAGCTTGAGAACGGCGGCAAAGACCCTAAGGTATAACAGCCAATATCACCAGCGACGACAACGTTCAGATCCTTTAGAATGCCGAACACTAAACGGTGCGGACACCCCAAGCATAGCATCGGGGGGCGCGCAGGAACCTTGCGCTCCGGCTTAGATCTTCCGGCAACGATGAACGGGATATATTCAGGACGAAACTCTCCGATGGCGAACGACGCATGCTTGGCCTTAAACTTCACGCCGAGCATACGAGCTTGCTCTTCCAGGTAAGGCTCAAGCTCTTCCACGATGTAGACATTTTTATTCTTTTTGCAGAAATCTTTGACCTTCTTTTCCGGAAAAGGATATGGCATGCCAAGTTTTAAGATCGCTGCTTTCGGATAAATTTCTTTCACGTATAAATACGAAACACCGCTCGTTATAAAAGCGATCTTCTCTCCCTTTTCTATTGCGTTCATCTTCGTCTTCTCGCTAAAAGCCTTAAGCGCGCCGATACGCCGCAACAGATCTTCGTGCTGTATCAAAGCATTGCGAGGGACCATGACATGTTTTGCCATATTGATCTCAAAAGGCTTCGTAGCTCGAGGCTGACGCTCATCTTTGACAACATTCTCTTTGCTGTGGCAAATGCGTGTCGTCAAGCGCACGATCACAGGAATATCAAAACGCTCGCTGATATCAAAAGCTTCCTTAACGAATTCTTTGGCTTCGGCGGGGCTGGAAGGCTCCAGAAGAGGGACATTGGCTGCGCGCGCAAAAAGGCGTGTATCTTGTTCATTTTGGGATGAATGCATGCCAGGATCGTCACAAACGACAACGACAAAACCCGCATTGACCCCCACATAAGCGGATGTCATCAAGGGATCCATAGCGACATTTAGGCCGACATGCTTACTCACGTACATCGACCGCTTACCGCCAATCGCAGCAGCTAAGGCTACCTCAAAAGCAACCTTTTCGTTCACAGACCACTGGACATCAACTTCAGGAAGCTGGGCAAGATATTCGATAATTTCAGTGGAAGGTGTTCCGGGATAGCCAGCGGCAAACTCCAGGCCAGCTTCAAATGCGCCTTGAGCCAAAGCTTCATCACCAGAAAAAAGGACTAATTGCTGCGTGTCTTTAGACTTCATAGATAAAGGATAAAAAGCCGATTAAGAAAGGTTTATTATAGCTCGAGCTTGTTTTTTTATCAAACATTTTTACTAAGGAAACTGTCATAATCCCTCTGCCAGGCGGCAAGCTGTAAAAATGTTAGATTCTGTTTGATTCAGCACATAATAACCGATATCTTATTAATAGTTATATTTTTATTATCCGCTTGGAGCCAAATAACTTTAAACCCTAAAAAAGGAGATCAATATGATGGCGTTGTTCTTAGGACTGTTCCTGATGGCCATGGTTTTCATCGGTGTTTGGGGCATGCGCCGCACATCGAGCGTGGGAGACTTCTTTTTAGGAAATCGCAGCATTGGCCCATGGATCTCAGCCTTTGCCTATGGAACAACATATTTCTCGGCTGTTATATTCATCGGATTCGCCGGAAAGCTCGGCTGGGGATTTGGGCTCAACGTCCTCTGGATCGCTCTGGGCAACGCCCTTATCGGGTCTGCGCTCGCCTGGCTTGTGCTGGGCAAACGCACACGCCGCATGACACAAAATCTGGACGCTATGACCATGCCAGAATTCCTTCATGAGCGCTATCAAGGAAAATTCTTAAAGATGGTTAGCGCCGTTATCATTTTTATCTTTTTGCTACCCTATTCAGCCTCGGTCTTTAAGGGTCTCGGGTACCTTTTTGAAAAATCCTTTCATATGCCCTATGACCAGGTATTGCTGATGATCATTTGCATTACAGGCATCTACCTTATCCTCGGTGGGTATTTTGCGGTCACGCTGACTGATTTTATCCAGGGGATCCTGATGATATTCGGCGCGCTGGCCATGGTCTTCGTTCTTGTCAACAAAGCCGGGGCTCCGGAAAATATCTTTTCCCTTATCCAACAACAATACCTGGTGCATGTCCCCGTGGACAAGCAACCAAGCCTCTGGCTCTTAGCATCGCTTGTGTTCATGACCTCTTTTGGGGTTTGGGGTTTACCTCAAATGGTCCAGAAGTTCTATGCAATAAAGAATGAAAGTGTTGTTTATAAAGCTGCGCTCATTACAACCCTTTTTGCGATCATCATCACTTTTTCAGCTTACTTTGTGGGTGCCTTGTCCCATGTTTTTTATCAGGCTCCTCCTCTGGCAGCTAGCGGGAAACCGGACTTTGACAGGCTCATCCCCGACCTTCTGACAAATTATATTCCGTCAGGGCTTATGATCCTTATTGTCCTGCTGGTACTTTCCGCTTCGATGTCCACGCTTTCCTCTCTCATTCTCGTTTCTGCCTCCGCGATCGCGATCGATCTTTATAAAGGACATGTCAATCCCAACATATCAAAGAATAGATCGCTTTTGATGATACGTTTCTTAAGCGGCGTGTTCGTCGTGATATCCTATTTTATCGCGCGCAACGATTTTTCACTGATCATCACGCTCATGTCCTTATCGTGGGGTGCTGTTGCCGGAACGTTCATGGCGCCGTACGTGTACGGCCTGTACTGGAAAAGGACAACGCTGGAAGGTGTTAAGGCGGGCATGGCCACAGGGCTTCTTTTATCGATCTTCTTGTTCTTCAAGCTGGGAGCCCAGAATTCTCCCATCGCCTCAAGCATTGCGATGATCGTGCCATTTTTTGTTATCCCGGTCGTCAGCCTGATGACAAAAGCACCGTCGCAGGAATTGCTCAAAAAAGCATTTAAAAGTATCGATTAAGCGTTCTTGAAGGCAAGAATTTTACTACGCGACTTCGCGGATCTCTTGAATGACTTCCTGAATGATGCCTTTTTTGATATACACGGGACGGATCTTTTCTCTGATGACCGGAAGTTTTTGCAAAAAAACGATCCCGCCGATCATACAGCAGATCCCGCCGATCATCAACGTATAAGGGGCTCCTATCTTATGCGCTAGCCCTCCGGCCAGTAACGCGCCAAAAGGCGTCGTTCCCATAAAGGCCATCGTATAAAAGCTCATGATGCGTCCCCGTTTATCTTCCTCGACAATAGTTTGCAAAACCGTATTGCTCGCGGCCATCTGCACCATCATCGCGAACCCCGCGACGCAGACGATCGCAAAGGAAACCCATAAACTCGTGGAATGGGCAAAAAGCGCCAGCCCTAACCCAAAAATAATAGCCGCAATGCCGATGATTTTCCCAAGGCCCAAAACAGTCTTCCGCCCTGCCAAATAAATAGCACCCATCAAAGCCCCGATGCCGGCCATCGACATCAAGAACCCTAATGTTGCCGGCCCGCCTTTAAAAATATCTTTGGCGAAGATCGGCATTAAGACCTGATACGGAACACCCATCAAGCTCACAAGCCCAAGAAGAAAAAGGATATAACGGATCGGCGCAAAGCCGAAGGCATAGGTAAAGCCTTCCTTCAAATGTTCCAAAACAGAAATGCGGTCAGAAACAACAGCCTGGCTTTTCATTTTCATGACGAACAACGCGATGATCACCGCGACATAGCTCAACGCGTTTACAAGAAAGCACAAGCTTTCTCCAAAGCTTGCGATGATCACGCCAGCAACGGATGGGCCAATAAGCCTCGCGAGATTCACCATCGACGAATTAAGCGCGATGGCGTTGCTGAGATCTTCTTTTTTGTCGATCATTTCAATGGTGAACGCGTGACGGGCAGGAATATCAAATGAATTGATCAGGCCAAAAAGGACGCTCAGGACAATGACGTGCCAAAGCGCAATGGTGTTCGTCGCGACAAGCCAAAAAAGAATAACGGCCTGCAAAAGCGCCAATATCTGCGTGACGATCAAGATGCGATGTCGACGATAGCGGTCCGCGAGAACACCCGCGAAAGGCGTTAAGAAAAAAGCCGGCGCCTGGCCCAAAAAACCCACGAGCCCCAACCACAACGCCGAACCCGTCAGCCGATAGACAAGCCAGCTCATAGCGACTTGCTGCATCCAGGTTCCCACAAGCGAGATGCTCTGTCCGATAAAGAACAATCGATAATTCTTATTGGCGAGCGCGCGAAATGTCTGCTGAAAATGATTCATTGCTGATGCCTTAAAAGGATCCTTTTTCTCTCGATTGTAGCAAGAAAGAAAAGAAAAAATATATTTTTAACTGATTTTTAATTGTCCAAAAAAGAACCGGGAGCAGAGAACGTCTCTGCTCCCGGTGATCTGCCCATAAGCTTATCGCTTATTTTTTATGACAGTTGCAGCCTTGCTCTGCTTTTTGCTGCGCGCAGCCGCAGGAACATGACTTGCAGCAATTATCCCCGCAAGTACATTTGCCATCCACAAGGCATCCTGCTTTTCCGCAGGCGCAAGCTGATGACTTTAAACAGCACGCTTTCTCAGCGGCTAACGACTGTCCGCAAACGGTAAAAGCGAACATGACGGCAACTAAGATCAAAAGACAATTTTTCATAATAGTCTCCTTTTGTAATGTAAACAGTTAAGAAATAAAAAACGCTAAGATCGGCTTTACGCCTTAGGAGGGTGAAAAATGTCCTTTAGGAAACGAAAGGAATACAGAAGATTTGTCCTCTGCGAAAGACTGATGAATAGGCTGGGTTCGGGTAGTCTACCGATCTGGACAAGGGTAAATTGCATAGGTGCCTTACCAGAACACAAACAATCATTCTGGTCCCCATGACAATTATTCTCATTCGGACATTTACTTTTACAGCAGGAGCATTGATGCTGCTCGCTGAGATGAACAGCGTCCATCATCACGCCAGAGATCAATGCCACGGCCGCAAAACATATAATGAACTTAACCCATACTCTCATAAGATAAGTATACGCCTAAAAAACTTTTTAAACAAGCCACACTTACGCCTGAAGGTCCTGAAACAGCCAGGTCGTCAGATAGCGCTCGCCTGTATCCGGCAAGACCACAACGATTATCTTCCCTTTGTTTTCTTTGCGCTTGGCAACTTCCAGCGCGGCCCAGACCGCTGCGCCACCAGAGATCCCGACAAGAAGGCCATCAGTTCTTGCGATCCTTCTTGCTACTTCCCCTGCCGCATCATTGGTCACGCGAATGACTTCATCAATAACATTCTTGTTCAAGACTTGCGGAACAAATCCAGCACCGATCCCTTGGATCTTGTGGGGCCCTGGATTACCGCCGGATAAAACCGGCGATGCGTCAGGCTCAACCGCGGTCGCCTTAAAATCTGGCTTTCGCTTCTTGATGACTTCGGCAACTCCGGTAATGGTCCCGCCGGTACCGACACCCGCAACTAAAATATCAATTTTGCCATCAGTATCTCTCCATATCTCTTCCGCGGTTGTCTTGCGGTGGATCTCAGGATTCGCTCCATTATTAAATTGCTGCAACATAACACTATGGGGCGTCGTCTTCGCGAGCTCTTCAGCTTTTTCGACTGCTCCCTTCATCCCCTTGGGGCCTTCGGTAAGGACAAGCTCTGCGCCAAAGATCTTTAACAACTGCCGGCGCTCCAAGCTCATCGTATCAGGCATGGTCAAAATTAATTTGTACCCTTTGGCCGCTGCCACAAAAGCTAACGCGATACCGGTATTACCACTTGTAGGTTCAATGATCGTGGCACCTTTTTTCAGAATACCTTGTTTTTCTGCATTCTCGATCATGGCCACACCGATACGATCTTTGACACTTGAAAGTGGATTAAACGATTCTACTTTTGCCAAAATAGTTGCTTCAAGCCCTTCGGCAATACGATTTAATTTCACAAGTGGCGTATTGCCAATTGTTTTTGTGATATCCGAGTATACTCTAGCCATGTTATGCCCTCCCCAATGATTGTTCAATATCTGCAATAATGTCGTCGATATGCTCAAGACCAATGGACAAACGGATAAAATCCGGCGTAACACCCGTCGCCAGCTGTTCTTCGCCGGAGAGCTGTTGATGTGTTGTTGTAGCCGGATGGATCGCGAGGGTCTTCGCATCGCCAATATTAGCCAGATGTGATATAAGCTCTAGCGCGTTAATAAATTTTTTGCCTGCCTCAAGCCCACCCTTAATACCAAAACCGATGATGGCACCGGCCCCTTTGGGCAAATATTTTTTCACGCGTTCTTTTTCAGGGCTGTCGTCTAATCCGGGATAATTAACCCAGCTCACCTTAGGATGCTTTTTAAGATACTTCGCTACGGCAAGCGCGTTTTCCGAATGACGCGGCAATCTTAGGTGCAATGTTTCCAATCCTTGCAAAAACAAGAAAGAATTGAATGGTGATACGCATGGCCCCAGATCGCGCAAAAGCGTGACACGCGCCTTGATGATGTAGGCGATATTCCCCAGCGGCTTTAACGCCTCAACAAAATTGATCCCATGATAGCTTGGATCCGGAGCAGCGATCAAAGGGAACTTGCCGTTGGTCCAGTCGAACTTGCCCGAATCAACAATGACACCACCGATACTTGTCCCATGGCCTCCGATGAATTTTGTGGCCGAGTAAGCAACGATATCAACACCGTGATCAATGGGGCGCAACAGATACGGTGAAGAAGTATTGTCCAAGACAAACGGAATACCGTTTTTGTGGGCGACCTTAGAAATACCTTCCAGATCAGCCACATCCAGCTTAGGATTTCCGATGGACTCCGCGTAGATCGCTTTTGTCTTAGGCGTAATGGCTTTTTGGATCGCGTCCAGGTCATTGGACTTTACAAATTTGACCTTAATACCTAAACGCGCGAACGTGTAGTGAAAAAGCGTGTACGTTCCCCCGTAAAGATTGTCCGCGGAAACGATCTCATCCCCTGCCTGCGCGATATTCAAAAGCGAAAGCGTGATCGCCGACTGGCCGCTGGCGACCGCCAGAGCACCCACACCGCCATCCAAGGCTGCCACGCGTTTTTCAAAGACATCCGTCGTGGGATTCATGAGCCGCGTATAGATGTTGCCAAATTCCTTCAACCCAAAAAGATTCGCTGCATGGTCGCTGCTCTTGAATTGGTAAGATGTAGTTTGATAAATAGGAACTGCCCGCGATCCTGTGGTGGGGTCTGCCTCCTGGCCTCCATGGAGCGCGAGTGTTTCTATCCTTAGGTCTTTATCATTCTTGCTCATATTCTCTCCTTTATGTTTTTCTAATAAAAAACCACTGCTTTTCTTTGGCAGTGGTGCGTTGGCCTACTTACGTTGTGATACAAGATCACATAAGCAGGCCTCCTCTGCCGTAGAAGCAACACATGTACATCATTTTGTCTTTCGCTGTGTAGAAATTCATGGTCTTTTCCTTATATAGAGTACGCCAAAACGTTCTCACGCGCCTTAACCTGGTTGACCAGATCTTCAAAAGTAATATGGTCTATAATATCTGATGTGGCATCCGCGACCTGATGCCATATTTTCTTAAAGACACATTTTCTTAGATCCGCGCAATTCGTATACCCTGCGCTCACGCAGGAAATAGGCTCTATGGGTCCATCGACAAAGCGGATCACCTCGCCTACGGTTATCTTGCCAGGATCGCGCGAGAGCGAGTATCCGCCAACCTTGCCGCGTCTACTCTCAACAAAACCGCCTTTTTTAAGATCTGCCAAGATTTGCTCTAAGAATTTAACCGGCGCGTCAATACGCTGGGCTATTTCCTGGATCGTCGCTAATCCCTGATCATAGTGCAGTGCCAGATCCAGAACTGCCTTGAGCGCGTAATCCCCTTTGTATGTGACCTTCATATCTCTCCTGTTTCTCTATAATTCCTATAGACATGGTAGAGTATAGAATAAGATGTGAAATTTGTCAAGAAAAAATTTGGGCTCTGATGAATATTATTCATCAGAGCCCATCAGATTGCGAGACCGCTTCTCTATTTAAGGCGGACGCAATTTATGCTAGACGTGAACAACCGTAATATTTGTGGTAACGCTAGCAATTTGCAATTAATCCACCTGCTGAGCTGTCAAGAAAAGCGCCTTTTCTAGGGCAACAAAAAAATCTTGATAAGTTGCAGGATCATCTACTGAAGTAACCCCATACTGAGCGTTGGCTCTTACCAATAATTGTTTCTCTCCCCTTGGTCTTACAGTTACAGTCATGGTAACGATTGCATATCCGAGATACTTAGAGCCAGTAATAGATCCGAGCGTTAAATCCGCTTTATCAATAACAAAATCCAAATCCTGCATTGTGCTAATGACCGTTTGCATCATTCTCTTTTTATCAGCTGTATCGAAAGAACGCGTCTGCATACTTCTTAGCTTTACCTGGCTCTCACTCGTCTCAAGAGCCTTAACAGCAGTTGTTGCACATCCACACATAAAAAACCCTAAAAATAACACAGCCATAAAAGATGCATATCTTCTTGAATTACTCATATTTTTTGCGCCTCCAAAAATATTGCTTTTGATAAGCCATCGTAAAATTTCTGATACATTTCTGGATCATTAACGGTTTCGACTCTGTTGATTTGTCCGTTCATATTCCAAACGATTCTCTGAAACGTAACCCGAACGACTATCTTTCTTCCATCCAAACTAGGCCTAGCAATAACCGAAGCTTTTACTCTTTGCTCTTTGTCAGCTCTTGAAACATTGTTGGAGTAGCTTCCTCCCAAAGCACCTAGCATATCGGCAACAACAGCCAACGCTACTTGTCCACCGTTAACGGCACTAGCAGCTTTAGAGGCAGAAATTAATCCCAGCTCCGATTCGCTTTCATCCAAGGTAAAGCTTAAATCTTGCAAAACCCCCGCCACAGAAGTAATAATCTGCTCTTCATTAGTTGTGTCATATTGCCTCATCTGCAATTGTCTTTTTTCTAAAGACTTCTCATCAATTTTAAGAAATCCTTTTGGAACGCTTGCGCAACCAAATAACCCTAAGCACACAAACAAAACAATAAATACCTTAAAAAATAGAAATGTTTTTCTCATAGGTTATACCTTTAAAAACTCGATGAGTGATAGGCAAAATCTCGAACTTTCTTATCAGCGTCAAACTTAACAACAATTGTTAAGGTCCTCTGCGTGCTCGACGTTGCTCCTGAATTCCCGCCTACGCTCCCCAAAATCAACCAAACACCACCTTCATTGTTTGAATAAGACACATCTGTAGCAAACTTATCATAAACCCAAACTTCTAACCTATTCTCATCAGTTGACACAATATTTGGCGATCCGAGCGCTTCAATAACTTGCGCCGAAGGCATGCCTATGCGAATTTCTCTCTGCACCTTGCCGACAGTTAACCTGTCACCCTTGTCATCCATAACCTGTTGCCGATGAGAACTAGCAGTTGAACAACCGGCTAAAAACAAAATAGCTAACACAAAAATGACGCCTTTTCTCATTTATTCCTCCTTTAAATAAAAAAGAGGATCTCCACGAAGATCCTCTTTTAGGTGTAAATATTTTCTTATTTGGCAGTCCATAATCATTTATATTATACTTCTTCACTTCTCATGTAAACTCTTTTCTTGTTAGGAGAAAACCCTATTTCAGATAAAACTTTTGTTTCATTTGCAATTATGTTGCTGCCAGATTTGTGCCAAAAGGCAGGACAGGGCTGGGCGCTAACGCCCAGCCCTTTGCAAATTCATCCTATATTTTCTTGATCAGCTCCTGGGCGATTTTTTTTCCTGACAACAGCATCCCTCCAAAGATCGGCCCCATGCGCGGGCCGCCAAAAACCGCGTTAGCGCACATCCCGCAAACGGATAGCCCACTGCAAACCTCTTTTGAATTGCGAAGTGTGGCCAGTTCCCCTTCGTGCGCGCACATTGACCCCTCGCCCATCATCTTGCCGGTCTTTGTCTTTAGCCGAATGCCGGACTTTCTCTCAACGATCCGCACGACCTCAGCTGCATGTCCTGTAGCGTCCACCACATGCTTAGCGCGCATCGTGATAGGATCGACATGAAGATGCGCCATCTCCACAGCTGTCCAGTTCAAAACAAGGCCTGTGATCTTTTTGCCGTGCGCCATGACATCCTCCACGCTCATCAAATTAAAGATCTTTAACCCTGTTTGAACAGCTTGAAAACAAATACCGCTTACACATTCGACCGCATCAGCCGTGTAACAATTTTTCTCATAAAGCTTGCTGCGAATACCAAATTCATCGAGGATATCCTTGGCCTGAGCCTGAACAACGATCTCGTTGAACATCACCCCACCACCCCACATGCCGCCGCCGACGGAAAGCTTGCGCTCGAACAACGCAACGCGCTTGCCTGCTTTGGCCAAATAATAACCACACACCATGCCAGCCGGCCCGCCGCCGACAACCGCCACGTCAACATCTAGAGCGTTGATCAATTTTTCGTTATATGTTTCAATGATCGCCTTCGAAATCTTTATTTCATCTAATTTCATTCTGTATTCCTTTCAATGATTCCCCTTAAAAATGAGAAATCCCCATGCCGAATGCATGAGGATCAAAAGCTGTTGCCTCCTTTCCCTCCGCTGGCATTATCCAGATCAGGTTATCAGGGTCACTTCGTTACCACGAAGACTCTCAGGCCGCTGTGAGCGACCTCCCCTTTGTTATTATTTTACGCTATCATTAAACATCAAGAGATAGCTCTTGTCAATCCCATCAATACAAAATATATCCTACTCGTAGCGCAAGGCTGTGATCGGATCCAAGCGCGATGCTTGCCGCGCCGGCCAAAGCCCGAAGACAACGCCGATAAAAAGAGAAAAGACAACAGACAATACAATAGAAAAGACTGAAACCTTTGCTGCCCAGCCGGCGATCGACGTGATCAGGATCGATGTTCCCGCGCCCAACGCAACACCGCTAATGCCGCCTAGCAGCGACATCAAAACTGCTTCGATCAAGAATTGGATCATGATATCTGTATTATTCGCCCCGATCGCTTTGCGCAGGCCGATCTCGCGGGTCCTTTCGGTGACAGACACAAGCATAATGTTCATAATGCCGATCCCGCCGACCAATAGTGAAATAGCTGCGATAGCCCCCAACAATAACGACATAGTCTGGGTTGTCGCTGTCAATGTGTTCTTAATATCCGCCATATTACGGATCTGAAAAGAATCTTTCTGGTCATCCGTGATCAAACGATGTTGTTTAATGATAAGGCTCGTGATCGCATCCTGAGCCTTATCCGTGAGCTCAGCTGTTTTCGCTTCGACATAAATGGAATCAATATATTGCTTGCCAAAAATGCGGTACATCGCGGTGGTAATAGGAATAACGACCGTATCATCTTGGTCGCGAGGGCCGGTTGTCCCCTTGGGCGGCAGGATCCCGACAACTTCAAACTTGATCAGATTGATCTTAACGGTTTCCCCCACCGGATTATTGTTGCCAAAAAGCTCCTTGGCGACTGTCTTGCCCAACAAGGCGACCTTGGATCTCGCTTTCACTTCTTCCTCAGTAAAGAACCTGCCGATCGTCGGGACCGCCGAGCGCAGCTGCGCGTAGTCAACGCTGACGCCTTCGACCTGCGTATTCCAATTATTATTCATGTAAACGATCTGCGCGCGATCGCTCACCGAAGGGCTAGCGCTCTTAACAGAATCTTTCAGTTGCCTGATCGCGGCAACATCCTTAAAAGTGAACCGGGTCGCAGTGCCGGCTTGCAATGATACGCCCATCGATCTTGGCGCGCCGGCGCGCACGATCAAAAGGTTTGATCCCAGCGAAGCAAGCTGTTTTTCAATGGACTCTTTGGCGCCTTGGCCGATCGCGAGCATCGCGATCACGGCGGCAACGCCGATCAAGACACCTAAGATGGACAAAAAAGCGCGCATCTTATGCGACAACATCGCAAAGACCGCTTGCCGTAAATAATCAAAGAATTCCATCCCCGCGTTCATCGTCTTGCGAGATCGCAATAAAATATCCCTGACTTGGCTCTCGCTTTGGCCGTCATGGGCCAAGGCCGGAGTGGGGGCAACGGTCTTATCCGAAATGATCTGCCCGTCCCGCATGTGGATCACGCGACGGCAATACGCCGCGATCTCAGGTTCATGCGTAACGATCACAATGGTCTTACCTTTTTGATTGAGTTTTTTTAAGATCGCGATGATCTCTTCTTTGCTTTTGGTATCCAAATTCCCCGTCGGTTCATCGGCAAAAATAATAGGAGGGTCATTGACGAGTGAGCGCGCGATCGCGACCCTCTGCTGTTGGCCTCCGGACATCTCGTTGGGCTTATGTAGCTGACGGTCCTTCAGGCCAACTTCTTCGATCTCTTTGGCCGCGCGCTCTTTAAGATGTTTGCGGCCGGCATAGATCAAAGGAAGCTCAGCATTCTCCAGCGCGGTCATACGCGGCAAAAGATGGAATTGCTGAAAAACAAATCCAACCAGCTGATTGCGCACCAAGGCAAGCTCTTTATCCGAAAGCCTGGTCACTTCCTCGCCATCTAAAAAATATTCTCCCGCGTCCGGCCTGTCGAGTAAGCCCAAGACATGCATTAAGGTTGACTTGCCCGATCCCGAAGCGCCCATAATAGCGACAAACTCGCCTTCTGATATTTTCAGCGATACATTGCGCAGCGCCTCTACGGTCACCGAACCCATGCGGTAGGTTTTATTAAGATTTTTGACTTCGATCATAATGGCATATTCTTTAACGCACTATTCTTTTGCCGGGTCGGCATCTTCGGCATAAAGGGATTAGTGCCGGTTGTGCTTTCGGGCAGCTGATACTCTTCGGACTTCATCATGACGGTATCCCCAGAAGTAATCCCGGATACGATCTCAGTATTTTCGCTATCGGCAATACCGATCTCGATCTCTCGCGCCACAGGCTCGGGGCTTCCGGATACTTTCAGAAGAACAAAATGTTTTCCTTCCTCTGCGCTGATCGCTTCGGTGGGGACCAGCAAAACGTGCTTCTTTGAACTCTCCAAAAGATCAACGGTCGCGTTCATGCCAGAGCGGAAAAAAACCGGGATCTTCTCACATGCCAAGTCGACCTCATACACGGTAACGTTGTTAACGGTCTTTGATTCGTAATAAATGTGTTTTACAATGGCTTGGATCTTTTCATCCGGGTACGCATCCAATGAAACGGTAGCGGATTGCCCAAGCTTTACTTTGCCGATATCCGTTTCATCAACTTGCGCGCGCACGATCAATTCGTCCGATAAGACAACGACGGCATCTGCGGTCGTTACGGTCTGTCCGGGCTGGGTTTTGGACACAATAACATCCGCATCAATAGGAGACGTCAGAGGGATCGCCTTATAAACTTCTTGCCAATATTTCAAGGTCTCTTCCCCTTGGCCCCGCGCCGCGTCCAAAAGCGCCGCGCGTTCCGTCGAGCTCATCAACGCGAGCGTGTCGCCTGTCTTGACCTGCTGGCCTTCCTGAACAAAGATCTTGTCGATACGTCCGTTGACCGGAGGAACGATCTCAAGGCGATTCCGCGGCAGGACGCTTCCCGTAGTCGATATAAAATTCTCAATATCGCCTACCACAGGGTTGAGCTCTATCAAGCCGCGCGCTTTCTCAGAACTCTTTTTCCAGGGGTACTTAAGGAATATTCCCCCTGCGATCAGCCCAATAAAAATAAAAAAGATAAATATTCGTTTAAGGCGCATACTCTAATGTTTCTCCTTTCGCCTGAACCCAATCCGCTTCAGCGAGCGACGCGTCCGCTTGAGCTTGAAGATAGGATTTTTTTGCCGTGACAAGATCATTTTCAATGATGATCCAATTATCGAAGGTGATAAAACCTATCGCGTATTGAGCTTCCGCGATCTTAGACCGCTCTTGAGAAGCGTCTAAGGTCTTTCGCTCAACATCCACGCGCTCGACCGCATCCTGCAGATCTCCCCATGATTGCTGTAACGCGACCAAGGCCGCATCTTGGGCCGTTCTCTCATCCGCCTGAGCTTGCCGATAAACTGCCCGTGCTTGATCAAGCTGCGCTTGTTTCAATCCGCCTTCAAATAAAGGCAGGCTCACGTTCAATCCTGCGCTCCACTGATCGTTATCCGGAGGCCAGTCAGCGCTTTTTTTGCCAGCGTTCGCGCTCGCGGAAACTTGAGGCGCGAAATTCCCTTTTGTCGCTTTCACGTTGAACATCGCGGAATTCTTTTTGGCAAGCGCCTGAAGGACGGAAGGGTTCTTTTTGATCACTTGGTCAAAATCAGGTTTTTGCATCGTGGCAGCAGAAACAACAAAATCTCCCTGAACAAAGAACGCCTTAAACTCTTTTGCTCCCATGGCTTTCGCGAGCTGTCGTTGTGCCAGCTCCACATCACGCTTGGCCTGAGAGATCTCCAATCGCGCTTGCGCGACATTTGCCTCGGCGGTCAACAGCGCGCCCTTGTGCTCTAAGCCGGACTGATAACGCAAGGTGATCAAAACGAGATTATCCCGACGGATCTTCTCGATATCTTGAGCGACCTTGATCAGTTCCTGAGCTTTCAGTAAATTGACGAACGCCGTGCGCAGGTTCCAGCGTGTCTGCGTTGATGTAAAACGATAATTTTCTTGAGCGGCTTTGACATCTTCTTCCGCCGCTTTTGTCGCGCTGATGCTTTTTTGGCCATCAAAGATCAGCTGGCTTGCGTTAATGCCGTAGGAATACGAATTGTTCGTGGTGGTGGCCCCGCTGTCTGACTTTGATTCGCCGGTTGAAGCGCCCAAGGTCGCATTCGTTTGCGGATAAAGGCCGCTAGCGGTAATGTCCTTGCCGGATCGCTCCTGGTTTATTTTTTCCGCAGAGGAAATAAGCTCGGGGTTGTTCTTTTGCGCCTGAGCCAGGCAATCATTCCAGGAAAGGACGTCCTCAGCGCTCAAAGGCCGGGCGTAAAAAAACGCTATAAATAATATGAATATAAATATTAAAACAGATCTTTGCTTTGTCATGCTAAACCTTTGTCTTTATTCTACCAAAAGAGCTTACGGCTGCCATCATCATTTCAGAAAAACACGAAGAACAGAACAACCTCTTCTTTGCGCTTCTTACCTCTATTGTTTAGACAAAAAAGCCAAGAAGAAAGTTCCCCAAAGGGAAAGTTCTTCTTGGCTTTATCAGCATCTTCAAGATCTGATCAAAACGAACGGCTATCAATACCTTTTAGGGATAAACAATGATCTGCTGCATTCTTTCAATAGCGCGTTTGTCCAAATGAAAAAGACGATCCAGCAGGCTCTCTTTAAACGTTGCCGGGCCTTTGGATGTTTTCGCGGCGATCTCTGCCGCGATCTCAAAACATGCCAAGGCGCTTGCGGCGGCAAGCACGAGGTCTTTGTCAACAGCCGCGAACGTTCCGATGACCGAAGAGGCCATGCATCCCGTTCCGACGACATGTGTCATCATCACATCGCCATTCTTAACGATCAGCGTCTTCTTGCCATCGGTGACGATGTCTTCTTTCCCGGTCACAACAACCGCGCAATGACGATCTTGGGCAAGGGTTTGGGCGACCTTGACCATATCCTTTTGCACATCACCTACGTCCACACCCTTGGTTGAGACGGATTCCCCGGCAACGCGCGCGACTTCCGAAGCGTTCCCTTTGATAATGTCAATATGCGCCGCATCCAAAAGCTCAAAAGATTTTTTATCGCGCAACGGTCTCGCGCCCGCGCCGCAAACATCCAAGACAACCGGAATACCTTTTTTATTGGCGGCTTGAGCCGCTAACTTCATGGCCTCAACAAATTCTGGCGTCAATGTTCCGATGTTCAGCACGAGGCTGTTAGCGATCTGGACCATATCCGCCACTTCTTCTTTGGCATGCGCCATGACAGGCGATGCGCCCAAGGCCTTAACGATATTCGCGCAGTCATAGATCGTGACCCAGTTCGTCAAATGATGCACCACGGGTCTTTGTTGGCGGACTTTTTCTAAAATTTTATGAGGATCGTTCTTTTTCATAAAAACCTCCTGATATTTTCTAAATGCTCAAATCTGTCGGTGCCCGGCCCAAAGATCCTAACAAGTTAACTGTCTCTTTGATCTGCTGCTCAACGCTTTCATCTGTGTGTGCCCGATCAGGGTAGATCGTGTAAAGCTTGCGATACATAAAAGGCGTAACGTTAAGCATCACCGAGCTTCCTCCCGCCATCAAACCCTGCTCCCTTGCCCTCGGGCTTAATGTTTCGAATGCTGTTGTGACAAGGACCTTGGCTTGCGATGCTGCGATGATGCGAGATAGCGCCAAAACGTTGAACATCATCGCCTCACTGACGGGCTTCACATGCTCTAAAGGTGTATGTGGATGCGCCAAAAAGGGGCCAAAGCTTAACATTTCCGGCTGCAAAGATGCCGCAAGGCGAATATCGTTGATCATGTCCTGCGCTGTTTGGCCCGGAAGCCCAACAAGCCCTCCCGTGATCAAGAAAAATCCTAACTTCGTCGCGTATTTAAGTTCGTCGATCCGCGAGGCAAGCGTGGTGCCCGGATGAAGCTTTTGATAAAGGCCCGGATTGGATGTTTCAAAGCGCATTAAAAGCCCCCGGCAGCCAGCCTTGTACAACTTTTCTAAGCCTTCACGCCCCACTTCGCCAAAGCTGGCGATCAACAAAACAGCATGACGCCGCTTGATCTCGGCGATCACGTCACATAACTCCTCGATCGAATACGCTTGATCTTCCCCACTTTGCAAAACAAGCGAATGAAAGCTGTGAACGTCAACCGCTTCCCGCACGGCTTCAAGTATTTCATCGCGATTCATACGATAACGCTTCAGGGGTTTGTTCCAGGTCGAGATCCCGCAATAGTGGCACGCGCGCTGACAATGATTTGAGATCTCAATGATCCCATGCACACAGCACGCATTGTCATGAAACCTCTGGCGCAAGGCATTGGCAGTCTGATAGAGCGCTGTTTGCGATTCTTCGTCTTGAAGCTCAAGAAGTATCTGTGCCTCATCATCTGAAAGAGGCTTTTCTTGCATGCAGCTTGACAATATCCTCTCGATCGCCAAACGACTTAGTGGTTTTTGTCGATGAGTGCCTTGAACTTTCTTTGCGTCAATTTCTTTTAAGGCAAAAAAAAGATCTTTCCATTCGGTAAGGGTCTTTTCTGCTTCGGCCGCGTCGACCTTTTGGATCACATACCCGCCCTGGGCGAGCACATAATCGCCTGGGGCAAGCGTGCACATTTCAAAACGGGCGCGCTTGTATTCGCCAAAATAATCCACCACCACGATGTTGCCTTCAACAGCGTGGACTTTTCCAGGAATAGCGTAACACATAGGCCTTAAGGAGATTCGACGTCAATAGCGTCAACATAGAATTCCTTGCCGCTGGTAATGACAAGCTGCATGCTGCAGCAAGACGGGCAGGAAAAATTTTCTTTATCACGCAGGAATGATGTCTGGCATGATTTGCATTTCAGTCCGGCTTGGGCGGTCTTGAAAGAAAGCGCGGCGCCTTCGGCAACAGTTCCTTCGGCGAGCTGTTCAAAATATAGGCGCACGGACCCTTCGTCAAAACCAAGTAACTCTCCCATAACGATCATAACGCGCGACACTTTTGTCGCCTTGACAAGATGGGCCTTCTCAATGACTTGTTTGACAAGCGCGTCAACCGCATGATGCTCATGCATAACGATAGCAATCCTCTTTGCGCCCCCGGCTGGGCTCGGTATATTGAGCTTCCATCGCGAGACATTTTTTGGGACAAACTTCGACGCAAGCGCCGCACGTAATACAACGCAAGCGGTCGATCGTCCATGTTTTTTCTTCTTTGCTGACCACGATCGCATCCGTGGGACATTTGCGCTGGCACAACCCGCAAAAGATACAGCTTTGAATGTCGATCGCGATACTGCCACGGCTGCGGTCGCAATATGTTTTCTTGGCAAAAGGATATTTTTCGGTCGCAGGCCCAAAAAAAAGGGACTTTAGCAATGTTTTTGTGATCGTAAGAAAACGCATACGCCTATCTTTCTGTGCAGCTAATGCACGGATCGATCGTTAAGATCAAGACCGGCACATCCGCCAAGCTGCCTCCGGGCAACATTTTTAGAAGCGGAGCAATGTTGGCGAACGTCGGCGTGCGGACACGCAAGCGCGTTAAAAACTTTGTTCCATTCGCCTTCGCGTAATAAATGACTTCTCCGCGAGGTTGTTCTGTGCGCGCGGAAAATTCCCCATTTGGAAAGCCAACCACTTTGACCTCCAAGGGTCCTTGAGGCATACGGGCCGCGGCCTGTCGAATGATATCCAGCGATTGAAAAAGTTCTCGAATGCGTACCACGCATCGGGCATAACAATCACCGGCCTTTTCCACGATAGGTTCAAAATCGATCTGATTGTACGCCGCATAACCAAGCTTGCGCGTATCGGAAACGATGCCGCTGGCGCGCAAGGTCGGCCCAACAGCGCCAAGCGCATAAGCCTCATCGGAACTGACGATCCCGACCCCGCAAAGACGATGCTTGACGGAAGAATCCTGGATGAATACATTCGTCACTTCCCGCATGTCCTTTTCGTAGGTCTCCAGTTTCTTGAGGATCTCTTTTAGTTTCTCGTCTGTAATATCACGCCGCACACCGCCGATCTTGGCTGATCCGAAGATCACGCGGCCCCCTGTTGTTTCTTCTATAATATCCAGGATCTTCTCACGTATACGCCACGAATGCATGAACAAACTTTCGAACCCAAAGGCATCCGCCATGAGCCCCAGCCACAAAAGATGACTATGAATACGTGACAGCTCTGACCAAATAACGCGCAGAAATTGGGCGCGCGGCGGAGGCTCAAGCTTCATGATCTGCTCGATCGCGATGCAATACGTCAACCCATGGATAAAGCTACAGATGCCACAGATACGTTCCGCGACATACGTGAACTCGATAAAGTCTTTTTTCTCGACAAGCTTCTCGAGCCCGCGATGGATAAATCCGATCGAGGGAATTGCCTCAACGATCTTTTCATCCTCGAGCACCAGATCCAAATGAATAGGCTCCGGCAACACAGGATGCTGCGGGCCAAAAGGAACGATCGTGCGCTTGCTCATGCGGCACCTTCCTTTTTTTCAGGCGTCAGCATCACATTTAAAAAAGGCTTTTTGACCGCTGTCCGATAAAAATTCCCTTGATAATCAACCGCCATGCTAGAAAACGTCACGCCATAAAGGTCATGAATTTCGTTCTCATAAAGAAAGGCGCTTAAATAAACACTGCTCATGCTCGGCAAGGTTTCCTTCTCCGAGGACAGGACGATACGTAAATTAATAAATGTGTACGCCTTGTCAAAAGAGTAGTTGATCTCAAGGCTCCCTGGAACTTGTGTGCAGCCTATCTGCACCAAACGATAGCCGCCCTGCTTCATTTCCTCGACCTTACTCTGTAACTGATCCGGCGTAATAACGATCAGCTGTTGCTCTTCAATCATGATCTTTCTCCGCTACAGTTTTTTCAAAAAATAGCCTATCCACTTTTTCAGTCACCTTCTCGCGCCGGGATAGTTGATATCCAAGCTTCTTATAAAAGTAAATAAGCCTCTTGTTACGATGGCTTACGGCGATTTCAAGCCGCCGCGCCTGAGGGAACATGTTTTCGACCGAAGCGAGAAGCCTTTTGGCGATACCCAGCCCTTGATAAACCGGATGGATGATCAAACGGCTCATGCGGCACAGATCCCCTTCCTGATAAGCCCGGATAGAACCCACGATCTTTTTATCAATGACTGCCTTTAAGAATACTTGTTTTTCAAAATCTTCCCACACCTGATCAAGCGTCTGCAGTAAAGGAGCAAAAGAGAAATCGTGATAAAGCTCTGCCTCGCTTTGATTGGCAAGCTTCTGAAGCCACAAGATCTCTACCGCGTCGAATGCATCAGCTTGCTGGATCACAAGCTCTTCAAACCCTTTATGGATGCTGATAAGCTTCTTGCGTTTTTCATCCAGAATACCGACACCTTTGATGATGCCGTCGATAATGGCCTCAGGCCTTGCCGCGCAACCCAGGACATAGACATCCACAGGAATGATCTTTCCAACACCCCCAGCCACATTGTAACATTCCGCAAAAATACCCCCGGAGCTGGCGCAGATCCCCACCGCGACAACAACCTTAGGTTCCGGCATCTGGTGATAAATATTTAATACAACATCTTTATTTTGTTCATTGATCGATCCTGTAATAACAAAAATATCCGCGTGCTTTGGATTGCCCGTGTTGATGATCCCCAGGCGTTCGACATCAAAGACCGGCGTTAAACAAGCCAAGACCTCGATATCGCAACCGTTACAGCTGGATCCATCATAGTGAATGATCCACGGTGATCTCTTAAGCGTCATGACGACCTTCCTAGGACAAAAAGCCAGACAATGTTCCCTGCGCCAAAAATAAAAGCAACGATCCAAGAGCTTGCAAGCGCTAATTCCCATTTCACGCGCGCAAACGCATTATCAACAAAAATGATCAAGAAATAAACCATCACCGTCGCGATAAGGCCAATAGCAATGCTCTTGGCGAAGAACAGATAAACCATCCCCAGGACAAAGACCGTCTCATACCAATGCGCGATCTCGATCATCGCCAGCGTCTGTCCGGAGAATTCCGTCGTGATACCCTTGACAAGCTCTTGATGCGCATGGTGGGACGTTGAGAGATCGAACGGTGATTTGCGCATCTTGATCGCCAAAATGTACAAGAAAGACAAAAAGATGCCGGGCAAAACAAGAACAAGCATCCGCGGCGTTTGCGCGATCGCGGCAACATTGAACGTTCCCGTTGCCATATAAAAACCGATCGCGGCCAAAAGAACAGCCGGTTCATAGGCAACGATCTGCAAGAGCTCTCTTTGCGCGCCAATAAAGCTGTAGGGTGAGCTCGCCTTATACCCCGCGAGAACAAAAAAGATGCTCGCAAGCGTCAGGGCAAAAATAACGAGCAGCATGTCTTTACCTGTAAAAAAGAGCCCTCCGGTAAAAATAACGAGGATCAAATAATACACAATATAAAAATTCTGCGATCGGCGCACGACAAGATTCTCTTTTTCTAAAAGCTTCATCACATCAAAGACCGGTTGCCATAACGGCGGCCCGACCCGCCCTTGAAGCCGCGATGTCAGCTTGCGGTCAACACCGGCTAAAAAAGCACCCACCAGAGGCGCTGCGAGAAAATAGATAAGGGCCAAAAAAAGTGTTGTCATGTCATTGCCACCAAGGTTGCGGCGATCATCAGCGCAATACACACCGCGATGCCGATACGGAATATTTTTGTTTCTTGAAGATATCTTTCAAGATAAAAACTTTTCATATGCATATCCTTCGCCGCACCAAAAGAATCATAAAAAGCCGTCCCCTTAGGCGTGTTCGCGCCCGCCAAATAAGCATCCACGACCTTAACCTTCTTTCCATAATTAAGGAAGCTGAGCGGAAAAAGCATCACCATCGCTAACATAATGGCCATGATGATCAGGTTTCCTTGCCCCATGGAAACAGTTGTATGGTACATTTCTTGGATGAACGGCTCGATCAAGATAGCAGCGATCGCCGGAAAAAAAGCGCAAACGCCGATCGTCATGACCGATAAGGACGTCAGCGCCAGCCACTCACTGCGGCGAATACCATCTTCCAGGTCTTCTCTTTCATCAACGATGCAGATCAAGCGCCCCATCCACTTGACCCAGAAAAAAAGCGTAGCTGAAGAACCGAATACAAGAAAGATCGACAAGAGCGGATTATAATCCACCAAAGCCTTAAGTACGGCCCATTTGCTAATAAGCATCCCGAAGGGCGCTAAGAACATGCCGGCCATGCCGATTTGCAACATAATGGAT
>Ga0172367_10001068_pt1 | contig 41164 bp, 35 predicted proteins | sample Lak10m_FD_114542 | JGI IMG/M metagenome (GOLD analysis project Ga0172367, IMG submission 114542) | Freshwater microbial communities from Kabuno Bay, South-Kivu, Congo - kab_022012_10m | ecosystem: Environmental > Aquatic > Freshwater > Lake | place: Democratic Republic of the Congo: South-Kivu... | reverse complement strand
TCAAGAGAAATTGTTCCGCAAGCACCGGCCAGACCACCTAATTTTTTCTCATTGGGATACAGATAAGTCACCCCATCCATATCATCTTGGCTCAATGTCTTTTGAGTTTTGTTAGAAAGACTATAATACATTAAGGCCCCTTTAACACTTGAGTGGCCAAGGCCTATGGCATGACCTAATTCGTGAGACAGGGCCGTGATAATTGTCTGTCGATCTGCTGAAGCCAAATTTGATCCGGCCGAATCATTCATAACCACAGCTCCTCTGCAATCATCACCGGTGCAACCAATTCCCCCAACACCTAAAATACTTGCAGAAAAACTAGTTATGTCATCATTGCATCCAACAATGATGGTATTCACTTCAGTTTTATTTGCCGCACTCGTCAGGGTTGTATCTCCGTTTAAAGAGATGGATGAAATTCCTCCATCTTCTAATTTTAAACTAGAAGTTGGGACTGTATTCCAATAATCTTCCATGGCTTCTTTCACAAGAGAATGAAGACTAGAAGTGGTGATGCCGGCATTCGTGCAATTATCACTTCCAATTACCACTCTTAATGTGCCTTTGGAAAATCCTCTTCTTAAACTATTATTAATAGTCCAGGCAAATAAATTATTAGTAAAAAATATCAAGACAAAAAAAATAATACTTTTTTTCATAAAAAACCTATAAATAAATATTTAAAGTTAATAAATGACTCACTCTTCTTCGCTCACTACTTAAAAAACGATCAACAGAAAACTGCCACTTCATAGTATATGTTGAATCCCAAATAAACTCTGAGGCTAAATCAAGGGAACCGGTATAACTGGTTTTCTTTTCAGAAGGAACATAAAAAGTTGCTGTCGAATTTCCGTTGTTTAATTCTTTTGTTCCACCTTCTCCAGAGATTTGAGTCAAGTAAGTTGAAAAGCCATAATGCAAATAAAAGCTACTGGTGATACTTTGATTCAAGTGATATTGAAGAAAAATTTCTGTTTTTGTTGTATTGTCCTCAGGAAAAAAATAAGTGAAGCCAACTGCAGGTGAAAAATAAACTCCAGAAAAAAAGAAAGGAAGATTTCCGCCTAAAATGACCGTTGGATTGAAATCCATCACCTTAGTCCCACCTTTTTCATCGTTTTGTGCAGTTAAAAAATTATGGGTGGAAGAACCAAGTCCTACATAAGAATTGGCCATAGCAAAAATATTAAAATTCAAAGTAACAAAAAAAAAGCAAAGAAGAGTTTTTTTCATATTATTCATCCAATTGATACTTCTTTATCAAATCTTGAAAAGCAGATGTATTTTTTATTTCATCTAGATTTTTTTGCCACCTACTTGTCAAAGAATCGTCAGTCTTTATATGAAAAGCATAATAATGATTAGCTTGAGCAAAAGTTTCTTTCATCTGAAATTGGTTTTGATCAATATTTAATTTTTTAGCTAAAAACTTAAATACATTTATATCATAAGCAAAAAAATCCACACGCCCAGCATTTAACATATAAAGACATTGGTCTGGAAATTGAACAACAATCAATTGATTTTTAAATGCTGGATATTTTTCTAAAAACATTTGTCCCCCTGCATCTTCAAAAACAGAACAAACAAACTTATCTTTTAGATTTTCAACTTTTTTATTTATAGAGCCAATTAATCCATTCTTTGCTGTTGAAATTGGCCCAACCCATTTAAACATCTTCTCTCTTGTTTTATTTCTTGTTACAACGAAAAGCATGGTGTTTTTTTCACTTTGTAATGCTTGGTAAGACTGAGCCCATGGTAAAAAATTCACTTTAATACTTTTGATGCTTGAATTTTCTTTTTTTAAAATCAGATCAAAAACTTCAGTAGCAAAACCTGTCGGTACATCGTTAAAACTAAAATTATATGGAGGAAAATCTTCGCTCATAACTTTTAAATTTTGAGTTGTTTGAGAAAAAGATGTATTAATAATAAAAATAAAAAGAATTGTGGATAAATATTTCATAAATCAATTCTAGATACAATTAATTAAGTTTGAAAAGAATTTTATAATTGACTGAAAAACTCGGCAAAGTTTCCAGTTAATTTCTCTTTTGCCTCCGCTAAAGTTAGCCAATAAAAATAGAATTTTAATCCTTGATCTTCACCGGTTGATTCTACGATGTGAATCCAATTTTCTAATAGATCATTAGTTTGAATTTGAAAATATTTTCTGAAATTCAATTCAGGTTTATCTTTTCTTTGATATTCGCTTTCACCGATAAACTTCAAATCATTAATTGAAAAAATAAGGCCAGACTCTTCTTTAATTTCTCTAATTAAAGCTGATTTTGGATCTTCATTATTTTCAATTGTTCCGCCAACAACTTGAACGCCGGCTTCTTTAAAATCCACATGATCAAACACCAAAATTTCTTTATTTTGAGCTTTGATTCTTATGATGTAGGCAATGACTTTTTGTTTTGTGTTCATCTTAAATAAAAAGGCCAGGAAAATCCTGGCCTATAATTTTTAAAAAATTTTTAAATTAATTAATATCTTCCAACTACTTCATTCTTGTCGAAGAAATAATTGATCTCTCTATCAGCAGAAGCTTGAGAATCTGAACCATGAACTGCGTTTGCTTCAATTGATTTAGCATAAAGCTTTCTTAAAGTATTTTCTTCAGCTTGAGCAGGGTTAGTAGCTCCCATGATTTTTCTGTTTTTCTCAACAGCGTTGTCACCTTCTAAAACCATTAGTACAACTGGTCCTGAAGTCATGAAAGATACAAGAGAACCAAAAAATGGTCTTTCTTTGTGTTCAATATAAAAACCTTCAGCTTTTTCTTTTGAAAGTTTTGTAAGCTTCATAGCTGCAATTCTTAATCCTTCTTTTTCAAATCTAGCAACAATGTTTCCGATGTTGTTATCTTCTACTGCGTTTGGTTTTACGATTGAAAACGTTCTTTCCATATGATTTCTCCTTAATTTTTTATTTCTTTAACACACTTTCTAATGTTTTGCCTAGATCTGCCGGTGATTTTGCTACTGCAATACCGCATTCTTCTAAAACTTTGAATTTTGCAGCTGCAGTATCGTCTTCTCCTGAAATTAACGCACCTGCATGCCCCATTCTTTTTCCTTTTGGTGCTGCGGCTCCTGCGATAAATCCTACAACAGGTTTTTTCATATTGGCCTTAATCCATCTCGCTGCATCAGTTTCAGCTGATCCACCGATTTCACCAATCATAATTACTGCGTCAGTGTCTGGATCTTTGTTAAACATATCTAGTACGTCGATAAAGTTAGTCCCGTTTACTGGGTCTCCACCAATACCAACACATGTTGATTGACCGATTCCACGAGCAGTTAATTGCCCTACTGCTTCATAAGTTAATGTACCAGAACGAGAAATAATTCCTACTCTTCCTGGTAAATGGATATGCCCTGGCATAATTCCGATTTTACATTGACCTGGAGTAATAACGCCTGGACAGTTAGGGCCAATTAATCGAACTTCTGGATTTCTAAAAAGTGCATCTTTAACTTTAACCATATCTAAAATAGGTATCCCTTCAGTGATACAAATGATTAATGGAAGTTTAGCTTCGATACATTCTAAAATGGCATCAGCGGCAAATGGAGGTGGAACGAAAACCATCGCTGCATTTGCTTCAGTACTTTTTTTCGCTTCTTTTACTGTATTAAATACAGGCCATCCTTCATGAACAGTTCCACCTTTTCCTGGAGTAACCCCACCAAGGACTTTTGTTCCGTAAGCTTCGCTTCCTTTTGTGTGGAATGTACCTTGTTTCCCAGTGATACCAATTGTGATTAAACGTGTATTTTTATCAATTAGAATACTCATTATTTTGCTCCCTTCGCAGCTGCAACAACTTTCACTGCCGCATCTCCTAGATCTCCGGCCGCTGTAATAGCAAGACCTGATTCATTTAAGATTTTTTTACCAAGTTCAACATTTGTTCCTTCAAGACGGACAACCAATGGAACTTTTAATGAAACCGCTTTTGCAGCAGCAATTACACCTTCAGCAATGATGTCACACTTCATGATCCCACCAAAGATGTTAACTAGAATCGCTTTAACATTTGGATCTGATAAAATAATTCTGAAAGCTTGCTCTACGGCTTCTTTTGTCGCTCCACCACCAACGTCTAGGAAGTTTGCTGCATTTCCGCCGTGAAGTTTAATAATGTCTAATGTACTCATCGCAAGACCAGCACCGTTTACAAGACAACCGATATTTCCATCAAGTTCGATATAAGAAAGACCGTATTTTGAAGCTTCAACTTCTTTTGCTGATTCTTCTGTAAAATCTCTGTAAGCGGCAATATCAGGATGTCTAAATAATGCGTTTTCATCGAAGTTTAATTTTGCATCTAGTGCAATCATTTGATTGTCACCAGTTAAAACCAGTGGATTAATTTCTGCGATTGAACAATCTGATTCAACATAAAGTGTGTAAAGACCTTTATAAAATTTATCCGCTTCTTTAGCTTGTTCAGCAGTTAATCCTAAAGCGTTTGATAAAATTCTTCCGATGTAAGCTGAATAACCAGCACCTGGCTCTACGGCAACTTTTACAATGGCATCTGGATTTTTGTGAGCGACTTCTTCAATCTCCACTCCACCTTCTTTTGATGCCATGAAAGTTACTTTTGAAGTATTACGATCTAATACAATTCCTAAATAAAATTCTTTCGCGATATTACAACCTGTTTCAATTAACAGTGTATTAACTTTTTTTCCTTCTGGACCTGTTTGATGAGTCACTAGAGTTGAGTGTAAAATTTTAGATGCGTGCTCTTTTACTTCATCTAAAGATTTTGCAAGCTTTACACCACCAGCTTTTCCTCTTCCACCAGCGTGAATTTGAGCTTTGACAACCCAAATATTTCCGCCTAACTTTTTTGCGCCTTCAACTGCTTCATCAACAGTTTTAGCGACCGCTCCGTTTAAAACTTTAATGCCAAATTTCCGCATCAAATCTTTTGCTTGATACTCATGAACGTTCATAGAATCTCCCTTAAGAGTGTTGTCATGTATGATTAAAACTGCCATTATATTAAGGATTAACAGTAGATTTCTAAAGGGACAACGCCCAATATTTTGAGGAAATAATGACAAATAAAAAATATATCATAATTGAACCTGCGATGTTTAAACTTGACGGTGGTGCTATGTTTGGAATTATTCCTCGACCAATGTGGAATAAAGTTCATCCCGCTGACAATGAAAATCGCATCGATCTGGCCTTAAGATTAGTCTTAATCCAAACGGATAAGAAAAATATTTTAATTGATACAGGTATTGGAGATTATCACGGTGAGAAATTTGAAGATCGATTCGCCGTAACTAAAGGCTCTCATCCAATAGAAAAGGCACTAAATTCCATTCAATTAAAAACTGACGACATTACCGATTTAATTATTTCTCATTTGCACTTTGATCATGCAGGTGGAATGACTCAAATAGAAAACGACCAAATGGTTCCGGTTTTTAAAAATGCTACCTTGCATTTACATAAAAATCATTTTGAATACGCCCAAAACCCGACTGAAAGAGATGGGGGTTCTTTTCACCGAAAATATTTTATGCCAGTGATAGAAGAATATCAGAAAAAAAATCAATTAAATCTTATCTCTGGATCAGAAGGAGAAATAATTCAAGGCCTAAAATTTAAAACTTCCATGGGACATACTCCCTATCTGATGCATGCTTATGATGAAAATTTTATTTATATGGCCGATTTGATTCCCACTTCCAATCACGTGCACATCCCTTGGGTCATGGCCTATGACATGAATCCTGGTGTATCCACCACTGACAAAAGACATTTTCTAGAATTTATTAAAGAGAAAAACTTAACGGCTATTTTTGAGCACGATCCAAAATTTATTGGAAGTAAAATTTTAAAAGATGAATCTGGTCAATACCAATGTCAAAACTTAATTAAGTCTATTGATCAAAAAGCATTCGAAATAAAATTTGATTCTTTAAACTAGTTTTTTAACTTTTCAAGTTCAATCTCAAGTTCTTTTTTGAGATCATCAATTTTTGAATTTAATTGATTATACTTATTAATTTTTAATTCATTAATTTTTCCAACACTCTCTGCATTGATCTTTTTTACTTTAGATAATTCAAATATTAAATCACTATGAACGACACCAAAAAGCTGTAAAACTTCTAGATCCCGTTTATCTGTATCTGGAGTCGATTTTAAAATTTGATCAACCACTGGTAGTACTTCTGCTGTATAAAACTTCTGATAACTTTTTAACTCACTACTTTTCTTTGAAACTCTTAAAGTCGACTCTAATTGCAAATTCAACTTTTCTATCATGGATTTTAAAGTAGTAATTTTTTCTAATCTTGAAATTAAAGGTCGAGTTAATTCCACCATTAACTTCTCACGATATTGAATAAGATTTTGTTCAAATTCTTTTTGCGAACCAGGGTAAATCAAATCTTCAAATTGATAATCAAGTGTTTCATTAAAATTTCTAAGAAATGAAAATTGATTTAAAATCGGAAAATAACTTAAAAGAGGATGAATCGCCACTCCAGTTAGCTCCACTCGATATTTTCCAGGAGCAAATATTCCATCATTTAAAACAGTCACTTTTTCAAAAGTTGCCAGATGATTAGCCGCTTTTCCGCGAAGTTTAAGCTGGACAGAATTTTGACCTAAAATACTTTTAGGGATTGAGTGAAGAGTTAAATTTAAACTCATTTCTTGACTAGAATTTGTCGCCAAGAAAATCTTTTTCCCATTCATCGAAAGGGCCAATTTGAATTCTCTTCCTAAACTTTGCGAAGAGGCTGTATTTTCAAGTGCTTCCAGATGAAAAGGCATAATGCCTTTTACATAAAGCTTCACTGAAGATTCTTTAGCAATTCTCATATACCAAATTGTCACGGCCAAAAATGCCACAAATAAAGTTAAAAATAAAACTTTTGAACTGGAATCTTTTTTTACACCAATAAATTTTGTTCTAGTTTTATGTTCATCATGACTTTTAATTATTTCATCAAGGGGTATGGGCGGAGGCATATCGAGTAAGTCTTCTTCCACTTGTGTATGAATTTTTTTATTTTCAATGGGAATAATCGGAATCTCTTTTAACACTGATTCAGGAAGCTCAGGAATATTTGGCTTTTTTCGATAAGGTAATTTTTTATTTTTTTGACTGTCGGCCATCCCCTTCGCTATTTCTTTAGGAAGAGGTGGCATTTCTAAAAGGTCTGGGTTTGAAAGAAATTTAAAATCTGGCGCATCTGATAAGCTTACCCAGTCTTTCTCCCCTTCTTTCCAAATCAAGTTATTACTTTGGATTTCATTAAGAGAAACCATCTTTTCAATTTCTTTAATTGAAAAGGGACCTATGTGATGCTTACCTTGAAATACAAACCATTCTTTTTTCATTTTGTGATTTAATGATATACTTAAGAGGAGTTTGTTTCAAGTCTCAAATCAATTCATACGAGACTTTAAAGGATGGAAATATGTCACTCGATTTGTCCCATTTAAATCATCGCGATGAAGAGCGCTTGATTCATTTTAAAAAGACCTTCAATGATTCAAAAGTTGTCTTTTTAACTTGTTCATCTGATTTAGGCGTGCAATTAAATGGTGGCCGAAGGGGTTCTGAATATGGACCTCGAGCGATTCTTTCGATCCTAGAAAAAATGACTTTTAAAAAAGCGATTCCTTGGTGTGAAGTCGAAGTGACTAAAAAATCCACCTCACTTTTAAAAATGCAAGAAAATGAAAAAGAGTCGATGTTTGAAACCATGAAACAAGATCCTCAAAAAACTTATATCGCCCTTGGTGGAGGTCATGATCACGTTTTTCCGTTCTTAACCTCTCTTGAAAAAATTCATCCAAATAAAGATTGGCATATCATCAATATCGATGCCCATCTCGATACCAGAACAGATGCCACCATTCACTCCGGTACTCCGTTTCGCCAATGGGATCAACACCATCAAAAAAACTATCAAATCACTCAACTTGGAATTCATGATTTCAGTAATAGTCTTTCTACCCGATCTCCCCTAAAAAATGGAAAGCAAGAAATTTTTAAAGCTTTAGAACTTAATCAATTGTCAAAAACTGAACTAAAAAATTTCTTAGAAAAAACTTTTCCTAAAAATGAATCGACCATGTATTTTTTAAGTTTAGATGCGGATGCCTTATCGGCCAATTCCCTCGAAGCCGTCTCTGCGCCCAATCCCTCGGGTCTTGACTTTCAAGTGGTCAGCGAAATTTTTCGTTACTTTCAAGATGAATTAAAAGGAGCAGCGGTTGGCGTTTATGAATACAACCCGCTTTATGACAATTTGTCTTGTAAAGGGGCCAGAACATTGGCGGCGCTTCTTTATCCTTTTCTAGAAAACAGCTAGTTATCCCCTCCATTTAAGTTTCCGAGCAAAATGGTCGATAATAGTCTTATGGATATGAATAAAGCCGTAAAAATTGTTGTTTTCATTTTTTGTGTTTCAGTAGCAGGCATGGATTTATTCGCCACTGAAAAAAAGAAAAGAGATCTTCCCGATAGAAGCTCACCTAAAGACAAAAGGGCAAAGCCGACTGATTCCATGATTGAAATGGAAAGACAAAAATTTTGTCAAAAAGCACCGGACTTTTTAAAAGATTTACAAACTAGCGAGCCAGTTGATCGGATGAAAAAAGTTGGCGAATTACAAAAAGATATTCAAAGTCTTCAAACTCAAAAAAATATTCTCTTAGGAGTTAAAAAAATTCGGGATGAGTATCTTCAAGCTTTTCAACGTTTGAATCAAGATCCTAAAAATGAATATAAAGACAAAATTAGTAATTTCAAAAAAACTCTCTCTCATGCCTTTGTCTTAAAGTCCATGAGTGGAATTATTAAGGCCAAACCCGAAGTGCTAAAAAAAGACTTTAAATTTGAAACCCTTTGCACAGACAATCAATTTGAAGAACTGTGTAAATTTCAAAAAGAAAATAAATCCTTTTTTAGTTTTTTTCAGACTGAGGAAATTTCAAAGTCACTTTCTAATTTTTCTGAAGCCTACTTAGCAGTGGAAAAAGATGATCAAGCGGCATTAAGTCCGGCGATTAATCGGGTGATTGAAAGTATACCGTCAAACATGTCGCCGGATTTGGTGATGAGCTCCCTTAAAAAGTTTTCTGAAGAGACAGAGAAAAAATTTTCTACTTTTAAAGTAAATGGGCAAAGCTTTACCGGACATGTAAAAAATTGCATGAAAGATGAAGCCGTGGTCGATGATCAAAGTTGCAAAAATCTTTTATCAGATGATTTCATCAATCTTTTATCTGAAAATTTTAAAATCACTCCTTCAAAAAAAGAAAATGATTCCCACAAGCTTAATTTGATTAAAACGGAAAATGCCATTACAGAATCCTTGATGAAAAATATGCAAAAGTCATTTACTGATATCAAAGAATTTAATTCTAGTTTACCAGATAAAAAGATTCGTTTTCTTGATGAAGCGATCACCTCTTTAAATAGAAATTCTAATCTCAATGAACTATTAAAAAAAATCAGCGATAAAATGCCTGAATCAAAGGCCCAGGTTCAAATGTTTGAAAAGTTTAAAGCGGACTGTGCCAAAGAAAAATTTGAAACAATGACGACGGCGATTGAAAAAGAAAAACACATTCAAAATTGCGATAAAATGATCAATGAAGATTTAGCAAAAATGATCGATCCAGAATTAAGTCGAATCGTCGCTGCGATATCAGAAAAGGCCGAGGCCATGAAAGCGTTGACAGGAAATAAAGAAACCAAGGCCACAGATAAAATGAAACTTTATCTGGCCAATCGTTACTTAAGAATTTGTAAAGCTCCGGAAAGTCTTCAAACAGAAAAAGTGGACCTAAATCCCTGTGGAAGTTCAGGCCAATTTGAAACTCTCTCAAATTTAAAAATCTTTTCTGGTTCACAATTTTCTATCATCGGCCATCTGTCAAAATTTGAAAAAGGCGACGGTATTTTTGATAAAAAAGAAATGCGCGAATACATCGATTTGTGTGAGCAAAATAGTAGTCTCAAAGGAAAAGTAGCTTCAGAAGTTTGTCAGTACATCAAAAGCGACTATAACGAAGTTCAATCAAGTAAAACTGCTGAAGAATGGCAAGACTTTCATAAAAAATATTATGTGGTCAATAATCCTCGAAATCCAAAAGGCTATGACGTTTATGAAAAGCAGTCTACTTGGAGTTTGATCGGCCAAAGTGCCCCACAAATTATTGGAACAGGCTTTTCAATGTTGATGCAAAATATGCAATTTAACTATCAACTTGATGCTCTCACCAATCAAGCGATGATGCAAAAGCAGTGGATGTTTGATATGAACTACGTTAACAATTTTTGGATGAATAATTATTTTCTTCCAAATCTTGGTTCAACACCAAATGGATTTAATTTCACTGGCAGCGCCACTCAACCTGGATCAACTACGATACAGGGTTTTAATTTTAATTAGTGTTTTTTACCCTAAATTGCCAACAATTTTTGTCAACTGGAGACGGTGGGATATTTTTTGTCATTTTTTAGAGTTGATGATTCCCGAGTGTTTTAGATGGGTTAACATCAGCTTGATTTTACTTTGAAAAGCATGACCAAGTTAGTGAGCTTTATAGGTAAAATATTCCCAAGGGATGATTCTCTAGGGTTTTACTCATAGAACCTCTCTAAATGATCGAAAAGTGGACGTATGAAGTTAAAAGTTTTACTACTTATTTTAATCACTTTATTTTTGCAGGCCTGTATGATTGAGGCCCCAAAAAACACGCGTAAAAGTAGTTTAAATTCTAAATCAACCAACACCACTCCAACGGCAAATCCCACTTTCAATGGAGATGAAAATCTTTATTGGTTTAGTGCTGAAAAAGTTTTAGGGACACTCGCTTTAAATAAGAACACACAAAATATTTATTACATGCGCGGAAAATTTACCCACGATTTTTTAGGAAACAAAGATGTAAGCGGTAAATACAATTATGAAAAACAATTTTGCTTAGTCGGTGAATTTTTTTCAGGTTCATTAAAACAACTTCGCGTCCGCGCTATTCCTATCGCTATCACCAATACCACCACCAATGCACTTGAGCGAATGTTTCGAATTGATTTTAATACTGAAATTGATAACTCAAGCGCTTGTCAAAAAACGACTATTGGAACTTTTGCTCCGGCCAGTGCCGCTTATGCCTTAAGTCCAGTGTGTCCTTCTTGTTTTTCTAAATTTGATTCAAGCTCACTCACTTTATATGAAAACAATCTCACCACAAACCAGCTTTCAAAAGTTGATAGCACCAAATTTAATTCAAGCGCTGTAGCGATTCAAATTGATTTTTCTTCAAATTCAACTTCAGATACCACGGTCTGTTCAAATAGTTCTTGTTCAGCAAAAGGATTTGATTGTTGCATTGAAGGCCAATGCGTGAAAGATGGGTCAGTGAAAAGTTCGGCAAGTTCAGATCCGGGGTACTCTCAGGCGATGAGCGAATATGCCGCTAATCCGCTTAACTTTATCAAGTGGCCAAACATCTTTTTTATCTGCTCAAACATCAGTCACGACTCAACAACTCCTACGACCCCAGCAGATAACACCAACACTCTCTTAACTGATGCTCAAAAAAGAGTTGCCGCTTATCTTCAAGATTATAAATGTCTCAATGAATACAAAGAAACAAACACCTATACTCAGTGTCGAACATATAACAGTGATGGTGTCACAGAAAATGGTTCTTCTAGAACAGCTTCGGCCTACACTTCAATCAAGTATAAACTGGCCAAGGCCTGCGGATGTATGGCCTCACAAAGTGAAGCAGAAATGAAATGCCCTGACTGGGGAGTGCGTCCGGTTTATAAGACAGCGGTTGAGACCGAAAGTAATATCGTTGATTTTTATTGTTACACTCCTCCTGTAGAAAGTTTGTATGGGGCCATCACCAATCTTTATGTGTCGGTACCAGCAAGAAGTGCTCCTCATCGCTTTTATTCAAGCAGTGGAACCAATTATGATTCCCTCACTTCCGTATCTAAAACGGCCAATATCACTCAAGAGGGTCAAGAATTTTATTACTTAGATGAATTAAATAAAACCGGTGCCGTCAATGGGAGTTTTAATTTTAATTCTATTTTAGGAAGCATGAAAGTAGATTTAAGTCGAACAGCTCCTGCAAAAGTTGTCACCGTTGAAGTAGGAAAAACCTATATTGTTTCAGGAACCAGTGGCTACTTCACCCCATGTCCTCAATGTGCTAAAGATAGTTGGTTTCAAACATTTTTCTCACACCCTAAATCAGAAAAAGGTGTGGGGCTTATGGCAAGAGGGTTTTCAACCGCAAGAGATGCCTACGGTGATAACTTGTCACTTGGAAATTACGAGGATACAAAATTTGGTCGGGCCTGTTATCTTCCTCCAACCATGATTCCTTTCTCACATAAAAAAGATGCTGATTTACAAACGCAAAGATTAAATCGTCTCACCACTCAAGCCGCATTTTACATCAATGGATATCAAAAAGATTGGTTTGGATTCAATTATGGTGCACTGATTGGATCTTTTGATGGAGTCAAGTGGTTTGCCATTGGTTCAGGCAGAAGAATTACGGCCACATCAACAAAACTTTTTTTAGCGATGAATGGTGCTTATTTAGATCTTGCCACCAAAACTGATTTAGTCGCTAACATCATACCAGATAACGGGGCCAACACAGCAGCCAGTTTGGATTTTGATCCTGATCTAGATCCGGTTTTAGGTAGTGGCCAGAATAAAGCGGCCACATGTCAAAAATATCATATGTGTGAAACGGACTCTGATTGCGTCACTCAACTTGGTTGGGAATATATGTGTGCCGATGTCAGCCAACATCAAACTATGTGGCCAGTGTTTAATGGTGAAGCTAACGAAGTGGTTAATCAAGAAGTTAAAGGAACCATCTTTGAATTATTTTCTGGTTCAATTTCTAATTCAAGAAATAAAAAATGTGTTTATCGCGGACAAGGTGCTCCTTGTAAAAGAGATTATTCCACTTTTGATCCTAACGGAAATCAATCCCATAAAAAAATGCTCACTTGTGCACCAAACTTTTATTGTGCAGCTTTATCAACTAATAAATTTAATGATGAAATAGCTCGATCACCAAATGAATTTGATGACATGCTTTTTGGTTTTGATGCCAATGTTTTAGGACGTCCGCTTCACTATATGACTGGGACAAAAAGTTTGCCAACTGAGGCCATCACCAACATCAAATACAGCGCCACCACTGGTCTTGGACTAAATAATACCGAAGCTGACGATTTAGGAATTTGTCGACCAGGTAGACAACTTTCAAGTAATGCCGTTACCGCCCACGCTAATCCAGATACAAGTAAAAGAACTGATTTTATTTCTCAAGTCGGTTCTTGTAACTCCGCTACAACAGGATTTGCTAGATTTTATACATGTCCTGCTTTTGGTAGCGATGGAAATTACACCAATCAAACTGCCGAATTTGCCAATCTTTATCAGGCCCATATGTTACAAAACATGTGCGGTAAATCAGCTCAAAAGTCTGATGGCACCAGCGCATTTAGTTCAATTGAAGCAGGAACACTGATTACTCAAACCGATCTCTCTACTCCGACACTTGCTAAAGATGCGTGTTTAAGAAGAGCTGGCTCTGTTTGTTTTTCTGATCTTGATTGTGGTCCAAACAAACTTCACGAAGATCTTGTCGGATCAATGAGTAACACATTTTTTGGAAGTACAGACGCAGAAGCTGATTATTGGAGAGAATCCCTCATTTGTGGTCAAGGAAATCCTGTTCCGCTGACTGGAACTTTAGATTACTTAAAATATTCAACCACTCCAAATCGTTGCTGTCGAGATATCGGAAAAGACTTTACCATGTTCACGAAAGGTCCGACTGCTCTTGTTCCTGAAAATTCAGGGAGCAATTTAAATTTAGATACAACCAAGTTTACCCTTGCTAATCCTGCAGCAAACTATCGTTACTCTCGATACGAATCTTCTCCAACTGCCATGAGTGACTATATTCTTGGGACAACTAGTAAGATTCCACAAGTCGCTGCCGGTGTGACTCCTAATGCAGATCAATGGCGAGTCATCAATGAAACAGGAACAAATAATTGTTGCGGTGGTGGATGGATCAGAAAATTTGCCGACGGATCACACGACTGGAAAATTAGAAATCGACTTTCTCTCGATGCTACTAATTTTTCATGCTTAAATTATCGCTCACCTCTAGCTTTCACCACTTACAATTCTTTTACTGCTGATAAAATCAATGTAAACGCCTATCAAAGAGATTACACTCGTTTTTGTGAATTTCCATTTAATGGTGGATGTATTCAAATTCCGTTTCAATACACAGAAGGTTTTGCGCTCTATGGACCAAAACTCTATACTCCAGGTGATAACGTCCCAGTTGATCCTTATGGCGCTGACGATTTATCAGGAACCAATGTGGCAAGAATTGACATGTCTCCACAAGGTGATATCGAATCCGGAAACTACACTTTTCATATGAACTCTGATACTCCTTACATGCCGGTACAATATATTTTTAGAACGGGAGCTGATCAACCTCAAGGAAAAACCGAATGGTATTTCTCTCATAAAGATTTTGATCACTCTGTCTCTCTCTATCTACCGGCCTATATCGGTTACGATGGGACTTTAGCGACGCCTAACAATGCCACTTTCATTAAAGATATTTATATCAAATATTTTTACGAAGAAGCTTCTCCTACGGTCGTGAAAATTACGGCGAACGTTTCCACAACGGGAAGATGTCAAACTGTCGTCGGTACCCCTGGACCAAATCCGACTGATGTTTTAATTGATTCCCTAGGTGTGGATGCTCTAGATCCCAATAAAGAAAAATGGTGTGTGATTTCTGATGCCAATACTGGCTATCGACCACTTTTACACGTTAGGGCCAATGATAGAGCGGCAGATAAGTGGCAATACGCCATGATCATGATTGATTATTACCCTTTAGAAGTCGTCAAAGGATATAAAACAGCGACTCCAGGTAACCCATATTATTATCTTTCAAAACTTTCTCGATTAGAACTTTTAGGTATTCCACAAATTGTTTACGAACCACTTTATTGTAATGATCAACACGATAAACTAGTTCCAGGAATTTTTAAATCAACCATTGCCACCCGTTCAGATATGAACACTCAAGGGATGACTTGGACCACTTCTACTGTGACAGCAGGAACAGGGACCATTGGACTTTATGAAGACACCAATAATAAACCTGAATCTTCAGGTGATGGAAACGCTGCTACTTTGGCAGACAATTACGGAAACGTTGAGCGTAAAGTGACTTATCTAGATAAAGTTGATCATAGTCCAATATTTTCAAGTAAAGACTTTACTTGCTGTACACCGCTTGGAAAAACGCCGAAAGGTGGGGCAAACAACTGCTGCTCTGGTTTTGCCGTTGAAAAAGATAAAGTTCTCTATTGTAAACTTCCACCGGGTGCGAATATCAATGTTTATTTCAATAAATTCGTTTCAAGTGAAGGTGTTGGAGATAGTCTGCCTGGAGGAATTGAAGGTTTAAGTATCTCTACAGATTCAAGTGTGAATGACTTTGTCCCTCATACTGGTGAACCAAAATTTAGAGAGTCGACTTATTCAAAATTAGAAACCTTAGCAAAAACCTACTGCTCGTCTGGAAAGTATTCTCAAGGGGGATTATTTGGTAACTTCCCTGGAGAACCGACTTCAGGAACCATCCAAGTAGTCGGCAATCAAACTGATCAAACTTTTCCAGAAAGTATTGCCGACTCTATTTTAGATCAAGATCCAAAAGATGCCACCCGAGGGAAATTAATTTTTGACCAAGGGTTTAGATGGAACAACCATATTTATTGTAAATAAATCTAATCAATTTCCTTCATTCTTTTTTGCAGTCTTCGAGAAAGATCTTCACCTGTTCTAAAAATTAAATGGATCGGAGTATTATCAAATCTAAATTCAGATCTTAGACCATTTTTTAAATAGGCCTTAAAGTTATCAGGTATTCCTTTAGAAAGGTTGGTGAAAAACAAAAATGTTGGAGGTGAAGACTTTAACATCGACGCATACTTCACTTTAAATCTTTTTCCACCTGAATGCTTAATGGTGACAGGATGACTCTCCACCATCTGATACACATACCGATTTAGAACACCTGTTGAAATTGACATCGATCTAGTTAAGACAGTTTTTTTAATCGACTCTTTTAATTTTCCAATATGAGACGAATATTTTGCTGAAATTGGAATAATGTCACAATAATAAAGCCAAGGAATTTTCGCTCTCAGATCTTTTAACCATTCTTTTTTTGCAGCTTCATCAGGTAATTTTTCTTTCATTAAATCCATTTTATTCAAACATACAATAACAGATTTACCTTTTTCTAGAGCAATATCGACCAGTCTTCTATCTTGATGAGAGATACCAATCGTCGCATCTATCATCACAATAACGATATCAGACTCTGTGATACAACGAAGTGATCGATAGACGGATTGTTGCTCAATAAAGCCTTCGACAGACTTTTGTCTTCTAATTCCCGCAGTATCAATCAAATGGATTGTTCTCCAATGTGAACCAGCATCAGTGACTTCTGTCTCTTCAACTTCTTGCTGAGACTCTAGATCATCTGATTCAAAGACTGTTTCATACATTTCGTCTTCTAGTAATTCCATTTCTTCTGTTTGATTTTCATCAACGGGATGAATGGAATCAAAAAACTCATCTTCTGAAATATCTTGATCATCTTCAGTGTCAGAGATCAAAGGAGTTTCCGCACTTAGATAATTCTCTTCATCATAAAGTGGATTCCCTTGGGTCCCTTCTTCTTCAAGATTGTAGGTGTCTGCGATCGCTTTATAAACATCCGGATTATTCATTCTAAAATCTTCATATTGTTTAAAAAGCAATTGATCATCTTTAGCAAACCCAATTTCTTTATCTAATAAAGCGGCATCATCACCAAAATACAAATCAAAAAATCCTTCAATGGGATCAACGGTAGTTCCAGGAATATCACTCACTAGGGCCCGCTCGCTTCCTAACATCAGATTAAGAAGAGTCGATTTACCTGCATTTGGTGCACCAATTAAGGCCAATCTCGCCACCACTTTTTCTCGTGGAGTGACACCTTTAGAAAGTTTCGGATCAAATTGTTCTTGATTGTTTTGGAATTTATGAATCTCTTGATGAATTTTATGCTTTAATTCAAAAAGCCCTTTTCCGTGTTCCGCTGAAGTTTTAAACATTTTATCAGGATCGATTCCTAAAGAATAAAACTCATACTCTTCACCATCTTGCTTTTCAGTATCAAATTTATTGATTACAAGCCAAAAATCTTTCCCTTCTGATCGCACATAATCGGCAATTGATTCATCAAAAGGTAAGACTCCTTCTCTAGAATCAACCACGAATAAAATTAAATCACTTTCTTTAATGGCAATCTTTGCTTGCTCAGTCATGATATTAAAAAACTTATTCATGATTTGATCGCGCATCTTCGGAACATTCTCTTCAATTTTTTGAGGATAAAATCCACCCGTATCCACTAAAATCGCATCGACAGCATCAAGATTGTGGTCCTCTTCAAAATTTGCGATTCCATAGTGCCGGTCCCGAGTCACTCCTGGCTTATCATGAGTGATCGCTTTATGGGCCTTTTTCATCAAGCGATTAAAAAGTGTACTTTTCCCTACATTCGGTCGCCCAATGATAGAAATAACCAATGATCTTTTTTGTTCAGTTTTCATTACTTTTTTCTCCAAACACGATTGGAATCATGGGCCCGTGGAAGACCAATTTCTTCTAATACAAAGTTATTTTTAAACCAACGAGGAGAAACTTTTACGTGTAAATTTAAATGAACTGGGCCACCAGTCATCGCTTCAATTTTTTTTCTTGAGCGAATTCCGATTTCTTTAATCATCGATCCACCTGACCCAACCACTATCGCTCTTTGCGATGGCCGATTGACGAGAATTGAAGCAGAGATATGTGACTCAACTATCTCAGGATTTTCTTTACTTTTAAAATCTTTGTATTCGTCTATCACCACGGCTACTTCATATGGGACTTCATCTTTTAAAAGATCAAACGCTTGCTCTCTAATATATTCAGTCACAAAAAATCTTTGATTTTTATCTGAGATATCGCCATTTGGATACAAGTGTGGCCCTGACTTTGCTTCATCACATAGGGCTCCAGTTAATTCATGAATATTGCTATTTTCTTTAGAAGAAATCACAAAATATTTTTCTATAGTTGGAAAAATCTCTTTAGCCTTTTCTACTACTTCTTTTAAAGGAAGTGATTCTGAGTTTTCTACTTTATCTGATTTGGTGAATAAAACCCAAACTTTTCCAAGATCTTGAGCTATGTTTTCTTTAAACTCGATAAACTGTGGAAAAATTTCTCTAGAGATATCTATCAATAACAAATTGACATCGGCCCCTTCAACACCTTCTCTCGCCTGTTGATTTAATCGTTTATTAAATTCTTGATTTGATTTATGCAAACCCGGAGTGTCGACTAAAACGATTTCAGTACGATCAACAGTAAAAACACAGTGAAATTTATTTCTCGTCGTCTGAGGCTTATTAGTGACAATAGATAAATCAGTTCCAAGTAAGCAATTCACCAAGGAGCTTTTACCTACGTTTGGTGCGCCTAAAATGGCGGCCATAATGGCTTTATTATGCGGATGTTGGTCAGTTAGTAACATTCTCGTCTCCTTGCTTATTAAAATAATCTAAGGCCAATTTGGCCAATTTTTTTTCTACTTCTCTTTTATTTTTTCCGACTTCAGAATGTACAAACATATCTGAAACTTTTAATGAAACTTCAATCATTTGCCCCACCATTTTGTGAGTATACTCTGGAGTAAGTTTAAACTTTTTGATCAATAGTTCTTGAAGTTTCGATTTTTCATCAAAGTCTAAAATATTTTGTACATTAAAATATTCACCATTTTCTTGCTCGTATTTTTCAATCACATTCAAAAAAACTTTTCGGGCCACTTCAAAATTGGAATCAAGTAAAATGGCGCCAAACAATGATTCAAATACATCCGCAAGGATTGATGGTTTATTAAACCCATCATTTTTAAACTCTCCACGTCCTAGGATGACATGGAGATTTAATTCTAAAAATTTTGCTAATTTTGAAAACGTGGCCTCATTGACAAGAGAGCCGCGAAGTTTCGAAATCTCACCTTCTGATAAATTTTCAAACTTATTATAGATTCTTTCTGAAACGACAAAGTTAATAAAGCTATCGCCGAGTAATTCTTTTTTCTCGTATGATTCATTTCTAGATAAATCGTTTTCAAATGAATAAGTTTTATGAGTGAGTGCTTCTTTAATTAGATTTTTATCTTTAAATTGATAATTAATTTTCATTTCTAAAGAATGAAATCCTGGGTGCGCTAAATTTAAATTGGTATTTTTCGGTGAGCTATAAATTGCAGTGAGCCAATCAAAAGAATTTAAAAAATTGTTATTTTCAATTACTAAGGTCATCGTCGGCTCTTTTGTGCTCACAGTTATTCAAATTTCAATGCTGCGCACTCTAACATCAAAAAAAGTTCAGCACAAGTTTTACTTTTTTAGGTTGTTAATTTTTACCAAGTAAGATACTATCTGCGCCCGACTAGAACTTAATATTGACCTAAATTTCAAGCTAAGTTATTGAAATTCTATTAAGCTTAAGTCCAGTTTAGAGAGTATATTTTTAAGGTATTTACAACACAACAACCATAGTCCTAAAACGAAAGAGAAGAAGAAAATGATGAATTCAAACGAAACTTTGTCCCCTTCAAAAGAACTTTCCTTGGCCACTCAATCTGAACTTTATATCCTTGAACAAGATTTTTATTCCCTACTTAAAACTCAAGGTAAAAGTCAAAACACTTTAAAAAATTACAAAACAGATCTTGATTGCTTTAATTTCTATTTGCTAACTGAATTCAATTCTATTGATGTTAAAAATTTTGATCAACACTTGGTCACTCAATATGGACAGTATTTAGAAAAGAAATATTCTTCTGATAATTCTCGTAGAAGAAGAGTTCAAGCATTAAGAATCTTCTTTGATTTTTTATTACAGAAAAATATTGTTGCTTCAAATCCAGTGAGAAAGCTTCCTACTTCACCGAAGTTTTTAGATATTCCAAGACCAACGCCATTTATTGACGTTAAAACATTTTGGAGTTTTCTAGTTGAAGAAACTCATGCTGAAGACAAAATTCAACAACTTTTATCAAAAAGAAATCAAATCATTTTCTTATTGATCTTTGGAGCTGGATTAAAAGTTTCTGATTTATCAGGTCTTAAAATTGAAGATATTACTTTAAATGATCACAATGATGAAGAGCCAAGAGTTCTTGTTCGTCATCCTAAGCGTGATCCTTATACAGTTCCACTTCCGAAGATTTTCAAAGTTGTTTATAAAAACTATTTAGTTATTTTAAATGAAATGAAAGAAAAATCTCAAATTTCATTTGATAACTTATTATTTTACGCTAATCCTTATAGAATTATTTCTGGTGGATTATCTCCACGCGGAATTGAAATCATATTTGAAGATTACAGAAATAAATTAATGATCACTTTGACTCCAAAGTCTTTAAGACAAGCGTGTATCTTTAAGTGGATTCATGAATCAAGATCTGTAAATTTGATTAAAGAGTGGCTAGGTCTTGCTCCATCATATGATTTAAAATTGTATTTAGAGCATGCACCTAACTTTATTTATAACGAAGAAGTTTTAGAAGTTATTTATCAAAATCATCTCAAGCACTAGAAACTAGTGCTTGCTCTTTTTTCTTTTCTAATTTCTACTGGTTTTTCATATACAGGATAGCCATAATCTTGATCCATGTGCCATCGATCAAACTGTAGATCTTGTCTTTCAACTTGATAGAAGCGAAGCTCTTTATCGAGATTATCTAAGCGATAAGTAAGCTCTCTTTGAAGACGAATGAATTCATTTCGCTCATTCAGCATTCTATCTAAGGCCTTTATTTTCTCTTGTTCTAATTGAAGAATTTTTTTATCAAATTCTGCGGCCACTTGAACTTTTCGCTCTTCAAAACTATAGACATTGCGATTTAGTCCATTTAATTGAGAGAGATAGTCCTGCTTTTTTTTAATTAAGGTTCCTCGATATATCGACGCTTCCTTCACTCTTTTTTCCAAGCGATCAGAGTGAAAAACCAGCGCAGTTCCCCGTCTAAAATAGTTATCACCAGGAAAACAAGGGGCCAGATCTTTTACAAAAACGACAAAATATTGATCTTCAATACTTCTCACAAATCCTTCACAGTATTCCTTATCTGTATCATTTTGAACTTTAAAAAAGACTGGATCTCCCGCTCTAAAAAATTTCACATTTAAACTTTCACTTGAAATTTTTATAATTGAAGCGGTTTCATCACGGTCAGTCACTCTTCCTGAAAACTTAGAATAATTAGACTTTTGATCAAACAAAGGATCATATTCCACTTTACTTGGTGCATCGCTGGCCTGAATTAGGCTCAATGCACAGGTAAAAAAGAGAATTTTAAGAAGGCTTGTCATGTTTTTATTATAGTCGATTTTTAAAACTTGCAAATCAGTAACTTCACTAGGAAAATCTTGATCAAAAAAGGGGTGTAAAGATGGAATTTTTTATCGACACAGGAATTTTATCGGAAATCAAAGAAGCTGTAGATTTAGGAATTATTGATGGGGTGACCACCAATCCTTCTTTGATTGCAAAGACAGGTAAAACTCAATTTGAAGTGATTACTGAAATTGCTAAAATTATTGATGGACCAATTTCAGCGGAAGTTATCGCCACTGATTTTGAAGGAATGACTAGAGAAGGTCTTGAGCTTTCAAAGATTCATAAAAATGTTGTCATCAAGCTTCCTCTAACTGAAAGTGGGATTAAAGCTTGTAGATTTTTTTCTGAAAAAGGAATCAAAACCAATGTCACTCTTTGCTTTTCTATGAATCAGGCCCTTTTAGCGGCGAAGGCCGGCGCCACATACATTTCACCTTTCATTGGAAGACTTGATGATATTGGACAAAATGGAAATGAATTAATTGCTGAAATCAAAGATATGTATGAGAACTATGGATTTAAAACAAAAATTTTAGCCGCAAGCATTCGTCATTCATGTCACGTGAGAGAAGTTGCTTTAATTGGTGCAGATGTCGGTACCATGCCTCTATCAGTATTAAAGGCCCTTTATAAACATCCTTTAACTGACAAGGGTTTAGAGCAGTTTTTAAACGATCATAAAAAGGCGAATTCACACTAATACCCGAGCATTATAGTTATTAAATAAACTTTTCATTTTTCCGAATAAGGGAGAATGAAAAGTTTAGTTATAATTCTTTCAATTTTTTTAATTTTCTCATGCAAACAAGAGACGAAAACAGTCAACCTTGCTCCTGCTAATATTAATGGTAATTCATGTACTATTGGCAAATGGGGACTTGGTAGTCCGATCAATTTAAAAATGTCTGCAGAGTTTCAAGCAGATTTTACTGGATCAGACTTCATCAATGGACTCAATCCCCTTGAACAAGTCGCCAAAGAATGGAACCAGGCCTCAAGTCAAAAAACTTTTTTTCAAGTTCCTTTCACTCAAACCTCAGTGACAGGCTATAACTCTTTATCTGAATTTCGCGATAGTGAGATGGGAATTTATAAATCTCATCAATGGTTTAATAATGTGAGTTCCAATGCTCTGGCCATCACACAGTTTTATGGTTTTGTGAGATCTGATAATCAACTTGGTCAATACATCGATCTTATTCACGCTGATATTATTTTTAACTATCGTGACTTTGGAAATGAATTTTCCATGCAAACAACTTCTTTTTTTGGTTACGATGTTCCAACTATTCTTTTGCATGAGATGGGACATTTTTTAGGACTTTGCCACGACTCTACTCACACTTCGGTTATGAGACCTTATTATGTCTCAACCAAAAGAACTCTATATGACTACGACAAAACTAAGATCACTGATCTCTATGTTAATAATCGCATTTCAAATTTTACAAGTAGTAAAGCTTTAATCGCTTCGAAAAGTGTCGTTTCTCCAAAACTACCCGAAGGAGAATTGGTTTCTGGAGTTATCGAATACAAATCATCTGGAAAATGTCATCATTACATCAATGGCAAAGAAGTTTATGTTCATTAAATTTTTAATTTTTATTTTATGGTCCATTTCGGCCAAGGCCATTGTCTGCGAGACATTAATCGAAGAAACAAAAGATTACAAACATTGTAAAAATCAAATGCCACCTTATCCTCGTCCAGTGCATATTTATATTCCGAATAATCTTATCCCGAAAAAAAATATTCTTGTGCACGTCCATTTTCATGGACACAATCTGATGGGTTATGATCACTTTGATAAAAATATCGCCGATTATGGGCAAGATATGATCAAAGGAAAAAAAGATAGTATTGTGGTCATACCTGAAAGTGTTGGAAACTGTACGACTTATGATCAATTTTTTTCAACTAAAAAAAATCAACAAGACTTTTTTAAAAGCTTAGAAGAGAAATTAAACTTTCCCATTGATTCACTGAGTATGTCAGGACACAGTGGCGCCTATCGTGTGTTAAACAGCTTAACAACAAAGCCAGTGATCGATGTGATTGATAAAAAAACGAAAGGGATCGCTTTATTTGATAGTCCCTATGGGCCAGTCAACAATCTTGCACAATTTATAGCTCAAAAATTAAGCCAAGATCCGCAATTTAAATTTTATCTTTCCATTATTTCAGGAAATAAGGCCACCACAAAAAATTGGCCAACCGATTTATATAATCAAGTCTTAAATGGAAAAGTTTTAGTTGATGATCCCAATTGTGATTGTATTAATGGACCTCATAATAAGCTTAATAACTTTTTACTAAGACAGAATATAAAATTTTTAAAAATGCCAAGTGATTCGAGAGAGGTTTTAAAACTTCATTTTGATATTTTAAAAAAATATGGGATCGAAGATTTCTTGCGACAACTTCCTTAGAAAAAGGCAAAAAAAAAAGCTTCCCGAAGGAAGCTTTTTTAAAATATTCTTTTTATTTAAAATTTATTTTAGAGCATTTTTAATTGCTTTAAATCCAGCAAAGTCAGTCGCTGCGATTTCAGCAAGCATTTTTCTATTTAAAGAAATGCCATTTTTCTTAAGAGCACCCATGAATTTTGAATATGAAGTATCAAGAGTTCTTGCAGCAGCTGCAATTCTTACTACCCATAGTTTTCTCATGTCTCTCTTTAATAATCTTCTACCAATGAAAGCATAGTGAAGAGCTCTTTTTACAGTTTCAGCAGTATGCTTATACTTAGTTCTTCTATCAAAGCTAAAACCTTTTGCAAGTTTTAAAACTTTATTTCTTCTTCTTCTTGCTTTAAATCCTCTTCTTACCCGTGCCATTTTCTACTCCTTATCACGATGTTTGGGGGAATTATTCACTTAGGCCCAAACCTCAGTCATCTTTTATTAAACTATTTACTAGAATGCGTATGGAAGCATTCTTCTTACTTTTTCATGTTCAGCTTGGTGAACTAAAGCTGGAGAACCTGCTCTATTTTTCACTTTGCGGCTCTTGTGTTCAAGCTTATGTCTTAATCCACATTTACTTCTTTTTACTTTCCCTGTTCCTGTAACGCTATATCTTTTAGCGGCAGCTTTTCTTGTCTTCATTTTTGGCATGAGATACTCCCAAATAACTTAATTTAACTTTTTTAAAAGCACGTATAAATATCAATAATTTCAAACTTTGTAAAAGAATTTCTCTCTTTTTTTATTTCTTTGCGTCTTCAGTGGGCTTTGAAGGCTTTTTTACTGGCTTTTTTGTAGAGGCCAATATCGCAATAATGCGATTTCCCATCAATTTTGGCTCAGATTCAACCACTGCACCCATTTGAATGATTTGTTCAACGATCGCCTTGAATTTTTCCATTCCGGCATCTTTGTATGACATTTCTCGACCACGAAATTGCATTGAAATCTTTATCTTATCACCTTGATCTAGAAACTTACTACATTGGTTAAGCTTGGTTTCAAGGTCATGTTGCTCAGTCGCGGGACGAAGTTGAATTTCTTTTAACTGCACAACAACTTGCTTTTTCTTTGCTTCCTGAGCTTTCTTTTGTAGTTCGTACTTATATTTTCCAAAGTCGATTAATTTAACAACTGGCGGTTGAGCAGTTGGAGAAATTTCAACTAAATCTAGACCCACTTCCTCTGAAATTCTACGAGCTTCATGCATGGGAACAACACCGTACTGATGTCCATCATCACCTAATAAGCGACATTCTGGAATTCTGATTTGTTCATTTACTCTTGGGCCATGGTTTTTTGAAGACTGAGAATTCTCCCGATTTGGAGATCGTTGGAACGTGTTCTGATTTTCTTTTATAATTCACCCCGTGAAAGACTGCCGTTTTGCGCAGTACGTTTAAATCCTAAAGCATTACTATACTAATATTAAATAGCAGAGAGATCAAGACTTTATTAAAGTCATGAGTTCTTGCCTTGTTTCGGATTTTTCCAGGAAAATTCCTCTAAGGGAAGACGTGACCATGACTGAATTTTGCTTTTCCACCCCTCGACAAGTCATACAAAAATGCTTTGACTCAATCACACAGGCCGCTCCTAAAGCATCTAAGTTTTTCATCAGAGATCTGGTCACTTGATTCCCTATTCTCTCTTGAATTTGCAGACGTCTTGAATATAGCTCCACAATTCGCGCCAGCTTTGAAATTCCCACTACTTTTTTAGTTGGAATATAGGCCACGTGAGCCTTCCCTACAAAAGGAAGGAAATGATGCTCACAAGTTGAATAAAATTCGATGTCCTTAAGTAAAATAATTTGATTATGTGGAATCACATCATCTTCTTCGAAAGTGGTGAATAATTCTGCTTCATTTTGAAGATAACCACCAAAAAGACGATCATAGGATTTCAAAATACGTTCTGGGGTATCTTTTAATCCTTCTCTGGAAATATCTTCTCCGAGATACTCTAAAATATCTTTTAGCGCAGAAAGCGCCTTCTCTCTGTCACCTGGGAAAGTTTTCTTCGTTACCATAAACATCCTCTCAGTCTGTTTTAGGTCAATAGGTTTACAGTTAATTGCGAAGAAAGATCAACTTCCAAAGCCTTAATCCTGTCTTCTAAGCGATTATGATCAACAACGGCATAATAACCGGCCTTAGATTCTACGACCTTGGCGTGAATATAATACTGTAAGCACGACTTTGAAAGAGGGAGTGAATAACTTTCAGGGTATTTGATGATTCTTCGAAGGGATCTTTCTTCCTCAAAAATCTCTTTATACCGCATGGTATAGGTATCCATCTTGAAGCCCTCTTTGAAATTTTCATTGAGATCTCGAAGGGTTAGTCCGGCAACATAATAGGCTTCTAGAATGTAATTTAATGAACGCCCAAAACCACTGACTTTGCTTAAAATTAAAAATAATTCTTTATGAGATAAACTCATGCACTCTTCTAAAGAATGAACATCTCTTGAGACCGCGTCGGATATAATTTGAAGGGCACGATGGAAAAACTCTTTTACAGTCGGAAGATAAAATTCGTGAGTTAATTGCTTACGATGTTCCATAAAAAAGCGCTTCAAATCATCTACTGTTTGAATGCTTCCTGAAAATAAATTGGTCCAAGCAAGATGCAAGATCCATGGAATCAAAAAGTGATGAAGAATGGTATTTTTAAAATATAAAATTTCTTTTCTCGCCTCTTCTTTAATTGAATAAAAAACTTGTTTTCCAGAGGTATTTCCAATGGCATCCACTTTTTTATTACCAATTAAAATATCCATTGATCGGCCTAAACTTTTTTCTAAATTTTCCGGCTTTAAAGAATCAGTCATCGGTATAGAAAACTTTTCACAAAATGCCGTAAGATGTTTAGCCTTAAGTAAAATCTCATCCCACTTTAAGGCACCAGTTGGTTCATCTAATAAAATCATTGCCAAAAGCGAGGTCGGAGTCACCCGCATATTTTTACCCACTTCAAAAAAACATTCGAAGGCAAGATTTTGAGTAAAAACTTTTAAGTCAGAATCACTTTTTAAATCAGCGAGGACAGGCTTTCCCACATTGATATGAACATTTCCAAATTGGTAAGAAAAAAGTTTCACCAGACCAAAAACTTGTGCGGCACTTTCCTTTTTCTTTTTGCCACCTTCAAGTTCTTTAATTAAAGCCTTTTGCTCAGGCACGTATTCATGAACAATACTGACCGGAACAAAATAAAGTGGCTTTCTTTTTTCAAGGGGAATGGCTTGATGAGCTTCAATTAACATTTGATATAAACCAAAGCGTGGAGATAAAAGCTTACCAGTTCTTGATCTTCCTCCTTCAAAGAAAAATTCAATAGGCACACCTTTAATCAATAAATAATAAAGATAGGCCTCTAAGGTAAGTTTATAAACTATATCGTTGGCAAAAGTTCTTCTGATAAAAAAACATCCGGAACGACGAAAGAGTGGACCGATAGGAAAAATATTTAAATTATTTCCACCAGCAACAAAAAGCGGGCTTCGATAATTTTTAAAATAAACATAATTGATCGCCACATAATCCGCATGTGATTGATGATTCGGCACGAGAACAATATTGTTGTTTTTGGACAAATCCACCAGGGAAGTTCCATTATCTGAAAAGTTAATTCCATCATAGAGTTGAGGTAAAGTTGCATCGAGAAATTTTTCAAATGATTTTAAAAACGGCAATGAAAGTTCCGCGCGAATTTCTTTTAAATTACTAATCGCCTTCTCTAAGTCTTGAGGCTTACTAGAAATTCGATCTGATAACTTAGGATAAGAAAGAACAATTTCTTCCATCTCTTTAAAATTATCAAATGGATTTAAATTCGAAATGAGGTCCCGAAGTCCCATTTTAGTGCCTCACTCCATGAGGTTTAGATTCACTCATTCCCGATGCCGTCATTTGGATAAACTCGGCCACTTCATTCATTGCTTTCAAATTATCCACTCCAAGGTAAGTCATTCCTGAACGAAGACCTCCCATCAATTCATCAATGACATTTACCACTGAACCTTTACAAGGAATCATCGTCGACTCACCTTCTGGTGCCATTCCTTGAGGCATTTCACCTCTCCATGAAACTTGAGCCGCTTTTGAGGCCATCCCACGATATTGTTTCATTCCGCCTTTTAATTCTCCTGGAGTTTCTAATGTTCCAGAAACTAAAGACCCCACCATCACAGAACTGGCTCCTGCACAAAGTGCTTTTACAATGTCTCCAGAATTTTTTAATCCACCATCAGCAATAACTGGAATGTTATGCTTTGAAGCTTCTTTCACCGCTAAGGCAATGGCCGTTAATTGAGGGACACCATGCCCGGTAATGATTCTTGTGGTACACATTGAACCCGGCCCAATCCCAACTTTAACCGCATCGGCCCCACGCTCAATCATGCGCTTCACACCTTCTGAAGTGGCCACGTTTCCTGCAATAACATCAATTTTTGGGTATTTCTTTTTTAAGTAATCTAGGGTTTCAAGCATCATAATAGAATCACCATGAGCAATGTCTAAAGTGATAATTTGAACACCTGCTTCGACCAGCTTATCGGCCCTTCTCATCCCTTCTTCTTTAACACCGATTGAAGCGGCAATGGGAGTTTTTAAATTGTTTTGTTGATTAAAAACTTTAATCTCATTAACCATTTTCACTTGTTCTTCTTCACTCATAAAACGATGAAGTGAGCCAATTCCTCCAAGCTTTGCCATGGTCATGGCCATTTCTGTTTCGGTGATTGTATCCATATTGGCCGTAATGACCGGAAGATCAATTTGATAATTTTTTGTAATAAAAGTTTTTAGACTTGGAATTCTTCTAGATGAAATTTCCGAATATTTTGGGACTAATAAAACATCATCAAACGTTAAACCCATTCCGCGGTCAAGGATTTCCCCTGCTTTAAAAGTTAATTTCATGTTAGCTCCTTATCTAATGATTAAAGAAATTTAAATAATTAAAAATCAAACAAACCAAAATATTCTAGTTAGGATAATAAAGACTGTAAACGGATTGTTTAGTTTGAAACTGCTTGCGCAAAATAAATCGGTAATAGAATATACAGAATAACATCCCGAATTAAATAAAACATAAAGAAATAAAAGAAGGCCTTAGGTCCTTTTTCGAATAATTTTTCTAGCCCTAAATACTGGGCCTTTTTACTCATTGCAATCATAAAGCGAGTTTTCCCATAGTTTTTAATAAAAAAACTTAAGGAATGATCCACTTTTTTATCAAAAGTGATAAAAGCATTGCGCAAAACTTGCCAGGTATTTTTTAAAATCACCATAAAACTTTCATATCAAAGCCATAAATATTTGGCAAAGACTATATCTGAAGATTGATTTATATCAGTTTCAGAATTTTTGATAAAAATATGACAATTTGATGACAAATAAATGAGTCTTTTTTTCCATAATATTAAAAAATAAGTGCAGGAAAATGAAAGATTTAACAGTTATACATTTAAAAGCAGGCAGTAAATATTACGGATGTTCCGGAGGGACTTTTGCCCTTTCTACTTGCCAAAGAACAATTGTGGTGGGCTTTCACTCTACTCCTTTTTATTTTATAAAAAAAGCAGAAGAAATAGTGAAAATCTATCAAGGGGCGGATGCCTATACATTTTTGCTTGAAACTATATTAGGTCTCCAAAGTAAAATTCAAGGGGAATACGAAGTCGTTAACCAATTTAAAGAAGCTTTTGCACACTATATAAAAAAAGGTTGTCGCAACTCTAAACTCCAAAAAGTGATGGAGAAACTTTTTTTTGATCATAAAAAGATTAGAAGCCAATTTTTGATGGATATTGGGACCAATAGTTACGCAGGAATCACTCGATCCATCATTAATAAAAATCAACCCAAAGCACGAGTTTTAATTTTAGGTACTGGGCAATTGGCAATTCAAAATATCAAACTCTTAGAAAAGAAATATGAGCTAACGGTGAGCGGCAGAAACCTTGAAAAACTTGCTGAAATTCAAAAGATGTTTGAAATAGAAACTGTGCCATTTATGGACAAAACGGCTTATGGGAATTTTGATGTTATCGTCAACACCATTGGCGCAGATCAAATTCTTTTTGATTCTTTTTTCATGGAAGACTTTTTTAATCATTCTGGAAAACTATTTATTGATTCTGGCTCCCCTTCAGTGGTAGAAACCATGCGTTCAACCAGTGAAGGCATGTATCGCCTCACTGATATTTTAACATTAGGTGAGAATCGAGAAAGTGAAAAACTTGAGAAGATCAATAAAGCGAAAGCGGAAGTCTACAATTTAAAAAGACTTTATCTCTAAAAGGCTATTCATGAAAAAAAAATATATTATCGGAACCCGTGGATCACTTTTGGCCCTCACTCAATGCGGCCAAGTTCGCGACGAATTAATTAGACTTACTGGCGACGATTATGAATTAAAAATCATCAAGACCACTGGAGATGAAATTACCAATGCTCCCTTATGGCAATTAGATGGAAAAGACTTTTTTACCAAAGAACTAGATGAAGCTCTATTAAAAGGAGAAATCGATCTAGTCGTTCACTCTTATAAAGATTTAGGATCAGAAAGACCTGAAGGCATTGCTCTTTCGGCCATTACCGAAAGACAATTTTCTGAAGACATCCTGTTGATTAAAAACTCAACCATTGAAAAACTAAAAGAAAAAAAAGAACTAATCGTTGGTACCAGCTCTCCTCGAAGAATTGTTAATATAGAGAAAAATCTCAAAAAAATCATTCCTCATCATCAAGATTTGACTGTAAAGACCAAAATCTTACGTGGAAATGTAAACACTAGAATTTCTAAACTCAATAATGATGAATACGATGCCATTATTTTGGCCTTTGCTGGAATTGAACGACTGGCTAAAACGGAAAGTTCGGCCATTCAATTAAAAGAATTGGTTTTAGGATTAAATTTTCTCATTTTACCTGAAAGCATTTTTCCAAGCTCTGCTGCTCAAGGGGCCCTAGCTTTAGAATGTTTAAAAGAGAGAAAAGATCACGGAGAATTATTTAAAAAACTTAGTTTACTAAATCATTCAGATACCATTGAAGAAGTAAAACGTGAAAGAGCAGCTTTTGTTGGCTACGGTGGTGGCTGTCATTTATCAGTCGGAATTAATGTTAAAAAAATTTCTGAATATTTTTTGCATACCCATCAAGGGCAATTAAATAATCAAGAAGTCAATGTTTCAAAAATTGAAAATCGCGTTTTACCAAAACTTCAATCTAAAAAATTTTTTATTGGCCTTCCAAGTTATAATGATCATTTTATAAAAAAAGAAGAAGTTTCTTTCTCTCTTCCATCAAATGGACATGTCATTTTAACTGCTAAATACGGCGAGAAAAATTTAGTTTTGGAAAAAGAAAAAATTTCAACCCTGTTTACCAGCGGAACAAAGACCATGGAAGACATGGCCAGTTTAGGAATTTGGGTCAATGGCTCAAGCGATGGATTAGGTATTTTAAAAATTGAAAAATATTTTCACTCTAATTTTTTAAAACTAATCCTGAACACCAAACTTCCAAAATTTTACTTAAGTCACAAAAATGCCAGATCATTAAAAGATTCACAACTAGTTGTCACCTATGAAAGACAACTAAATCAATTGAATGATGAACAACTAAAAGAATTACAAAACAAAGAAATTTTCTTTTGGACAAGTTTTGACCAATATCAAAAATACGTCGAACTTATTCCGGAGATTGAAAATAAGTTACATGCTTGTGGACTAGGTAAAACTTTTTTCGACTTTGTCGAGCATCGGAAAAATGTTTTACCTTTTACAAGTCACTTAGAATTTTTACATTGGATAGAAAATGAATCAAACAACTAGTCATCACGATGAATTATTTCAAAAATCTCTAATGCTTGTTCCAGGAGGAGTGCATTCTCCGGTTAGAAGTTTTAAAGGTCTTAACATGTCTCCCCGCTTTTTTAATCATGCAGAAGGGGCCTACATAAAAGATGTAGACGGAGTTTCTTATATAGATTTTTGCATGAGTTTTGGTCCATTAATTTTAGGCCATCAAAATAATAAGGTGAAAAATAAACTGAAAGAACAATTAGAACATGGGTGGAGTTATGGGGCCTGTGAAACTTACTCATTGGAGCTTGCCGAATTTTTAGTCTCAAGATTAAAACACATCGATCAAATTAGATTTGTAAACTCAGGCACAGAAGCGGTCATGACGGCTCTTCGACTTGCTAGAGGCCATACTAAAAAAGATAAAATCATTAAATTTAATGGTTGTTACCATGGCCACACTGATTCAATGTTAATTAAGGCCGGTTCAGGACTTGCTGGAACCAGTGAAGCGTCAAGTCTTGGTGTTCCTAAAGGAATAAGTTCAGATACCATCGTTTTAGAATTAAATGATGTGAAATCTCTAGAAGAAACATTTAAAAAGTATCCCAATGAAATAGCTGCCATCATTATTGAACCACTTCCGGCAAATAATGGACTTTTAGTTCAAGATCAAACTTATCTTAAATTTTTAAGAGACATCACTACGGCCAATAACAGCTTGCTGATTTTTGATGAAGTGATATCTGGCTTTAGAGTGGCCTTTGGTGGGATGGTTGAATTAACTGGCATTATTCCTGATATCGTCACTTACGGAAAAATAATTGGCGGAGGACTGCCGGTTGGGGCCATTGGTGCTAAAAAAGCGATCATGGATAATCTCGCTCCACTTGGTGGAGTTTATCAAGCTGGAACATTGAGCGCAAATCCACTTGCCATGGTGGGAGGTCTTGAGACTTTAAAACAAATGACAGATGATCAATATGAACTTTTAAATCAAAGAACCCAAAAAATTGTGGGACTTTTTAGAAAATTTTTAGCTGAATTTAATCAGGGTCAATTTAAATCCATCTCAGTTATTCAAAAAGGTTCACTATTTTGGTTTTCTCCAAAAGATAACATTAAGGCCATCCATGAAATTCCAGCGAATCTGACAGATCTATTTAATCCACTCTTTAAAATCTTTTTAGAACGAGGTATTTATCTTGCACCCAATGCTTATGAAGTAGGTTTTTTATCCATGGCCCATGACGAAGCAGTCATTCTTGATCTTGAGAAGCGTTTAAAAATTTAAAATGAAAGAAAAATCTAAAACGCTCTATTTACTCACACTTCTATTAGCGATCACCATTTTTATTTTGGGATCTTGGTGGATGTATGTCATTTATAATTATGATACTTTTTTAAAACATCGAGAGCCTCATAAAATTTATCAAATGCTTTTTTGGGAAGGTGGTACTTTTATTATTCTGCTTTTGATGATTTCATTTAGTTTTATCTATCTCTACTTCAAAGATCAAAAAGAAGCAAAATCCCTCAATGAATTTTTTGCTTCAATTACTCACGAACTAAAAACTCCTTTGGCCAGTATCAAACTTCAAGGAGAAGTGATTCAAGAGTATCTCGATCCTCATTCTCATGATTCTCTTAAAAAACTATTAAAAAGATTGATCAGTGATACCAAAAAACTTGAGTCTCAACTCGATCAACTTCTTCAACTTGCTCGGATGGAGCGAGGTGGAGAATTAAATCTAGAAACTCTTTCTTTCAAATCTTTTTTTAATAAAATAATTTCTGACTATCCCGACATGACTTTTAATATAAGCATTAATGGCCATGATTTTATTGTTGCCGATCGATTTGCTTTAGAAATCATTTTTAAAAACCTAATAGAAAATTCCATTCGCCACGGAATGAAATCTAATATCGATATTGAGATAAAAAACTCAATACAAAAAACTAATTCAACTGAAATTATCTATTTTGACCATGGAATATTTGATGGTGATCTAACCAGACTTGGTCAACTTTTTTACAAACACAACTCTCATAAAGGTTCTGGTGTCGGACTCTATCTATCAAAAAAGCTAATGGAAAAGATGAATGGCGCCTTAAAAATTGAATCCCGTGAAAATGGTCTAGTATTCTCCTTACGTTTTTTGAGTGCGGAGGATATTCATGCTTAAAATTTTAATTGTAGAAGATGAAGAGAATTTAGGCATCACGCTTCTTGAGTATCTTGAGAGCACTGGTTTTGAAACCAAGTGGGCCAATACGGCATCAAAAGCAGAACAATTGTTTATCGAATTTAGGCCAGATCTAATCTTAATGGACATTCAACTTCCCGATGGAAATGGCATCGATCTTTGTAAAAAATTTCGAAAAATGAGACTGGATTTTTCTTTTCTTATTTTATCCGCAATGAATGATCCCGAAACAAAAGTTCTCGGTCTTGAAATCGGTGCTGAAGACTATATGACCAAACCCTTTGCTTTAAAAGAATTAAATTTTAGAATCAATCGGGTTTTAAAATCAAAAGAAATTTCTAATCAGCTTCCCGATGTCATTGAGCATGGAAAATTAAAAATATGGTTTAAACGCTTTCAAGTAAGTGATGCCAATGAAAACATTCTCAATCTCTCTCAGAAAGAGTGTGCCATTTTAGAGTTGTTATACAAAAGAAAAAATGAAGCCGTTGATCGAAATGAAATAGTTGAAAAAATTTGGGGAGAAGATAAGTTTCCTTCAAATCGAACAGTCGATAATTATATTGTTTCTCTTCGAAAGTGGTGTGAAACTGACGAATTGGAATCGATCAGAATTGAATCGATTAGAAGTATTGGATATAAATTAATTTTAAAATAAAGGATAAAGTTATGGGATTATTTGACAATAGATTAAATTCAAAAGATGGGGCTTATCAATATGTACCGGTTTGGTTTATGCGCCAAGCAGGACGCTATCATAATCACTATCAAAATATCAAAAAAGATTCAGATTTTATGACCATGTGTAAAAATCCCCAGTTGGCCGCAGATGTCACCATGGGGCCCATCGAAGAATTTAAATTTGATGCGGCTATTTTATTTTCTGATTTATTGTTTCCCCTTGAACAAGTGGGAATGGGTTTAAGTTATCATAGTGGCCCTCCTACTTTAGAATTTAGAATTGAAAAAACAGAAGACATTAAAAAATTAAAAATCATTAAAGAAGCTGAGTCGTTTTATCAATTTCAAAAATCAGCTTGTGAAATTTTAAAAACCAGACTTCCAAAAGATTGTAGTTTACTTGGATTTGTCGGTGGACCTTTCACACTTTACACCTATGCAGTTGAGGGTGCCCATTCAGGAAATTTAATTTCAAGTAAACTTGGTTTTCACGATGGAAGATATCAAGCGTTTTTTGAAATGCTTTTTCCGCAAATTTTAAAAGAAATGTCTCTTCAAGCAGAAGGCGGAGCTGAAGCAGTGGCGCTTTTTGATACGGCCGCTGGTGAATGTGATTTTTTTGATTTTAAAGAATTCATTATTCCATCAACCTTAAAACTCATTGCTGAATTTAAAAAACTTCATCCAAAGACTCGAGTTATCTATTATTCTAAGTTAACTCACATGCATTATTTAAATGAATTATCTCGTCAAGATAAAGACCAACTCATTTCAGTATTAGGTGTGGATTGGAGAATGGATATTGTCGAAGCATTAAAAACTTTAGGTGATAAATATTATATCCAAGGTAATTTAGATCCCGTTCATTTACATCTTCCATGGAATCTTCTTGAAAAGAAACTAGAAAATTATTTCTCATATATTAAAAATTCAAAAGTGGATATGAGTCGATGGATTATGGGACTAGGTCATGGAGTTCTTCAAAAAACGCCTGAAGAGAATGTCTTTAAAGCTGTTCAATACATCCATGAGAACTTTAAATATCAAAGATAGAAAGCTAGATTGATTTAAGGGCAAAGCACTGATTCTTTAATTTTAAAATCTTTCATTTCTTCGACTAATCGAGAAAAGAAAAGATACTGGTGATCACTAGAACTTAAAAGAGCATTTTCTTTGTTATAAACCACCAGCATAGAATCAAAGCCTGGTTTTAAGTTTTCATTGATCTCTTGAAATTTAGTATTTTGAAAATTTTTTAAAAGTATCAAATAGGTCTCATTAAAAAGATTTTCATTGCATTTTTTTTTATCAATCGATAAATCAAGTAAACGATCTTTTACAGATATTTTTTCTTCATTAAACTCTAATTCATATTTTTTAAGTTTAAAACTCACTTTTAATTGCCGCGATGGTTTAGCATAACTACTATTCATTAATAAATTGGCAATAAAAAAACCAACAAGGAGCTTCACTTCATGCATCCTTTAAGACTTAACACCGGTTCATCTTCTTTTAAAGCATTTTGACAACTCATCGGAAGTTTTCCTTTAGAATTGGCTTCGATAATCGTTCTAGCAAATGGTGTGGAATGAGAATCGCCCTCGTCTAAAAAAAGATCCAAATCTAAATAACCTTTGTCTTTTAAACGGGGTTTTAAAAACGAACAAGCGAAATTTTCACTTGGATCTGGATAGGTATGATAGGCAAACAAATCGGCCATGTCTTCTTCTGTGTAGACGGAATCCCCTTCTTGCACAAAAGGTGAAGCAAAGGCCATATCGCCGGTGGTTTTTAAATAATTCTCTTTAGCACATTGTCTTAAGTCTTTATATTTTTTTAAGCTCGACTCAGAAAGCTTATTATTTTTAAAAAATAAATTCATCGCATGCCCAATTTCATGGGCGACTGCATGTTTTCCAACTGAATCATGATTGCATGAAAAATCTGAAACATAAACTTGATCGGATTTTTCAAAGTGATTGAGTTCTTTTGGTAACAAGTTATTCTTATCGAGAAATTTGATGGGTAAAAAAGCATCCCAAGCATTGCTGGTAAGTTTAGACTGACAAGGAGATTCTTCATCTGAAAAAGGATCGATGAAAACGCCAGACTCCTTCAAAATAATCGCCTTTTTTAGGGCCATTTCTGAATCATTTAAATTTTCATATTTGTTATCTCGCTCAATTTCAAATACATCTTGAAGATAAGCTTTAGATCTGGCATTAAAGTCACTAAGTAAACTAGGTCTTTTTTCACCAGTCAAGTTAACCGCTTGATGCTTGAATTTTAATTCCTTATCTAAATAGTTTTCAAGTAATTTTCGAGAATGCTCTGAAAACAAATGAAGTGTCTTATTTTTTATGTCACCCTTTACTTTAACAAAAATAGCTTTGGCCTTCTCTTCATTGGTTTCTTTAATCGAATCAACCAATAGCTGAGCTTTACATCGATTGACCGCTTCCTTTTTTAAATCAAATGAGTCCAAATCTTTTTGCATGGTCTTAGCAATTTGATCAAAATCCAAACGCTCTAAATATTGACTAAGCACTTTTTGACAGTCCGTTGAGTTACAACTTGGAGTAGAAAAAGAAGTCGGCGTTCCCGGTATGGCCTGGGAGACAGACATTTGCACAAACATACTGTTTGAAACTTGATTTAAAAGATCCCCTCTTCCTAAAGTTTTCAAATCTAGTTTTTCAAGTTTACCTAATTCTCTTTCGATGGATTCTAAAGTAGACTTGGGAATTTGAGCTTGAAACTTTTTAACATCCGCACGATTATTTTTAATTTGCTCACTTAAAACTTCTCGAAGCTGTTGATCATTGTATAATTTCTTTTCGATGATGGTTAGATAATCATTGCTTCGATATTTGACGTATCGATCGGCGTATTCATCTAAAGCCTTTTTAAAGATTGGATCATCGGGAATATTTTTTACTCTTTTTAATTGAAACTGTTTCTCTTTAGGGGCGCTTGGATCGATTTTCTCTTCGAAGAAGCTTGCAAAAAACATGGTACTCAACTCTTCTTTGAAAGAAGGAGTCAAACTTTTAAAAAATTCATCACCTGCACTTTCTTTCAACTTCTTTTGAATTTGCAATATTTCAAGTTTATTTTTCCGCTTGGCCCCATCCACCACTTTTTCAATGGCCGGTAAAAGCTTATTCACTTCTTTTAGCGTTCTTTGATTGACATCTTTTAAAACGGATTCATTGGTTACCCAAACTGATGGACGACTTCCCGATTCACCACAAAGATCCATCGCACATTGCTCATAACTAATTCGCTTATCGGATTTTGAAACTTGATAAAACGGAGTCACCAAATTCACCATACAGGGACTTTGAAGTTCCATGGCTGGACCTTTGGGTAATTTTTTTAAACTCTCAAGCATTTTTGTATCAAAGGCCCAGGAATTTGTTTGAAATAAAATGGTGATTATTGACCAAAACATTTAAAAATTATTTCATAGTTTGAGTTTATTTTCTATAGAGAAACTTTGAGGCCTAAGCTCAGTAGTCGACAATTAAGCTCGGGTAGTTTTTGAAATATTCAATTCTTAAGGTAGAATCTATAAAAATATCATTAACTTAAGGAAAAGATAATGTATGAATTACTATTTTCTACTTCATCAGTAGAAAGCTTGAATCAGACACAATTCCAATACAAACATGTTGATAAGGCTTATTCTTGCAGTGTTGTAATTAATGAAAGAGATGACATAAATTCAAGCCCTCCTAGATACTGGAGAATAAATGTAAAAGGTTGCATCATAGAACCTGGAGAAAGTTATGAAACAGCATGCAATACAAATAGTGAAAAAAATTTAAAAGAATCGAAGAAAGATTATCATACAAAAGTAAAAGAATATAAACCAAATCAACATTTAGATCTTATTACCCATTTACTTAATAATGAAAAAATAGATCCACATAGAGAAAAATGTCTATTATATTTAATGTCCGACTTTGCAAACTATGATTTCAACAGCCTTCATACCCGTTGGAGTTCAGACACAGAAGTGTTTAAACGTTTTTCTATATCCTTTGCTAACGATCAACAATTTCAAGATTACTATAAAAATTATTTCAAACAATTAAAAAACACAAATTCAAAAAATTTCACTTTAAATGATTTTACATTCTATATTAATGAAGAACTCACATTAAAAAATGAACTCAATCAATTAATTAATAAAAAAATCCTCCCTACTCTAAAAACAGAAGAAATTATAAAAATCCTTGAGGCATACAAGAGTTTCTCTAATTCCAACTACGAAGTCCTAGTAGAGAATATCTATTTAAACAAGAAAAGAATTCTAAATGCATCTCAAAATAATTTTATTGATATCATAAAAATTATTAATTTTGCTTCAGAATCAAAATACTATGATGAGTTAAAAAAAGAAATAGAAAGCGAATTACAAAAAATAACAAAATGGACACAAAATAAACCTTCAAAAATAAAAGATTCTAAAGAATACGAAATGATTAATAGAATCTTTAATGAAAATGGAAGATTTAGCGATGAATTTTTTTTCGATCTTTTAAAGGACCAAACTATAAATCAAGAAATTTACAACAATATTTTTGATATGTATAATACTAGCAACAGATTTAAATCACGAATTCAAGACAAAAAGATGTGTAAAAAACTTGAAGACGCAATACCAACAATAAATCAAAATAATCCTGAGTTTTTCTATACTATAAGTGCCACCCCTGGTTTTATCAATCTATGCGGAGAAGAAATATTAACAAAAAACAAAATTATCCCTCCATACACAAAAAGATATTTTAAATTACACTGTAAAGAAAAAATTAATATTGCTAGATGCAAATTACATTTTAATTACGGATGGATTGAAGAAAACTCAATTTGCAAATCAAACAATGAGTGCAAAAGTCATTCGTCCGTATCAATTTTACTGAACAAAAACACACCAGATGAAGAAGTAGATTTTTACAACAAAAGCTTCCTTGATAAATTAAATTATGGAATTACAAGAATTGGCTCTAAAGCTGTTTGCATAAATAATAAGTGTCAGGCCGACATTGACTATTGCAACACAGATAAAATGTTTGAGAATTTTCATAGTTATATTGCTGATAATCAAACATCCGAAACTTGTAACACAGACAAGGAGTGCTTATTGGTAAAAAATTATTTGTCTGGTGCAGGAGATGTGTACTTTAATACCGTTGCTAACAAAAAGGATTATATGCTTCATACTGAACTTGGTCGAATTTTATATAACTCATTAGACTACTGCAAAAACATAACTTCAGAATATTGGGCATATGTACATAAAACAATTGATAAATATAATAGTAACTTAAAAGCCAAATGTATTAAAAACAAATGTAAAGGTGTCCTGTAATAAAAATCAATGGATTTCCAATACTCATAGTTTCGTTTACACATTTTTATAAGGACATTAAAAAATGTATGAAATAATATTCAACACCTCTTTTCTCGAGTATTTTTATAAAACAGAATTTCAATATAAGCATATTGACAAGAATTACACCTGCAGTGTTACTGTAAAAAAACAAAATGATCGCTTTTATAGAGAAGCAACTGAACCAGTATCAGAAGATATAAGAGGAGAAGATATAAGAGGAGTAGATGCCATAGGCACTACTGAATCTCATACTAAATATGATTGGCCAACAGAAGTAAAAAATTATCAACCATTACAACACTTAGAAATTATTGAAGAGTTACTTACTTCAAATAAACATTCAAAACAAGATAACAAATGTTTACTATTTCTATATACTGACATGACGATTTTAAATTATGATTTTATATCGAAACATATTCTCGTAAATGAGAAAAAGTTTTTAGAATTTTCTTCATTTTATGAAAACGATAAAAACTTTCAGGACTATTTTAAGAATTACTTCCTAAAGTCAGAGATAAATCCTATGAGCAAATACTATGGATTTAATTTTCCCTCAAGCCATTTCATAAATAAAAACGCAGAACTTAAGCTTTTATTTTTCAAAACAGCTATTAGGTCACTAGACTTAAGCGGCTACATTGAAAACATAACAAATTCAAATCCTCCCGCCCATCCTAAACAATATTTAGATTTAATTGACGAACAGCTCTACAAGGATAGAGAAAAAATTTTTGACACAAGGATATATGACTTAAATACTCTCATCAAATTATTAAATCTATACTCTCATTCAAAATATTACGAAGAATATAAAAAGACATTATCAAAAGATTTAGAAAGAATCAGCAAATGGACAAAAATTAATGATCCATCAGATTTCAAAAAGCACAATGAATTCTCTGAAATTTTACATATTTTCGGCAATCAAACCTATCATGAGAAAAAAAC
>Ga0172367_10001067_pt1 | contig 41192 bp, 43 predicted proteins | sample Lak10m_FD_114542 | JGI IMG/M metagenome (GOLD analysis project Ga0172367, IMG submission 114542) | Freshwater microbial communities from Kabuno Bay, South-Kivu, Congo - kab_022012_10m | ecosystem: Environmental > Aquatic > Freshwater > Lake | place: Democratic Republic of the Congo: South-Kivu... | reverse complement strand
TTTCCATTAGGACTCTATCACCTGGCGGCTGGCGGTGAGACCAACTGGCATGCGTATGCACAGTTCGTCATCGGTCATGCGATTTCGAAAGGTCGCCAATTGAAGATGACAACCAACTCAGTCGTTGCCATTGCTACCTCAGGTTACCCGCTGCCGGCGAGCCGGCCCGCAAATTCCCGCCTGGATACAAGCTTGTTCCGCAGCACCTTCGGTCTCGAACTGCCCGACTGGCGTTCGGGGGTTACCCACGTTCTGGAAGAGATCCTCCCATCATGACACGCAAAGGCATCATCCTCGCCGGCGGCTCCGGCACCCGGTTGTATCCGGTCACGCAGACCGTCTCAAAGCAGCTGCTGCCGGTCTACGACAAGCCGATGATCTATTACCCGCTCAGCACGCTGATGCTGGCCGGCATTCGCGACATCCTGGTGATCTCAACGCCGGAAGACACCCCGCGCTTCGAAGCGCTGCTCGGCAACGGTGCGCATTGGGGCCTGAATATCACTTACGCGGTGCAGCCGTCGCCGGACGGCCTCGCGCAGGCGTTCATCATCGGCAAGTCCTTCGTCGGCAATGACCCGAGCGCGCTGGTGCTGGGTGACAACATTTTCTACGGTCACGACTTTTCCTCCGGATTGCAGAACGCTGCCAAATCGACGCAGGGCGCGACGGTGTTCGCCTACCCGGTGCATGATCCCGAACGCTACGGCGTGGTTGAGTTCGATGATGCAGGGCGGGCGGTGAGCCTGGAAGAAAAGCCCAAGGCACCGAAATCCCGTTACGCGGTGACCGGGCTATATTTCTACGACAATCAGGTGTGCGACATCGCCGCCAACCTCAAGCCATCGCCGCGTGGTGAGTTGGAAATCACCGACGTCAACAAGCAGTATCTTGCCCAAGGGCAGTTGGAAGTCGAAGTGATGGGCCGCGGCCATGCCTGGCTGGATACCGGTACGCACGAATCGCTGCTCGAAGCCTCCCTCTTTACCGAGACCATCGAAAAGCGCCAGGGCCTCAAGATCGCCTGTCCCGAAGAGATCGCCTATCGCATGGGCTACATCAATGCCGGCCAGCTCGAAGCGCTGGGGCAGAAATACGCCAAGAACGGCTACGGCCAATATTTGCTGCGGTTGCTTAATGAGAGGGTGTTGTAATGCGTGTATACAAGACAGCGATACCTGAGGTCCTGATTTTTGAGCCGACGGTGTATGGGGATAGCCGCGGGTTCTTTTTCGAGAGTTTCAACCGCAAGGTATTCAAGGACGCGACGGGCATCGATTTCGACTTTGCGCAGGACAATCACTCGAAGTCTAGCAAGGGTGTTTTGCGTGGCTTGCATTACCAGTTGCCGCCAAAGGCCCAAGGAAAGTTGGTGCGCGTGGTGTCGGGCGAAGTGTTTGATGTGGCGGTCGACCTGCGCAAGTCTTCTCCTACCTTCGGGCGCTGGGTTGGCCAACTGCTGACTGCCGAAAATTACTGCCAGTTCTGGATTCCGCCTGGTTTCGCCCATGGATTTCTGGTGTTGTCGGAATCGGCGGAATTTCTTTACAAGGCCACGGATTTTTACGCACCGGAACTGGAGCGTAGTATTGCCTGGAATGATCCGGATATTGGCATCTATTGGCCCCTGAGCGGTGAGCCTCTGCTTTCGAAGAAGGATGCCGAGGCAAAAAGTTTTAGAGAAGCGGATTACTTTGACTGAGCCTGAGAAACGGCATTAGCAGGCCTGATCTTTGATCTAGTTGCTCCCCTCGCTAGTCATAACAATTGTACGAAATTGTGTGCAAATAGTTATACTACAATTTGTATAAATGTAGTATAACTTTGTTCCATGAATAGCAGCCCATATCAGGACCTCACAGCAAGTGCACAAAATGCCTATGCTGACCTCTTTGAAGCAACACTTGCCTCAGGCTTGGCCTCAACTGTTGCAGGACTGAACGGCAGTTTCGGAAAGAAAGTCATCCGAGATAAAAATTACTGGTATTTCCAATACCGTGATATCGATGGCCGTGTTGCACAAGTCTATGTTGGTCCAGAATCAGAAAAACTAATCCGGCTGATGTCTGCGCATAAAGCCTCATCCAGAGAGGCACTTCAGCGGTTGGCTGCGGCTGCTATCGCATTAGGATGCGATGGCATGCTTCCAAAGCATTTCAGAGTGATCCGGCGTCTGTCTGAATACGGATTTTTTAGAAGAGGGGGTATTCTTGTTGGCACGCATGCATTCATGGCGATGACAAACATGCTGGGTATCACCTCGAATGAACGTATGCAGACCCAGGATGTGGATTTCGCCCATGCAGGAAAAAACATTTCCATTGCGATGCCGGCAAATATCAAGGTCGAAACCGCATCGGCGATCGAGTCTTTAGAAATGGGCTTGCTTCCGATTTCAACGGTTGAGGGCAAGTTTGGCGCAACTTACCTTAACCCTTCAGATCCGACGTTCAGGATTGACTTTCTTACGCCCATGACATCGGATAGCAATGCGCCGGTTCACATTGAAGGGCTAGCTATTGCATTGCAGCCACTCAGGTTTATGGAGTTTTCGATGATAGAAACTGTTCAGGCTGCAGTTTTTTGTGGGGAGGGCTCTGTGCTAGTCAATATACCTAAGCCAGATCGGTTTGCAGTCCATAAACTGATCGTGTCGGCAGAGAGAAAAGCGTCGGAAACAGCTAAAAGTAATAAGGATGTGCGCCAGGCCAATGTGCTTGCCCAATACTATGCTGACCAAAGACCTGATGAACTTGCGAAAACCTGTGATGAGGCAGCAAGCAACGGACCAGGTTGGGCGAAAAGGCTGAAGGAGGGTTTACTCAGGCTGGAGAAAGTGAATCCTGAGCTTGCTGCTACCATGATGAAATTCATTAATTGATGCGATTGCGACATGATGATCAATTGCTATCATCAGCCACTGATTGGCTGGTTTTCTCTGTGGATTTTACTTTTTACGAAGACTTCGATGAGCTCCGGAATATATAAGCCGGTTTTCTGAGGGGTGTAGCGAATGTAAGGAACAAAAAATGAGTGAAGTGAAACTGCATGTCGGTGACATTGCCGATATGGGCAAACGATTCATCGATGCCTGGAATAAGCTCGAAGCTGGCCAGTCTGTAAATGAGCGCCATCTCACTTTCTTCAGTCTGGATGCCATGATGGCAGCGCTAACACCTAAAAGGCTGGAACTTCTTCGTCATTTACACCAAAACCCTGAGAAGAGTGTGGCTTCACTGGCGCGCGCGCTGCATCGTGATTACAAACGCGTACACAATGATGTTGAAGCCTTGATCACTGCGGGCATGATTGAACGGGATGCCGGTGGAGTTCGTGCCCTGTACGACTCCGTGCAGGCTACCGTCAGTCTGCATTGATTGCTCAGTACTTAAATGCTAACGCCCGTTAGCGAGCTCAATCGACCATCATAGCCATACTCATACTAATGGGTTCAAGATATTCGCTATAAAAAAGGTATAATCGTCCTAATTTTTCTCGGCTCTGCTTAGCATGCTTTCTCAGCGCTTCAAGTTTGCCCTTCAAGATGTCATCGTAGGGCTATCGCATTACCATATTTGGCTTCTTCTTGCGTGGCAGGATACCAAGCAGCGTTATCGTCGTTCTGTCATTGGACCCTTCTGGATCACAATAAGTACCGGAATTATGGTCGCCTTGATGGGGCCGCTTTACGGAGCGCTCTTCAAGCAACCCGTTGGCCCTTACCTGCAATATCTAGTAGTTAGCATGGTCATATGGACTTTTATCTCCGGGTTTATCATTGAGTCCTGCAACGCTTTCATCGCTGCTGAGGAATATATCAAACAGATCAAACTCCCTCTGAGCGTTCACCTGCTTCGGGTTTTAACCAAAAATCTAATTACCCTATTGCATAATCTGCTGATAGTCTTTCTGGTACTCGTTTTTTTTCCGCCAGAAAATTTTTGGGGTTTGGTACTAATGCCACTCGGAGTATTCCTGGTTTTTGGAAATCTGCTGTGGATTGGCTTGATCCTAGCAATACTTTGTGCCAGATTTCGTGACATTCCCTTGATTGTCACCAATCTTGTGCAGGCCTGTTTCTTCCTTTCTCCTATCATATGGAAGGTAGAGATGCTGGGAAGGAATCGCTTTATGGCGGACTTCAACCCAATTTATCACTTCATGGAAATTCTGCGGGCACCATTGCTTGGAAATAGTTCTGCAACTTTATCCTGGATGGTGAGCGGGGCACTCCTCTTATTCGGATCCGTCTTGACGCTGCTGGTTTTCTCGCGCTTCCGCTCGCGTATTGCCTATTGGGTCTGATTATGTCCGTCATCGTCGCAAAAGATCTCGTCATCGACTTTCCGATTTACGGCAGTACCGGCTCCCGCTCCTTCAAAAAAATTCTGATGAATGCAGCTACCGGGGGGGCGCTAGCCAAAGATGCCGGTGAGCGCGTCGTGGTCCGCGCGCTTGATCATGTCAGCTTTGAGCTTAAAGAGGGTGATCGCGTTGGTCTGGTCGGTCACAACGGCTCAGGAAAATCTACTTTGCTGAGAGTCCTTACGGGGGTGTACGAGCCTGCAAGCGGCTATCTTGAAGTGCGAGGGCGGGTTACATCGATGCTAAGCATCACCTTGGGCATGGATATGGAGGCTACCGGGCTAGAAAACATTTATCTGCGTGCCCAGATTATGGGGCTGCGCAGGAAGCAGATCGATGCGATGATCGATGAGATTGCTGAGTTTTCCGGTATCGGGGAGTACCTCAATCTACCAATGCGCACCTACTCCAGTGGTATGTCAATGCGTCTGGCGTTTGCCATTTCAACCAGCATTGATGCCGATATCATTCTCATGGATGAGTGGCTGAGCGTTGGAGATGCTGACTTTATGGAAAAGGCGTCCCTTCGTATGGATAATATGGTTAAGAACGCGAGGATTGTCGTTCTTGCCTCTCACAATCATGACCTTATAAAAAAACAATGCAATAAAATCATTACCTTGGAACATGGTAAGGTCGTATCGGTTCAGTAAGTTTCATATCTAAATATTTTCGGAAGGATAATGGGATGAAGGTCTTCGTAACAGGTGCTTGCGGTTATAAGGGAACGGTCCTAGTTCCCAAGCTGTTGGCAGCGGGTCATGATGTTGTTGCTTTTGATACGATGTGGTTTGGCAATCATCTGCAGCCACATCCCAAGCTGACAGCAATCAAGGGGGATGTTCGGGATATCAAGAGCATCAATCTCGACGGCGTTGATGCCATCATCCATTTGTCCTCAATTGCTAACGACCCCTGTGGCGATCTTGATCCTAAGTTAACCTGGGAAGTCAGCTGCCTTGCAACGATGCAGCTTGCAGACAAAGCTAAACGAAAAGGGGTTAAACAGTTCATCTACGCTTCATCGGGGAGCGTCTATGGCGTCAAGGAGGAAGAACAGGTTACTGAGGATCTCGAACTCGAGCCCATCTCGGAGTACAACAAAACCAAGATGGTAGCTGAACGTGTACTCTTGAGTTATCAAGATGATATGTCAGTTCAAATCGTCCGGCCGGCAACAGTTTGTGGACTCTCCCCGCGCATGCGTCTGGATGTTGCGGTCAATATGCTGACGATGCAATCATTGTCCAAAGGCAAAATCACTGTTTTTGGCGGTAAACAGGCGCGCCCCAACATTCACATGGAAGACATTACCGATGTCTACATGCATTTCCTAGCAAATCCCCAGTTTACTGGTATCTACAACGCTGGTTTCGAAAACATTACCATCCTGGATATTGCCAACCTCGTGACCAAGTACATCCCTGTTGAAATTATTGTAACCGAGTCGAATGACCCTCGTTCCTATCGTGTTAACTCCGATAAACTACTTGCCACCGGCTTCAAGCCTAAAAAGACTGTAGATGATGCAGTAAGAGAAATTATTGAGACCTATAAAGCCGGAAAACTCAAGGATGAGGATATCTGTTACAACCTCAAATGGATGCAACAAACTGTCCTCAATAAGTAAGGGATCACATGAACCAGCACCAGACCCCATTAGATTGCTGTATTGATTACAGTAGCCGCCTTCAGTCAGTCCTGGCTAACGCTGACTGGGCTGGCGTTTCTTCCCTGGCGCTTGATATGGAGGCTTGCTGGAAGGCGGGCGGGCATATCTACTTTTGTGGTAATGGTGGCAGTGCTGGGAACGCCATCCATATGGCCAATGATTTTGTCTACGGGATTGCCAAGCAGACCGGTGCAGGCTTGAAGGCTACTGCTTTGTCCGCCAATCAGTCTGTGATGACATGCTTTGCAAACGATATCGGCTATGACTCAATTTTCTCGGAGCAGATCGCAGTATTTGCGAGGTCAGGGGACTTACTCATCGCGCTTTCAGGGAGTGGTAATTCGCCGAATATTGTTAATGCGATCCACCAGGCGAAATCACAGGGGGTAAAAACCTACGCTATCCTGGGTTATAGCGGTGGAAAATGCAAAGATCTCGCAGACGTCGCCATTCATTTCCCTGTTAATGATATGCAAATCGCTGAAGACCTGCAGTTGATTGTCGGGCATATGTTGATGCAGTACCTCTACGGCAGACGGCCGAATGCTTAATTTTTTTGTACCAATATCAATTTACCAATCAAAAATATGAAAAAAGTTTTCGTGGTAGGTAGTAACTCTTTTTCTGGAGCTACTTTCGTTGATTATGCGCTGCAGCAGGGTGCGCAGGTGGCAGGATTAAGCCGTTCGGCCGAGCCCGTGGATGCAATGCTGCCCTATAAATGGCACGATCATTCCAATTTTGAATTCCATCAACTGGATCTGAACAAGAATCTGAATGAGATCATGGATCTTATTCTCTCGGAGCAGCCCGAGTATGTTGTTAACTTTGCTGCGCAAGGCATGGTGGCACAGAGTTGGGATGCGCCAGGTGATTGGTTTATGACCAACGCCGTTTCCAACGTTAAATTTCATGATCAACTGCGCAAGTGCGAGTTTCTCAAGCGGTATGTACACGTATCTACCCCAGAGGTGTACGGTAGTTGCTCAGGTTTCGTAAAGGAAGACTTTCCTTTTAACCCGAGCACCCCCTATGCTGTCTCCAGGGCGGCGGCCGACATGAGCCTGCACACTTTTTTCGCTGCCTACAAATTTCCAGTTGTATCAACGCGTGCCGCTAATGTTTATGGGCCCGGCCAACAGCTTTACCGTATCATTCCGCGAACCATCCTTTTTATCTTGATGGGAAGGAAATTGCAGCTTCACGGAGGTGGCGTCTCTACGCGCTCCTTTATTCACATGCGTGACGTGTCTGATGCCACTTGGAGAATTATGCTCAACGGCAACAATGGCGACACCTACCACATCTCCACGGATAACGTGATATCCATCCACGACTTGGTCGTCCTAATCTGTGAAAAACTCGGTGTTCCGTTTGATCGGCACGTTGAAGTGGTTGGTGAAAGACTTGGTAAGGATGCAGCCTACCACCTTGATAGCACAAAACTCAGGACCGAACTAGGCTGGAAGGATACGGTTGGGCTTGAGGAGGGACTGGACGAATGTATCTCCTGGGTGAAGAGTAACTTTGATGTCCTCAGCAAAGAAAACCCTGACTACGTCCACAAGCCTTGAAACCATGACCAGCCTTAACGAACTCCAATCCATTGCGTCCACCCTTCGTGCTCGCATCATTGAAAACTCACATAAGACGGGTACCCCGCACTTGGGCTCATGCCTGTCCAGTGTGGATATCCTCACAGCACTCTATTTCTCTGCGCTTAAGATTGATCCAGAGCACCCAACTGATCCGAACCGTGACCGGTTTATCCTGAGTAAAGGGCACGGCGCACCAGCGCTTTTCCAGGTGTTGGCTATGCGAGGCTTCTTCCCAGAGGTTGATCTGGAAAGCTATGGACAAGATGGTGGGGTTTTTGCTGAACATCCCCCAACACCGGATCACCTTCCTGGAATTGAAGCGGCGACAGGCTCTCTGGGCCACGGCTTGCCGATTGGTTTGGGTATGGCACTTTCTGCACGCATTCAGAAGCAGGAGTACTGCGTCTACGTGCTTCTAGGGGATGGAGAATGTAACGAGGGCTCTGTCTGGGAAGCTGCCATGATGGCGGCTGGTCAGAAGGTCGATAACCTGATGGTTTTCGTCGACTTTAACAAATGGCAGGCAACGGATCGCAGTGAGGAAGTGATGGCACTGGAGCCTTTTGCAGAGAAATGGCGAGCTTTCGGGTGGGATGCATGCGAAATCGACGGTCATGACATGTCCCAGATTGTTGATGTTCTCACTAAGCCAAATAAATCTGGCAAGCCAGTTGCCGTAATTGCCCATACTGTCAAAGGCAAGGGCGTTTCCTTTATGGAGGATGACAACAATTGGCACTATCGCATCCCTAAGGCTGAAGAAGTCGTCGCAGCCAAACAAGAGTTGGGAGTGATGCCATGAGAAATGCATTCGCAGATGAAGCTACCAAACTCGGAGAGGCTGACCCGCGAGTTGTCCTTCTGTCGGGAGATATCGGGAATCGTCTCTTCGACAAGTTCAAGGAGAAAAACGGCAACCGATTTATCAATTGTGGTATTGCCGAGGCCAACATGATGGGGGTCGCTGCCGGGATGGCGCTTTCCGGATTACGTCCAATCATCTACACGATCACCCCCTTTACGACTACGCGATGCTTTGAGCAAATCCGGGTTGACGCCTGTTATCACAATGTCCCAGTCATGATCGTTGGCACTGGCTCCGGACTTTCCTATGCCGAACTCGGACCGACTCACCATTCCTGCGAAGATCTTGCGATACTGCGCACGCTGCCGAACATGACGGTATTGGCTCCGGCAGATGAAGTTGAATTGCGCCAATGTATGCGTGCAGCGCTCAAGATAAATGGTCCGGTTTATATACGAATCGGCAAGAAGGGTGAGGAAATCATCCCCAAGAAAGATGACGCATTCGAGATAGGACGTTCCATCACGGTGCGCGAAGGCAAGGATGTATGCCTGATCGGTACCGGCACCCTGATGCCGGAGTTACTTAAGGCGGCCGAACTGCTTCAGCAGCAGGGGATTTCGGCGCGTGTTGAAAGTTGTCATACCATCAAGCCACTGGATTTAGAGATGCTTGATGAAGTAAGTAAAAAATTTCCTTTGCTTGTTGTGGCTGAGGAGCATAGCAAAATAGGTGGTTTGGCAGGTGCTGTTTCGGAGTGGTTGGCGGTGCAAAAATCCAACAATACAACGATGCTCAACTTTGGCACTGAAGATGAATTTATGCATGAGGTTGGCTCACAAGAATATGCTCGTGCCAAATATGGACTTACCGCTGACAATATCGCATCCAAGGTCATGCAGTCCCTGCGTGCATCGTGAGGTGACGGATGCGAATCGGTCTTGACTTTGATAATACGATCGTCAGTTACGACAGCCTATTTCACAGAGTTGCACTTGAGCAAGGAGCAATACCAGCCTCCACTCCGGTAAACAAGTTGGCCGTGCGCGACTATCTGCGCAAGATCGATCAGGAAGATCGTTGGACAGAAATGCAGGGCTATGTCTACGGTGCGCGCATGGATGAAGCCGAAGCCTACCCGGGCGTTATCAACTTTATTCGTGCGGCACGTGATGCGGGTCATACCCTGGCCATCATGAGCCATAAAACCCGACACCCTTTCATGGGCCCGCAATACGACTTGCATTCCGCAGCACGAAATTGGATCGCCCATCATCTGCAAGAGGACGGGGAAGCGTTAATCCCGACAGCACAAGTTTTCTTTGAACTGACCAAGCAGGAAAAAATTGCGCGTATCGCTGATTTTGGATGCGACGTATTTATCGATGATCTTCCGGAAATCCTGTTGGCGGCAGATTTTCCAAAGGAAACGGAACGCTTTCTCTTCGACCCGGAGGAGCATCACAAGAATGCTCAATATCTTGACTTGATTTTGTTTCTGAATTGGGGCGAAATTGCTCGGCGACTTCTAGCGTGATGAGCAAACCTCTAGATCCTCATTTGCCCATTCATACGCTTCTTAAGCAGGCAGGGATCACCCAATCTATATCATCCATCACTCCAACCAATCTGGGCGGTAATAACAGGATCTATCAAGTTATAACCACCAGCGGCACCTTTGCTGCAAAACAGTATTTCCGACACCAGGCTGATCAGCGTGATCGATTGGCTTCAGAGTATGCCTTCATTGAATATGCCTATGGTGTTGCTACTGACTTTGTGCCGAGGCCTTATGCATGTGATCATGAGCTTGGTTGGGCTTTGTATGAGTATATAGATGGCCAGCATATTTCAGCAGACGCTGTATCCGAACTTGAGATTGATCAGGCTATCAGTTTTTTCAAGGCCTTAAATAGCCCAGACTCTAACCAAAAACGATTATCTTTGCCAAATTCATCTGAGGCTTGTTTCACTGTAGAAGAACATCTCAACTTAGTAGGTGGCAGGATTAAAAGGCTGAAAGAGCAGCTAACTGATCCGAAAGAGGAGGATAGAGCCGCTGCCAATTTTATTGCCGAACTTGATGTCTGTTGGCAACAGCTTTCCTCAGAGGTCAGTCGATTCGCTAGTGAGAAAAACCTGCTGAGTTTTCCACTTGATCCTCAACAAAGATGCGCTTCCCCATCGGATTTTGGGTTCCATAACGCACTGTTGCAGGCAAATGGACAAATAAGATTTATCGATTTCGAATATGCTGGATTGGATGATCCTGCCAAGATGACGGGAGATTTTTTCTCTCAACTTGCCGTGCCGGTGCCTTCGAAATATTTTGAAAGATTTGTGACAGGATGCATGCAATGTTTTCCTGAAGCAGAGGCGCTAATAGTTCGTGCGGAGTGGCTGCGACGTGTTTATCAGGTGAAATGGTGTTGCATCGCAATGAACGTATTTTTGCCCGTCAATCTGGCGCGAAGAAAGTTCGCAAATCCTGGTCTGGATGAGACCCACATTAAACAATCCCAACTTAACAAAGCCTCTCAACTTCTTAATACACTTCAACAGGAAATGAAAAATGGCATACATTGATTTTCTATCTGCGGTACATAAAAGCACGACACGTGACTACCTCGGTCGTGTCAACGATCCCGATTATCCCAAGGCCAAGGCTGCAGCTCTCGCCAAGAAATTCGATTTTGATTACTGGGATGGTGATCGCAAGATTTGTTATGGCGGATATAAATACATGCCAGGTCGGTGGGCCCCTGTTGGACAGGCGATGATCGATCACTATGGTATCAAGCCCGGTGACAAAATCCTGGATATTGGTTGCGGTAAAGGCTTCCAGCTGTATGAACTTACCCAGTTGATGCCTGGCGTAGAGGTCTACGGTGTTGATATCTCTAGCTACGCGATCGAAAACGGCAAAGAAGAGATCAAAGATCGACTGCAAGTTTGCAATGCCAACAAACTACCATTCCCTGACAAGTATTTCGATTTCGTATTCTCGATCAATACACTGCACAATCTACACAACTACGATCTGGATAAAGCGTTGCGCGAGATGGAGCGGGTTGCCAAGAAAAATAAGTATCTCTGCGTGGAGTCCTATCGTAACGAAGAGGAGAAGGCTAACTTGCTTTATTGGCAGGTCACGTGTGAAGCTTTTTGTACTCCTGAAGAATGGGAATGGTGGTTCAAGCAGACCGGCTATACCGGGGATTATTCTTTTATCTATTTTGAGTGAGTTGATTATGGCGATTCCGAAGACAATGAAGGCTGCTATTCTGGTCGAGCAGCGCAAACCCCTGGTCATCGATGAGGTAGAACTCCCCCAAAGCCTGGAAGTTGGTCAGGTGCTGGTCAAGGTTCACTATAGCGGCATCTGTGGGTCCCAGATTGGTGAAATTGATGGCGCAAAAGGTCCGGACAAATTCCTGCCTCATCTTTTAGGCCATGAAGCCTCTGGTACTGTTGTTGAGATTGGGCCTGGCGTGAAGCACGTCAAGCCTGGTGATGTGGTTGTCATGCATTGGCGCAAGGGCTTGGGTATTGAAGGGGCCCCGCCTTCCTATAAGTGGCGTGGCGAAAAGCTTAACGCTGGCTGGATTGCCACCTTCAACGAGTATGCGATTGTTGCCGAGAACCGCGTCACTGCGATTCCCTCGGACAGTGATCTTGAGGTGGCCGCGCTATTTGGATGCGCGATCACTACTGGTTTCGGTGTCGTAGAAAATAACGCACATGTGCGGATCGGTGAGTCTGTCGTGGTATTTGGCGCTGGTGGTGTTGGCTTGAACATTGTCCAAGCCGCAGCCCTGGTTGGCGCCTATCCGGTGATTGCCGTAGATCTTCATGACAATAGGTTAGACCTTGCGAAGACCATGGGAGCCACTCACCTCATCAACTCTTCAAAACAGGATGCCAAGGAAGAGATACAGAAGATTTTGGGCGTTCAGGGTCCAGATGTATTCATCGACAATACTGGCCAACCCACGATCATCGAGATGGGCTATGAAATAACCAAGCCACAGGGAAGGGTAGTGCTGGTAGGTGTTCCAAAGAAAGGCAACAACATTAATATTTACTCTTTGCCGATGCATTTCGGTAAGGGGCTTTCTGGTTCGCAGGGAGGGGAGGCTATTCCGAATCTTGATATTCCTCGCTACCAAGGGATGTTTACTGCGGGCCGTATCAAACTCAAGGAACTGATTACAGAGCGCCTTGCACTCGAAGACATAAACCAGGCAATTGACAACATGCGCTCAGGCAAGATGAGCGGGCGTTGCATGATCAAAATGTAATAAGGCAATTTTTCCTGATTCTAGGTGGATTAAATGAGTAACCAAGAACAAACAAAAGAACCCCAGTACGGCATCGTTTTTGATGTCGAAAAAAAGCATGGTCGGACCCAATTGGGTTTGATGGTTAATGAATCTTGGAATCAGGATCCCAAGAGGACGCTCTTTACGCTTGCCAGGTACAAGTTCGTGGCAAAAATGCTGAGCGGAAATAATAGGGTGCTTGAGATTGGATGTGCTGATGCGTTCGGGACGAGGTTGGTTCAGCAGGAAGTCAAACATGTCACAGCAGTAGACTTTGACCCCGTTTTTATCCAGGATGCAAAGGATCGAATGAATCCGAACTGGCTATTTGATTGCTTTGTCCATGACATGCTATCTGCACCAGTTCCTGGTGAATATGATGCGGCCTATAGTCTGGATGTATTGGAACATATCGAGCCAAACAACGAAGATACATTTATTCGCAACCTAGTTGCATCGTTAAACAAATCAAGTGTTGCAATAATCGGTATTCCATCCCTTGAATCACAAGCTTATGCCTCACCACAGAGCAAAGCAGGACATGTCAATTGCAAGAGCGGAAAAGACTACAAAAAATTCCTCGAGAAGTATTTTGAGAATGTATTTCTATTTTCGATGAATGATGAGGTTATTCATACTGGTTTTTATCCGATGGCGCATTACCTGTTGGCTCTATGCACGACGCCCATAAACCAACAATCCTGATTACTGGTGCTCAGGATGTGCGATCCTATTAAGCATTGCGCCTCGCCTTCAAGGCCGTGCATGCTGCTATCGGTGTTCGCGCTACATGGTGTATTGGTTTGCATACTAAGCTTTCTGAGTTTCTCACGCTATAGCGGTTTCCTGTTTAACGGGCTGGATGGCGCGAACATGCTTACGAATGTCGCATTTCAGTTTGCGTGGACGGAGCCCGTAGCAGGCTTCTTCGCTAACCCGCTTCAAGGGCTTTCCGACATCTGGTTCAACTTCAATGCATGGGCCAGTCCCGGATATGTATTTCCTTATTTGCTATTTGAACAGCTTGACGTTGGCGATCCGCATTTTCAGGTGTACGTCTACACCATTCATGCATTAATTCTGTTCGTTTCTGTGTTTATCGGAATGCGCTCTGTCGAATTGAGCTGGATAGCCGCACTCGTCGGAGCTTGGGCAAGCGTGCTCCTGATGCTTCCGTGCTTCGGTGTCCCTATCCTTTATCCGATACTCCAACTGCAGCCCAATCTTGCTTTTACAATTTCAGAAACGTTTCTGATCATTGCTGCGATTTCCATGCTGGGTCGAAATCATGGCCGGATTCCGGTATGGCGAGATGCTATCGCTGGCGCTGCGCTGCTTCTGCTTTCTGCACATTTGCTTCTGGTCTCGCCAACGGGCATCGTACTTAGCCTACCTATCCTTTTCTTTATCACGGTTGGCCTCCTCGTCGGTGCTGCGACACGTTCTGAACGAGTTATCAAAATTGCATGCATAACACTTGTCATAGCCGTGCTTTTGCTAACGGGTTTTGGCAATTTTCTTTTGGGTATTTTCAAATTCACAGCGGCAAAGTTTTTTTCAACGGACTTTAAAAATGATCGGGCAAGTTGGTATTTCGTTTCTATTCTTTTCCAGAAAGAAATGCACGGTATCGGTGGCCCGGTTCTGGCAGGTTCCGGAATTGCGGGTCTTGTCCACGCTTCTTTCTCGGCGCACCGTCGCCTACTCTGGGTTGCTCGTTCAGTGCTGGCGCTGGTTGGCCTCAACTTGGTTTTGGGAGCGCTGACCGTCAAATACGATTTCTGGCATGGACCTTCGCCGATTTATATGGAGGCGATGTTGTGGCCGATTTATGCGACATTCGCTGGATATCTGGCTGTTTTGACCACTGTTGCTCGCAGGGGCTGGCTTGTAGGAAAGGATACACCCTCGATCATTGCAAATGATTCCGATAAAAAAAATTTGGTTGTGCTCATGGTAGTGCCAATCGTTATAGTTTTGCTGTCTTTTCTTAAGATCCCGGCTAAAGATGGTCGAGACTATCCGTATCCGCCATCGTCGTCTGCTATCGTGGAAATCCTTAAGAAGAATGTCCGCCTGAGACTTGGCGATACAGTCAGAGGAAGGGTCGCAACATTCATGCTTCAAGGTAAGAGGGAGCCAGCTACCTGGCATGATCTGCACTACGCTGATGGCTTGCGTGTCAGGAATGTCGGAAATGACTTTCACATGGTCGGTTTGTGGTACTCCGGCATTCCCACCCTGCTTGAATATTCACCAACTTTGTCTCCCCCGTTGTTCCACGTAACAAAACGCCTTCTCGCTCGCTCTGAAGACAAGCCGCTTCGTAGCGTTTTGGTATTACGGCATATTGATTCAACTGTGCTCGCCGCGCTTGGGGTTCGTTACGTCATAACAGATGCCCCAATCTCGCAATCGCTTCGCCTTGTCGATACGGAGAAAACGCAAGAAAACGAAACGCTTTACCTCTATGAAGTGCCTAGGGCGATTTTGGACGCTTCTTCGCCTCATAAGCTTGAGTTGGTCCATTCGTTCAACGCCGCAATGGACCGTCTTGCTGATCCGCAGTTTGACCCGCATAGGTCGGCAGTTTTGATGGAGAGCGATGCAGAGGGGGTTGATCTCGAAGGATTGTCCCCTGCAATGGATGCAAGTGTCCGATTGGCAAAAAATGGGTTTGATATCAGAGCAACCAGCTCTGGGAAGTCATTACTCGTTCTTCCACTCCAGTTCAGCCATTGCCTTTCATTTGAAGAGGAGCACCCACATAAGCATTTTGAACAACTCATTCGTATCAACGCGTTGGAAACTGGTGTTTTATTCAATGGGGAATTGAAGGGCAATTTGCAGTATTTTACAGGCCCTTTCAATCGGTCGGATTGCCGACTGAGGGATGCAAGAGATTTTGAGCATGTTTTAGCCTTGCCATGACCATCTCAAATGCCACGAAAAAAATTGCTATTCTTCAGTCGAATTACATCCCATGGAAAGGGTATTTCGACATGATCGCTGCCGTGGATGAGTTTATCCTCTATGACGACATGCAATATACACGGCGCGATTGGCGTAACCGTAATCAGATTAAGACTCCTCAGGGCATTCAATGGCTAACGGTTCCTGTTTTGGTTAAAGGCAAATATCATCAAAAAATTAGAGAAACCGAAATTGATGGTTCAGACTGGGCAGTGGCACACTGGAAGGCTTTAAGCCAGAATTATCGTCGTGCAGCATGCTTTGAGGAAATAGCCGCATGGGTTGAGCCGCTTTTTCTTTCGGAGTCTTATACCCATATCTCACAATTGAACCGCAGGTTCATCGAATCGATCTGTAGGTATTTGGGTATCAAAACTGCTATCACTAACTCATGGGACTATGTTTTGCCTGAGGGCAAGACAGAACGCTTGGCGGAGTTGTGTGTTCAGGCGAATGGTACTGAATACATCTCAGGTCCGGCAGCCAAGGATTACATCGAGGTCGGCGTCTTCGCAGACAAGGGAATCAAACTTACCTGGTTCGAGTATTCCGGATACCCTGAATATCCCCAGCTTTGGGGGGGATTTGCACACGGGGTTTCTATCCTCGACTTGCTGTTCAATTGCGGTAAAGATAGCCCCCGCTATATGAGGTACATTCGTCCATGAAACTTTCCATCGTTGCAACTCTTTACCAGTCGGCCCCTAACATCAAGGAATTTCACCAACGAGCAAGCACAGTTGCCAAGCAACTGGTGGGGGATGATTATGAACTTGTTTTGGTAAACGATGGATCGCCAGACAATAGCCTCGATCTTGCTGTACAAATCACCGAGATTGATAGCCATGTCGTCGTCGTCGATCTTTCACGTAATTTTGGCCATCACAAAGCCATGATGGCAGGGCTCGAGCATGCGGTAGGGGAGAAGATATTCCTCATCGATAGTGACCTGGAGGAGGAACCTGAATGGTTGCTGAGCTTTTCTGAATCGATGGTCAGTGAAAATGCGGATGTTGTATATGGGCGCCAACAAAAGCGGAAGGGGGGAATATTTGAACGCTGGAGCGGTGAGGTTTTTTACTCGCTCTACAATTGGTTGGCCGATATTGACCACCCAAGGAATATCGTGACTGCCAGGCTGATGACCCGTCGTTATGTAGAGGCCCTTTTGCAGCACAGGGAGCGCGAAATGGTTATATCGTGCCTTTGGGTGATCACCGGCTTCAAGCAATGCGAAAGTATTGTCATGAAACACATGACCAGCAGAACTACCTATAGCATCTCGAAAAAGATTCGGCACGCGACCAACGCCATCACCTCATTCAGCGAAGTTCCATTAAGGATGATTTTCTACATTGGTGCTTTGATGTTTATTGGAGCAATGAGCTACGCAATTTATCTTATGGTCCACAAAATCTTCATGTCGCACCCATTGGAGGGATGGACTTCCGTTATGGTGTCTATCTGGATAATTGGGGGCATGGTAATCTCGTTCATGGGGATTATTGGGATTTATCTCTCCAAGATATTTATCGAGACGAAAAGAAGGCCATATGTGATTGTCAGGAGTATTTATGGGAGACCAAGTGAGCGACATTAACTCACATTATGAGAAATTTTATGCGGCAAGAACTAACACCAGAGTCTATCCTACCGAGTTCGTAGTACGTACATTCCTTGCAAATTATCCGGCATTGGCATTTGCTAAGCCTTTGCCCGGTGACCGGATACTTGATGTTGGGTTTGGTGATGGAAGAAATACAAGCTTCCTCTGTGATCAAGGGTTTGATGTCAGTGGCATTGAAATAACACAAGGTATAGTAGATCAGACCCGTTATAGGCTGTCCAAGGCTGGACACGTTGCTGACTTGCGGGTTGGTAGAAACAGTAGCATCCCTTTCGACAGTGGTTATTTTGATTGCATTCTCTCTTGTCACTGTTGTTATTACTGTGATGACGGCGAGACTTTTTTAGATAATCTTGCCGAATACGCTCGGGTATTGAAAAAAGGTGGCTATCTTGTTGCCTCGGTTGCAGACAAATCATCCTATATTTTCAAAGATGCCAGTGAGTTAGAGGATGGGTCATTGCTGATTCAGCGCGATCCGTATGGAAACCGCAATGGTTACCGATTACATGGATTTTCTGAGGCACGAGAAATTGAGGCGTATTTCTCGAAATATTTCACGAACTTTTCCTTCGGCCACGCTGATAATGATTACTACGGAATTACAGAGCGAGTCTTCTGGGTTGTTTGTCAAAAAAGGAATTATTAATGGTTGATGTATTGCCTTACTGTTGCCCGGAACCTCAATGCGGTCGATCGCACCTTATCTATACCGAGCAGGGTTTATCCTGCCCTAATGGCCATGTATTTTCTTTTGCTCCAGGAACTGATATTCCTGTTTTCTTTCGGGCAGAACAGAATACTAATGAATACACTATCCAGGATGCTGCGGCGGTGCATGACAATTCACTGCGCTGGGTTTTTGATACTTTTGGCACCGATGAAGCTTCTCTGAGAAAAAGCCTGGTTTCGAGACTGCGGTTGGCCCAAGGTGACAAGGTACTTGTAACCGGGGCTGGTGCTGGTAACGATTTACTCTATATTGTGCAAAGCTTGGGGGGGCGCGGCGAAATATATGCGCAGGATATTGCGCAACAAATGCTTTTAGCTGGCGCAGAGCGGTATCGAAATGAATTAAGTAGTTCCGGCGTCCAACTACACTTCTCTATCAGTGATGCCACTCACCTGCCATTTGTTGATGGCTACTTCGATGCAGCCTACCATTTTGGCGGGATTAATCTATTCCCCGATATCCGAAAGGGAATAGATGAAATGAATCGCGTTGTAAAACCGGGGGGTAGAGTAGTAATAAGCGATGAGGGTCTCGCACCGTGGCTCAAGGATAGCGAGTACGGAAAAATGCTCATCAGGAACAACCCACTATACGCTTGCGATATTCCACTCTCGCTATTGCCCGATTCCGCCAGGTCTGTACAGCTTACTTGGGAATTAAGCAACTGCTTCTATGTCATTGAGTTTACCGTTTCCGATAAGCCGCTCCAGATCAATATCGACGTACCCCATGTCGGGAGGCGCGGCGGCAGTATTCGAACCCGTTATTTCGGACAACTTGAAGGTGTAGACCCGACCCTTAGGGATCATGTCTATGCCGAAGCGGAACGTCTGGGGCTGAGCCGTGTGGAGTATATAGAGTCATTGCTGCATGCGGGCATGTCAAGAAACGGATCGTAATTTGAGACTTTTATGAAACGGTTCTTGGAAAACAAGGTGCCCTTCCCTTGGCAGAAGCAGGGACTTCTTTTTGAGCCTTATGGTAAGGAATTCAGCCATGGCTCCCATCCATGTGCCATCCATTTCAAGGATGATATTTTTATCTTCGCTTTTACCCGTCGGGACTCAATGCAGCGATCACATATATTTCTGTCTTATGCGATCGTATCGGATGGAAATGTGAAGTTGTTGGAGGAGCCAAAGCTTGCCTTGCGTTATGGGGAGGCGGGGAGATTCGATTGCGATGGCGCAATAAGTGTGTGTTTTGTCAAACACAAAGGCATTCAGTATTTGTATTACGTCGGGTGGCAGAATCTGCCCGATAGCCTCTGGATTTGCGATACGGGCCGCGCCATTCTGAACCCGCACGAACTTACATTGACCCGTGAGTTTTTGGGGCCGGTTCTGGGGCGCGACAAGGATAATCCGCTGTTTGCGGCTGCAACGGCTTTTTATGTTTCAGATGACCATTGGCAGACTTGGTACAACTCAGGTATCAAATGGGAAAAAACCGAACGGGGCTGGCATCACCATTATGGGATTCACTACGCCGAATCGAAGGATGGTGTCAATTGGCGTTGCTACCGTGAAATGTGCATTCCTTTTGCCGATGAATATGAATATGCTTTTGGGCGACCGAGCGTAATTCGCGTCGATGATACCTATTTCATGTGGTTCGCGCACCGTGCTTCAAAAGATATCGAAACATACCGTATCGGCTTCGCATCCTCGCAGGATGGAAGGCAATGGCAGCGTAACGATGGAATTGCTGGTATTGATGTTTCACCAGAGGGCTGGGATAGCGAAATGATCTGCTACCCTTGTGTTTTTGAGCACAAGGGCATCATGTACATGCTCTATAACGGTAATGGCTATGGAAAAACTGGATTTGGACTTGCCACCATGGAGGTGAGGAAATGAAGAAAATCATATTGGCAGGCAATGCGATTACAGCCGATATTCTGTACTCCTACCTTCGTGCAGACAGCCGGTATGAGGTAGTCGGGCTTACGGTAGACGATGAGTTTATCTCCCAAGGGGGTATAGAAGGTGTTCCTTCGGTAGGGTTGTCCCAACTGCCAGAGCGCTTCCCCTCCCACAGTTGCAGCGTTGTAATGGCGGTTGGCTACAATGATCTCAACAAGGTGAGGGAGTCTCTGTTCCTGCGCTTGAAGGAACTGGGGTACTCCATAGAGACTTATGTGCATCCGGATGCACGTGTATACACTGGGAATCCGTTGGGCGAGGGGTGTGTGATTCTGCCGGGGGCGGTAATCGAACCACATGTACGGGTCGGTGCTAATACCATAATATGGTGCAATGTGACACTGGCACATCATAGTAGCGTGGCAGAGAATTGTTGGATCGCTACTGGAACTGTCCTGTCAGGAAACGCCAAAGTTTCACGAAACAGTTTTGTGGGCGTGAATGCGACGGTAGTTAATGAAATGACGGTAGGCGAATACAACATCATCGGGGCTTCTGCGCTGATTACCAAGGATACCAAGCCCAGCACCGTGCATCTTGCCCGCTCTGCCGAGTTGTTCCGGTATTCGTCTGAAGATTATGTGAAGTATTTTGGAGTGTAAATGTGGATAAAAAACTAACAACGATTCTGGCAGATGTTTTTGGTCTGCGTGAATCCGAGATTCATCCCGATCTTAATAAGGAGTATGTTGATAATTGGGATTCGCTAAAGCAGATGGATTTGGTGCTTTCCCTGGAGAGGGAGTATGACATTGCCCTTGAAATACCGGACATCCTGAAGATGGCCTCGGTGTCGGGCATCATTGAGGTGTTGAAGGAAAAAGGGGCAACCCTTGAAGATTGAGGGGGCCGTCGTTCTGGTAACGGGTGGTGCCCAAGGCCTCGGGCTTGCCATCGCCTGTCATTTGTCTGCACTGGGGGCCACCGTTGTGGTTGCAGATCGCAACGCAGATGCCATGTCCAGCCTCCCCGAGCAAATGGGCCGCTACCAATTGGACGTGACACGACCAGATGAGGCCAGGAAGGCGGTGGCCGATATCACCGAGCAGTACGGGAGAATCAGTATTCTGGTCAATAATGCGGGCGTCATCTTCAGCGAGCCGTTCGTCAACATTATGAATCCAGCTGAAATGATGCATGACTACCAGCGGTTCCGTGATTCCATAACGGTGAACATGGATTCGGTGTTTATCATGACCTCTGCAGTTGTGGAAAAAATGGTGCGGAGCCGGACCAAAGGCGCAATCGTCAATATAAGTTCCATCAGCGCTTGTGGAAACGAGGGGCAAACAGCCTATTCTGCAGCCAAGGCTGGAGTGAATGCTATGACCGTTACATGGTCGAAGGAATTGGGACGACTGGGTATTCGCTGTAATGTGGTCGCACCTGGGTTTATCGGCACCGAATCGACTCATCGAGCCCTCAAAGAAACTACGCTTAAGCACATAAAGGAGAGCACACCATTGCGGCGCTTGGGAGAAGCGCAGGAGGTAGCGCAGGCAGTGTCATCAGTCATAGAAAACGACTTTATTAATGGCGTTGTTTTGAATCTCAATGGCGGACTGACAATCTAAATGTTCAAACTGGATATTGCACGATATTCTGCGCTGTTTGATCAATACAAGGCCACTCAATATTTCTTCCCGCTCATTGGTGCAGTACTGCTAAACCAGCAGGACGGAACTGTTTATGTGGATGATCTAGACTGTCCCCATCAGGCGTACATCGAGCATGTGTTTGGGTTTGCCCAAGTGATTGGACAGCCAACTGCAGGATTTGAAGCCGCTCTGGAGCGCTATTTGCTGATCGACAGGAAGTTTTCCGTCCCCAAGGTGCGGCTGTATGCAACATACTTCCCTAATTTTCTGCAACAGTCGGAATATGATGAGATGCGGTCGTTCAGGCAACGGTTCTCCATTACGCCTGAAACACTGGTCGTGAGCAGTTCGCAAAGGGATGTGCTAAGGGCAAGGAACGCTCGTAATCTCGATCTGGACGCAATTGAAAATACTTTTGGCGTGGTGGAAAGATTTTGGCGTAGACCTGAAGATTTTATCCAAAAGGCAAATGCGGTTGTGGTGCATTGCCGCGACCATCTGGCGGGGGTCTGTTATGCTGCCGCAGAGGCGGATCGCCGGGTCGAGATAGATGTGCTCACTCTGCCGGAATTCAGGAGGCTGGGTGTTGGCAGGCTTGCTGTGACCGAGTTTGTAATGCGCTGTTTCAGTCTATCTCTGCAACCGCTATGGGACTGCTTTACAAATAATGCGGGGTCAATGGGTCTGAGTCAGGCAGTCGGTTTCTTTGCAGTCAACGAACCCTACCCCTTTTTTACCATTAGCAAACTCAGTCGCTAGAGGTGTTATGGCGAAGAATAACTATAACCTGGGACTGTATTTTTCCGGTGTGACCGAGATTTACGCACAACGACCGGCATTGCAATACGCAGAGCAAGATTGTTCTTACGCCGAGTTGTCAAGCTGGATTGACGGGCTTACAGGTTTATTGCTGGCGCAAGGTTGTAGCCGTGGAGATGTGATCGCCATCGGGCACACAAAACACCCTCTGTCCTTTGCGTTAATGCACGCTGCTCTGCGGCTAGGTATTCCCTATGTGATCCTTGACGTTGAGTCTCCTATTGAACGTACCTCCAGAATTCTCGAGGTCAGTGGGGCGTCTCTGCTGTTTTATGATAATTTTTACCATGAGAGTACCATGCAGGAATTGGCCGCCACGTGCCATTGTCCCTTATTTTTGCTTGCAGAAGACCTGCTACTTTCGGTTTCAGAGAGGGATCGCAATGAACAACAGCGCCTCATGGCGCAAGTGGATGGCTCGACGATTGCCTATATCATGTTTACCTCCGGCTCGACGGGTATCCCCAAGGGGGTGGCGATCACCCATCAGAATGTCCTGAATTTCATAGCATGGGGGCAGGAATATTTCGATGTTACGAGCCAGGATAATTTCGCCAACCTGAGCCCGATGTACTTCGATAATTCCGTTTTTGATTTTTACGTTGGCATGTTTTCGGGTGCATGTCTGACACCGATACACAGGGAGCTATTGAACAGCCCCTATGAGCTGGTGCCGCATATCGAGAGGATGGGATGTTCCATCTGGTTTTCTGTGCCATCGTTACTCATGTATCTCATGACGATGAAGGCAATTTCTGCTGCCAGTTTGCCTGAATTACGGGTTATCGTCTTCGGTGGTGAGGGGTACCCAAAGGTGGAACTCAATAAATTGTACGATTGGTTCTCTGTTCGGGCGAAACTGGTCAATGTCTACGGGCCGACGGAATGCACCTGCATTTGCAGTGCTCATGTTCTGGGCGACGAAGATTTCTCCGACCTGTCCGGGCTGCCGACTTTAGGCAGGCTGAATCCGAATTTCGATTACCAAATTATAGATGAGGACGGGCATGACTGTGCCAGCGGGGAACTCTGCCTGATAGGCCCTAACGTGGCAGCCGGATATTTCAATGACCTTGAACGTACCGCTGCATCCTTTCATATGTTGGCAAAATCGAACCGTTTCATGAAACGGATGTACCGGACCGGCGATCTGGTTCGTGAGACTGATGGGAAGCTGTATTTCGTCGGCCGGAAAGACAACCAAATTAAGCACATGGGATATCGTGTCGAACTGGAAGAGATCGAGCATGCACTGGTAAAGCTTCCGGCTGTAGATCAAGCAGCAGTTATTTACCACCGCGCGAATGCGAGTTTCGGTAAGCTGATTGGATTCGTGGCCTGTTCTAGCACGGTGGAGGCCCAATGCTTATTGGCAGCTCTCGCCAATCTGTTGCCGGATTACATGGTCCCAAGCAGGCTGGTTGTGATGGATACTTTGCCGAAAAATCCCAATGGGAAAGTTGATCGGCAACAATTGAGTCGCTTGCTTGAAAAGTGAGATACCTTGCGCGCCAGGTGTTGCCTGGTCGAATGATTAAAATTGAAACGAAAGGCTGGAGTTGTTCTGATGGAGAATAAAAAAATAGCTGATGGCGCAAAGAGCAGGCTTCCATTATTTGTGGTACCGGGAATGCCGCGTGCCGGAACTACATTCCTATACCATAACCTGCAAAAACATCCGCAGATATTTTTGCCTTTCCGAAAAGAGATAGATTTCTTTAACGAGATATATCATTACCGGGGGGTGGATTGGTATAACTCTCTGTATAGGGGAATCAAGCCAGGACAAATCGCCGGTGATCTAAGCCCGGCATGCTGGTTCGAACCACACACCATAGACTATCTCAAGGAATATTCTCCGGATATCAAGGTGATCCTTTCTTTGCGAGATCCTGCCGAAAACGCGTATTCGCTGTACATCCAGAAACTGACATCCAATTATGATCTGCCTGGATCCTTCGAGGAATTTTTGGTCAACGGATATAGTTCGGTGATGACTAAAGGTGGCAAGGGCGTACGTTTCTTGTTTACCAGTCAAGACTATATCGAAAAGATCGAGAATTATAAAAAAGCGTTTGGAAAGAATTTGCTGATTTACGACTTCCGCTTTTTTAGAAAAGACAACTTGGCTGCTTTGAAATTGATTGAAGATTTCCTTGGGCTGGAAAAATGGTTCAGCAGGGATAATTTTGACCCACTTCGGATTAATGAGTCGTATCGCAAGAATATTAAGATTATCAACTGGCTTTTTATGCAAGAGTGGCTGAGGGATTATGTAGAGAGATATGTGCCGCGTTTAACTGCAATGAGAATTCGCGGGCTCATTGACCGGATTAGTGTCAAGACAAGCGTGCAAGACAATACCCGGCAAACGCATCAGCCTGAAAACATAGAGATTGCGAAAAAACACTTGAAGGGGGCTTGTGACTACTATGAAGAGCTTTTTAAAGAGTCGCCCGCATTCCTGGGGGATGGTAGCAGTGTTGTAATCCGCTAGGTAATATGAATAAACGTGTCGTTACCTACGGCCGAGCACTACTTTCGCTAGCGATCATCCTGTATCTGATTACGATGTTGGATTGGAATCGTATCAGGTATGTTCTTCCGAAATTGCGTCTGGAATTTGTTGCGCAAGCATACGTTCTTGTTCTTTTTTCAGTTCTTGCTTCATCTGTGCGATGGAGTACGCTATTGAAGCAATTCAACGTAGTTCAAGGGGTATTCGATAGTTGGCGGTATTACCTGATCAGCATGTTTTACGGCGTAATGCTGCCGGGTGTTATCGGGGGAGATGTGGTCAGGCTTGGCCTTAGTATTAAACATCATGGGATGAGCATGAAGGGTATGCTTACATCGATCATCCTTTTTGAGCGTATTTGTGGCCTTATGGCCATAATCATGATTTTTGCTGTCATGGTCTCGTTCGCGCCGGAGATTCTAGGGGGCGAGCAGATGTTTTCCAATTTGGTCTATATCTTGCCATTTGCGGCTATCGCCAGCATCGCCCTTTCCTTCATAGCGCTAAAAAAGGCTCCAGAAAGTTGGTTTTCACGTGCCGGCCGACATAGATTGATCGAACGCACGTATTCGTTATTGCAGCGGCTCAGGAATGTGCCTGCTGTTTCGTTGCTAGCGATATTGATTTTGAGCCTTCTGGTTAATTTTATGGATATATTGGGTAGCTATTTTTTAGCTAGAGCTTTAAACATGAGTGTTTCGTTTTACTTCTTTCTGCTAATTATTCCAATGACCTACGTTATGACTGCACTTCCCATATCACTCGGAGGTCTTGGTGTGCGAGAAGGCGTGCTCGCTTTCTTCCTTGTCAAAGTTGGCGTCATGGCATCTGATGCAGTGCTATTGGCTTTCCTCATTTACCTGAACAGACTGGCAGTGGCTTTGATTGGCGGAATTGCTCAGTTAGCAGGTAAAAATCGCCACCGTTGAAATATTAAGAGTCATCACTGGTAATGATAGTGTGTCCAAAATGTGGCTCCCGGAACGAAAGTCTGACATTATCCTGCCCGGCTTGCGGGTTCAAGCCAGCACAGATTGATGGGTTCATCTCATGGTCACCAGTGTTGGCGAATGGCAACTCCGGATTTAATTCGAAGAACTTCGCTGGTTTAGCCCAGAGTGAATCCGAGCATTTTTGGTTCCGCGCCAGGAACAAGCTTATTCTTTGGGCGTTAGGCAAATATTTTCCTAACGCGTCGAGTTTGATGGAGGTTGGTTGCGGAACTGGATTTGTTCTTTCAGGAATAGCAAGACAGTTTCCACTTCTTCGACTGGTCGGCAGTGAAATACATACCTCTGGCCTGACGTTTTCCTCGCAACGCCTTCCGGGAGTGGAACTGGTGCAAATGGACGCTAGAAGCCTTCCTTATGATGCGGAGTTTGATGTTGTTTCTGCGTTTGATGTCATAGAGCATATCAAGGAGGATGAACTGGTTCTTAAAAATATTCATCGCGCCATCAAGCCAGGCGGTGGATGTATGATAACTGTCCCGCAGCACAGGTGGCTCTGGAGCGTCGTCGATGAGCAAGCCTGTCATCAGCGGCGTTATGAAGCGGAGGAGGTACATGCCAAGATTGAGGCCGCAGGTTTCCAGATATTGCGATCAACCTCCTTCGTCTCTCTCCTATTACCCGCCATGGTGTTTTCCAGACTCCTCCAAAATAGGGCGCCTGGTCATGAGGCTGATGCTACTGATGGATTAAAAATTTCCCCAAGTTTGAACTGGATATTTTTCAAGTTACTCAGTATTGAGCGTGTAGTGATAGAGAAAGGTTTCAATTTTCCATTTGGGGGATCAAGGCTTATCGTTGCGAAGAAGTGCTCTCAATAGATTTTGTAATGGATTTTTGGCTAGAAGATAGATGATTCCTTTCAATAAACCCTACATGACGGGAAATGAGATTGGGTACATTACCCAGTCTCATGCTAACCAGCATTTATCCGGTGACGGGCCTTTCACGCACAAATGCCATGAATGGTTAGAACGTCAAACGGGGTGCGCAAAGGCATTGTTGACACACTCATGTACTGCAGCACTAGAGATGGCTGCATTGTTGCTTGATGTGCAGCCAGGTGATGAAATTATTATGCCGTCATATACATTCGTTTCTACAGCGAATGCTTTTGTTCTGCGTGGAGGTGTGCCCGTATTTGTGGATATTCGGCCAGATACGTTGAATATTGACGAGTCTCTGATTGAAGCTGCCATTACTCCTCGCACTAGAGCCATTGTGCCAGTTCACTATGCTGGGGTTGCGTGTGAGATGGACAAAATTATAGCGATCGCAAAAAAACATGGGCTCTTGGTCATAGAGGATGCTGCACAAGGTGTTATGTCAGCATACAAGGGTAAGCCGTTAGGCTCCATAGGGGATATAGGGGCATTCTCCTTTCATGAGACTAAAAATATTATATCTGGTGAAGGTGGGGCGATACTCATTAATAATGGAAAGTATGCTGACCGTGCAGAAATTATTCGTGAAAAAGGAACGAACCGCAGCCAGTTCTTCCGAGGACAGATCGATAAATATACATGGGTTGATATTGGTTCCTCATATCTTCCTGGAGAGTTGACGGCAGCTTTTCTTTGGGCGCAGATGGAACAAGCGGATGGAATTACCGGTTCTCGCCTTGCCATTTGGGAAAATTACCATAGAGAACTCGAGGCATTGGAGCGCATGGGAGTGTTACGGCGACCAGTTATCCCAAATGATTGTCAGCATAATGCACATATGTACTATATATTGCTGAATAGCCTCCATGAAAGGATGGCGCTTCTTAAGGAAATGAGATCGATGGGGGTTGATGCGGTATTTCACTATGTCCCATTGCATAGTTCTTTAGCCGGTAAAAAAGTTGGGCGGGTCGGGTGTGGTGAATTGCCAGTGACTGAGTGGTTAGCTGATAGGTTGCTCCGTTTGCCGCTCTGGATAGGTTTGGAAAGCCAGCAAGAAAAGGTTATTAAGGCGATAAGGGGGTTTTTTGGGATATAACGGTGCGAGAGAACGATTTGCTGGCCATGATCTAATGGCAATTTACAGGAGACTTGATGAGCCATCTGGTTTGGGGATTATCAGTAAGAAAAGGTAAGAAAATATAGCGATGGTGCATCGCCCAGAAATAATGACTAAAAATACAGATATGAATTTCCACTTTATTGTTCCAGTCTGGGGGGCAAGTTATACAGAATTATTTACAGACATTTGCCTGCCTATGCTTTTTACGCCGGGGAACTTGGGTATATTCGAGAAGCGGAACAAGGCAGCTGACCAGTTCGTCATCCTGACAACGTTTGAAGATTATTTAAGCATTCTTGACTCGATTAGCTACCAGCGGCTCAAAAATTTGATACAAGTTGAGTTTGTATTGATTGATGGAATCATTGATTTATCTAAGACGCATGATGCAATGTCCATGTGTTATGCCATGGCAATGGGTCGGGACTCAGTCATCCCGGATAAAACATATTTTATTTTCTTGACTCCTGACAGTTTCTGGTCTGATGGGGCTTTTAGTCGTCTGGTCGAGTTGGCAGAGAACAGTGTAAACGTTGTGATGGCTATTGGATTCCGGGTGAATTTGGAGTCAATGTCTTTGCTATTGAAAAGCCAGATTGCTCAATCACCAGACAATCCGGCCATTCCAAAATCAGAACTGGTGCGGTTGGTGATTGATAACATTCATCAGTTAAGTAGGTCACACAATATTTTGACTAAGTCCGGATTTTTGAATTCGTGGCCATCACATATCTACTGGATTAATAAAGGAGATTATCAATTAATTGCGCATTGTTTTCATCTTCATCCCTTAATGGTGCTTTCTAACTCCAGAAAAGTTGCTATCGGTACAACTATTGATGGTGAATATCTTGATAATCTTCATTATCGGCTCGAAAGTTTTCATGTGGCGCAAACAGAATTTTTTGGTATCGAGCTGTCCCCAGCGGAAAAGAATTGGGGAAGAGAACTTGGTACCCCTTCAATAAAGAAAATAAGGCAATTTGCGGCTTACTACGCAAATAATCGCCATTGGTACTTTTTTAAGAAGAGAATTATTTTAAACGGATATCCTAGTAAGGAAATTCCTTCTCTTCTTGATCAGCTTATTTCCACTACCGTTAAAGCTATATGCAAGAGAAAATGGCTCTTATCTTATCTATATAAGATTAGAAGCATCAAATTTATTTTTGATAGGCAAATAAATTTAATAAAACTATTCAAATCCAGGATATAGGAAATATTGGACCCATGATAATGGGAAATAAAAGTGAAAATTATCTGGTGTTAGGTGGAGATGGGTTGCTTGGGAGGTATATCGTTGAATATCTAACGGCCTCAGGGAAAACTGTATTATCGACCACCAGGTGCACCTCGGATGTTGGTGATAACAGATGCTATCTTGATTTGTCTGCTGCGCCAGCTTCTTATCCCGATTTCGACAGCATTCAGCATGTTTTTCTCTGTGCTGGCGTTACCAGCATGATTGAGTGCGAAAAGAAATCTGCATCCACCAGAAAAATAAATGTTGATGGCGTACTTGCTGTATCTGAAAAGCTAGTGAGCCAAGGGGCACGCCTTTATTTTTTATCGAGCAACACGGTTTTCAATGGTATGAGTGTGATTGACGAGAGTTCCACGCCATCTCCGACAACCGAATATGGCAGGCAAAAGGCTGAGGCAGAAACAGCCTTGCTTAAGATGAGTAATGTCTCGGTTATTAGGCTGTCCAAAGTTTTATCCGCCACATCTGGCATGGCCTCTGATTTTATCCGTAAATTGAAAAATGGTGATGAAGTAGATGCATTTAATGATGTGAGACTGTCGCCAATATCACTAAAGTATGTTTGCGAATCGCTTTTGAGAATTGCGGAGATCGGTGCAACTGGTATATTTCACCTTTCAGGTGACACTGAGCTGACCTATACAGAATTAGCGGGCCAGTTAGCGAGCCGTTTGAATATTCCTCAATGTAGAATCAGGCCCGTTTCGTCATTGAGTAAGGGCGTTGAAGTTCTATATAAACCAATCCATCCTGCATTAAGAATGGAAAGAACCCACCAACTCTTGGGCATTTCCCCGGAGCCTTTGGGTCGAGTCTTAGATCAACTCATTAAGGTTTGACTGTAATGCCAGAATCCCCTTTTTATTCATGCTTGGTATGTAATTCTGATGATTTATCACTTGTCGTTGGTTTCGACACGTTGCCCAGAATTACTTCTGACTGTAAGCCATTTCCAAAATTTGGGCGGTTAGCCACTTGTATGAACTGTGGTGCGGTGCAGAAACTGCCGAATGACCAATGGTTCGCGGAGATTTCTGAAATTTATTCCACATATCAAGCCTATGAGCTTGCAGATGGGGAGGAACAGTTAGTACTTGATGAGATAAGTGGCCACCCCAGAAAACGTAGTTCGGTGCTTTTAGATAAATTAAATGGTTTGGAAATATTTCCCAAGAAGGCAAATGTTCTGGATGTCGGCTGTGGGGATGGGGTTACTCTAAGGGCAATGTCTGAATGTTTTAAGGATTGGACCCTCAATGGGTATGAGTTAAGCTCAAGCAAGGAACAGAAGCTAAAAGCCATAACTGGATTTGGACAGCTGTTCACAGGGGATTTGACAAGCTTGCCGGAGCAGTTTGACGTTATCAGCATGATGCACTCCTTGGAGCACTTCCCTTCCCCATTTGAAGCGCTAAAAGTGCTTTCCGAGAAAATGAGCGATAATGGGTTGCTTTTCATTGAAGTTTGTAATGTGGATCAGAATCCTTTTGATCTGCTCGTAGCTGACCATCTGATGCATTTTAGCCCTATTAGCCTGTCACATTTGGTTTCCAGGGCGGGATTCGATATTCTTTGTTGTGAAACGGAGTGGGTCAAAAAAGAAATATCACTTGTCGCCAGAAGGTCGCACTCGTATCAAAGTCCTCCTGGACTAAATCCAGAATTGGTTTCGAAGAAAATCTCAGGTAACGTTGACTGGTTACGCTCAATTGTTGAAACAGCGCAAACTGTTGCCGCTACAACGGACGATTCATTCGGAATATTCGGTACATCTATTGCAGCTTCATGGCTGGCCGGGCAGTTGGGTGATAAAGTCAGCTTCTTTGTTGATGAAGACCCTTACCGAATTGGGCGTCAATATCTGGGGCGACCGGTGTTGCATCCTAAAGATGTGCAAGCAACGGCGATTGTCTATTTGGCTTTGGCACCGGTCTTGGCGGCTAGAATCCAACAGAAAATGAGCCACTATCCATGGAAGGCGGTCATCTCGCCAGAAAGCCATTGAAATGCCATAGTGCTATTAACTTAGTAGATCATAGTGTTTGCGAAGAAAAAGTGATCCTAGTCTAGAGGAGGTATTCTGTGCGTAATGATGCTTCTTAAATAACGTTATGAATATTTCTTGTTGAGAACCATCGGCAATATCAGATTCAAAACTTCCTTCCAGTTTATCCATCATCTCGACAGCTAGATCTCGAATGTCTTCAGATGAATTCTCCTCAACACGGATGCTGTGTGCCCTGAAAAGTGAAGCGTAACGGTAGCTTCCGATCTCAGATTCCATGATTTCTTTAAACGATAAATAGCGATTCTCTATCTCGTCCCATAGAAGTTTCGGTAAGCAAAGATCGCGTGCACCAAACCACATTGTTGATAACGGAATCATATTGGCTAGGGCGCAAGGGACGCCAAAGATTGTGCTGACAAGTGAAATTCCGGACGTATTGCCAAGCATGAATTTAGCTTGAGCGCAAAGAATGATATCTAGACGTTCAGATTTTAGATGGTGGTGGGCATAATCTATGATATTCGGCATCGTCGGTAATGGCTTCATCGAGGCATCCCCAATTCTGATTACCCAGCCGCCACGATCAGTAATCGCTTTAATGGCTGGAATCGCATTCTCTATGCTCGCATTTCTGTGAGCATGCAATTCTTCATCTGCAGGTGAGAACCCAGCCTCCCTCACATGTAAACAAACAAACCAGGCGTTCCTAGGGAGGCCAAGATTTTGCATGGCTTGTATTGCCCACTCCTTGTCCTCTTGAGAAAGTCCCAGAATCGGTGGGCGATTCCCCCAGTCGCTAAATATTCGATAGGCGGTCTGTGCTCGATCTGTTGCCAGGATGTAATGAGATATGTCCTCCCGCATCAACGACCACTTGGACATGTTGCTGATTAGAAAACAAAGCCATGGATGACGCACCACCAGAAAATATTGCTCCCAATATGAGAGCAAATGGTAATTTGCCACCCGACCGGGAGGCGCAAGTAAAATCCATCTCTTTTTCTGGATCAAACCTAATGATTGTTCCTTGATAAGGCAATCTGGCTCCAGGGCGAGATGACCGATTCTGTCAGTGAATACTGTTACGCGTCTGTAACCAGCAATATGCATGATGAGGGTTATCGGGAGCAGAAAGAGCCAAACTAGCACCCCAGCAATTTTGAGAGTTATTTTGCCAAAAATAGCGGGTAGGCCCATGCGCTTGATACGTCGCCATTCATAGTGAATGCCCTGATAAAAGTGAGGCCAGCTATGTCGAATCATGAAGAGTCATCTTTCCTTTTGCCCTATGACAAGCAAATCTTCACCAACTAATTTGTTCGTCATAAGTTTGAGCCATTCATGGTAGAGCATTAGAAGTCCAAGAATTTTTTCTCTAACAGGAAGATTGCCGATTTCGTATTCATTACGAATCTTCAAAGCGCGACTGCCAGCCAACGTCCAATTGGCATCCCGCAAGGATGTTTTTGCATCGATGTTAGAGAATCCGGAACTTTTTAACATTAGCCTAATGTTTGTGACATTAAAGAGATACAGATGTCTAGGCGGATCAAGGTGAAGCCAGTTAAGTCCGTATTTACGGTGTCCAAAGCTTTTTGTGTTGGGTGTTAACAATACAAGCCGCCCACCAGGTTTGAGCAATCTGTGAAATTCTTTGACGGCCTCGACCGGATTATTCAAGTGCTCAATAACATGTGAAAGGATAATCGCATCAAAAGAATCGGCTGGAAGTTTTCCTGGCTCAAGAATGCCCGTAATAATATCTAAGCCCCGTTCGCTGGCAATCCTTGCCGATTGTGGGTCAGGTTCTATACCAAATGTTTTCCAACCCAAGCTCTTCAGTAGAGCAAGTCGATCTCCATTGGCGCAACCAACCTCCAAAACCTTTCCGCCGCTAACCCATGGCAACCACAGGATGCTGGAATCAAAAGCTGCTCTTCGATGAGGCAGCAGGGCGAGCATCAAGCCGATTGAAATCTCCAGAAAAGATGCGAGCTGATTCGGGTAACCGAAATGGGATACTAGATAACCAATTTTGCATCTTTCATAAAATCGTCGGATGCGGCCTCGCTCCCTGAGCGGTTTGTGGGTGTAGTAACTTTTATAGGCCAGCTCTAAAGTTTCTTTTGAAGGGGGTGGGGCAATCCAAATTAGTCCGCATTGAGAATTCTCGCACTCATAAAGACTCCAAGATCCAGGCGTCTGAGCTAATCTGTCAGTGACCTGCTCATGCAGAACATGGCCTGCAGATCCGCAAAGTATGCATTTAGTTGAAGCGGTCATTGGTTCTTAATCTAATGCCTTGTCAACAACATGATCAGCAAATGGCAGGCTACTAGTAAATGCAGGGGAAACAGCGTTCAGTATATGGACCGTATTACCTTGCTTGTGCACCATGAAATCCATTTCTAATCTTCTGGTCTTTTTGTTCAGGAGTTGGGCGCGGATTCCCACCTTGGTGCTAGGGATTAAATCTTTAGTTTCCAGTCGAGGGATCAGTGCTCTTACAGCCGCAGCGAAACGGGGTTTTAGGAAACGACTGACTTCATCGTGCGCATAGTTTCTGAATCCTTGCTCGTTAATCCAGTATTGAATGGCTAAATTACCAAATATTTTTGCTGCCTCCAGCGGTTCTAACCCATCAATCCCAATATAATTTTCTCGTCCAAAAGCGGGTATCGCGGTCGGACCAAAGTAGATTTCTCCAGTAATTTTCTTGACGCTGTGAACGCCCAAAAAAGGTACATTGAGGTCAGGCACTGGGTAGACCAATCCATTCAGTCGGAGAGGGGAATTTTTGTCTAGAGCAAAATACATCCCTTTGAAAGGAATCATCGTAAATTCATGGGCAGTATCAAATAGGTGAGCGATTTTGTCTGCATGCTGACCAGAAGCATTAAAAAGTAGCCCATAATGAACAGTATTACCTTCTTGGGTTAGAAAGGTGTTTTGATCTGGATCGGCTTTCGTCAGGCTTGTTCCGTAATGAAAAGCGACGCCTTGCCTTTTTAAAACATCAACAAACTTGTTGACTACTGAAATCGGATCAATCACCGATGTACCTGGTGAATGAAGAGCTCTGCCAGTTGCTGTAGCAGCTTCAGGCTCTATCTCTTTTAGTTGCTGGCGATCGATGATGCTGACTGTTGCACCATTATGGATGCCTCTTTGGTATAACAGGTCAATTTGTGAGTCTTGGTCGGGCTTTATGGGAACGATTACCTTGCCCATACGGCTAATCGGTAGATCATGTTCCTCGCAAAAGTCAGACAGAAGCTGTTTCCCCTGAGCGCAAAATTTGGCTTTGAGAGAGTCCTGAGGGTAGTAAACACCTGAATGAAGGACACCACTGTTTCTTCCGCTGCCATGTGCTCCAGAATGGGCCTCCTTTTCAAATACTGCGATAGAGGCCCCAGGTTTTTTCTTGGCAAGGCTGAGGGCTATTGCAATACCCGTGATTCCTCCACCAATGATTGCATAATCGTAATGATATTCTTTGGGCATGACTGTTTATTTCAGATGGTTTTAAACATTTAGTTTCCGCGCTGCCATTGGATATAATCCATGTTGCGTAAAGCTTGAAAGCACCAAATTACATGAAGAAATCTTTAGAAATTATCTCACAGATTCGCGAGGCTTCCGGTGATCAAAAGAAGGTAGTTTTTGTCTCCGGCAACTTCAATGTTGTCCATCCTGGGCATCTTCGCCTACTAAATTTTGCCGCAGAGTGCGGTGACATATTGGTCGTAGGTGTTAGCCGCAATAATCCGGATGCACTGATTTCAGAGGAGCACCGACTGGAAGGGGTGTCTGCGATTGGTGTTGTTGATTTTGCATTGTTATTGCCATGCCCTGCACACGAGTTCATTGCACTCTTAAAGCCTGATGTGGTGGTCAAGGGTAAAGAGCATGAAGAGCGATTCAACCCAGAGCAGGCGGTCATTGAAAGCTATGGCGGAAAGCTTGTTTTCACTTCCGGTGAGGCAAGATTCTCATCGTTGGATTTATTGCGCAGAGAACTCAATGAAGTCAACCTTAGTTCAATTCGTAAGCCGGCCGACTACCTCGCACGACATAAAATTAGTGCACAAAAATTAGCGGGGGTAGTCGATCGATTCGCGGAACTCCAGGTTGTGGTGATCGGAGATCTTATTGTTGACGAATATATCACCTGCGACCCTCTCGGGATGTCACAAGAGGACCCTACGATTGTTGTAACGCCAATTATGCGGGATGTTTTTGTGGGAGGTGCCGGAATTGTTGCTGCACATGCGCGCGGCTTGGGCGCCAAGGTTCACTATTTCGGTGTGGGTGGGAATGACGAGATTGCCTCATTCGCTGAAGAACGGCTCGCAAGTCAAGGCGTAGAGGTAACCTTGATTAGAGATGCAAACAGACCGACTACCCTCAAGCAACGATATCGAGCGCGAGGTAAGACACTGCTCAGAGTCAGCCATCTTCGCCAACATGCTATCGATCATGATTTAGCGGACGAGATGATTCAGAGAATTGCGCCAGCCATCTCTCAGGCAGATTTATTGATATTTTCTGATTTTAATTATGGATGTTTGCCCCAGGGCTTGGTCGATAGAATTATTTCGCTCTGTGTTAAAAGCAACGTCCCAATGGTTGCAGACAGTCAGGCATCCTCGCAGATGGGCGATGTGTCCCGATTCACTGGGATGCTGCTCATCACACCAACTGAGCATGAGGCGAGAATTGCAGCGCAGGATAAAGAGTCTGGATTGGTGCATTTGGCCGAAAAGCTACAGAACAAGGCAAGAGCGGGACATATCTTTATCACTTTAGGATCAGAAGGGGTTCTGATCTCATCTCAGGATGTCGCAGATTTTGGGCTTGGGACAGATCAATTACCAGCATTTAACGAAGCACCCAAAGATGTTTCAGGGGCTGGGGACTGTATGTTGACCTGTGCCTCGATGGCTTTAGTCTCTGGTGCGACGATCTGGGAAAGTGCTTATCTTGGATCTATTGCCGCCGCCTGTCAGGTGGGGAGGGTTGGTAATCTTCCCTTAACTACCGATGAAATTATGCAGGAGTTGTTGGAATGAAAGCGCTGTTGCTCTCAGCAGGATTTGGGACTCGCCTTAGACCGATTACTAACACTATACCGAAGTGTCTTGTACCTGTTCGAGGAAAGCCTCTGATGCAGTATTGGCTTGATTTGCTACTGCCTCAAGCAATTGAGCGTGTGCTCATAAATACGCATTATCTGCCGCAAGCTGTAAGGGAATTTGTTCAAAACTCACCCTGGAGAGATCGAATTGATCTTGTGCATGAAGATAGGCTTCTCGGAACTGGTGGAACAGTCGTTGCGAATCGAGCATATTTTGGGAAGCAAAGCTTTATGGTGGCACATGCTGACAACCTGACTCGCTTTAACCCTCAGGCTTTCATTGAAGCGCACCTCAGGCGGCCTGCACATGTTGTTATGACTATGATGACTTTTGATACAGATACTCCGCAAAGTTGCGGTATCGTTGAGATGGATAACCGTGGCATTGTGATAGCGTTTCATGAGAAGAAGTCCAATCCACCCGGGAATCGAGCCAGCGCCGCAGTCTATATGTTTGAGCCTGAAGTACTTGATTTTATGGTGGGTCTCAACAAAGAAGAATTCGATATCAGTTTGGATGTGGTGCCGGCTTTCATAGGCAGAATTCAGACCTTTCATAATTCTGATTACCATCGTGATATTGGATCTCCTGAGAGTCTGAGGTTGGCTGAGCAGGAATTTTGATTAGTGACAAACAACCTACTGCCCCAGTCCACTTCTCACGTCGATGCAACTGTAATCATCGTTAATTACAATGGGGGAGAATATCTTGAAAAGTGTCTTGTTGCGCTGCAGCATCAGACCAGATCTCCATCCAGAATAATAGTCATCGACAACGCCAGCACTGATCGGTCATTCATCGATGCAAGGCAGCGCTTTCCTGATTGTTCTTTTCTTCCACAATCCAGAAATCTCGGTTTTGCAGCAGGCAATAATCTCGCCGTTAAAGCGGCCGATACCAAGTATGTTGTATTGCTAAATCCTGATGCATTTCCAGAACCTTCCTGGCTAGAACGTTTAGTGGATGCGGCTGAAAGATATCCTGAAGCTGCTTCTCTTGGTTCAAGGCAGATGATGGATAACTCTGAAGGTTTGCTTGATGGAATCTCAGATGACTATCATTTTTCAGGCTTGGCTTGGAGAAGGGCTTACGGCAAGCCAATGACTCCGGCCTATCATTGTGATCAGAAAATCTTCAGTCCTTGTGCCGCGGCAGCGTTATACAGGCGTGATAACTTTCTGGAAGTTGGGGGGTTCGACGAGGATTACTTCTGTTATTTCGAAGATGTGGATCTGGGGTTTAGGCTCAGATTGGCTGGTTACGAAAGCTATTACATTTATGATGCGGTTGTACATCATGTCGGATCAGGTACAACGGGGGGCAGGTATAGTGACTTCAGCTTGTATCACGGTCATCGTAATCTTGTGTGGACATACATTAAGAATCTCCCACTTTCATTGCTGATTCTTTTTCTTCCAGCCCATTTTGTGATGACTACGCTAGTGCTACTCAAGTTTTGCATGGTAGGTAAATGCCAAGCAATTATGCGATCAAAGATTGATGCCATAAAGGGACTCCAGGTTGCCATATTGAAACGTAAGCAAATCCAGTCCACGCGCCGTATTACAGCCTGGCAATTACTTCAATACATTAATTTCAAGGTATGGAAGTCTTGAGATCATGCCGATTAGCATCAGCTAATTCAATTTCTAGCTTCTATTTATCTGGAACTTTTCTGGGTTCTCATTCAGCCAAGTTGATGAGCAATTTCATAAACGCTGTCGATCAGAAGCGGTCTGGTGTTCTTTGAGTTCAACCACAAATATAAAGGCGTGTATTACCGTTACAGTCGTCAGCCACTTGCAGGCTGATATTCTGCAACCCCTTCTTGCAGATTTGGCCAAATTCCCCGAAATTTCTCAGGTAATTCTCGTCCAGAATCTTCCAGAGCCTTTGCCTGAAATCCCGGAATCCTTCGGAGACTCAAGGTTTTTTACGATTCAAAACTCGATGCCACATGGTTTCGGCGAAAATCACAACCAGGCATTTAAGAAATGCGAAACGTCTTTTTTTTGTGTCATGAATCCTGACATCAGGCTGCCGGAAAACCCCTTTCCTGCTTTATTAGAAGAGATGGTTGCTAACTCAAATGTTTCCCTATGTGCGCCCTTAGTTAGAAATCCTCAAGGGGGAATAGAGGATAGTGCTAGGAAGTTTCCGACACCATTCAATCTATGTGAAAAAATTTTAGGAATTAGTAATGGGAGCTATCTCTTTGATAGCAATTCCAAACCATTTTCTCCTGACTGGGTTGGAGGAATGTTTATGTTGCTAAGAACTGAAACTTTTCGAGAGCTTGGAGGTTTTGACGAGGGGTTTTTTCTATATTACGAAGACGTTGATCTATGCGCACGGCTACGTAAATTAGGTAAAGACATCTACCTAATTCCGAAAGCAGAGGCTATACACGATGCTCGCAGAACCAGTCGTCGTAGCTTACGCTTTTTAAGATGGCACATCAAAAGTATGAGCCGCTATTTCATAAAGCATTTTGGTAGGCTGCCAAGCAAGTAATATAAATAAATTGCCTATAAGGCATCAATTTCACTTTGTCAGTATGAGCAGTTCACCTATAGCAGTCGAAAGCTGTCTCTGCAGGGTGGTCTGATAGCGCATCAATTTATCCAGTTGATCCAGATCAGGCGTGGTGGCCTGTTCTTGGGCTGGTATGAGTTCTTTAAAATCGACAACCTTTTGGACGGTCGAGGCAGTTCTCCTAAGCTCGCCTGCATACCAGATTGCCGCATCTTTTAGCTTAGAGAACTCTGTCGCAAGAATTTCTTCTTCGTAACTGCGATCTGTAGCTTTTTTCTTTTCCTCTGCCCAGGTAACGATTACCCGAAATTTCTTGGACAGCTTGTCGGAAGCGTTTGGAATGTTGGGTAGTTCATTGTCGATGTAATCCGCAACGGACATGGATTTCTCAAGAGCTTCGTCATAAAGATAGCGGCAAAGTACGGGGCATCGATCCAGAAACTCTTGTGAAGTCTTAGGAATTGGAAGCAACGATCTCATGAGTTCGTTGCAGATATCGATTCTGTCTGGGTTTATAGCCTCTTCAAGGTACTCTTTACTCAGCCCAAATAATGAACTTGCTGCGATGGATTGTTCGCGTGTGTCCATTTTCAGGGATTCCATCAACGTCTCATAGGTCGAGGACTGGGCCCGGCTAATTAAGAAGGATGCGTCGATTGTATTCTGGATGCGTTCGAGCTGGATGGTGATGCGCGCGATCCTCTCAAGTTGCAGATGAACCAGCGGATTCTTGGATTGATAGTGCTCCTGCAGGTCATGGATCACCCTATCAAAGCGAGCTTTTTCAGCTTCACTAATGAAACGGCTGCTGGTCGCCCCATGTTTGAGTGCGTTGTTGGAAACTCGCTGCTTGCCGACAGCAGTTTTCGGGCCACCACCTTTTCTTCTGTCCAATGGAATTCGACTCCTTAAGTCAATTAGCAACTAGAGTGGATTGCCAACTTGCTCGATGTAACGCATCACGGTGTCCGGTTTCGACCATCTTCCCTTGTTCATGATGACAGGCAGCGATGCCCCCGAATGCAGCAGGTCCTGAGCTCTGCCTACGCGCGTTGAATGGCCACTGATTTTTTGGACAATCTGTTCATCCAGATGAGCCTGTCTCGCAATTCTTTTATAAATTCGCGCGACGTTTCCGGGAGCTAAGTTTTCAGTGAGCTTACCATCTCGCTTGATTCCCCTGAAGATAGGGCCATGATCTATCCCTGCTGCCTGGAGCCATTCATTGAGGGCACTGGTTGCATCATCACTCAGCGTCAGCCATCTGCCTTGTGCATCCTGGTCGGTTTTGCTCCTGCGAAGAAGTATGGAGGCGGTCCTGTCTGAATCGAAATTTTTGTGCGGTGAGTAGTGGATATCCTCAATAAGGAGGGTGGTGATTTCACCTCTTCTGCAGAGCGTTTCATAGCTGATCAGAATCATGGCGCGGTCTCGCAAACCCCAAAGACTATCGTCAATAGCAGCAAGCATTTTTTCGAGTATGTCTTTGGTGATTGCGTAAGCTTGATGCTGGTGTCGTCCAAGCAAACGATGCATGCGTCGCATCGCGAGCTTGACGTCGATATGCTTGGTCGGGTCATCGAGTCCGTTAAAATGATGAATGGAAGCAATTCCGGCGATGGCGCGCCGGATGGAGGCTGATTTACTACCCTTGCCGATGAGCCAGTTGATATAGTCGATGATGGCGGAGGGTGTGCCAGGAAAGGCATCCTCTCCACGTTGGCTGCAGATATTAATGAAGTCGCTGCAGTCGGCGCGATAGGCGCGAATAGTCGCTGGAGAATAGGCGCCTTCAAGACGTTCCAAGGTTTGTGATAATCTTACAAATTGATCGAGTGTATTCATTGCTAAATTAATTCTAAAGCATGTAAAAAAGATTGTAAACATATCAAAAAGAATTGTAAATAGATTGATTACTGGAGCGCAAATACGTGCGGCTAGAGCCTTAATCAGGTGGTCAGCTGATAATCTTGCTGATGCAGCTGGGGTGGGTGTTGCCACAATTCGCAGATTCGAATCCTGCGAAGGCATTCCGTCTGGTCAGATCAGGGTGCTTGATGCTGTAAAATTGACCCTTGAATCAGCTGGAGTGGAGTTTGTCGGTGCTGTTGATGATGCGCCTGGGGTCCGGTTGCATGCCAAAAAATGATGTTTTTTGCGAAACAAACTTCTGCCTGCTAAGGCCAATTATTGAGCATGCATAAAACCCTGGTCACCGGTGCCAACGGCCTTGTAGGTAATGCGCTGATCAAAAGCTCTCCAGATATTTTTCTTG
>Ga0172367_10001066_pt1 | contig 41201 bp, 41 predicted proteins | sample Lak10m_FD_114542 | JGI IMG/M metagenome (GOLD analysis project Ga0172367, IMG submission 114542) | Freshwater microbial communities from Kabuno Bay, South-Kivu, Congo - kab_022012_10m | ecosystem: Environmental > Aquatic > Freshwater > Lake | place: Democratic Republic of the Congo: South-Kivu... | reverse complement strand
GGGCAGTACGATCATCCGCAGCAATCGGCTCGCAGACATGGACGTTGAAGCCGCTGTGTTGCCAGGACATGAGCAGATCAATGTGCCACTGGCTGATAGCCCCCTTCTCCAGCAGCATCTTCAGCAGCTTATGGCGGAAGAGCTGTTCCAGTACATGGGCATCGTAATACGGTGTGATCTGAAAGCTCCCCTGTTCATCAAAGGTTCCATCGGAGATGATGATGTGGCAGTGGGGATTGAAACCGAGAAAGTCCCCGAAGGTCTGGATGGAGCAGGCGCAGCCGGGGAGGGATGAGCTGTCCACCGCCATGAACTGGGCCGCTATCAGCGACACCGCACCAAGCACCGCCCCGAGAGTGAAACTAGGGACACTCCACAGATTATTATTCAGAAAATCGCATTTCAATATCCATACGTCCATGAAGAACGCGAATAATCTGGATGGCACCTGTAAGCGTCTGGCGGTAAAAGATTACATGACGACCTACTACCAATTTCCGATAACCAACTCGAATATCACTGCAGTCCTTTCCTTTAAGCGGGTTGGTAGCCAACTGATGAAATGAATCATCCAGCATTTGCAGATACAAATTCCTCTGTTCACGCCCCCATCGGTTTTGCGTGAACTTGGCGATTTCTTTCATATCTGCCTTTGCCATGTTAGTGAGGGTAAAGGTAGACATCAGTTTAAACCAGCACCGTCAAATTCTGAAAGCAACGTCTCAAGTGAATAATCAGAGACACCACTTTCTTCTCCCTCAACAAGCGCACGGCGAAGCAAGGATAATTTTGTTTCCCGTTCTTCCAAAAGTCGCAAACCGGCACGGATTGTCTCACTTGCTGAGCCAAAACGTCCTTGGGCAACCTGCTGAGAAATAAAATTTTCGTAGTGTTTACCAAGGGTAACACTGGTATTTTTTTGCATGATATAGCCTCCTTCGGTACTGTTATTGTTTTACCTTATAATATTTATTGGTATCAAACAACAGAGAAGGTTATGTTACTCGGCAGACCGGTAAGCAAATTCTCCCCCGGACAGTGATTCAGCACCGACAGAGAGCAGTCATTGGCTTCAATTCGCTGAAACAGCAGTGACGTCCTTTCGACTACCACATGCAGCAAATCCAGACAGCTAGTGTGATGCTGTTCCCCAGTCACCGGATGCTTCCAGCTTCCCTCTCCTGGAATATCAACAGATTCCCCATGAAACAGCGGATAGAACAGCCTGCTCTTACGGCCGAGCGATGTGTGCGGAAAGATTGATAAGAGTGTTGCCAGAAGCTTCCAGACAACATTGTCATAGCGTGCCTGAAAGCGGATATGCACGGCAAGCGCTTGTTCGTGCATTGATGAAGGAAGTGTATGCTGCGGGTCAAACAGTTCCGCACAGAGTCGAAGAATGCATTCTCTGCTCCCCGGAGTCAGCAGTTCACCAAGCAGTTTACAGGGAGAAGGAAAACCATTTTGTTGAAGGTATACATCCAGAGTTGTTTCAAGAGCGTAGTGTTTCCCCATATCATCGCCAGCCTGTGAGTAGACAAATGGATGGAAAACGCTATCTGCCTGGCAATGGGCAATTATCCCGAGCAGGCAGGCAAAATCTGCATCAGGAAGCTTCCCTGCACGATTTTCTTCCAGTGCAATCAGCGGAGCAAAGCAATTTCCCGGACAATCATGAAAATTGTTCGCCAAAGATAAAGCTATTTGTGCATATTCGCCCCGGAACAGGTGCAGCAAGGTATCAGGCAGAACAGCCCCGCCTAGATAGCAATCATGATGTTCTTTCAGCAAGGTTTTGAGCCTGCTGTCATACGGAAGTGCCTTAAGCGCTTCTTCGGCAACAATCCAATGGGTCAGTTCCTTCGGCATCCGTTACAGCTCCACAATTTTAAGACCAGCGCCAGGAGTGGAAATATAGGCAAATGTGGTTTCAGGCGGAGATTCATTCGCTCCCGCATCACGACGAGCGCGGAGAAAGCTGAAACGAAAAAGAGTTACCTTTGCCCCTTCTGGTACGACCGTTTCACCTGAAATCTCTTTTCTCCCGCCACCCGGCCATGAGCATTCATTGCTCCGGGGGGCAATAAATGATGGGAGTTTCCCGGCACGAGGCATTTCAGAGCGACAATAATCGTAGAAAAGCAGATCTGCATAGAGTGACAGTTCCTCTTCTTTTAAAAAAGGAGAGACCAGGCGGAACAACAGCTCAAAGCTCCGTACAGTTGACATTCCATGCAGAGCAGTCCCTTCAGCATTCCCACCCATTGCGTTAAACAGCTGCGCCAGCAGCATACGCTCCGCCAACCATGACAGCGTTGCAGCACATTTTCCCTGATTGTAATAAAGATCAACCAGAGTGGCGACCGTTTCGATGCGGCAGACCTCAAGGTACGAAAGCCAGGGATTGTGTAAAATTATATATGGAGGGGAATCCGAATAGGCATACCTTTCCCGTGCCGCAATTTCCCTCATTCTGGCACCTTTGAGGACTTTCAGCGGCTCCACTTGAATCTGATGCGGCTCCAGATCAAGCAAAACCTGCAACGACTGAAGAAACCGGTCATAATTTTCCCCCGGCAGACCGGCCACCAAGTCAAGGTGTAGTTCGATATTTGTCTCACGCCGAAGACGGCGAATCGCCTTATATGCGCGGTCAAGGTCTGAAACCCGGCTGACCTGCTCCAACGTATCCGGGGAGGCAGACTGAATACCTATTTCAAAATGAAAGGTATGGGGCGGAACCTGCTGCAGAAGGTCAAGGTTGTCGTCTGTCAGGAGATCTGCGGCAATTTCAAAATGAAAGCGGCTTTCCAGGTTATGTTGCAGGATATAAGACCAGATTTCATTGGCTCGCCCGGCATGGTAGTTAAAGGTTCGATCCACCAGTTTGACCGTACCGGTTTTGCGCTGCATGAGGCAGAGCAGGTCGTCCTTAATCCGCTCCATGGAATAGCTGCGAACCTGACGTTCAGTTGACGAGAGACAAAAAGCGCAGGAAAACGGGCAGCCACGGGATGTTTCATAATATATGAGCGGCTTGCTGAAATCGATGAATCCCTTTCTGAACGGGGATGGCAGGGAGTCAAGTCCAAGGTATTCCCGGCTTTCTGCACCGGCAATGATTTCGTCACCGTTATGGGAGAACAGATTGCTGATCTGCTCCAGATCTCCACTCCCTTCAACCAGATACCTCAACAGTTCTTTGAATACCTGCTCTCCTTCTCCCTTCAGCACATAATCTATCGCCGGATTACGATGCATCAGTTCAAAAATTCTGAAGGAAACCTCCGGGCCGCCAAGTATAATTATGGTATCCGGCGCTATTTTTTTGATGTCGGAAACAAGGCGCAACGTCTGGTCAATATTCCAGATATAGCAGGAAAACCCGATCAGATCGGCGTTCTGCGAGACAATCCGGCGCAGCAGCTCTCCGTGCGGTTCATTGATTGTCAGTTCAAGAATGGAGCACGAAACTCCTGAAACAGCCTGAACTGAGGCAGCCAGAGAGGGAAGAGCGAGCGAAGCGTGGGAGTATTTAGCGTGCAGCGTTGTAAGCAGGATGTTCATATCAAAATGGTATCCGGTACGACCCTTCGGTGGATTAGATGATGGTTTTGAATAATTTGGAGATGATGACAATATCAGCCACACAGCTTATTCAGGACCGTTCATAAAGGTCAACAGTGCAAAAATAAGTAGGGCAATTCCATAATTTAGAACTATAGCAGGAATAAAACCGGATTCCAGAAAAAGGTTCCTATCTTATGCAAAAAAAAGCTTATTCCCATATTTCACATCAGAGCAGGCAATAGTATCTTAATAATAAAAAAGTTATTTATATGCCTATTTTATTTTTATAAAAATGTTTTGTATTTCAACTTCTAACATCGTATTCCCGCATAGAGTATTCGTATTTCATCCCGAATAATACGATTGCTAATACAAAAAAATGAAAGGAACACCCACATGGGATTAGCTGCTTTAAGCCTGGACGACGATCAACAGGGCTTTGTGGGTGCTGTCAGCGGAATGTCGCTTGCCGATATTATTCAAGTCAAAGGTGGCAACTGTTATTCAGGATGCCTGACAGTGGAACACAAGAATAACAGCGGCGCAATTTTTTTCCGGGATGGTGAAATTGTGCATGCCGAACAAGGCGGTCTGCAAGGAGAAGAAGCTTTTTACCACATTTTGATGTGGGAGGGGGGGAGATTCCAAAGCAAGCCAAAGGTTGCGACCACCAGCCGTAATCATAGGCGGCGGAATACTTGGATGGGAAGGAATTTAGCAAAAATCTGACGCCTAACTCTCCTCAAAAGCGCATAAAGTAAAGCCCCTTGAAATATTAATTTTCAAGGGGCTTTACTTGTTATTACAATTTCAATTCATTTCATGACTTTTGAACATCAACAACAGTAAGGGCAGCCATATTCACGATATCATCGACACCATCGCCACGCTGCAAAACATGAACAGGACTGTTCATACCCATGAGGATAGGACCTATTGCATCGGATCCTCCCAGGTGATGCAACAGTTTGTAACAGATGTTGCCGGAATTGAGATCCGGGAAAATAAGAATATTGGCATTGTTTTTCAGCTTGGAGAAGGTGAAACCTTCGAGGAGCTCTGGTACAACGGCTGTATCTGCCTGCATTTCACCTTCAACTATTAAATCGGGCTCGCGCTCTTTGACAATTTCTACGGCACGCTTCACTTTTTTGGACTGCGGGTGATTTACCGAACCGAAGTTTGAAAATGAAAGCATGGCAATTCTCGGCTCAATATCAAGCATACGCACTTTTTCAGCCGCAAGAATTGCGGTTTCCGCTAACTCTTCGGCTGTCGGATCGATTGTAACTGTTGTATCTGCCAGAAAGTAGACATCTTTTTTTGAAACCATCATATACAAGCCATGAACACTGGAGAGACCTTCTTTCTTTCCAACCACTTCCAGCGCAGGTCGGATAGTTTCGGGGTAATGTGTATCAATACCTCCAAGAAGAGCATCAGCATCCCCCATACGAACCATCATGCAACCAAAATGTGTGCGAGATTTCCTGCGCATAATTCTGGAAGCTTCAGACTTGGTAAGCCCCTTCCGCTGACGACGGCTATACAGTTCATCAACATAAACATCCGTCCGTTCCGAATCAGATGGGTCAACAATAGGAACATCAAGCTCTATATTGAGTTCAGACATTTTTTGTTCAATTTTTTTACGATCGCCAATCAGTATCGGCTTGGCAATTCCTTCTTCAACCAGCTCCTTGGCTGCGCGAATAATTTTTTCGTTATCCCCTTCCGGAAATGCAATAGTCTTGGGATCCGACTTTGCCTTGTTGATGACATAACGCATAATCTCTTTTGATTTCCCCTGGGTCGATTCAAGGTGCTCGATATACTTTGCCATATCTTCAATAGGCTGACGAGCGACACCGGTATCCATGGCAGCTTGTGCGATCGCCGGGGCAACACGCAGAAGAACCCTCGGATCAAAAGGTTTCGGAATAATGTAATCCCTTCCAAAACTGAACTTCACATTTCCATAAGCCTTGCAGACAGAATCAGGCACTTCTTCCCGGGCAAGCTTGGCAATAGCCTGGACAGCCGCAAGCTTCATCTCTTCGTTAATACAGGTAGCCCGCACATCCAAAGCGCCACGGAATATAAATGGAAAACCGAGAATATTGTTGACCTGGTTAGGATAATCCGAACGACCGGTAGCAATTATTACATCATCACGAACCGACTTGGCATCTTCAGGGGATATTTCCGGATCAGGGTTCGCCATGGCGAAGATAATCGGGTTTGGCGCCATACTGGCAATCATTGCAGGAGTAAAAGCGCCTTTTACAGAAAGCCCAAACAGTATATCAGCCCCGACTGCAGCTTCTTCAAGTGTGCGGAAGTTAGTATCAGCGGCAAAAAGTTCTTTATATGGGTTCATCCCTTCAACACGCCCTTTGTAAATAACCCCTTTTGTGTCGCACATAATCATGTTGTTCGGTTTAACCCCGAGTGCTATTGATAGTTTGGCACATGAATTTGCCGCAGCGCCAGCGCCGTTGACAACAATACGTATATCTTCGATATTTTTACCAACAAATTCCAGGGCATTGATCAGAGCAGCGGACGAAATAATTGCAGTTCCGTGCTGGTCATCATGAAACACCGGAATATTCATGGTTTTTTTAAGGGTTTCTTCAATATAGAAACATTCCGGCGCTTTTATGTCTTCAAGGTTTATACCACCAAAGGTCGGCTCTAAAAGCTGGCAAGCCTTGATGATTTCATCCGGATTTTCAGTATCAAGCTCAATATCAAAAACATCAATATCGGCAAACCGTTTAAAAAGAATCCCCTTCCCTTCCATGACCGGTTTACCAGCCAACGCCCCCAGATTGCCAAGCCCAAGCACTGCTGTGCCATTAGAAACAACGCCGACCAGGTTCCCTTTTGCTGTATACCTGTAAGCATCCGCCGGATTTTTTTCGATTGCAAGACATGGCTGGGCAACCCCGGGTGAATAGGCAAGTGACAGGTCTTCTGCAGTCTGGCACGGCTTGGTAGCAATAACCTCGATTTTCCCTTTTCTGCCAGTTTCATGATACTCAAATGAATCTTTATACTTTGCCATCTGACACATCCCCCATTTTAGTTTTGTTAAAAAAACAGCGGTTTAAACCGACTAACTCCATCAATAGTTTTACTGAAAGTGAAAAACAATAGTCTTGTATGAGTTTATTTGTCAAGCAGTTAATGTAGCAGGGAAAAAAATAGCATTTATAGATACGGATAACACCTTTTTTAAACTTTGAAACATGCGCTCAAAAAAACGTAAATTGACTTTTTTTTAAATTAGCTCGTCTCGTTATTTACAAATTTGATTTTACTGTTATTATTACTTCATGCTATTTCACGGTTTCATTCAAATCAATAAAGATGCACTCGCAAATTCTCTTGATTTCAATGGCAAAGCAGAAAAGCTTCAGATGCAAGGCTTGCGAATCATGAGGAATGAAGCGTAGTTACAATCTACGCTGCAGTGACGAATGATGAGCGTAACGAAGCAGATGGACTTTTTGCGAAGCCATCAATAAAAATAAAAGTCACTAAAGGGGGAATAAACATGAGAATTAAAGCATTGATAGCGACTATTGCATTATTCAGCATGACAAGCATCGCTTTTGGAGATGAGGTTGACAATCGTTTTCAGAAAGCTCGCAAATACCTGCACGACAACAAACTTACCATCACAACGACAGTAGAGCAGGCGTATAAACAGGACGCTGTTCTTGTCATGGGTGAAGGAGTACCTAAAAAGGGGACATCCGGTTCCCAAAAACGATTGACCGCAATTACCGCAGCAAAAGTTGTGGCACAGCGCCGTCTGACGGAAATGCTGGAGGGGGTCGCTGTTGTAAGTGAAACAACGGTCAAAGACTCTGAACTGGTATCTGACTCAATCAAAACTGCGGTAACCGGATTTATCAAGGGGGCTCAAGTTGTAACCCAGGATTGGAACGAAAGAGAAGAAACCGCTCTCGTTATTTTGAAAGTGGGGATGAGTGGACCAAAGAGCTTTGCATCAGTCATGTATGATAAAATTCTGACCGAACCAAAAATCAAGCAGGAGCTTGACAAGCCGGCATATATTCCGCCACCGGAAGCAACGACTCCTGCACCGGCAGCAACAACAACATCCTCACAACCTAATGACGGCTTGATTATTGATGCAACTGAACAGAACTTCCGCCCTGCCTTGATTAACAGAATTTTCACCCCTAAAGGGGATGTCCTGTACGACCCTGCCAAAATCAGCCAGAAAGTCTTGGTTGAACAGGGGTGCGGAGAATACACCAACAGTGTTGCCAAAGCAAAAGCAGCCCTTGGCAAGCGCGGTGTAAAAAATCCTTTGGTCGTGAAAGCTTCTGGAACAGTTTCCCCTTCTGATCTTCAGGTTGCAGATGAAACGGCAGGGAAAATTCATTCGGCAAACCAGGCATCCGGTTTTATGGCTGACGCAAGGGTCGCATTTGTTCTAAAATAGTCCTTAAGTCCCGTACAATATCCCGCACTTCCGAATGAGGTGCGGGATATTGTATTCCAAATATTTTCATTATTTGACTTAACCACATATTTTTATTAATATCTCCACTCGTTTCACATTTGTATAAATCATTATTACCAGACAGGAAACCGTACAAATGCAGAAAATCCCCCTTATGCTTGCAGCTGCCGACATGGTGCTTGCCCGCGATGTTTTTCGTGGCGACAGCGCTGCAGGGATGCCTGTTTGCGGCAAGGGTACAGTGCTTACTGATTCACTGATAGCTCGCCTTGAACATCTTGATATTCAGTCAATTTCTGTGGAAGGACATCCAGTCTGGGAAGAGGGAGATCGCTCCATAGAGGATGCCATTAAAGAACTTGATTATCGTTTCAGCAAAGTCATAGATGATCCGCTAACCGCAAAACTGTACGAAACCTACAAGGCATTTTTAACAAAATCCATGGGGGGAACAGAGTGAGCGACAAACGGGATGAACTGAAAAAAATCATCATGGACACCAAAACGCTGCCAACGCTTCCGGCTGTCATAAACAAGCTGAACACCCTTTCGGAAAATGAAAAATCTTCTGTTCAGGAAATGGCAAAAATAGTATCGTCAGATCAGGTGCTTTCAGCCCGCATACTACGTCTTGCCAATTCTCCATCCTACGGTTTTTACCGTGTTTCAACCATTTCCAACGCCATGATTCTGCTCGGGGTAAATGTTGTAAAAAGCCTCGCCCTATCCTCATCTATTTTTGAAATAATGGAAAAAAATAGCGTGGGATTATGGGAACACTCCCTCGGGGTTGGCGTTGCATCAAACATGATCGCGCACAAACTTGAATTACCGGAGTGTGAGGAAATTGCTACTGCAGGTCTCCTGCACGACATCGGAAAAGTAATTATCAGCATCAAATGCGAAGAAGCTGAAAAAAAAATCCGTCAGGTTGCCCTGGAACAGGAAATTTATTCCGCAGAAGCTGAACTTCAGGTAATTGACACAGATCATGCCGAAGTTGGCGGATGGTTGTCAAAATGCTGGTACCTGCCGGAAAAATTGAGCGAACCGATTGAGTTTCATCACAATGTTATTCAATCAACCAACCACCGCAAGAAAACCTCTGTTGTCCATATTGCCGATATTCTTGTCAAGGCAAGCGGTTTTGGGAACAGTGGCGACCCATTTGTACACAAAATCCAGGAATCAGCCTGGGATGCGCTGAAACTGACCGACCAGTTGCTTGCTGAAATTATTGAAGAGCTTGAGGATAAGCTGATCGAAGTAAAAAATTTCAGTCTGGAACTACAAAATTAAACATGCCTCAAACAGCCCGTATAGCGCTGGTTTCCTCTGACGAGCAACTCAACTTTGCAGTACAGCTCCGTCTGCAAAGCAAAGGATATAAAACAACTCTCATGCCTTGTGCTTCAGGACTTCTTGGGGCATTTTATTCCGACCCGCCAGATCTTCTACTGATCGACCTTTCAACCACAAGCAGCATCTGTACTGAAATTATATCGACCCTGCGAAGCGACAGTTTTTTCAGCACAATTCCGATTATAGGAATGCTTGATTCTCTAAATGAAGATGACCGGCAATGGAATGGCTGCCTGCTGGACGATTTTATCGCACTACCTGTAAACTACCATGAACTCTTCTGTCGTATTTCCCTCTCACTCTCCAGAATCAAGCGTGTCTTTGATAACAACCCGCTCACAAGACTTCCGGGGAACACATCCATTCAACGCGCCATAGAGGCGGCTATCGGATCGGAACTGGCAGTCTGCTATGTGGATATAAACCACTTCAAACCTTACAATGATGTATACGGCTTCGGTCATGGAGACGAAGTTATCCGCATGCTGTCACGCATCATGTTCAACTCTGTCAGGGAAATCGGAGGCGGATTCAGCGGTCATATAGGTGGCGATGATTTTGTCTGCATAGTGCCGTTGCTCCAGGCTGAAGCAATGTGTCAGACCATCATCAAACATTTTGACCATATTGTACTGGATCTGTTTGAAGAGGATGTGAAAAGGCAGGGGTATTACATCGGTCACAACCGTGAAGGAGTAGAGCAGGAAATTCCGTTGCTTTCAGTATCTATCGGTATTGTGCCGATGAACACGCATAAAATACAGCATAGCGCAAAGGTTGCAGAAGTTGCGGCAGAGCTTAAAAAACTGGCAAAACAGACTGTCGGCAGCTGCTATGTTGTTGATAATCGAAAAGAATAATTTCAGGAGCAAATTTTATGATGCTTTCTCTCGACAGAGTTATAGATCAGGCATTGCAGGAAGATATTCACACCGGTGATATCACCACACAGGCTGTTGTATCGGCAAAACGCCAGATATGCGGGCGTCTGATTGCCAAGGAACCGATGGTTGCCGCCGGTCTGTTTGCAGCTGAAAAGGTTTTCGAGCGGCTTGACCCTGCAATTGTTTTCACTCCGCTTGTTGCCGAAGGGGAAACCGTAGCAGTAGGGGCTGTTCTGGCGACAATGGAGGGAGATGCGGCGAATCTTCTAATGGGGGAACGGGTGGCGCTTAATCTGCTGCAGCGACTCTGTGGCATAGCAACTCTGACTTCCAGCTATGTTGCCGCTGTTTCAGGGACAAAAGCGCGCATCGTCGACACACGCAAAACAACGCCGGGATTGCGGGAACTGGAAAAATACGCCGTACGGGTCGGCGGTGGCATCAATCATCGCACAGGCCTGTATGATGGCGTCCTGATCAAGGAAAATCATATTGCTGCGGCAGGAGGCATAACAGAAGCTATCCGTCGTGCCCGCGCCTATATACCTCACACCCTTAAAATTGAAATCGAAACCGAGACACCTGCGCAGGTGGATGAAGCGCTTGCGGCAGGCGCGGACATCATCATGCTCGACAACATGGATTGCCCGACCATGGCACAATGCGTAAAGACAATAGCCGGCCGTGCCCAGGTTGAGGCATCAGGCGGCGTAAATCTCGACACAGTACGTGCAATTGCCGAAACCGGTGTGGATATCATCTCCATCGGCGCACTGACCCATTCCCCCAAAGCCATGGACATCTCCATGCTGCTGGACGAGCAGTGTCCGAAATAACCGCCACCATACTGAGTCTGTTTCGCACCGCAGGAGACAGTTTCATTTCAGGGCAGCAGATAAGCCGGACACTCGGAATATCCCGCACTGCCGTGTGGAAGCATATCAAACTGCTGCGGCTGCAGGGGTTTAAAATTGAAGCCGTGACATCACGCGGTTATCACCTCCTATCATCGCCGGATTCCCTTACCGGTGAACGTATCAAGGAACAACTGACATCGGTTGTCATCGGCAGCAGCATCATCTATCACGATACAACCGCTTCAACCAATGCCGATGCCTTTCGACTGGCAGAAGAAGGCGCCCGGGAAGGAACCACGGTTGTTGCCGACACTCAAAACGGCGGCAAGGGAAGACTCGGCAGAATATGGTCATCACCTCCCGGCGTAAATCTTTATTGTTCCATCATACTCCGCCCTGAAATCATGCCGTTTGAGGCTCCACAGCTCACCTTTCTTTCCGCCGTTGCCGTAGCACGCGCCATCGAGCTTACTACGAACCTCCAGCCAAAGATCAAATGGCCAAATGATGTGCTGCTAAATGGGTGCAAATTAGCCGGTCTGCTCAATGAAATGAGTGCGGAAACCGATGGTGTCAAATTTGTGGTGCTCGGAATCGGCGTCAACCTGAATATGACGAAAGAACAATTCCCCCACGACCTGCGGGCTCCGGCAACATCCCTGCTCATAGAGGGGGATAAACCGGTACAGAGAGCCCAGTTCACCGCTATCATGCTGAACGAGCTGGACAGACTCTATGCTGATTTCAAACGCTTCGGTTTTGGACCGGTGAGGGAGGAATGGCAGACACGCTCTGCGGCAAACGGACGGCAGGTTGAAATAAGCGATGGCGGAGTGGGACGGATACGGGGTGATTTTGCCGGAATCGATGAAAGCGGAGCCATGCTTGTGCGATTGAACAATGGGACAGTAGAACGAATCTATAGCGGAGATGTGAGGGTACTCTGAATGCTTCTGGTAATTGATGTTGGCAACAGCAATATCGTGCTTGGCGTATATGACAAAAAAATCCTGGTGCAGCACTGGCGGCTTTCCACTGATAAATCAAGGACATCCGACGAATACGCTGTACTGCTTCACAGCCTTTTTGCCCAAGAGGGATTGGCGTTTGAATCAGTCAAGGCAGCCATCATCTCCTCGGTCGTCCCCCCTCTGACCGGCGTCATGGAGGCAATCGCACGGGATTTTTTCCATCACACCCCCTACGTTGTCGGTCCAGGAATCAAAACCGGCATGCCGATCCAGTATGACAATCCTCGTGAAGTCGGAGCAGACCGTATCGTTAATGCCGTTGCCGGCTTTGAAAAGCACCACTGTTCTCTGGTAATTGTCGACTTTGGCACGGCAACGACCTTTGATTACGTCAATGCAAAAGGTGAATACTGCGGCGGCGCCATCGCCCCAGGACTGGTCATCTCCACCGAAGCGCTCTTCCAGCGGGCAAGCAAACTCCCACGTATTGACATAGCCAAGCCACCCAGCATCATTGCCAAAAACACCGTCAACTCCATGCAGGCAGGAATTTTCTACGGTTACGTCGGTCTGGTGGATGAAATTGTCGGGCGGATCAAACAGGAAAGCAAAGACACGCCAAAGGTCATCGCCACCGGCGGTCTGGCAAATCTGATCGCACCGGAATCAAAAACTATTGATGAGGTTGATGATTTTCTGACACTGGACGGTTTGCGGATACTGTACGAGCGGAACCGGTAAGAAAATTGTCGATAAATGTTCCGTTTGGGGAGTTGATCTTGATCCAGAGTATATCTATGCACGCTGCAAGGCAAGTTAAGCCGCATAACACGCGCAAAGAACATGACCAGACATGAATCCGCCTGGCTAGTCAGCCTTATGACGTTGAAGCAGAGGTGAAACCAGACCCTTTGAAACATAGAGGGACGCTGTTATCTATTCTGTACGAGCGGAACCGGTAAGAAAATTTTCCTTATCAACAAAAGGCGGACGAGTCTATTTGCTCTTGACAGTAAAAAAATCCCAGTTGCACTAACTGCGTCAATGGCTTATAGTTCTTCCATGATCATCATTGAAACGCCCATATTTACCAAACAGATTTTATCCACCCTATCCGACGAGGAATATCGTCTATTTCAGGCGACACTTCTGGAGCGACCTGATGCCGGAAAAGTCATTCCCGGTGGCGGCGGACTCCGCAAAGTGCGATGGGGGTTGGAAGGGCGAGGTAAAAGTGGGGGCGCAAGGGTAATTTACTACTGGTTTACGGAGAGAGGTGCTATTCTACTGTTGTTCATGTATCCCAAAAACGTGCAGGAGAACCTTACACAAGACCAACTCAAACAACTCAAGAAGATCGTTGAGGAGGAATATTATGAATGATGAACTTTTTAAGGAACTGTTGGCAAGCGTAAAGCAAGGTGCAGAAATAATAAATGGAACAATGCAGCCATCTCGAACATTTGAATTCCCAGAAACCGAGGTTCGTGCTTTACGTGAGCAATTTGGGCTTTCACAAGATAAATTTGCAGACCTTGTGGGAATCAGCGTAGGAACTTTGAGAAATTGGGAACAAGGCCGACGTAAACCGGAAGGCTCGGCACGTGTGCTTTTACGGGTAGCCTCCCGTCATCCGGAGGCTCTTCTGGATATCGGAAGCGAACAACCCAAAAGAGCAAATCGCGTAACTCGCTCTACCGGACACGCAAAAAAACTACAAGCCGCTTAAATCCTCATTCAGCCCCACAGAATAATGCCCAACAATCGGGGGGGCTACCTTGAAGCATATATAAAAGCACGCTTTGTATTTGTATAGAATAATGTCATATCTAACAACATGTTCAGATCAAAGATGAAATTGATATACGAGGTTATTGATGGGTAAAATCCACGTAGGTGGTCAGGCAGTTATTGAAGGGGTCATGATGCGTGCGCCACGCTCCATGGCTATTGCCGTGCGTCGTCCCGATGGTGAAATTGTTGTTAAAAAGGAACTGATCATTCCGCTTGCCGAGCGGTATCCAATCACAAAGCTGCCGATTGTGCGCGGCGCTGTTGCTCTCTTCACTTCGCTCATTATCGGTGTAAAGGCGCTCAATTTTTCTGCCAACGAGGCTATGACCGAGGAAGAAAAAGAGAAAGAAGGGGTAAAAGGGGGGGGGGAAATTTCATCCTGGGCAATGGCAGGAACCATGGCTATTGCCTTCGGGTTCGGCATCTGCCTGTTTTTTCTGTTTCCGCTTTATCTTACGAAGCTTCTGACGCCGGTCATTGGCGACAACTCAATTATTTTCAACCTGGTGGACGGTGTCATCCGGGTGATTATTTTTCTTCTTTATATCTGGGGTATTTCCCGCATGGAGGATATTCAGCGGGTTTTCCAGTATCACGGTGCAGAGCACAAATCCATCTTTGCCTTTGAAGCGGGAGAAGAGCTTACGGTCGATAATGTAAAAAAACATAGCCGCCTGCATCCCCGCTGTGGCACGAGCTTTCTGCTGATCGTCATGCTGGTCAGCATCGCTGTTTTTTCGCTGATTCCAAAACTGTGGCCTTTTGCCTTTAAGGCAGCATCCCGCATTGTACTCCTTCCGATGATTGCCGGTATTTCCTACGAGCTTCTAAAATGGAGCGCGCAGCACGATAACCACCCGCTGGTGAGGATGGTTATCGCCCCTGGGCTAGCTCTGCAACGCCTGACGACCCAAGAGCCTGATGACAGCCAACTGGAAGTCGCCATACGCTCGCTTAACGAGGCACTGGAAGTCAATGCCGGTTTTGTTGACGACCGGTTGGTTGTGTAAAAATGCTGTTGTTAAGCCAGTTTCAAATCAAAGATGGCATCAAGGCGGCGAGGATTGAGACAACGAAGGCATACAGTCAGTATGTTGAGGAGACGAAGACGAGCCAACGATGATGGGGCTTTGATTTGGAATTGGGATTAGATATGGCTGAACAGACACCGATGATGCGTCAATATTTAGAGATCAAATCGGGCTATCCCGATGCGGTTCTCTTTTTCCGTATGGGTGATTTTTACGAGATGTTTCTCGATGACGCCCTGCTTGCGTCAAAGGTGCTGGATATCGCACTCACCTCCCGAAACAAGGGGAGCAGCGATGAAATTCCATTCTGTGGCATTCCGTTCCATTCCGCCTCCCCCTATATTGCAAAACTGATTGAAGCCGGTCACAAGGTTGCTGTCTGCGAACAGGTGGAAGACCCGAAACAGACCAAGGGGATTGTGCGGAGGGAAGTGGTAAAGGTCATTACCCCCGGACTGTTGATTGAAGCGGAAACTCTTGTTTCTGATGACAATAACTACCTATGCTCCATCTACAGAGCTGCTGATCAAAAATGGGGATGCGCATGGCTTGATGTGTCGACCGGTGAGTTTCAGGTTACCGAATTTGACAGCGAAGCACCTCTTGTTTCCCATATCCTTGCCCTGAACCCGAGGGAAATTCTTCTACCAGATGCTCTTGATACAGCTGCACTTTCACCAGAATTTCAATCTATGCTTGCCCAACCGATCCTTTCCCGCCCCCCTTCCTGGGTGTATGAAAAAGAATACACAACCAGTCTGCTATGCCAGCAGTTTGGCGTCGCTTCAGCGGAAGCACTTGGGCTCGGATCGCTTATATCCGCCCTGGTGGCGGCGGGCGCTGCACTATATTATCTGAAGGAAAATCGGAAGACCCCCCTCCCCCATCTGAAGGATATTTCCTTACACCATAATAACCATTACCTTGCCATTGACACGGCAACCAGGCGCAATCTTGAGATAACAGCCTGCATGACAGACGGTAAAAAGCACGGCTCCCTTCTTGGGTGTCTTGATTGCACAGTCACCTCAATGGGTGCGCGGCGCCTCAAGCAGTGGCTATCTGCGCCGCTGGTAAAGCTTGACCAGATCCGCCAACGCCTTGACACGGTTGAAACAGTTATGGATGCAGGAAGTCTGCGCGAAACATTAAGGGATCAAATGCGCCACATTGCCGACCTTGAGCGGTTGAACAGCCGGATCGGCATGGCATCCGCCGGAGCAAGGGACATACGATCACTGCACGATTCTCTCTGTCAGCTCCCGATGCTACTTCAGACCCTGGAACCTTTTACCGATACGTCGCTCTCCATTCTGATCCGGAAACTGGATCCGTTGCATGAGATCCGCGATCTGATCCAGGTAGGAATTGTTGAATCCCCCCCGTTTTCATTGAGAGAGGGAGGGATAATCGCCCATGGATACAATGCAGAGCTCGATGAACTGCGCGTTATCAGTCGCGAAGGTAAAGGATTCATCGCACGCCTTGAAGCAGAGGAAAAGGGACGCACCGGAATCTCGACCCTCAAAATCCGCTACAATCGTGTTTTCGGATATTCCATTGAAATCACCAAAAGCAATCTTGCCAATGTGCCGCCTGATTACATACGTCGCCAGACCCTGGCAAATGCCGAGCGATTCATAACCGAAGAGTTGAAACAGTATGAGGAGAAGGTGCTGGGGGCTGAAGAGCGCATTGCAGATCTTGAATATCTCCTTTTTCAGGAGATCCGGGAGACCGTTGCCGCAGATGCAGCCAAAATCTCTGCCACTGCCGATGCGCTTGCCGAACTCGATGTACTCCTCTCGCTGGGAACGATTGCAGAAGAGCGTGGATACTGCAAACCGGTTCTGGATGACTCACTACTGATTGAGATAAAAGACGGGCGTCATCCTGTCATAGAAGCAATGAATCTTGGTGAGCGCTTTGTTCCGAACGACACTCTTCTTGATGGTGGAGAAAATCAGATTGCCATGATAACCGGACCGAACATGGCAGGTAAATCGACCTATATGCGTCAGGTTGCCCTGATCGTGCTCATGGCGCAGATTGGCAGCTTTGTGCCGGCGGCACAGGCGCACATCGGCATTACAGACCGCATTTTCACCCGTGTCGGCGCCGGTGACAATCTGGCACGCGGGCAATCGACCTTTATGCTTGAGATGATGGAAGCAGCAGCAATTCTGCGCAATGCCACCCCAAGGAGTCTGATCGTCATGGACGAAATCGGTCGGGGGACCTCAACCTTTGACGGCGTATCTATTGCCTGGGCCGTGGCGGAATATATTCATGACACCGAGAGCTGTCGCAGCAGAACGCTCTTTGCCACCCATTATCACGAGCTGACAGAACTGGCGACAACTCGCGAACGGATCAAAAACTACACCGTAGCAGTGCGGGAGTGGAATGATCAGGTCATTTTTCTGCGAACCATTATTCCCGGCAGCGCATCCCATTCCTACGGCATCCAGGTTGCCAGACTTGCGGGGATGCCTTACGTCATCATTGAACGGGCAAAAGAAATCCTTAAAAATCTTGAGCAGGGGGAATTTGAAGAAGGGGCGCCAAGACTTGCCAAGAGCAGTAAACAGACCACACAGGTTACGTCACCACAAATTTCGCTGTTTGAAACAGAAGAAGACCTGCTGCGCCAGCGCCTGAAAAAACTGAATATCAACAGCCTGACACCGCTGGAAGCGCTCAATCTTCTGGATGAATTAAAACGAATGCTCTAAACCTTTCAAACATTAATAAAACCGACAAAAAAAGTCTTGATTTTATAATTCAAAGAGATTATTGTTTACTCAATAGATAGTAAATAAAAAACATAAATAAAAGCAGTAAACACGACAATACTAAACTATCCGCAAGGATAGGACGGAAAGCCCAAGGGTCTCACGCAGACAGCCGGGATGCCGAATGTTCGATGATTCGAATGAAGGCTCCCGGTTTTTTTATGCCTGAACAGAGAAAGGAGGTTTGAAAAACAAATCGTACTATAAAGCAGACTGGTTACAAACGTGATATGCGACAATACTAAACCTCCTGCGAAGGAGGGACGGAAAGCCCAAGGGTCTCACGCAGACAGCCGGGTCGCCGAACTATCGCCAACTTTCAACGATCCCGTCAAACATGAACGGGAACAAAAAAGGAGACGATATGCAAAGCCAATTAAAGCTGTACCTGTTTTTAATATTAACAATAGCTGTTTCAATTACTACAGGCTGTAGTGGTGGAGGTGCTTCTTCAGGAGCCGGAGCACAACCGGCAGCGGCAAAATCAGTTACAGGAATAGCAGCCACCGGCGCACCAATTGCCGGCGGAATGGTGTTCATAAAAGATTCATCCGACACACCGATTGAACGCCATCAACAGGCGCGTAGCGACGGTTCATTCACCTTCGACGCATCAGATCTCAAACCACCTTTTTTTCTCAAAATAGCCAGCAACACAACCAATCAAAATCTTTATTCCGTAGCTGACAACTACGGCATGACCAACATTACCCCTATTACAACTATTGTTGTTGCACAGGCAGCCCAGCGTGATGACCTTGATGCACTCTACATTGCATTAAAGCCGACCGAGGCAAACAGCATAGCACAAAAAATGCCTGCAGCTGATACAGCTGTCCAAAACACCCTTGCTCCACTCATGACTGCTTTTAACGTCAAAGGGAGTCTTGTATATGGCGCTTTTAATGCCAACAGCACTGGTCTCGATGCAATGCTTGATGCTATTACGGTTTCTGTTGTGCCAGGTACAATCACAATAACCCAAAAAAGTTCAAATATTATTATGTTCCAGGCTCCTGCAAGCCAGATAGCTGCATCGACCATTTCTACTACCGGTGTGCAACCACCAGCGGTACCACCAGTCATAGCAGCAGGAAATACCCTCTACGACTCCAAGTGTGCAGGCTGTCACGGTGCAAGTGCTAATTCAAACCTCAAAGCGAGAATTACTGTTGCATTAGCTCAAGGAGCAATTACATCAAATCGTGGCGGAATGGGAATGTTAAGCGGTCTTACAACTGCTGATCTTCAGTCTATTTACGATTTTCTCACAGCAGGAGCAGCGGCACCTACTCCCACACCAGCACCGACCCCGACTCCTACACCAACCCCCACAGTTCCTGATGGTGCTGCTCTCTACTCTGCCAATTGTGCCGGCTGCCATGGGGCGCTAGCTTCATCCAGCAAAAAGGGAATTACTCTGGTTCGTCTGCAAAATGCAATAGGGGGGAATATCGGCGGCATGGGTTTCCTGTCAAAGCTTTCAGCAGCTGAACAACAGGCTCTTGTAACAGCTTTGAATCCCGCAACACCAGCACCGACACCGACACCGACGCCAACTCCAACCCCGACCCCTACAGTTCCTGATGGCGCTGCTCTCTACTCTATCAATTGTGCCGGTTGTCATGGGGCATTGGCTTCATCCAGCAAAAAGGGGATTACCATAGCCCGTTTACAAGGGGCAATAGCTAATAACATTGGCGGCATGAATTACTTATCAAATCTATCAGTTAGTGAAGTGCAGGCAATTGTGACAGCTTTAACACCTGCAACCCCTACACCAACACCGACTCCGACCCCGACACCGGTTGTCGACGGTCCCACGCTTTACAGCACAAACTGCGCAAGTTGCCATGGATCGTTGGCAAGTTCAGCAAAAGCCGGTGCAACAGCAAGCAGGATTCAGACAGCAATTGCCAATAACACAGGCGGCATGGGGTATCTGTCAACTCTCTCTACGACGCAGATAAATGCTTTGGTAACCACTTTGGCAACTGTTACACCACCAACCCCGACACCGACACCGACTCCGGTTGTCGATGGTCCCACACTTTACAGCGCCAACTGTGCAGGTTGCCATGGCGCTCTGGCAAACTCTGGAAAAGCCGGTGCGACAGCAAGCAGGATTCAGACAGCAATCGCCAATAACACAGGCGGCATGGGGTATCTGTCAACTCTCTCTACGACGCAGATAAATGCTTTGGTAACTGCTCTGGCAACAGCCACCCCATCGCCAACCCCGACTCCGGCATGCGGCAGCTGTCATGCCATACCACCGGCAACAGGTAAGCATGCAAAACATAAGAGCAAAGGGGTCAGCTGCGCCACTTGTCACGGAACCGGCTACAGCGAGACCTCATTCAATGCTGCAACCCACAATAACGGGGTAAAAAATATTAACACTACCACTACCAAGTGGAATGCAACCACACGTAGCTGCTCCAACTCATGCCACGGAACTAAAACCTGGTAACAAGCGTTTCGTTTTCTTTCAACAAAAAACGCCCCGTAAAATTACGGGGCGTTTTTTGTTGAAATAGCGAGCAGCAGAAGTAGTGACAAATCTTCCTAAATCCTTGACTTTCCGCCCTCTTTTAACTATTATAACTCCTTTATCTACCTGCAAGGAGCTGTAATGAAACCTCTTTTTTTGAACCCACCGACTTTTGAAGATTTCGACGGCGGCGCCGGTGCACGCTATCAGGCATCCCGTGAAGTAACCTCATTCTGGTATCCTACCTGGCTCTGTTTTCCCGCTGGCATGATAGAGGGGAGTCGTGTTGTTGACGCACCAGTTCAGAAATTTACCCTTGAAGATTGCCTCCGTATTGCCAAAGATTTTGACATGGTTGTGATGTACACTTCAACACCGACTCTCCTCATGGATATTGAAACCGCCCGCCGTATCAAAGAGGTTAAACCTGGAATAGTAACTGTTCTGACCGGTCCTCATGTCACAATTCTGCCAGAAGAATCACTTCGCGCCGGCAAAGGGGTCATTGACATCGTATGTCGCGGTGAATTCGATTATTCCACCAAAGAACTGTGTGAAGGACGTGACTGGGAGAAGGTTGACGGCATAAGCTTTGCCCGTGACGACAAATTTATCCACACACCTGATCGTCCCCTGATTGAGGATCTTGATGCACTACCTTTTGTTGCGCCAATTTATAAGCGCGATCTCCCGATCAAGGAATATATTATCCCACATTTCAAAAGCCCCTACGTTTCCATCTATTCCAGTCGCGGCTGCCCTTCCAAGTGCATCTACTGCCTATGGCCACAGACATTTTCAGGTCAGCGCATGCGGGTTCGTTCACCTCAGAATGTGTACGAAGAGGTCAAATGGATCGTGGACAACATCCCTGAAATGCGGGAGTTATCCTTTGATGATGACACTTTCAGCGCCAACCGCCAGCATGCCCGTGATGTTGCCAACCTCCTTAAACCGCTCGGCATTTCATGGACAATCAACGCCCGCGCCAACTGCGACTTCGAAACACTCAAAATAATGCGTGAAGCCGGATTGCGCCATGTTGTGGTCGGCTTTGAAAGTGGCAATGCCCAGATTCTCAAAAATATCAAAAAAGGGGTCACAAAAGAGCAGGCACTTCAATTTGCCAAGGATTGCAAGAAATTGGGACTTTCCATTCATGGCGCTTTCATCATGGGACTCCCGGGGGAGAGCAAAGAAACAATCCAGGAAACAATCCGTTTTGCCAAGGAGATGGATCTCAACTCAATCCAGGCATCATTGGCATCACCCTATCCCGGCACCGAGTTTTATACCCTCTGCAAAGAGCAGGGCTGGATCGCTTCCGATGATTTCATTGACGACACCGGTCATCAGAAATGCGTCATCAATTACCCGAACCTTTCCAACGCTGAAATTTTCAATTCGGTTGAGGAATTCTACAACAAATTCTATTTCCGTCCCAAGTACATTGCCCGCAGCATCGGTCGAATGATTCTGGATAGCGAAGAACGCACCAAGCTCCTCAAGGAAGGGAAGCAGTATCTTTCCTATATGCGCAAACGTAAAGAGTCATGTTCGGATTGTAAATAACCTACGATGCCAAAGCAGCTTATCATAACATCCGATGACTTTGGGCTCTCTACAGGTGTCAATGCTGCTGTTGAGAAGGGGTGGCAAGAGGGAATTCTGACCAATGCCTCACTTATGCCGGGAGGCGCTGCCTTTGAGCAGGCTGTGACAATCGCCAAACGAAACCCCGGACTGCAGATCGGCCTGCATTTGACACTGGTTCATGGGTACTCCGTACTCCCCCACGAGAGGATACCGGGACTTGTTGACGAATCGGGCGCTTTCAGGGACAATCCGGTAGCCGCCGGAATGCGCTATTTTTTTGACAAGAGCATCTACAAGCAGCTTAAAAACGAGATCGAAGCACAGATACAAAAAATCGTCGATGCCGGCATTTCCCTTTCCCATATCGACGGCCATCTCAATATTCACCTGCACCCTACGGTGTTTGCCTTTCTGACCGAGCTGATGCCCCGCTACGGCATCACCAGCTTTCGCTTGTCGCAAGAACGGCTACGCCACAATCTGAATTTTGATCAGGAGCGAAAATCAGGCAAAACAGTTGAACGAATTATCTTCGGTTCACTGGCAAACCATGCCGAACCGAAACTTCGTGAACTGGGTATGAGATATGCGGGTGAAGTCAAAGGTGTTCTTAACTCCGGGCGAATGACTGAAAAGTATATTCTCAATATTATTGAAGGATTGCAAGACGGGTTGACAGAAATCTACTTTCATCCCGGCATATTACCAGACCCGGAGATTACCCGCAGGATGCCGGATTACCGGCACCAGGAAGAATTGGCTGCCATACTCAGCCCTGCTGTACGGCAACGCCTTAAAGAGTTGCAGATTACGGTGCAAAATTATCGTGGAGATATTAAATGCTGAAAACGCTGATTGTCATGCTGATTGCAATCACCGCCGGAGCGGTTGGCGATATTTTTCTCACAAAAGGGATGCGCCATTTCGGAGACATCTCCGCCATGGGATTCAAACAGATCGTTGACACTATTTTTAAAGCAATGACCAACTGGCGCCTGATTTTGGGGACAGCAATGCAGGCAGTTTATTTTGGGCTATGGCTTGCGGTACTGTCATGGGAAGATCTTTCGGTGGCGCTGCCGATGCAGGCATTGAGTTATGTAGTCGTAGCATTTCTCGCCCAGTGGTATCTTGGCGAGCATGTTTCATCCATGCGCTGGGTCGGAATTTCACTTGTCTGTGTCGGAGTTGTACTCATCACGAGAAGTGGTGGAAATTAATTTCAAGGGGAAATAAAACTATGCCAACCATAAAAAAAATATCCTTCATCGGCGGCGGCAACATGGCTGAAGCCATTATAAAAGGGTTGATAAAACAGAATTCGGGCGTTCAGATCATGGTTGCCGAAATTGCCCTTGAGCGCAGAGTCTACTTAAACGACACATATTCAGGAATTAAAGTTGTTGAAAATGCTGCCGAAGCAGCCAGTTTTGGTGAGATTGTTATCCTTGCCATCAAGCCACAGCAGTCAACCAGCGTGCTTTCAACACTTGAAAAAAATCTGCATCCTGATCAGCTGATAGTATCGATAATGGCTGGAATACGAACCCAGAACATTGAGGAAGCACTAGAGTCTGGCACTCGTGTCGTACGGGTCATGCCAAACACTCCGGCACTGGTGGGGGCAGGCGCCACAGCAATCTGTAGCGGCAGAAAAACTACAACCGCAGACCTTGACCGGGTTGAAACTATTTTTGCCCAGATCGGTCAGGTTGTACGGGTAGAAGAAAAACAGATGGATGCGGTTACCGGACTTTCCGGTAGCGGCCCCGCGTTTGTCTGCATGTTCATTGAAGCGCTGACTGACGCCGGTGTCAAAAACGGCCTGCCACGTGCTGTTGCGGCACAACTGGCGGTACAAACAGTACTCGGCACCGCAAAACTGGTACACGAAAGCGGCGATCACCCGGCTTTGTTACGCGACAAGGTCACCTCCCCAGGCGGTACGACCATCGCCGGCATGCATGCTCTGGAAGTGGGTGCCTTCAAAGGAACAGTCATGAACGCAGTCGATGTTGCCACGCACCGTTCGAAAGAACTGGCAGGGAAATAAGGATATCAGACCCATGAAAAAAATCATGGCACACATTATTATGCTGATAGTGCTGATTTCTCTGGCAACAGAAATTATCCATCATCACAATGATTTTGATACCCATGATGATTGCCCAATTTGTATAGCAATCCAGCATCAAACCGCAAGCAAACCATCACAGTTCATTTTTGTTCCGGTTTTACGTTCAGCAGTCGATGCCATTGACCGGCATACTCCAGAAAATTGCGTTGTCACGTTAAATCACTATCAACCCGCCAACAACCGCGCCCCTCCTGCCTGACCTTCTCCTGAAAAGCTGACATATCCCACACATTACACCACATCGCAATAAATGCGAGTTAAGGAGAAGTGCATGCGTACTCTTATACGTGCGGCTCTGTTCGGAGCTGTCCTGTTACCGTTGTCCGCCGTAGCAGCGGACGATCTGGATTTGCGTCTGAAAAAGCTTGATGCGGAAGTTTCACGTCAGGCTGAAACAATCAGTAACCAGCAACAGACCATCAATGAGATGAAAGAACTGCTGAAAAAATCACAATCTGCCAACCCGGCAGGAACGGAAGATAATTCAACAAAAAATACCGGTTTTTTTGGCGGCTCGCTGCTGAACAACCCCTACATTTCACTTATCCTTGATGCCAAAGGGTATATCTCCAATCAAAAAAACAGCCAACTTTCGGAACGCGGAATTGCTGGTTACACGACTGAAGCACCAGGACTGCGCAACGGCTTTAATGTGGATGCTGCGGAACTGCTGATATTTGCGCCGGTTGATCCGTATTTCAACCTTTATACCAACATACCTGTAACCAGCGATGGTGCTGCCCTTGAAGAAGCTTATGTTATAACCACCAACCTTCCAGCCGGTCTGCAGATTAAAGGTGGGCGATTTAAGAGTAATGCCAGCCGGCTCAATGGGCAGCATCCGCATGCCTGGGATTTTGCCGAGCTGCCGTTGGCGTATCGATCTTTTCTCGGTCCTGAAGCGCTCGGCGGTGATAACGGAATTCAGCTGACCTGGATGCCGGAAGCACCGGTCTACACCCTGCTTGGCTTTGAAGCATTGCAAGGGAGTAATCCGTTATTGTTCGGTGATGACGGTAATTGGGGACCGCATGCATTTACTGCCTTTGCGCGGGTCTCGTTTGATACCGGCGATGATTCCACGTTCTATCTCTCCCCCTGGGCAATGTTCGGCAACACAAAAACTACCGGAATCCTCCCAACTGATCCAATTACCGGCAATAGCTTTGAAATGCGTGGTTTCAGCACTCTGTACGGCATGGAAGCGGTCTGGAAATGGAAATCCGGACATCAGAAGCTGACATTGCAGGGTGAATATCTCTACCTGAAGCAGAGCGACGCAACATTGAGCGAAATTGACACGAACAGTGCTCTGGTGCTTTCAGAAACATTCAAACGGAGTCAGGACGGCGCCTATCTTCAGGCTATCTACGGCTATGACCGTATCAGTGCCGGTCTCCGCTATGACCGTATGGAAATTTTTGCCGACACTTTTGAGCGTGGCGGTGTAAAGCAGAGTTTCGGCAGCAAACCGTGGCGTGTATCTGCCATGACCGAATACAAATTCACCGAATTCAGCCGCATCCGTGCCCAGTTCAACCATGACCGTTCCGAACGTGACGGTCGAGTCAATAACGAGGGGATACTACAGTTTACCTTTACCATTGGCGCTCACGGTGCTCATCCTTTTTAGGAACAACACTTACAGGAGAACTAATCATGCAAAAAATAATAGTCATGCTCTGTATATTGATGATGGCAAGCCCGGCTTTTGCCGCCGTCAAGGTGGTGGCAACACTCCCCTGGATCGGCAGCCTTGCAAAAGAAATCGGCAAAGACAAGGTTGATATAACTACTCTGGTCAAGATTTCACAAGATCCGCACTCCATCGAAGCCAAACCATCAATGATTGCCGCTGCCCGCCGCGCTGACATTCTTATGTACAATGGACTTGATCTGGAAGTCGGCTACTTGCCCATCCTAATGGAAGCTGCAAAAAACCCGGCTATCAATCCGGGCAATGTCGGCAATCTAAACTGCTCTATTTTTGTTGATGTCCTGGAAAAGCCTGCCGCCCCCTGCCGCTGCAATGGAGATGTCCATCCTCTCGGCAACCCGCATTACCATCTTTCTCCATCAAACATGAAAAAGGTCGCTACAGGAATGGCCGGACAACTGGCAAAGGTGGATCAAGCACATGCCGATTTTTATCGACAGAATGCTCAGCAATTCAATGCAAAAGTCGATGCAAAACTAAAGGAATGGCACAACAGAAAGCTCAAAGGTAAAAAATTCACCGCACAGCACAAATACTTTGAATATCTGGCAAAGGAATTTGAATTTACTATCCTCGGGTATCTTGAAGAAAAGCCCGGCATTCCCCCCAGCAGTGCCCATGTTCAGGCACTGATTTACAGCATCAACAAGCTAAAATCTGATGCCATCCTTACCACCGAATATCACAACCAGACCATCCCGCGCTTTATATCATCGAAGACCAACATCAAACGAACCGTTGTTCCACATGATGTTGGAGCAGGTGCTACAAAAGACTGGTTCACTATGATGGATAGCGTAATCAAGGCATTGGAGTAATCATAAATGGAAACTCTGTCATTCCTTATTTGGCCGTTTGCCGCCTGCCTGCTGTTACTATTGATCCACACCTGGTTTGGTGTTCATATTCTTGAGCGCGGTATCATTTTTGTTGACCTGGCAATGGCGCAGTTCATCAGTATTGGGATCGCACTCTCAATGCTGACAGGCGCCTATCGAACCGAACTTGCGGTACTCTTTGCCATGATAGGCGCTCTGATTATGGCACTTACACGCCGGTTGGAACGACATGTCAATGTAGAGGCATTTATCGGTATACTCTACATTTTTTCCTTTGCTACCTGCACCCTTATTCTTGATCGCACTGCCCACGGCATGGAAGAATTCAAAGCTATTCTGAACGGCAATATCCTATGGGTAACACCGGAAGAGCTGGCTTCAACTGCACTACTGTATGGAGCTGTAGGACTATTGCATTGGTTTATGCGGAAGCGTTTTTATGATTTGACCTTCAAGGGAAATGGTTCAATGTGGGTAGAATTTCTTTTCTTCGCCAGCTTTGCTCTCGTGCTGGTTAAATCAGTTATGATGGCAGGAATACTCCAGGTTTTTGCATTTCTTGTTGTGCCGGCTCTTTTGGGCCGGCTTTTTTTCAGCACTACCAGAGCAGTCCTGTTAACCGGTTGGCTGGTTGGAACCGCCATCAGTAGTGGGGGTATTGCCGTTTCTCACCTATTTGATCTGCCAACCGCTCCGCTCATTGTTGCCTGCCTGGCATTGCTCTTTTTTACAGCACTTGTCCTGAAAGCATTTTCAGGACATACTGTTAACAGTCAAAATACTCACCAAAGGAATTCATAATGTACTTTATCAATTTGGTAACAATAATTACAGCGTTTGCCATGGTTCTTTCTGCATGTCAAAAATCAGCGCCACCAGTAGAGAACCGAGCTGGCAGACAGCTTTCTGTCGTCACCACCCTTTTTCCACTCTACGATTTTGCCCGTACCATCTGCGGTGATAAAGCCAATGTCACCCTGCTGTTGCCGCCCGGTGTCGAAGCACATAGCTTCGAACCAAAACCGACCGATCTGATTGCTATCAGCAAGGCGGATGTCTTTATTTATACCAACCCTGCCATGGAACCATGGGCAACAAAAATGGTGAAAAGCGTCGCCCCCCCTGCGCTTAAAGTAGTTGACGCCAGCCTTGGCACAGCTACTCTGCCTGCAGAAATACATTCTCACGAAGAGCATGGGCACACAGATGACAAACACCGTCATGAAGGTGATATCGATCCCCACATTTGGCTGGACTTCAAAAATGCAGAAAAAATAGTTGATAATCTGACTTCAGCAATTATGGAGAAAGATCCGGTCAATGCCGTTTTTTACAAGGCTAATGCAGCAGCCTATAAAACAGAACTTGCAAAACTGGATGGGGATTTCAGAAGCGGATTAAAATCGTGCAGCACCCGCTCCTTTATTCATGGGGGGCACTATGCGTTCGGATATCTGGCACACCGATACGGTTTAACCTATCACTCGGCACAGGCGATGAATCCTGATGCGGAGCCGACGCCGGCAACTATTACCGAACTTCTCAAATTGGTAAAATCGAACCATCTTAAGTATGTCTATGCTGAAGAGCTGGTGTCACCCCGGGTTTCGGAAATGCTCTCACATGAGGCAGGAGTGAAAATTCTCATGCTCCACGGAGCCCACAACATCAGCAAGGATGATTTATCTGGCAGGGTAACATTCATCGATTTGATGCGGAAAAATCTGGAAAATTTAAAAACGGGATTAATCTGCAGGTAAGTAAATTTCAGTTTCTAAAAACTGCCTCTTACTTTGAGTTGATTCACGAAATGAAATAAGATGTTAAGTTCTAATCGGTTTAAAACCTGAAAACAGCAGTTTAATAACACGGAGGAACGGAGAACACAGAGGTCATGTTTTCTCTATGTTCTCCGTGTTCTCCCTGTTTCATAAGCTTTTTTTAGGATAAAATTTCACCTGGCTATATTACCACCCACCGTTAACTCCTTGTGCTGCCATCCTTGCATGCCACGCTCCAGTATGAACAGCCGTTTTTCAGGAATACCCCTATCCTTCAAATAATCGTAGGTATTTTTCGCTCCGCCACCGCCACGGGGGCAGACAATAACAACATCATCCTTGCTGGCTGCAAGCTGCGGGATAACCTTGTCCAGTTTCTTTTTGTCGTCAGACGACTTGACCGGATATGCGTTCGTTTGAATAGAATTTTGAAAATGCTGCTTCTGAAAATCCCCCGGAACCTGGATATCAACGACCTGCATTGACTTTTTCGTTTCCAGCCATTTTTTAAAGTCAGAAGGAGCGACATAGTTATAGCCGAATGCAAACACTGACGACGCAATCAGAAACAAAGAGAGTGCTATTGCTGCAATACTTTTCCGCATAATGGTTTCTCCACTTTAAAATTTAAGTTCCAAGAATATATGATATATTGATGACGCAATCAAATGGAAAATATCGATAAATGCAATATCATCAATCGGTATTATAAATAAAATGCCACATTTTATAAGGGGCAACATCAGCCTAATCCAGCTATTACAACGGCACAAATATTGCTAATATTTTTCATTACCCATTTTTCAGTTAATAGCAGCCATATTGACAGACAATGCGACACGTTCCATTGACAGTATGTAACTTTTTTTGTCATCCGGAACCAAAAGGCACCTGTGAAAAAGTTCCACCGCCACATAACCGCAAGCATTTTAACGGCATTGTATCTGCTGATAGCACTGACGCCGCTCTCACCATTACTCTTGAAATCTGCACATATCGCCCATGCGGTAACCGGTGAATGTTCCGGTGATTGTGAAATTGACGGTTGTTCTCTGGAGAATCGCGCCAACCACACCTGCTGCTGCTGGCAGAAAAAACAGAAGCAGGCCGGATTGCCACAGAAACATTCAACAGACTCATGCTGTGCACCAGCTTCGCCACCGCTTCAATCTGCTTCAACCGGTGGTTGCTGCACCCCGCCAAAACCGGTAGTTACTGCATCGTGCTGTGCCCCACCGGCAGTGTCGCAGCACGACAATCATGACAACCAGGAACAGACCACCACAATGTCAGAGCCTGCCCATGATACAACCGGACAGACTGTATTCAAATGCGGCTCTCCCTGTGGCAAGGGAAAAGTCCTTGCTCTGGTAAAATTGTCAACCGACGAAATTATTCCGTATCATTATGTGGCAGCAGTATCTCCAGCGAATGTTTCAACTCATGCCGCACTATCCCCACCCCCCTTGTCCTCCCGGACAATCGAACCACCAAAGCCACCCCCAAAGCTATCACTCGTTTCCTGACAAAAAGCTGAATTGGTGGGCATACTCTGCTCACTGGATATCTGTAACGAATGTCACACTGATAATCAGTGGTGGGCAGTGCACTACTGCTCACCTAAACTCACAAAAATTTCACAGGAGAATACCATGCGTATTTCATTATTCATTAAATCAATCTTCACCATTACGGCTATGCTGTTTATTGCAGCCTGTAGTGGTTCTTCGTCATCAGCACCAATATATGATTCTGTATCAACCACAACTTATAAAGTTGAGTACATTCCAGTCACTACGTCAGCAGAAGGAAAAACAACCTATAAAATAAGACTGACAAACAAAAGCGATGGTAAAGCTGTCACTGGCAAGAACATTACGCTTGCAGCAACAATGGATATGACCACCATGAGCCATTCCACTCCGGCAACTTCCTTGATTGATAACAGTGATGGTACATACAGCGGCACAATCTATTATGTTATGGCTTCTGTTGATGCAAGTGGAGCATCTATGGGGACGTGGAAACTGGAATTTACCGTTGATGGAGAAACCGCAACCTTTAATCCATTAGTTGCAATGTCAACAGGGAGTGTTGCCAAGCTCAAAGGGGTTGGAGATACTATCGGTAGCATGATGGGGATGGGAACCTCACCACGTACCTACCAACTGTTTAATGACGGGATTTCTGGTACAGATGTAAAACTGTTCATAACTGCCGTCGATGATGCAATGATGATGACTTTTCCGGCAGTTTCAGTTGGCACTAATTTGCACGATGCGATGGGAATGGTCGTACCGGTCACATCAATGGTTGTTGAAGTATCAACTGACAAAACAATCTGGACTTCATTTACAGATAATAGCAATGGATTCTGGAGTGCATCTTATCCCTCATCACTTGCATCAGGATCAACCCTCTATCTGCGCCTTACAGTTAATGGTGAACTTAAAACAACCGATGGCAAAGCATTGGCTACAGACGGTTCAAACGGTTATCAAACACTTACGGTATTCTGACATGAAACTGAAAATTCACTCTATTATAATTACGGCGCTCCTTCTGGGGGGCGCCCCCTTTATCACAAATGATGTTTTTGCTGCATCATGCTGCGGTGGCGGTTCTGCGGCAGCGTTAAGTGTCCCGAAGTACGCCAAGGCTGTTGCCGACCTTTCCTTTGACACAGAACTGTACGATGGCTACTGGGACGCAAAAGGAAACCATCGCCCCGATCCTCCCGGTTCTGATCTGAAACAGTACCGTCTGACAACCGGGCTCGGCTACCGTTTTGCCAAAGAGTGGCAGGGGAGTATTTCACTCCCATATATCATGAACAACAACAGTTATTCAGGCACTTCATCACAGACTGATGGTCTGGGTGATATGGCGCTTTCCGTTACCTATGAACTGCTCGATGACAACTCATCATGGAGGGTCTACGAACTGAAAGACATGATTCCGGCTGTTTCTCTCGGCATGTCACTACTGCTGCCAACCGGCATTTCACCCTATGATGATAAAAACAGCAGTTTTGACATTACGGGACGGGGCTTTTACAGGCTTGACAGCAACCTGTTGATCGAAAAAACTGTCCGGCCATGGAATTTTTCCATCGCTCTCGGCTATGGCATCTATTTTGACCGTTCGGTCAACCGTGAGTACGGCCGTTATGTGGCACCCTACACCAAAGGGCTTGGTGACCGTTTCAATGCATCGGTTTCAACAGGCTATACCTATGTAATCGGTACCGGTGGTGACTCCATATCTGCCACGGCAAACTATGCGTATCTCAATGAAGGGGATGCCAGTTACAACGGCAAAAAAGATGATGGCAGCGGCTTTGACAAGCATTCCATTGGGGGAGCGCTTTCCTATTCAAGCAATGACCACAACTGGAGCATTCGCGCCGGCTGGAATCATGCCATCAAACAGAGCGGATGGGGACAGAACTTCCCGACAACAGACGTGTTCTCTGTGGGGGTGCGCTATGTATTTTTATAAACTTGCCGGACTATTGCTGTTGGTCATTATGGTTGCCGGTTGCGGAGATAACCTCGCTCCTTCAGGTGAGGACAGGCGTACATCAGTAACCGGCGGAAGCGTCGGTGGTAGTGTCAGCCAGAAATCCCCGGATTTTTCTCTGTCAGCTACAAACGGCTCCACCATCACACTCGCATCCTCACTGGTCGGTAAAAAGGGGGCTGTCTTGTACTTCACCATGTGGTGCCCAATCTGTGACAGTCATCAGAGCAACATGCGATCATCAGTTGTTCCAGCATTTCCTGATGTAAACTTTTATCTGGTCGATTATGTTTCAGGTTCAGCCAGCGCTGCGGCTGGTGCTGCATCAGCAAGCGGCTATAACGATTTTATCACCCTGGCAGACAGCGGCAAAACCTTGCTGACCATATTCGGCGCCACCATGGGGACGACCATCGTCATTGACAGCATCGGTATTGTCCGGATGAATGAGGATTACCGGGATGGCACAACACTCCGTTCCGTTCTTGCTGCCCTGCCATAACAAACAAAGAGAGGGGATTTATATGAATCGAATCACAACAGCTGTTTTGACAGCACTCATATCGTTACTCTGTCTTGCCATAACAGCTTTTGCAGATAGCGATATCAATCAGCACCGTGACTGCAAACATTGCGGCATGGATCGCAAAGCGTACGGTTACAGCCGGATGCTGGTGGAATACAAAGACGGCAAGCAGGTCGGTACCTGTTCACTACACTGCGTTGTCACTGAACTGAACAGCAAAAACGGTGAGGTCGTCACTTTCAAGGTTGCCGACCGCACCACCCGTAAACTGATAGACGCCACAAAAGCATTCTGGGTCATTGGTGGCAAAAAACGAGGGGTTATGACCGCGCGGGCAAAATGGGCATTTGAGACAAAAGAGGGGGCGCATATTTTTGTTCAAAAGCATGGAGGAACATTGGCAAGCTGGGATGAAGCTCTTGTTGCAGCGCGAGAAGATTCTGCACCAAAACCAAAGCGGTAGACAACCGTATTACATGCCTGTAGAATGTAACAATCAAATTCTATGGGGGTTATGTCATGAAAAAACTGTTCATTGTTGTTCTCTCTTTGGTAATGTCTCTTGGTATTGCCAGCCTGGTTTTGGCTGACAAAGGTAACAGCGGCACGTTCACAGCTAAAAAAGGTGACACGATTCAAGTCTGTGGCTGTGGCGAAAGCTGTAAATGCGGAACACTTGGTAAAAGCGAAGGGACCTGCGGCTGTGGCCAGAAAACGGTAAAAGCCACTGTTACAAAGATTGATAAAAATGCTGTTTATTACAAGATAGCCGGAAAAGGGAAAGAGTTGTCATCACCGGTGACCGGTAAATACAAATGCGGCTGCGGCGATGGCTGCAACTGCGGATATGTTGGGCAGCAGCCGGGAAAATGTGGCTGCGGCAAGGATATGGTACCGGTCAAAAAATCATAAACTAGGAGAACATTGAATGAAAAACATATGGATCGCACTCACACTTTTACTATCACTTACCACTATTGCATTCGCAGCCAGCTTCAAGGCAGAAGCACCTGAATCATGTAAATATTGCAATATGAACAGAACAAAATTTGCGCACAGCAGAATGATGGTTACATACACCGATGGAACAAATACAGGATTATGTAGCATCAACTGCGCTGTAATCGATATGAACCTTACCAAAAAAGAGGTAAAAAAAGCGGAAGTTGGCGATTACAACAGCAAGAAACTGATCGATGCAAAAACAGCAACATGGGTTATTGGCGGCAGCAAAAAAGGGGTTATGACACCGGTTGCAAAATGGGCTTTTGCTGATAAAAAGAGTGCCGAAGAATTCATCAAGGGTAACGGCGGGAAGCTTGCAACATTTGATGATGTTGTAAAAGCTACTGAAGAAGAGCATAAAAACGGTCATAGTAAAGGGCACAAAAAAGAGATGAAACAGCAGGAGCATGAACACAAAATGTGATCTCAAGACAGTCATTACAAACAATGCCTCCGGGAAATAATTTTCGGAGGCTTTGTTTTACAGGAGCAATCAGCATGAATATACTGAAACAAACAGCATTGAGATACCTCATTCTGCTAATGATTGCCGCTACATCGGCAATCGCTGCACCGGCACCATCACCAAAGGACAAATGCCCTGTCTGCGGGATGTTTGTGGCAAAATATCCCGACTGGACAGCAATTATCACTTTCAAAGATAACAGCTCACTTTTTTTTGACGGTGCAAAAGATCTGTTTATCTACTACCACGGCATGAAGAAATATACCCCCGGCAAAAAGCAGTCAGAAATCGCTGCCATCACCGTGCGGGATTACTATGCCCTGAAGCAGATAGATGCAAGATCAGCATGGTTTGTCCTTGGGAGTGATATCTACGGTCCCATGGGGCATGAGCTGATCCCTTTTACAAAGGAAGGGGAGGCAAAAGAATTCATGCGTGATCATAAAGGGAAGAAGATTATACGGTTTGGTGAAGTTACAGCGCAGATGCTAAAAGGGCTATAAAATCAACGGTGGGCGTATACAACCAGACCATTTCCTTTTTTTGAAACCTTGCAGTCAGAATACCCAAGCCGTTTGAGACGTTTCAGGATAAAAAATGCTGCTATAGAATGTACATCCGGCAGCATCAACGGAAAATGGTCTGTCGGCAATGCCGTGATGGCGCGCCATGTAGCTTTGATATTCAAGAGTGTTCGCTGGTTTCGTGGAACTCCAAATCTTTCCACTGTTCCATGGTATTATCCAGCCGCCACTGGCTCCCTGCCATATAAGTAAGCTTCCCTTCGCCGTCAATATATACGTGCATTGCCTCTTTTTTCTCAAAATCCTCAATTTTTTTCTTCTCTCCGGTTACCCAACGGGCAGTAACGTAGCTGACCGGCTCAAAGGCAACTTTGACCGAGTACTCATGCTCCAGACGGTGCATGACAACTTCAAACTGTAACAGACCGACTGCGCCGATAACCCAGTCAGCCCCCATCAGCGGCTTGAAAACCTGGGTTGTGCCTTCTTCTGCCAACTGCACAAGACCTTTTTCCAGAGCCTTTGATTTCATCGGATTCAGAAGCCTTACCTTACGGAAATGTTCAGGCGCAAAGCTCGGAATACCGGTAAACTTCAGATCTTCAGTCTGGGTAAAAGTATCGCCAATCTTTATAGTGCCGTGGTTGTGGATGCCGATAATGTCGCCCGGCCATGCTTCTTCAACATTAGTGCGATCCTGCGCCATAAATATGGTCGCATTGGCAATTTGAACATCACGCCCAAGGCGGGCATGACGCACTTTCATGCCACGGGTAAATTTACCGGAACAGATGCGGAAAAAAGCGATGCGGTCACGATGTGCCGGATCCATATTTGCCTGGATTTTGAATGTAAAGCCGCTGAACGGCTCTTCGTAAGGAGAAACTGTGCGGGTTGTGGTTTCTCGCGGGAGCGGATGAGGAGCATGTTCCACAAATGCATCCAGAAGTTGCTGAACACCAAACGTGTTGATGGCGCTGCCAAAGAATACAGGTGTCTGCTTCCCTGCCAGATACGCCTCCTTGTCAAACGGGTGAGCCGCCCCTTCAAGAAGCTCCACATCATTACGCAGCTCTTCGACCTGACTACCAAGCAGCTCATCAAGACGAGGGTCATCAAGCCCGGTGACAGAAACAATATCACCAGTGCCATCGGCTGCTTCGGCATCAAAGAAAATCAGTTCCTTCGTATATAGATGATATGTCCCTCTAAAGCGTTTTCCCATTCCGACAGGCCAGGTCATGGGAGCTGTCTGTATTTTCAGATTCTTTTCAATATCGTCAAGCAGATCAAAAGGATCCTGCCCTTCCCTGTCCAGTTTGTTCATAAAAGTCATAATCGGCGTATGCCGCAGTCTACAGACTTCCAGCAGCTTTTTGGTCTGGCTTTCGACCCCCTTGACCGAGTCAATTACCATGAGAACCGAGTCAACTGCCGTAAGAACCCGATAGGTATCTTCGGAAAAGTCATTATGACCGGGAGTGTCCAGAAGATTGATCTCGCAACCGTCGTATGCAAACTTCATAACGGATGAGGTGACTGAAATACCGCGCTGTTTTTCCAGTTCCATCCAGTCGGATGTGGCATGACGGGCTGATTTACGGGCACGCACCTCCCCTGCCTGTTGAATGGCGCCGCCAAATAGCAATAACTTTTCTGTAATCGTTGTTTTACCGGCGTCAGGATGGCTGATGATGCCAAAAGTACGACGTTTATTTACTTCTTCAACAATAATCTGTTCCACAACAATACTCCTCTATTTATACAATCAAAAAGCGGGGAAACCCCGCTTGTTATAACCAGAATTACAGCCATACTGCCAGTTTCAAATCAAAGATGAATTCGAGGCGGCGAGGAAGAAGCGACGCAGGCGTACACGTCAGTACGACGAGGAGCTGATGACGAAGCCAACAAAGAAGGCGCTTTGATTTGGAAGTGGGTTACCCTCTGAATACCAGGCGGTCCAGACACCATCTCCCCCCTCCGGCAATAACAAGGTAAAGCGCCATGCCGAGCAGGGCAAGATTATATTCAATGCCATGACCTCGACCGATAGTGCAAGTCATGTTCAGGAAAAAACCGTTTATCCAGTGGACCTTGTACATTGCGACACACATGACAGATGCAATACCTGCGGCAGAAAGCCGAGTCAAAAAACCTGTCAGCACGCCGAAACCGCCCCCAAACTCCGCAATAATCGCCAGCAGTGTAAAAATTGCCGGAATCCCAAGATCCTTATCAAAGCTGGAAAATGTACCGGTCAACCCTTTGCCGCCAAAAACCCCAAAAAGCTTCTGTGAACCGTGTGCCATAAAAATCAGTCCAAGAGGGATACGAATCATTAATGGTGCCAGTAATTCACTTGCATCAAAACCGCCCTTTGCCATTTATACGGACTCCTTGATTTCTGTATGCAACAACCTGTTTTTGCCACCATGTTTCACCTCATACATCTGCCTGTCTGCCCGGCGAACCATTTCATCAGCAGTTGCCGGAGGGGTAAGGTACGTTATGGCGCCTATGCTGAAGGTAACATTCCAATGTTTTGCATCCATATCTGACTGCAATTGACGATGAAGTTTTTCGATAAGAGTTAAAGCAGGTGAGCTGGGGGTTTCTGGGAGCATCAGAACAAATTCGTCCCCGCCAAACCTGGCTATTATGTCTGTACTCCGTATGTTTCCCACAATCGTTCTGGTTACGCTCACAAGAAGCTTATCCCCCACATGATGCCCAAACTGGTCGTTAATATATTTGAAGTTATCAAGATCAATATAGGCAACCGTAAATGGCAAGCCATAGCGGCGTGAACGATTAAGCTCATATCCGGCAAGACTGAAAAAAGACCTCCTGTTTAACATCCCTGTCAACGGGTCAGTGCTTGCAAGATTTTTTTCAGAATCAAGATTTTTCCGTAGCGCTGAAAAGAGGAAACTCATTATGAGGAGAAATGCAAGCTCGATCCCTTCATTCCAGTAATGCAAGGATGTGTTGTGGAAAAGCAGTGATGACGAAAATTCATCCGCTGCAAATCGAACCAGAATGACCAGGCAACAAAAAAATATCCCACAGTTTTTGCTGACAAACCATGCTGTCAATGAAACCGGAATAAGATAGAACACTATGAGCGAATAGTCGCCTGTAAAGTAATCCACCCCCCCAAGAAGAAGTAACAAAAAAATAGATACAAAAAGAATTGTCGAGGGCTTTCGGCTTGAGAAAGCATCTATAACTGCATTATGTACACTTAAAAGCATAAAATGCCCCCCTCGATTAGTAATCTGTGACAAAATTTTTGCAAAAATATCACGCAACATCCATATTTTCAAATTATTATTCATTTTTTTGAGTTGTTAATGCATCAAACTATTGAAGTTTACCTCCGCCAATCCTTGACCAATCACCACATTCCTGATACAAATGCTGTCTTCATTATAACTCCCTTTGGAGGTTATCAGCGTGACTTTTCAAGATTTGATCCTTTCCCTGCAAGGCTACTGGGCAAAGCAGGGGTGTGTTATCCAGCAACCATACGACACAGAAAAAGGTGCCGGAACCTTTAACCCTGCCACATTCCTGCGTGTGCTCGGTCCGGAGCCATGGAAGGTCGCTTATGTGGAACCTTCGCGCAGACCAACCGATGGACGATATGGCGAAAACCCAAACCGTCTGCAACATTACTACCAGTTTCAGGTAATTCTGAAACCGAATCCGCTTAATATCCTCGATCTATATCTCGACAGCCTGCGTTCTTTCGGGCTTGATCCAAACAAACATGACATCCGTTTTGTTGAAGATGATTGGGAGTCGCCTACCCTCGGCGCATGGGGTCTTGGCTGGGAAGTATGGCTGGATGGCATGGAAATCACACAGTTCACCTATTTCCAGCAGGCAGGAGGGATCGATCTCAAACCGGTGGCAGGGGAGATAACCTACGGTTGTGAGCGCATTGCAATGTACCTGCAAGGTGTTGATAATGTCTATGACCTTGAGTGGACAAAGGGTGTCAAATACGGCGACATCCATCACCAGACCGAGGTGGAGTTCTCTACCTATAACTTTGAAGAAGCAAATGTTCCACTCCTCCTTGAATCATTCAGTAATTACGAGAAAGAAGCGATCCGGCTGGCAGAAAAAGGGCTGGTTTTCCCTGCATACGATTTTGTCATGAAATGCTCGCACACATTTAATCTTCTTGATGCCCGTGGCGCCATCTCCGTAACGGAACGCGCTTCATACATCGGGAGGGTTCGTGGTGTTGCAAAGCTATGTGCCGAAGCCTACGTCGCCCAACGGGAGCGACTCGGCTATCCTATGTTAAAAGGGGGTGCCAGTAAATGAGCGCCAAAGAACTTTTCCTTGAAATAGGGAGTGAAGAAATTCCTGCCGGGTTCATCCCCAAAGCAATGGCAGATATGGAAGCGATAATCATCCGTGAGCTTGCCAATGCCCGTCTTTCATATATTGAGATTAAAACAGCCGGCACACCACGCCGTCTTGCCATTGTTGTCAAAGGAATTCCGGTCGTGCAGCCTGATGCTGAATTAACCGCCACCGGCCCTTCGGTCAAAGCTGCCTACGATTCCGAAGGGAAGCCGACCAAAGCAGCGGAAGGATTTGCTCGTGGTCAGGGAGTTGATGTATCCCAACTGAAAATTATCTCCACCGAAAAGGGTGAATATATCAGCGTCACCAGACAGGAGACCGGTCGACCGACCCATCAGATTCTGGCCGATATTCTACCAAAACTTGTATCAGAAATTCCTTTCAAAAAATCTATGCACTGGGGTGACCTTGATGTACGATTTGCCCGCCCGATTCATTGGATAGTCGCCCTGTTTGACGGCGCTGTTGTCCCATTTTCCTTTGGCAATATTTCAAGCGGCGCCGTATCCCGAGGACATCGTTTCATGGCAAACAGCACCTTTCCGGTGCGCGACTATGCCCACTATCTTGAAGAATGTGAGCGGCACTTTGTTATTCCTGATCCGGAAGAGCGAAAAGAAATCATTCGCAGAGCTACACACCGAGTCGCAGAAGCTGCAGGTGGCAAACTGTTGCCTGATGAGGGATTGCTGGAAGAGGTAACCTATCTGGCAGAATACCCGAGCGCAGTTGCCGGAACCTTTTCACCCGAGTTTTTAAAAGTGCCAAAGGAAGTTCTTATTACATCCATGCGTAGCCACCAGCGCTATTTTTCTATCGTTGATGCCAATGGCAAACTGATGCCCGGCTTTATTACCATCAACAACACCCTTACGGAAGATCCTTCCGTAGTTGTCAAAGGGAATGAACGGGTTCTCCGAGCACGTCTTTCCGATGCCCGCTTCTTTTTTGAAGAAGATCAGAAAGTAAAACTTGAAACCCGTGCAGAGTCGTTAAAATCAGTTGTCTACCAGCAGAAACTCGGAACATCATACGAAAAGATGGAGCGTTTCAGGGCGCTTGCAGCATCGCTTTCCAATTTCCTTGACCCGTCACTTACTCCGAAAGTAGAACAGGTAGCCTATCTCTGCAAGGCGGATCTGGTATCCGGCATGGTGTGTGAATTTCCGGAGGTGCAGGGAATCATGGGGCGTGAATATGCCCTGCTGGAAGGGATTGAGCCGGCTGTTGCCAACGCTATTGCAGAGCATTATCTACCGACCCAGGCTGGTGGCGAGCTTCCCGCATCGCATATCGGTGCTATTGTTTCCATTGCTGATAAACTGGATACGATTTGCGGCTGCTTCGGTGTCGGTCTGATTCCGACCGGTTCTGCAGATCCCTACGCACTGCGACGTTCCGCCATCGGCATCATCAATATCATCCTTGACAAGGGGTATCGGGTTTCCATGCAGAAAGGAATCGATAAGGCGTTGCGCCTCCTCGGATCGAAACTTACCCGTCCAGCTACCGATGTGCAGAAAGATGTGCAGGAGTTTTTCCGTGCCCGTTTTACCAACAGCATGGCAGAACAATATCCAACTGATGTTGTGGAAGCTGCCGTTTCTGCCGGTTATATCGATCTCGTGGAAGCAGCAGACCGTATCAAAGCACTTTCTGAGTTCACGACTCACCCGGATTTTGAAGCGCTCACCGCTGCGTTCAAACGAATCGGCAATATTATCAAAGAAGGGGTGGATGCACCAGTTGATCCGTCACTATTCAAGGAGAACTCTGAAACAGCTCTTTATGAGGCATTCCAGGGGGTCAAGAGTGCAACGGAAGCTCATATCAGCGCCGCTTCCTGGCTTGACGCACTGACAGGGATAGCAACACTTCGCAGCTCCGTTGACACGTTTTTTGAAAATGTCATGGTTATGGCGGATGACCCGGCGGTTAAAAACAATCGTCTGGCACTGTTGACAGCAATTGCACGAATGTTCAGTAAAATAGCTGATTTTTCACGATTAGCGTAAAAAAGGAGAAAAACAATCATGTCGTTTACACTGCGAATCGTTATAGGGAATGCAATCAGTATCATACTTGCTGTTGCCGCAATGGCGCTTTTCAATCCCAAAGGTGACATATTTATTACCATCGTCATCGGTGTCATTACCGTTGCCGTTATGTGCTCTCTGCTCGGGTTTCTGGCGCACAGTGCCTTCAAGCCTCTTGCCGCGATTGTTGCGGCATTGGAAAAAGCAGCAAATGGCGACCTCTCATCTCGCGTAGAGGTTTCCGGCAACGGTGAGTTTGCCCGACTTGGCACCGCTTTTAATACCATGATGAATGACATGAACAAGGCGATGCGGCAGTTTTTCTCGGTTGCCGATACTGTGCGTGATTCAGTTGTGCTGGTTCGCTCCACGACCGATGCCATGGCATCTGCAGCAGAAGATGT
>Ga0172367_10001065_pt1 | contig 41240 bp, 41 predicted proteins | sample Lak10m_FD_114542 | JGI IMG/M metagenome (GOLD analysis project Ga0172367, IMG submission 114542) | Freshwater microbial communities from Kabuno Bay, South-Kivu, Congo - kab_022012_10m | ecosystem: Environmental > Aquatic > Freshwater > Lake | place: Democratic Republic of the Congo: South-Kivu... | reverse complement strand
GAAAAGTGGTCAATGCCACTTAGGGATTGGAAACCTGCCTTAAACAGGTTTACCATACAGTTCGAGGAGAGGATGCCTCGGCAGTAGTTAACCGCCGTTTACACAAAATCTAGGACACCCCCGATTGCTGACAATTTTTGCCATTTTTCCGCTTTAACTGTCAAAAAAGGTCACGTAACCATTGCATGAGTGACCATTTTTGAGTGTCTTGGCGGTTACTTACTTTGAGGATTCAGCAGCCTTTTGTAAGCCAGCCAAACCAGCATCAAAAATACCGTTGATGGCTTTCAACGCGGTTTCATCATCCTGACCAGCCGGGATTGGCGGGTTCAGTTTGTATAAACGGTAGAAACGGCCAACCCACTGCACGTTGGTTTCGCCTGGTTTTGCACCTTTGGTGACTACCATGAATGCGTTGTAGTCAGTCAGTGGCAGGCCACTGGTGACGATTTCGTATTTGATTTTCATGTCGGTTTCGTCAACGCTACGCAGTTTTTCGTAGATTGTGCCGCCATCTTTCAGAGTCAAGGTTCTGAATGTATCTTCACCTTTTTTCTCTAATTTTGTGCTGGCAACAGCTGGGTGCCATTTTTGCATGTTACCGAAATCTTTTACCAGTGCCCAAACTTTGGCTGGGTCTGCTTTGATGGTCACAGATTTGTCTACTTTAAGTGGTGATGGACCGTGTGCTGCAGCTGTGAAAGAAACTAAACTTGCACTTAAACCAAGTGCAATGACTGCCAGGATTTTTTTCATTAACTTTTCTCCAGAGTTCTCAGTGATGAGAGGTATTTTCAAAAAAACAACTACGCATTATAAATGAGAACCTGAGTTTGTGAGAACTCGAATCAATAAATGTGTCGTTGATACTTGATTAAACGTTGCTTTGCCCGCTTGGTTGACATGGCTATGGCGTGCTGAATTTGTTTCAGCATTTTGTTGTATAGCTATTCCATTATACTTTCCGTCATTCCAGCGCAGGCGGGAATCCGGTCAAGATGGTGGTGCGAGTGGTGATTTGTTGTAAAAAAGCTAGCATTCATGCAGCCTAGATTCCCGTCTGCGCTGGAATGACGAGGAGGAGGGGCTAAAGCTGGGATAGAAATCTCGGGTTATTTAAAAGAATGGCAATAGCAAACCAGGATTTATTGCTGCAAGATAAACTGCCCGAAAGCGCGGCTTTTGTCCCCAGTTTTAATCGTTGTGAGTAGTTTGTTGGCTTGGGTGTCGATGATGCTGACGTTGTTACTCCCCCAGTTCGCAACATAAGCGCGATGGTTTTTGTGATCGATACTGATGCCTTCGGGGGTGCTGCCTACGTTGATGGTGGTGATTGCCTTTTGTGCGGTAATATCTATGACGGTTACGCTGTCATCCTGCGTGTTGGTCACATATAACAATTTCTCATCCGAACTGAATGCAGCGCAATAAGGGTGGTAGCCAACCCTTATTTGCTGCTGCTGCATGGTGATTGTGTCAATGATGCTGACCGTGTCATCTTGCACGTTAACGCTCGCTAACTGCTTTCCACTTTTGCTGAGCGCCAATCCGAAGGGGTGTTTCCCTACGCTGATGCGTTGTTTGATGGTGAGAGATGCCGTGTCAACGATGGCTACGTCATTGCTATCTCTGTTGGCGACATAAAGTAACTGACTGTCAGGACTGACGACTAATCCTGCAGGAGCGTCGCCGATGCTGAATTCACGCACCCAATCCGGTTGGGCGGTATTGATGGCCATCACTCTGTTGTCAAACCAGTCTGCGACGAAAAGCGTTTTGTTATCAGGAGATAAAGCTAAACCAACCGGTGAGCCTTTGACTTTGATAGCGTCTACTAGTTGGTGATTAGCTGTGTTTATGACAGAGATTTCCTGACTGTCTACATTGGAAATATAAGCGCGCTGCAGTTGTGACGAAACGGCAACGCCAACAGGTGATTTGCCTACTTTTATTGTTTTAATGATTTGATTGCGCGTGGTATCAATCACTGAAACGGTATTTTCACCTTGGTTGGTAATATAGGCGACTGCATTGTCGGCAGTGTATGGTGTTGCTGAGCAGGCACTCAAGATAATTGAGGCAGTGAGCATGAGTGGAAATTGTATGATTTTAAGTAAGTGCATGAGTTTATTTTGGTTTTTATCTATTTAATTCGCTTTGCGGCAAATGGCAGCTTTCAATAATGCTGGAAATATGAAAAAATTGCATCATATTCTATAACAGTATTTTTAGGCAGTATAAAGCTATGTTAGATCGTGACGGGTATCGCCCGAATGTTGGCATTATTTTGTGTAATGCCAACAATCAGGTATTTTGGGGTAAGCGCATCCGTGAACACGCCTGGCAATTTCCGCAGGGCGGAATCAATTATGGTGAAAGCCCGGAGCAGGCGATGTACCGCGAATTGATGGAAGAGGTCGGCTTAAAGCCAGAGCATGTCAAAATATTAGGCCGAACCAAAGATTGGCTGAGATATGAAGTGCCAACAAGCTGGATTAAGCGTGAGTGGCGCGGTAGTTACAAAGGTCAGAAACAGATATGGTACTTATTGCGTATGCTGGGGCGTGATAGTGATGTTTCATTGCGTGCGACCAGTCATCCTGAATTTGATGCCTGGCGCTGGAGTGAGTACTGGGTGCCGCTTGAGGATGTGATTGAGTTCAAGCGCGGGGTTTATGAATCTGCACTCAACGAGTTGGCGCCACACTTGCATCATAAAGCAGCTAAATAGCAGATTTTGTAGGAGCGATGCCCCCGTCGCAAATGCTATTAATGGCGACGGGGCGTCGCTCCTACATAGTTCCCCATCATTTCACCCAGCCTGACTGCTCGTGACGGCTGCCAATCATTATTGAACTGCAGTGCATCTTTTTCAAACAGCATCACAACGGTAGAGCCTAGCAGGAATCTGCCCATTTCATCACCTTGTTTGAGTGAGATATGCTGGACAGTGTAATCCCAGGTGTGTATGTCGGGCAGTCGAGGTGGGTTGATAATGCCACCTTTAGCTGTATGCCAGACGGTAGCCATGCTGCCAACGATGGTTGCGCCGACCAAAACCATGACAAAATTGCCATGTTTTTCAGAGTGAAACTCGCAAACGACACGTTCGTTGCGTGCAAACAGGCGTGGTACGCCTTGTGCGGTGACTGGGTTTACCGAGAATAAATCACCTGGTACATAAGTCATCTTTAATAATCTGCCATCACATGGCATATGAATGCGATGATAATCCTTAGGGCTTAAATACAGGCAGGCAAAGTGACCATTCTCATATCGCTGCGCTACGTTTGGGTCACCGCCAACCAATGCTGTTGTTGTGTAATGATGGCCTTTAGCCTGAAAAATCTGGTCTTGCTCAATACGACCGAACTGGCTGATGGCACCATCTACCGGGCAGATAAATTCAGCGTCAGCAAGAGGTCTGGCTCCACTCTTCAGTGGGCGGGTGAAAAACTCGTTAAAACTTTTGTAAGAGGTGATATCCGGATTTGCGGCTTCTGACATATTGACGTTGTAACGTTTTACAAACCAGCGGATGACGGCGGTGGTCGTGTTGCCGCATTCTAAATGGGCAAGTTTGCCGGCAAGTGCTGTGATGGCCTGTTTGGGCAGTAGGTATTGGCTAAGGACGGTCAGCTGGTTTTTCATCTGTGAGTTTCTATTTAAACGAATTGTGTGATTGTACAAATAAAAAAGGGCAAAACGTAATGTTTTGCCCTTTAACTTTTCAAACAAACGAATGTTGATTAGTTTTTAGATTGCACTTTCAAAGGCAGATCAATTCTTTGATTGATCAACTAATTTATTTTTAGCAATCCAAGGCATCATTGAACGCAATTGGCCACCAACCTGTTCGATTGGGTGAGCTGCATTCAAACGACGGCGTGCTGTCATTTCTGGGTAGTTAGTACGGCCTTCCAGAATGAATTGTTTTGCATAACTACCATTTTGGATGTTAGCCAGACATTCTTGCATTGCGTAACGTGACTCATCGTTAATCACTTTAGGACCAGTTACGTACTCACCGTATTCAGCGTTGTTTGAGATTGAGTAGTTCATGTTGGCAATGCCGCCTTCGTACATCAAGTCAACAATCAGTTTCAATTCGTGCAAGCACTCGAAATAGGCCATTTCTGGCGCATAACCAGCTTCAACCAAAGTTTCAAAGCCAGCTTTAACCAGTTCAACAGCACCGCCACACAATACAGCTTGTTCGCCGAACAAGTCTGTTTCTGTTTCTTCACGGAAGTCAGTCTCGATCACGCCGCCTTTAGTGCCGCCGTTTGCAGCTGCATATGAAAGCGCGATGTCTTTTGCTTTACCTGATTTGTCTTGATAAACAGCGATTAATGAAGGTACGCCGCCGCCTTTTAAGTACTCTGAACGTACTGTGTGGCCTGGGCCTTTTGGTGCAATCATGATCACGTCCAAGTCAGCACGTGGTGTGATTTGGTTGTAGTGAATGTTGAAGCCGTGTGCGAAAGCCAAAGCTGCGCCTTGTTTCAGGTGTTCAGCGACGTCAGCGTGGAAAATCTGTGGCATTGTTTCGTCAGGCAACAATAACATTACAACGTCAGCCTGTTTAACAGCATCAGCGATTTCTAATACATTGTGACCCGCTGCAACAGCTTTAGCCCATGAGCTGCCGCCTTTACGTAAACCAATAGTAACGTTTACGCCACTGTCTTTTAAGTTGGCTGCGTGCGCATGACCTTGTGAACCGTAACCAACGATGGTTACTTTTTTACCTTTGATTAAGCCAAGGTCAGCGTCTTTGTCGTAATAAACTTTCATTGCAATTTGCCTTTCAATTCGGACTTCTAAAAATTAAAACCTAAAAAATTAAAACCAACACACTTTATTTCTGAATCTAACCCTTTGAATCTATACCTTCAAAATTCTATCGCCACGTCCAATTCCTGACGCGCCGGTACGCACGGTTTCCAATATTGCAGCTTTGTCCAGACTTTCGATAAAGGCATCCAGCTTATGGCCTGAACCTGTCAGCTCGATAGTGAATGTGCCATCAGCTACATCGACAATACGGCCGCGGAAGATGTCGCACATGCGTTTCATTTCTTCGCGGAATGCGCCGGTTGCTTTGACTTTGACCAGCATCAGTTCGCGTTCGATGAATTTGCCATCATTCAGATCCAGCACTTTAACCACATCAATCAGCTTATTAAGCTGTTTGATAATCTGCTCGATGACATCATCTGAGCCAGATGTGACAATGGTCATGCGTGACAGGGTTGAATCTTCAGTCGGTGCAACAGTGAGTGACTCAATGTTATAGCCGCGTGCAGAGAACAGGCCCGCTACGCGTGACAGTGCACCTGCTTCATTTTCCATTAACAGTGAAATAATATGACGCATTATAAATCCTCCGCCAAAATCATTTCAGACAGACCTTTGCCGTTTGGCACCATCGGGAATACATTTTCTTTTTGATCGGTGACAAAATCCATGAACACAAAACGTGATTTCATATCGAATGCTTCTTTTAATGCGCCTTCAACATCTTCTGGTTTTTCAATGCGCATGCCAACGTGACCATAAGATTCAGCCAGTTTCACAAAGTCAGGCAGGCTGTCCATGTAGGACTCGGAGTAGCGGTTCTCATAAAAGAACTCTTGCCATTGACGTACCATGCCCAAGTAACGGTTGTTCAGCAAAATCACTTTGATAGGCAAGTGGTACTGTTTGCAGGTTGAAAGCTCCTGAATGTTCATCTGGATGCTGCCTTCGCCCGTTACGCAGGCTACCTGCGCAGTCGGGTCTGCGAACTGGCAGCCCATTGCATATGGCAAGCCAACGCCCATTGTGCCCAAGCCGCCTGAGTTGATCCAGCGACGAGGTTTGTCGAATTTATAATACTGAGCAGCCCACATCTGGTGTTGGCCTACATCGGAGGTGACATAAGCATCTCCCTTGGTTACTTCCCAAAGTTTTTGAATCACATATTGTGGTTTGATCAAACCATTGCTATTGTCAAAATTCAGACAAAGCTTGCTGCGCCATGCTTCGATTTGTTCCCACCATGCTTTTAGCGCGGCTGATTGCTGTGGTTTTTCTGCCGCGATCAACTCATTCATTTCAGCGAGCACGGATTTTACATCGCCAACGATCGGCACATCGACTTTCACGCGTTTAGAGATAGACGATGGATCGATATCCACGTGAATAATGGTGCGATGCTTACTAAAAAAGTGTTCAGGGTTGCCGATAACGCGATCATCGAAACGCGCGCCCACAGCAAGTAGAACATCGCACTCCTGCATGGCCATGTTGGCTTCGTAGGTGCCGTGCATGCCTAGCATGCCCACAAACTGCTTGTCGGTAGATGGGTAGCCGCCCAGACCCATCAGGGTGTTAGTAACGGGGACATTCAAAGCTTTTGCAAGTTTTACCAGACCTTCTGCTGCGTCACCCAATACAACGCCGCCACCGGTATACAGCATTGGGCGTTTCGCTTCCATCAGAAGTTTGACAGCCTTTTTAATCTGACCACTATGTCCTTTGGTCACCGGGTTGTATGAGCGCATCTCCACGGTTGCTGGATAAATGAACTCAGCCAAATGCGCCGTGATATCTTTAGGGATATCCACAACAACTGGTCCGGGGCGGCCAGTTTTGGCGATGTGAAAAGCTTTCTTGATGGTTTCTGCGATGTCTTTGACATCTTTTACCAGGAAATTATGTTTTACACATGGACGAGTGACGCCCACCATGTCGACTTCCTGGAATGCATCCAGGCCGATCGCCGGTACTGGTACCTGACCGCTGATGACGACTAGCGGTATTGAATCCATGTAGGCCGTAGCGATACCAGTGATCGCGTTAGTGGCGCCTGGGCCAGAGGTTACAAGCGCAACGCCGACTTCACCGGTAGCACGCGAGAATGCGTCTGCAGCATGTACAGCTGCTTGTTCGTGACGCACTAAAATATGCTTAAAGTGACCTTGTTTATAAATCGCGTCATAGATGTGTAGAACCGCGCCGCCTGGGTAGCCGAAAACGAATTTAACTTTTTCCTGCTCCAGGCAACGGATTACGATTTCTGCGCCCGTAATGAGGTGCGGATGTGCTGTATCTGCCATAAATCTTTTTTGAATTTATATGTATTATTTGGTAACCCTACACGATAACGGTTTGAGCGTGTTTGGTCAAGAATAAATGTATTCGGAAGGATGTATTGAAGACGAAAAGTAAAGTGGCGGGGCTGATGTGTAACTTACTATTTTTATTAGATTATTTCCCTGATATCAACATGGATTTTTTGTGAGTACATATTGATGGGATGTTAAACAGACTTGCGGGGGAATTTCCTTGGTTTTCAAGCTAAAAAACCAGCATGGGTAAGCCATGCTGTTGTCTTGCCTTGTTGCATGCGTCAGTTCCGGCTTCAAACTCTCGGCAAGTGCTCGAGCGTTGTGCGTATATGCTGCAACTTACCAAGTTGCCAACCTGGCCGGTTAGCGCCACGCAGCGAGAAGGCATTTTCTCAGTGTTTCGCATGCAGACAAGATGCTGGTTCACTGGCAAGGTCATGTCGGCCGGAACAGTGCCTAATGGGTGGGCGGTTGTTTCCGACCAGTAAAACGATACTCGAAATGTGGCGCAACATGCACCGCAGTCTAAACAGGCTTGTGACATATAGTTGCTATAAACCTATAAATAAAGATAGTCCACGAAACGTGGGCGCAGACATTTCTCCGAATGATGAAAGCTCGTAAAGACACCAAAATCACGAAATAAAACAAACGCTGAAAGTTAAGTGATTGGATTGACCTTTTGGGCTTTAATTTTATCTACTAAACGCTTTGAATTGGTTCGTGTTTTTTGTGCTTTTTGTGCTTTTAGTGGATCAAACTGTTTTAGAATAAATGGGACTTCATGCTATTCGCTTTCTAAAGGTGGTGCTACTTTCAACAACTCTTCAATTGTAGTCATTCCTGCGGCGACCTTTTCAGCACCATTGATAATCAGAGGCTGCATGCCTTCTTGCTGGGCAAGTCTGGTCAGGTTGGCCAGATTGGTATCTGGCGTGATCAGTTTTCTTAGCGTAGGTGTAATCGTCAGCATTTCATATATGCCGGTGCGGCCTCTAAAGCCTGTGTTACGGCATTCCAGGCAGCCAACAGGTTTGTAAACATGGGCTGGTTTTGGTAACTTGAAGTTGCCGACTAGCGAATCCCATTGATTCTGTTCTATAGGTGCCTGCGTTTTACAGTTTGAGCAAAGGGTTCTGACCAGGCGTTGTGCCATGATACCCAGAACGGTTGAGTGAATGAGGTAAGACGGTACACCCAGATCCAGCAGCCTGGTGATTGCAGAAGGTGAGTCGTTAGTATGCAGGGTTGACAGTACCAGATGCCCCGTCAGTGCCGCTTGAATCGCCATGTCAGCCGTTTCCAGATCGCGGATCTCGCCCACCATGATGATGTCGGGGTCTTGCCGCATCAAGGTACGAATGCCCTCAGCAAAGCCCAAGCCGATATTCTGCTGCACCTGCATCTGATTGAATGCAGGCTCAACCATCTCGATAGGCTCTTCCACAGTACAGACGTTGACTTCCGGTGTGGCGAGTAATTTTAGTGTGGAGTAAAGTGTCGTGGTTTTACCTGAGCCAGTTGGGCCGGTGACTAGAATGATGCCATTCGGTGATTTTGTCCAGGCGTTCCATTTGTCAGCTTGTGCTTTGGAAAACCCTAATGTGATAAAGTCTTTGCCGGAAATGTCAGGCGAGAAGATACGCATCACTAATTTTTCACCAAAAGCAGTAGGCATGGTGGATAAACGCAGCTCGATTTCAAGTCCTTCGGCAGTCAGGGTTTTTAAACGGCCATCCTGAGGGCGGCGTTTCTCTACCATATCCATGCGTCCCAGCAGTTTGATGCGGCTGGTGATGGCATTCATGATGTTAGGCGGTAACTGATAAACCTGATGCAGCACCCCATCAATGCGGAAGCGCATCAAGCCCATGTTGCGTCGGGGCTCCAGATGAATGTCACTGGCGCGCTGTTCGAATGCGTATTTGAATAGCCAGTCTACGATATTGACGACGTGCTGTTCATTGGCATCCAGATTCTTATCTTTACCAAGCTCGACCAGTTGTTCAAAGTTCTGCACGCCGACGATTTGTCCGGCTTTAGCTAAGTTAGCCGCATTCATCGAACTTGCCAGATTGTACATTTCCGGCAGATAACGACTGATTTCCAGTGGGTTGGCAACCACCAGTTTTATTTTCATTTTCAGCACACGTTCCAGATCTTCTATCCAGTCAGTGTTGTATGGCTCAGTCGTCGCGATGATGGCTTCGCCATTCTTGACTGAAATCGGCATGATTTTCAGGCGTTCTGCATAACCTTTGGAAACGATTTGTGCTGCCGCACCAAAATCCAGCTTGAGTGGGTCAATGTGGTGGTAGTCAAGGCCGGCATGTCCGGCTAACCAGGAAGAAAGCCATTCTACTGTGATTGAATTATAGGGAGCTTTAAAATTTTTCCACTTCTGCTCGCCAATGACAACCAATGGGTGCAGGTTTGAGCTATCCAGTTTACGGTCTTTGTATAGTTTTTCGGCTTGGGTTTTGTCGACGACGCCATCATTGACCAACATGCGCAAGGTGTCACCTAACGTGAGGCGACCATTGGGTTTGGCAAGTACGGCGGCTTTGCTCATGTTCTATACCTTTTGTTTTGATTCATGCGTGATTATTGAGTGATATCTTAGCATGTGGTTGTTTTTTTAATGCTTGCTAACTATGCCGTTTTTGCAGTAATCCGCATGGAAAGATCAACTGCATGTATGTTTTTAGTAATAGCGCCAATAGAGATGCGATCTACGCCAGTGAGTGCAATCTCTCGTACATTTTCCAGTGTGATGCCGCCTGATGCCTCCAGGATGGCTTGTTTGCCATGGCGGATATTGATTCTGACGGCTTCGTGCAGCAAGTCGGTAGAGAAGTTGTCTAGCAATATGCTGGTTGCGCCTGCTTCAAGCGCCTGTTCAAGTTCATTCAGATTTTCTACTTCAATTTGGATGCTTTTACCAGACTTCAGTGCAACGGCCTGTTGCATCACGGTTTTGATACTGCCGGCAGCCGCAATGTGATTTTCCTTGATCAGGATGCCATCATATAGAGCCAGACGTTGATTGTGTCCGCCGCCGATGGTGACTGCATATTTTTGTGCCAATCTTAAATTGGGAATTGTTTTGCGGGTATCCAGAATCTGTGCGCTTGTGCCTGCAATGGCGTCTACGTATTTACGCGTTTCGGTCGCGGTGGCGGAAAGCGTTTGCAAGAAATTGAGAGCGCAGCGTTCAGCAGTTAATAAGGCGTTAGCCAAGCCATTGATTTCACATAATGTCTGGTTGGCTTGTATCCGCTCACCTTCAGCAATCAGCCAGTGGACGGCGATACCAGGATTGATCGATTTGAAGCAGGCGTTCACCCAGTCGATGCCACAGATAATGGCGGACTCGCGGGCTATAATCGTTGCATTCACTTGCTGTTCAGGGGGTACCAGTTTGGCAGTCAGGTCGCCTGAGCCAACATCTTCCTGCAGGGCAGCGCGTATCTGCTGCTGAACTAGAGTGTTGAAAGCTTCTGACCCTATTGGGTATTGTTGTGTAAATAGCGTCATTGTTCTCGTGAATAAAGCTTGGTTTGAATTATAATGCTATCAAACATTCCATCTGTCGTAACGATAATCTCAGTAAATATTATGAAGCTCTTATATACAGTCAATAGTCCTTATGCGCGTAAAGTGCGCATCGTGGCTGCAGAAAAACATATTGAAATTGAATTGAAGGAAGTTGTGCTTGCGGATCCGGATTGTCCGGTCAAACAATATAATCCATTAGGCAAGGTGCCGGTGTTGATTCTGTCCGATGGTGACAGTCTTTATGATTCCCGCGTGATTGCCGAATATCTGGATAATCGCACGCCATTGGCGCATTTGATTCCTAAGGATAATAGTTCGAAATCTGCGGTGCGTCGCTGGGAGGCGCTGGCGGATGGTGTTTGTGATGCGGCAGTTGCCGTGATGCTGGAGCAGCGTAAGCCAGAGTCGATGCAGGATGCTGCGGTGGTCGCAAAACAGATGGATAAGGTGACGCGGGGCTTGACTGCGCTTAATCATGATGTCGGTCACAATAAATGGTGTGTGGATGACACGTTCAGTCTTGCGGATATTGCAGTGGGTTGTATGCTGGGTTATGTAAATCTACGCTTTGGTAAAGTGATCAATCTGGCGGCTGATTATCCTAATCTGGAGCGTTTGCATGCCAGTTTGCTTAAACGTCAGTCGTTCAAAGATAGTGTGCCAGTGCCAAATTAATCAAAGCCGCTTGAGGTCAGGCGGTATTTAGAGGATACCGGCGCTTTCGTCCAGTAAGCCGGAAAGCTGACTTTTCTGGCGCATCGATTGTCTGTCATTCAGGCGCTTTTGTGCGGCTGGAGGAAGGTCGGTAAAGCGTATCGTGTTGCGCTCTACTAATAATGCGATCAAGTCTTCCAATACGCGCGCTAAATGGATATCACTTTCGCGGAACGAGTCTCCTTCGGCAAGTGAGCGCTCCAGGAACTCAAGGTAGTCCTTTTCATTATTCTCAATCAACGTCCAGCCATCGCCAAGGTTCTCAGCTACACTTGCTGCGATAATCTTTCCCTGAGCATTTCTAAGAACATAAGCCATATGAACCTCGACTAAAAGTTAGGTTTTAGAATTAAATTTTTTTGTAGAGCCTGATAATCTCTAAATGGCAGTAGTGATAATGCCGCCACCCAGGCACACGTTGCTTTCGTAAACCACTGCAGATTGCCCGGGTGTGATAGCCCACTGTTTCTGCCCGAATCTGATCTCAACCTCATCGTTGCTGATACGGTCGATTTCACAAGGAGCATCAGGCTGGCGATAGCGGGTTTTTGCTGCATACACCCAGTTAGTGACGGGTGGTTCAGGATCTATCCAGGTCAGTTGTCCGGCTAATAGAGCATCGTTGAGTAATAAAGGATGGTCATGACCTTGCACGACGATAAGTTCGTTCTTGGCCATATCCTTGGCTGCAACGAACCATGGTTCGCCGTTGCTATCGCGGCTGCCGCCAATCTTCAGCCCCTGACGCTGACCTAATGTGTAATACATCAGACCTTCATGGCGGCCGACCAGCTTACCTTCAGGCGTTTTTATGTCGCCAGGTTCACGCGGCAGGTATTTGCTCAAAAACTCCTGGAATGGACGTTCGCCAATAAAACAGATGCCGGTAGAGTCTTTCTTCTCTGCATTTATCAGACCAGCCTCGCGTGCGATCTCGCGTACTTCACGTTTCAGGTATTTTCCCAGCGGGAAAAGTGTTTTGGATAATTGCGACTGATTCAGGCGGTACAAGAAATAACTCTGGTCTTTGCTGCCATCATCAGCTTTCATTAGTTGGAACAGCCCAGGTTTTAGCGGGTTTTCACGCACCTGTGCGTAGTGTCCAGTCGCAATCAAGTCAGCGCCCATGCCCATGGCATGGTCCAGAAATGCCCTGAATTTAATCTCGGCGTTACAAAGGATATCCGGGTTAGGGGTGCGGCCAGCCTGATACTCGCTCAGGAAATTGGCAAATACACGATCTTTGTATTCCTTGCTGAAATTCACGGCCTCAATGTCGATACCAATCTTGTCGGCAACGGATACCGCGTCAATCAAATCTTGTTTGCTTGAGCAGTATTCATCAGTGTCGTCATCTTCCCAGTTCTTCATGAACAAACCGGTCACATCGTAACCCTGTTGCTTGAGTAGCAGGGCTGTCACAGATGAGTCCACACCTCCGGAAAGCCCGACGACGATTTTCTTTTTTTGTGCTTTATTTAAATTCATAATGAGGGTTCGTTTTATAAATGCGTGACGACCGATAATGGAAAGCGTCGTCCGCTTAAATAATCTTCAATACAGGTCAGCACCTGCGGGCTACGCATCAGCATGGCTTTTTCGCGGATTTCTTCCACCGTCATCCATACCGTGCGGATAATGCCTTCATCAAGTGCGAGGTCGGGTTGGTGGTTGCTTACCTCGCCAATGTAGGCAAAGCGCAGATAGGTCGTATCATTGTGCTCATGTTTCCAATGGTAGATGCCTAGCAACGCGGTTGGATTGAAGGCGTAAGCCGTTTCCTCCAGCGTTTCCCGCACAACAGCTTCCAGCAATGTTTCGTTATCTTCCAGATGGCCCGCTGGCTGGTTAAAGCGGTTGCCACGGTCTGTGGTTTCCTCCACCAGTAAGAATTTGCCGTCGTTTTCAACTATCGCCGCGACAGTGGCGTGGGGCATCCATTGCATGATGAGTGTCTTGAATTGAATTATTCACATTTTAACTCGAAGCATTGATTTTGGCTTGTTTTGATTTTAGCCCACTAGGGCTGCGCCATTGCGAGTTTGGGGAATAGTCCGTTAAGGCCATGGGCAATGAACTCGACGGCCATGGCTGCCAGTATCAGCCCCATCAGTCTGGTTACGATGTTGATGCCGATTATTCCTAGTTTTTTTGAAATGGCAACGGCAAGTTTCAGCACCAGCCAGATAATCACGCTAATGATGAATATCGGGATAATGAGCGAGAGATGTCCGGTAAATGAAGCATGTTGTTGAGCGGCTAAAATCATGTTGCTGATGGCACCCGGCCCTGCAAGCAGCGGGATACTGAGCGGTACGATTGCAATGACTTCGCGTTCAGCCAGCGTCTGCGCTTCTTCCGGCGTCTGGCGTGCTCCGCTTTGCTTTCCGTGCATCATGGAAATGGCAATTAGCATGAGCAAAATGCCGCCACCAACCTGAAATGATGGAATCGTGACACCAAAGAAGTCCAGAATCATGTCACCCAGGAATGCTGAAACGGCAAGTACGATAAAAACCGTGAGGGCTACGGTCTTGGCGGTTTGTGCACGGTCAGATTCACTCCAGCTGTGGGTTGCACTGATAAAAATAGGCACGCTACCGATAGGATTTACAATCGCAAAAAGCGCAATGGTGATTTTGAATAATGCGGGCCAGTCGGTCATGGAAGTCCTCAGTCATCGGAAACTATTGCAATTAAATCTTTGTCAATTTGAGCATAGTAAATTAAAGTGCCGGTATGCGTAATAAAATATATACCACACCGATGATTTACCTTGCTTCCCGCAGTCCGCGCCGTGTGGAGCTTTTAAAACAGCTTGGCGTATCATGTGAGATATTACCCTCTGATATTGATGAATCACAGTTGCAGGGTGAAGCGCCGGAGCGGTATGTGACTAGACTTGCGCAGCAGAAAGCTACCGCATGTTTTGAGCGGCTGAGCAGCGCCCAGCGTGCGTTACCGGTGCTGGCGGCTGATACTACCGTGGTGCTGGACGGTAAGGTGCTGGGTAAGCCTGAAAGTGATGATGATGCACGCAGGATGCTGCAATCATTGTCTGGCAGTTCACATCAGGTGCATACGGCCGTGGCGCTTGCGTTTGTAGATTCAGTCGAAGTGGTTTTGTCGACGACGACAGTAGAAATGATGCATTTGTCTGCTGAGCAGATTGAATGCTATATTGGCTCTGGTGAGCATCATGACAAAGCGGGTAGCTATGGCATACAAGGACTTGCGGGTGCCTGGGTCAAACGTATAGACGGCAGTTTTACCGGTGTGATGGGGTTGCCGGTCTATGAAACAGCTGAATTGCTGAGAAAACACCAGTTGATCACCTTATAATTCAAACATCATGGATCAAGAGAATATAAATTGAGTGAAGAGATATTAATCAACGTGACCCCGCAGGAGACTCGCATTGCCATGATGGAAAATGGTGTGATGCAGGAGTTGCAGATAGAGCGAAGTTCATCCCTTGGGTTGGTGGGTAATGTCTACCGTGGTGTTGTCTGCCGTGTGTTGCCCGGCATGCAATCCGCATTTGTTGAGATGGGGCTGCAACGTGCGGCTTTTTTACATGCAGGCGATATCTTGGAGTGTGCGGATACCGAAGCGCCACGACCGATTCAGGAAGTCCTGCACGAAGGTCAGTCATTGATGGTGCAGGTAATCAAGGAGCCGATTGGTACCAAGGGCGCGCGACTAACGACACAAATCAGTATTGCAGGACGTTTTTTGGTGTATTTGCCGCAACAGGACCATATTGGCGTGTCACAGCGTATCGAGGATGAAGCTGAGCGCGAAGTGTTGAAAGCTCGACTGCTTGGTTTGCTGCCAGAAGACCGTGTTGGCGGTTACATCATCAGAACGATGTCGGAAACCGCGACGGACGAAGAATTATTGGCCGATATTGATTACCTGACCAAAACTTGGGCGCATATTCGTGCAAAAAGCACTACGGTGCCAGAGCGCTCGCTGATTTTTCAGGATTTGAACTTGCCTATGCGTGTTTTGCGTGATGTGGTGTGTGCAGAAACTGAAACGGTGCGAGTTGACTCAAGTGAGACTTATCAAAAGCTGGTGGATTTTGCTAATTTGTATGCGATTGCTGCAGTAGATAAACTGGTGCACTACCAAGGAGAGCGACCGCTCTTTGATTTGTATAACATCGAGCAGGAAATCGAAAAGGCCATGTCGCGCAAGGTAGAGCTGAAGTCGGGCGGTTATCTGATTTTTGACCAGACCGAGGCACTGACAACCGTCGATGTGAACACAGGCAGTTTCGTCAGTGGCAAAAATCTCTCGGATACCATCTTCAAAACCAATCTTGAGGCGGCCCAGTCCATCGCGCGCCAGCTACGGCTAAGAAATTTGGGAGGGATCATCATTATCGACTTTATCGATATGGATGAAGATACGCAGCGTGCAGCGGTGCTGGAGGAGCTGCAAAAGGCAGTGTCACGTGATCGCGCACGGACTGGCGTGAATGGTTTCACACCGTTAGGTCTGGTAGAGATGACGCGTAAGCGTACCCGTGAAAGTCTGGCACATACGCTTTGTGAGCCTTGCTCTGCCTGCAAAGGGCGTGGCGAACAGAAAACTGCACAGACTGTATGCTACGAGATCCTGCGGGAGTTGCTGCGCGAAGCGCGGCAGTTCAGTGCGCGTGAGTTGCGTGTACTGGCTGCGCCCAAAGTGATTGATATGCTGCTGGATGAAGAGTCACAGAGCTTGGCTAACCTATCTGATTTTATCGGCAAGCCAATCTCTTTGCAGGTGGAGCCTGGGTACAATCAGGAGTCATTCGATATTATCCTGATGTAGCGTTATCGGGCATTAGCATCTGATCACGTCAAGTTCCCCCAAATCAGGCAGCTTTTCATTAGCCAGCCGTTTTTACGGGTGCTGATTATTGGGTTTTGGGCGCCAGTGAGATTTCACCGATGAGTGGTGCATTATGTATAGGCGGCATTTTTGTGCTGCTCATGTCGGCCAAGCTATTTCTGCCAGCAGTAGCGACGAATGCAGATACTTGCGGTTTTTCCGTGCTGAATTTCGTACAGCGCATCAATTTGAGCAGTATGGCATCAAGCTGGTTCGCCTGCTCCTGATACTTCACGAGTTCTTTCTCTGCAGCTTCGATGTTTTTTAGCAGTTTGTCTGCGTTGCTGTGAGATTCCATTAGGGACTCTGCGCGTTTATCGAGTGCGACTTTATGTGTGCTGACCTGGCTTCTCAAGTCGTTGATAATATGGCTCAGCCAGCGGTTGCAATCCATATGCGCTTGTTCAAAGATGTTTTGGATCTGCACGCCCAAACCCAAAAAGAAACGGCGAATTAGAAAGTGCTTTTCCGTCAGGATGCTTACAGGGCTGGAGCAGAACTCTTCGGTTACTTTTTCAAGCCCCTGGATACTTTGGATGAACTGGCGCATGTCGAGTACGATCGCTTCCGCTTTATCAAACCCGTGTTTACTCCAGAATAAGTGATAAAGGTCATCTGCATGTTTTTTGATGGTATGGCCTTCGATGACGATTTCTTCAGCGAGATTGGTCGCTAGCCTTGTGATTTCGCGCATACTTTTGAGCAAGCCGACCGTCGTCCAGCTGTCGCCCATATCCTGTTTGGTTTGCGCCAACGTCGTGTCCAGGTATCCCAGACTTAAATGACGCAACAGTTTGCCACTGAGCCTTTTGATTTTTTCGCTACCTTGGTTAAAGGAGAGCATCGAAGCTTCATATCGTTTACGTTCTGCAACCACTTTGGCTAATATTTCTTTGGAAGTGTCGCGGCTTTTGTTTTGTAAATCACGTAATTCGGCCAGCTGGTTTTTAATGTTGCTAATGCGCATTTGCGCCAGTTTGCGAGAGCCGCGAATCATGTTCGAGCACTCAGTCACCACCGCACGTCCCAAAATCTCGTGTTTTGATTGCACCATCTGATCAGCAAGTGCATTTTCCAATAACGTGATGCCACTGCGCTGAAGCAATGCGTCATCTTTTCTTACCTTTGCGACCAGTGCTTTTTGTGCTGAGATGGCAAAGATATTTCTGGCATCAAGTCCCAGCTCATGTGCAGTGTTCTTGATTTGCCTTTGAATCAGCAACTCCACTTCGTCGTCTGTTTCCAGGCCATCCCATAGAATATCGATTTTGTTGAGTACGACCAATTTGTGCGCTGCACGTTTTTGTACATAGTTCGCCCATATCTGCATGTCAGATTTGGTGATGCCGGTATCCGTGGCGGTTAGAAACAGCACAGCCTGCGCGTTTGGGATGATGCTCAGTGTCAGCTCAGGTTCTGCGCCCATGGTATTCAGGCCGGGGGTGTCAATCACTACCAGTCCATTTTTAAGCAAAGGATGCGGGTAATTGACAATCGCATGGCGCCATACTGGAATTTCAACCAGACCTTTTTCATCAAGCAGGCGACGCATGCTAGGGTCGTCTTCATTCCATAGTCCCAGTTTCTTCGCGGTTTCCAGGTCTACTTCTCTTTTTTGCACCAAAGCCCTGAGCGCCTCTTTCATCGCGGTGGCAGATGAGGTGTCTAAACGAACTTTATGCCACGCGTCTGGTGTTGTTTTTAGGTAGGTGAGTGTGTCGTCAGTTTTTCTGGTTTCAATTGGCAACAGCTTGATGCAAGGTTCTTCACGTTCGTCCCAAAATATCTCGGTTGGGCACATGGTGGTGCGGCCCGGTTCGCTTGGTAGTAGCCGCTGATTGAAATCGGAAAAGAATAACGCATTGATTGTTTCGGTTTTTCCGCGCGAGAACTCGGCCAGAAAAGCTAATACCAGCTGGTCTTTTTTTACGATCTCTTTAATGTCGAAAAGCCGTAACTCCTGTATGGCGTTGAGTGATTCTGCATGGCCTGGCCAATCGATGTATTCATCGATCGTAGCAATCAGGTTTTCACGCCATTGACTATATTCGCTGATTTTCGAGGTTAAATTCGAGATTGCGGCTGTAGCTTGGTCAGAGACTGTATTATTGATTTGTATGCTCATAACGTCTTTATTTAACTTACAAGGTTGAAAGTAGGCTGTTTTCCAATGGTATCAGTACTGTAGTAAGCAATAATTGTGCCGCCAGGATAAATGCGAGCGGACTTAAGTCAAAATTTGCTGCTGGGGGAATGAACCTTCTCAACAATTTAAGTATTGGATAGGTGAGGCTGTTTAAAAGCGGCGCGATCGGCGTATGCGGATTTACCCAGCTCAGAATGGCCTGAATCAATACGGCATAAAGAAAGATGGACACGCTTATGTTGATTACGCCGACAAGGGCTACCGCTGAAATCACTAGCCAGACATTATTGCCGGCAATCAATATTGGAAAGCCTTTTAGCCAGAGTGTGCAAAAAGTCAGTGCCAGCTGTGTAATATATGCGAGCAATAGTGTGGAAAGGTCCAGTTTAAAAGCGCTCGGGATAACGCGGCGCAACGGCTTTACCGCAAAATTCGTGAGCGACACGATCATTTGAGCGACCTGGTTTTGAAACGAAACCTTTGTCAGCTGAAAGTAAAAGCGCAGCAAAAACGCAAAGGTGAGTAAGCCCAGTACGGCCTGTAATAAGAATAAAATAGCGTTATTGAGCATTGTGTTTACCTGATCGTGTTATTGGCCAAGCTGGTCGCCAAGCTGTTTGGATTTTTCTGCCGCGGCCTTTGCTGCGCCGTAGACAATGTTTTTGATATTGGCAGATTCCAGCACCAGAATGCCTTGCTCGGTTGTTCCGCCTTTTGAGGTGACTTGGGCACGCAGGGTTTTAACGTCTGCCAGGCTTTGTGTTGCAAGCAGGCTTGCGCCTGCAAAGGTCTGCAACGCCAGCATGTTTGCCGCTTCTGTGCTTAGCCCCAAGTTAACGCCGGCTTCCTGTAGCGCTTCAATGAAATAAAAGACATAGGCAGGTCCGCTGCCTGAGATTGCTGTCACGGCATCCATTTTTTCTTCATCATCAAGCCATAACGTCTTGCCAACGGCTGCAAGAATGGTTTCAGCTTGTGAACGCTGTAGTTCGCTCACGCCGGCCATGGCGTAAAGTGCTGATACGCCAGCCCTGATTTGCGCAGGCGTATTTGGCATGACGCGCACGATGGCATGGTACTGGTTGAGCCAGCGCGACATGTCCTGGCTTCTGACCCCGGCGGCAATTGAAACAACCAGTTGAGATTTTAAAACCGATGCCAGTTGGCTGCATACTTCTTTTAGTTGCTGCGGTTTTACTGCCAGAACAATGACATCGGTGTTGTCAAAATCGGCATAAGTGTCGGTAACTTGAACATTAAACGTTTTGGCCAAGGTTGCCCGTTTTTCTGCATCTAACTCCAGCACAGTAATTGACGGCATATCAAAGCCGTTACTTTTTAAACCGCCAATAATGGCGTTTGCCATGTTGCCGCCGCCAATAAAATTAATCTTCATTTTTTATCTACTCTAAGGTTTTCTTTTAAGGTTTTTTTGCTTAATCCGCCAATCGTACATTTGCCACTTGTAAGCAGGCAAGTTAAAGATTAGTTATTTTGATTCCTTACAGCTCTGGCACCGAATAATGCTGAGCCGATTCGCACAATGGTTGCCCCTTGGGCGATTGCAACTGGATAGTCATCAGACATACCGATAGAAAGGGTGTCCAGTTCCAGTCCTTTTGCAACCAGCGCATCATAACACTGACGGACTTGTTTAAATTGCGCTTGCTGCACACTCACATCATGGGTCGGTGCGGGAATCGCCATCAAGCCGCGTAGCTTGAGTTTAGGCATTGCCACAATTGCCTGCGCCAAGGGTTCCAGTTCGTTGGTGGTTACACCGCTTTTGCTGTCCTCATGGCTGACATTGACTTGTATGCATACATGCAGCGGGGGTAAATGGGCTGGGCGGGCATCATTCAGGCGCTGCGCGATTTTTAGGCGATCAACGCTGTGAACCCAGTCAAAATGCTGGGCAATTGGCTGGGTTTTGTTGCTTTGTATCGGGCCAATAAAGTGCCACTCAATCGGCAGGTCTGCAAGTTCGGTTTGTTTATCCAATGCCTCCTGCAGGTAATTCTCGCCAAATAGTACTTGGCCGGCTGCATAAGCCTCTCGGATTGCTGACGATGGCTGAGCCTTGCTCACAGCAAGCAACTTTATCTGTTGATGATATGGGCTGGCGCTTTGTGCAGATTGAATTGTTGCTAGAATGTCTTGCAAGCGATTGCTAATTGTGGTCATAATTCGTTAAGGAAGTCCAAGCGATTAACAAGTCAAAATAAACTACCATTATATATCGGGAGCAGGTTGTGGATATTTCAGATTTACTCGCGTTTTCAGTAAAAAACAAGGCGTCGGATTTGCATCTTTCAGCAGGTCTGCCACCAATGATTCGTGTGCATGGCGATATCCGCAAAATCAATGTGCCAGCGATGGATCATAGTCAGGTACACGATATGGTGTATGACATCATGAATGATGGTCAGCGCAAGGTTTATGAAGAGAATCTCGAGTGCGACTTTTCGTTTGAAATTCCTAACCTGGCACGTTTTCGTGTCAATGCTTTTAATCACAATCGCGGTGCGGGTGCGGTGTTTCGTACCATTCCATCCAAAATTCTGACATTGGAACAGTTGAATTGCCCGGCCATTTTCAAAGATATTGCTGATACACCGCGCGGCATCTGTCTGGTGACGGGGCCGACCGGTTCCGGTAAATCCACTACGCTGGCCGCGATGATTGACTACATCAATGACAAAGAATTCGGACATATTCTCACGGTTGAAGACCCCATCGAGTTCGTGCATCAATCTAAAAAGTGTCTGATTAACCAGCGTGAAGTTGGCCCGCATACACTTTCATTTAACAATGCGTTGCGCTCAGCGCTGCGTGAAGACCCGGATGTGATTCTGGTGGGCGAGTTGCGTGACCTGGAGACGATTCGTTTGGCACTGACCGCTGCGGAAACCGGCCACATGGTGTTTGGTACCTTACATACCAGTTCGGCAGCAAAGACGGTTGACCGTATTATTGACGTGTTCCCTGCGGCAGAAAAAGAGATGGTGCGTTCAATGCTGTCTGAATCATTACGCGCCGTGATTTCACAAACCCTGCTAAAAACAAAAGATGAGCAGGGGCGTGTAGCTGCGCATGAGATCATGATCGGTACGCCGGCGATTCGTAACCTGATTCGTGAGAACAAGATTCCGCAAATGTACTCTGCTATTCAGACAGGTCAGAATGTTGGCATGCAGACGCTGGATCAGAACTTGCAGGATCTGGTCAAACGCAACGTCATCTCGGCAAACGAGGCGCGTGCCCGTGCTGCGAATAAAGAATCGATCATCGGCTAAATCCGCCCAGTTTCGATTAATATATCAATATCAAAAAAGTAGTTAGGTAATCGGGGAATAGTGATGCAGAGTCAGATGGAAAAAGGTCAGGCAGAAAAGTTTGTATTTGATTTGTTGCGACTGATGCTCGCCAAGAAAGCATCTGACCTGTTCATTACCGTGGGTTTTCCGCCAGCCATTAAAGTGGATGGCAAAGTCACACCCGTCAGCAGTCAGGTGCTGACTTCACAGCAGGCGCGTGAAATCTCGCGCGCCATCATGAACGACAAGCAAACCGCAGAGTTTGATGCGACCAACGAATGTAACTTTGCGATTGGTATCCCGAATGTGGCGCGTTTCCGTGTCAATGCATTCGTGCAGCGCGGCTCGATTGGCCTGGTATTCAGAACGATTACGACCAAGATTCCCGAGTTTGAAGAGTTAGGCTTGCCGGATATCCTCAAAGATGTCGCCATGACCAAACGTGGTTTGGTGATTTTTGTTGGTGGCACCGGCTCTGGTAAGTCAACCTCACTGGCTGCGATGGTTGGTTACCGAAATCAAAACAGCTATGGGCATATTATCACGATTGAAGATCCGGTCGAGTTCGTGCATGAGCACAAAAACTGCATCATCACGCAGCGTGAAGTAGGGGTGGATAGCGATAACTGGCAGATTGCGCTTAAAAACACATTGCGTCAGGCGCCAGATGTGATTCTGATTGGCGAGATTCGTGACCGTGAGACCATGGATTATGCGATTGCCTTTGCCGAAACTGGTCACTTGTGTATGGCAACCCTGCACGCCAACAGCACCAACCAGGCGCTAGACCGTATCATCAACTTCTTCCCGGAAGAGCGCCGCCATCAGTTGCTGATGGACCTGTCTTTGAACGTGCGTGCATTTGTATCACAGCGATTGATTCCTAAAAAAGAGGGCAAAGGCCGTACTGCCGCGATGGAAGTGATGCTGAATTCACCGTTGATCTCAGATTTGATATTCAAAGGTGAAGTGCATGAAATCAAAGAGATTATTTCAAGGTCACGCGAGCTTGGCATGCAGACGTTTGACCAGTCGCTGTTTGATTTGCATGAGGCCGATGTGATCAGCTATGAAGACGCATTACGTAATGCAGACTCAGTGAATGATTTGCGCCTGAAAATCAAGCTGGAAGGCAAGGGCGCGCATGGCAAGGATTTGGCAGCTGGGCTGGATAGCTTGGGGATAGTATAACGCCAAGACTGCTATGCACGTATTGAGCTTTTAGTACGTGCCTTGTGTATCAAGCCGCGTGACCTGAGACTAAGGCATTTAGGCGAAAATGAATGACGCGCTGTCTGTGTTTAGACACCTTTAAACTTAGGTCATCCCCAGCGCGTCATTTTCCCATTGTTGATTTAATGCTGGATGATTGGCTGCCAGGTTTATTTGAGGTGCGGCTGGCGGCTTGCCCTGTTCAATATTGGCAATTACATTCCAATCAAATTGTGCCAAAACCTTCTGCTGTATCTCGATTGGCTCATTGGCAACCTTTTGAACAGCGATATCCCTTAACATGTATGCGCCGAGTAGATCAGGGTGTTTGCTGATGGCTTTTTCTGGCGCTTCTAGTAGGTAAACGCGCGCCTTTTCACCCAACGACTGACTTTCAATAGCCTGTTGTCCGTTATAGAGTTTGAATTCTTTTCGCGCTGTCCCATCTTCCGTTTGTATGGTCTTTGCCGGCTGGGCTACTTTGTCCAGCAAACGCTTTGCCTGTGTCTCTGCATTTGGGTCAAAGTAGCTGTATACATCCCATTTGCCACGTTGTGTATATTCACTCATAAAACTGCTGGCCTGCTCACGCGTGAGTCCACTTTCATTATAAACAGCAAGTTTTGTTCCTTCTTCAAAGTGCCGGCTGGGGTCTACATCCGCAATGTTCAACCCCGATTTTTTCAGAAACTCAGTCGCAGCGCCCAGATAAAGATTGCCTAAACCGTCACTCTGGTAACCACCCCCGATATTGCAGTGATTACCAGTAGCGTCGATGATGATTATGCCGGGCTGTCCAGCATAGTCCACCGCCTTGAACAGGTAGCGGTATTCATTTTCAGCTCGGATGACGGCAATGTTTTTCACGTTAGGCGCAAATGCGACATTGCCTTCTTGTCCTGTGGTGACTGGGTCAAAAATCACACCGGCCGATACCCCAACCTGCCCGGGGGGAATTAGTTGCTCTTTGGTTCCAGGGTCAATAAGTCCGTTTTTGTACAGCAGTTGAGTAAATACTGCGGCCGTACCACCACCACGGCTGAATGAGGTGATGGCGGTGGTGACATCACCGCCGGGGTGTTCCTTTAACCAATCTGACGCTTGACGAGCAAAGTCGTTGTAGGCATTTGTAGCAGTACGTATCGCTTCTTTTGAGACCTGAATAGGCAAAGCCTCAGAAAAAAGCTCCGTGCCTTCGGTGCCATGGCCTGAGTAGTAGCCTTTGCCAAAATTTTTATTATCTTTGTTGGCTGAAACAGCCTGCTCAAAAAGTTGCGCAACATTGGTATCTTCTGGGTTGCCTGACAGTTCGACGTCTTTTTTATCATTGCGTGTGCCGTCAAACACCGCAAAAAATACAAACTGTTCTTTTTTTATGGCACTAGGCTCTGCAGCCTCTGCAATCGCTTGCGCCTGTGCGAGTGCACGCTCTGTTTGCGCTTCATTTAGTTCGCCAGCGATTTGTGGGTTTTGCTTGTTATAGTGCGCCATGGGGAGCTCTTTTACAGCTCAGGATATAGCAGCAACATTTTTAAATCATCATAAGCGCGAGGACCTTGAGGTGGCTCATCCGGGGAGCGTTTTTCTGGCGTAATCACATACACATAGAGGTGGTCTTGTTTGAATGAGAAAAACATCCGATGGTTCTCACCAAAATCTTTTGGCAATTTTTTTGACAAGTCTAATGTGGCTTCTTGTATCTTGCCAGTGGGCATGTCTTTCCATTTCACGAAAAGTATTTTCAAGTCCTTGCGAGGCATGTTGACAGTCTCATTCGTACTTTGCGGGCATCCTCTAGCTTCGCCCTTTTCCTTGAAGTAACGCGCGGCATAGCCGTTGGGGTTGCCATAAAGAAAATCCAGAATTTCGATGGTGTCTTTATCGCCTCTGCCGTTGAATTCCCATGTGTTGTAACTAAAACTGTGATATATCCTGTCATTGCCTATCATGGTGTTTCTCCCTGCGCAGGCATTGAGTGAGATTGCAAGAATGCCTAGTAATACAATAGATAATATACTTTTCATGATTGTTCTCATGGTTAATTAGCTAAAGATTTATTCAGCTTGGTTTTGAATTCATGTAGTGGTAACAGTGTAAATCTACAAAAAGCACCACAATTGTCTGAGAGTTGGGTCGCAAATAGTATCACGGTAGGTTCAACCCAAGGGGAGGAGGTCAGCTTACATGCGACCATGTATTTGGGCAAGTTTGGATCTAGGTCTAGGCAGTGTTTAAATTCTACGTTTGCTTGTTTAAATAATGGTTCAAGTGCTTTAAGCACTTGTCTGTCTGTTGATGTGGCAGAGGGGTGGTTTCGATGTTCGCGCGCATATTCGTACGCATATTGGACTTGTCCTGTATCTTTCAGCGGAGTGGCATGTGGGTATGTCATAGTACTAAGATTGCCATCAGTAGAAATGATTTGTATTTCACACGCCGTATTCGATGCGCAATGTAGTACAAAAGTGTCACCGTGCATTGTGGGTGAGACATGCCATCCGTGAATGTCTTGACTATGTGAATGTAAGGCTGCTTGTTTCTGTCCGGCGTTGCTGGCATCTCTCATGTTTGATGCGCAAGCTGCTAAGGTGAGCGCAAAAATGTATATCATGCCTAAGCGAAAAAATGTATTCATAACTATCCCATTATTTAACCCTTTTGGGTGAGTCTACTGGTATCAGGTTTGCGTGGCAATATTTATATGAATACTTAACATTTGTTTACAGGCCCCCCATTGGAAATTGGAAAGGGGAATGTTCAACACTGTTGTGCTGATGCGTTAAGCAAATAGTCCTCAATGTACTTGGCCTGCCGTACAAGGCAGGCCAGCGGTTTAGGCAAGTTGAGCGCGCGTATTAACCTTGATAAACGACCTGGCCGTGAACCAACGTTAATTTATTTCTGCCTGGAAGTTCCAAGCCGTTGAACGGAGTGTTTTTACCCTGACTTTTCAGTTGAGCGGCTTCAATTTTCCAGTATTCGTTTGCGTCAAACAGGCAGATATCCGCATCGCTGTTTTGCGAGAGATTTCCAGCCGGAACGCCCAGCACGCGGGCGGGGGCGTCGGTAATCAGGCGCAGAGCCTGTTTGAGCGGTATGTTTTCCTGCTGCGCCCATTTTATGGTGAGCGGTAGCAGTAATTCTAGGCCAGTTGCGCCGATTTCTGCTTCTGCGAACGGTGCCATTTTTGCATCGTCATCCACAGGGGTGTGGTCAGAGCAAATGGCATCAATCGTGCCATCTTTCAAACCGGCGGTAAGTGCATCTTTGTCGCGCTGTGTGCGAAGTGGCGGTTTCAGGTGGCAATTGCTATCAAAGTAGGCGATATCGTGCTCTGTCAGGTGTAGGTGATTGGCGCTGACGTCGCAGCTGACTTTAAGGCCTTGTGCCTTGGCAGTGCGAATCAAGTTCACACCTTCGGCGGTAGACAGTCGGCTGATATGTATCTTGGCACCTGTTTCTTGCGCAATGCGCAAGATAGTGGCTAAAGCGAGTGCTTCCGCCGCACTAGGAATACCTTTGAGACCAAGTCTGGTGGCGACTTCTCCGTCATGCGCTACGCCTTTGGCTGCCAAAAACGGCTCTTCAGCATGCAGGAACAAGGTGAACCCGAACGTTGCAGCGTACTCCATGGCGCGCCATAGCACCTGCGTGTCAGTAATTGCTTCATTTGCTTGAGAGAAGCCCACGCAGCCTGCCGCGTAGAGCTCACTCATTTCGGCAAGTGCTTTGCCTTGCAGTTGCCGTGTAACGGCGCCGAGTGGGTACACATGCGCAAGACCATGCTGTTTTGCGCGGTGTTTAAGCATCTCTACCAGACCAGGTTCGTCGAGTACCGGGTCGGTGTCGGGGGGGCATGCAAGGCTGGTTACGCCGCCTGCAACCGCTGCCTGTAGTTCACTGGCTAATCTGGCTTTATACTCCTCACCCGGTTCGCGTAATCTTGCTGATAAGTCTACCAGGCCAGGGCACACTATCAGGTTGCTGGCATCGATGATCTGGTTGGCGATAAAGCCATCCGGGACTTGCCCGATACTGACTACCTTGCCTGCCGCAACAAAAACATCGAACTTGCCATCAATGTTGTTTTTCGGGTCAATGATATGACCATTTTTGATATGTATTTTCATTGCGTACCTCCACCGGCCAGTATGGCCATGACTGCCATGCGAATTGCAATGCCGTAAGTCACTTGCGGCAGAATCACCGACTGCTTGCCGTCTGCCACGCTGGAATCAATCTCTACCCCACGGTTCATCGGCCCCGGGTGCATGACAATCGCATCCGGTTTGGCGAGTGCAAGTTTTTCCTGCGTGAGGCCATAGGTTTTGAAATACTCCTGCGAGCTTGGCAGCATGGCACCGTTCATGCGTTCATTCTGCAGGCGCAGCATCATCACGACATCGACGCCTTTTAAGCCTTCTTTCATGTCGTGATATACATGCACTCCTAACTTTTCCACTTGCGTTGGCAGTAAGGTTTTAGGGGCAATGACGCGTATCTCAGGCACGCCCAGTGTCGTGAGCGCGTGGATTTCAGAGCGTGCTACACGTGAGTGCAATACGTCACCAACAATCGCGATGCGCAGGTTGTGCAGTTCCGGCTTGTATTTACGAATGGTAAACACATCCAGCAAGCCTTGAGTTGGGTGTGAATGGCGACCATCACCAGCGTTGACAACATGGATGTGTGGCGGCACGTGTTTGGCAATCAGGTGCGCAGCGCCAGACTGTGCGTGGCGAACCACAAACATGTCGGCATGCATGGCAATCAGGTTGTCTACCGTATCCAGAATCGTCTCCCCCTTAGATTGTGAGGAAGTGCTCACATTCAGGCTGATAACGTCGGCAGATAGCCGCTTGGCTGCAATCTCAAACGTGGTGCGGGTGCGGGTGCTGTTTTCAAAGAACAGGTTGCATACGGTTTTGCCACGTAACAGCGGGACTTTTTTTACTTCACGTTCGGCTACGCCCACAAACGATTCGGCGGTATCCAGAATCTGGTTGAGTATGCGTTTGGGTAAGCCTTCAATTGAAAGCAGGTGGCGCAGGTTGCCGTCAGAATCGAGTTGAGGATTTTGCATGCTCTTATGTTCTCGCGCTGTTGTGTTGTGGGGTAAGTTCTAATGCCAATCCGCCATCGGCCAGTTTTGTCAGATGCAAATGCTGCGATGCATCCAACGGGATTTCTGCTGCGACGATTTGTGGCGCGATAGGTAATTCGCGCCCGCCACGATTAACCAGTGCCGCAAGGGAAATACTTGCAGGGCGGCCGTAATCGAATAGTTCATTCATTGCCGCGCGGGTGGTGCGGCCAGTATAAAACACATCGTCAATCAGAATGATGTTTTTGCCTTCAACATCGAACGAGATCTGGCTTGGGCGATTTTCCACCTTTAAGCCGCGCTGGGCGTAATCATCGCGATAAAAAGACACATCCAGTGTGCCATGCACGACTGCATTTGCATCGATAGTATCTTTAAGCAGGACTAAAAGCCGCTCCATCAGCCATACGCCACCGCTATGAATGCCAACTAATGCGCTGTCTTTTTTGAGTAGAGGTTGAAGTTTTTGTGCCAGAACGTTGAGTAGTTCCTCTGCGTTTGGCAGTTGCACGTTTGATGATTGCGAGGGTTGTTGGTGTTTTTCAGTCATTCCGCTATTTTACTGAATAATCTTAAACACTTGTAATTCTTTTAGCTGTCTTTAAAATTGTCTGGGCTGTCAAAGTAACTTTGCAGAATGGTTTGTGCTGCGACTTGGTCTAGCATGCTTTTCTGGGCACGGCCTTTGATGCCGGTTTCGTTGAGCAGGCTGCTGGCTTGTGCTGAACTGTAGCGCTCATCGACCAGTATCACCGGTAGGTTAAAGCGCCCGTTGAGGCGTCTGGCGAATTTTTTGCATAATTGTGTGAGTGAGTGCTCGGTGCCATCCAGATTCAATGGCAGACCAACTACGAGTAGCTTGGGTTGCCACTCATGCACTAAATCGGTAATGATTTGAAAGCGAACTTCATTACTTTCGTTATCTATGGTCATGAGCGGGCTTGCAGTGCCAATCAGGTGCTCACCCACAGCGATGCCGATACGTCTCTCGCCAAAGTCAAACGCTAATGCGGTGCCTGATTGGACTTTGTTTTTGTCGTAAACTTTTTCGTTGTCGATTAACTGCATGTGAGCAGAGTCTGCCATCATGCATGCCCTGCGACATCTGACAGCATAGCCGGATCAATACCCAGTAACTCCATGGCCGCATTAAACTGTGCTTCATGCGGTGTTTCAAACAGGATTCTGTTGAGTGTTTGCGCATCTTTTGCCTGTACCGATAGCCAGGCGTTTTGAGCCATTTCTTGTTCAAGTTGCCCTTTTGACCAGCCTGCATAGCCCAAGGTAAGCAGCATTTTGCTTGGGCCTGCCCCACGCGCTACAGCTTCCAGAACGTCTTTGGACGTCGTCAGGGTTGTCCTGTTGCCAATGGTAATGGAGCTATCCCATTCGATATTTGACTCGGTATCGGCAGGGTGCAATACAAATCCCCGCTCGGATTGCACCGGGCCGCCATACAGCACAGGATGGTTCGCAATTGAATCATTTTGCAGCTGCAGCTTTATTTTTTCAAATAGAACGGCATAGGTCATATCCGTTGGGCGATTGATTACGATGCCCATTGCGCCGTCTTGATTGTGCGTGCAGATAAATGTGACAGATTTTGCAAAATAAGGGTCTGTCAGATTTGGCATTGCAATCAGGAAATTCCCTGTCAGATTGATGTTTTCTAGTGACATAATGCTTAGGTGTTTTTATCAGCTTCCAGATATCCGGTCACTTCCAGGCCAAAACCCGCCATGCTTGGCATCTTGCGCTGGTTAGCGAGCAGTTTCATTTTCTTAACGCCACAGTCAAGCAGAATTTGTGAGCCGATGCCGTAAGTGCGCAATTCTTGATTGAACCGTATGGGTTCATCTGCGCCTTTGATGCGCTCAACGATACTTATACCTGTTTCAGGCTGGCGTAGTAACACCATGACGCCGACTTCAGCTTCGGCAATCACTTTCATTGCTTTAAGCGTATTCCAGCTGTGAGAGCAGTTCGAGCTATCCAGTAGGTCGAATACCGACAAGGGTTCATGTACGCGTACCAGAACCTCTTTGTCAGGAGACGGCGTGCCTTTGATCAGCACCAGATGGGTCTCTTTGCCGATTTTGTCGTTGTAAGCCACCAGTTTCATCTCACCATAGGGTGTTTGTACCGTGCGTTCGGCGGTGCGCTCAATAAAGCTTTCAGTTTCGGCGCGGTAGTGAATCAAATCTGCAATTGTGCCGATTTTTAAACCATGCTCCGCTGCAAATTCCATCAGGTCAGGCAGTCGAGCCATGCTACCATCATCTTTCAATATTTCGCAGATCACGCTGGCAGGCTCCAGGCCCGCCAGTTGCGCCAAATCGCAGCCTGCTTCAGTGTGTCCGGCACGTATCAGTACACCGCCATCCATGGCGGCAAGCGGGAAAATATGCCCTGGGCTGACGATGTCGCTTGGTTTGGCCAGTTTTGCAACTGCAGCCTGAATGGTGCGAGCACGGTCAGCGGCCGAGATTCCGGTCGTGACGCCTTCGGCTGCTTCAATAGAAACAGTGAAGTTGGTACCCATGCGGGCACCGTTCTTTTGCACCATTTTGCTTAAATTGAGCTGATGGCAGCGTGATTCGGTGAGGGTCAGGCAAATTAATCCACGCCCGAATCTGGCCATGAAATTAATATGTTCTGCGGTTGCAAATTCAGCTGCCAGAACCAGGTCACCTTCATTCTCGCGATGTTCATCATCGACAAGCACCACCATGCGACCTTGTTTGATTTCTTCGATGATTTCTTTTGCCGGGCTGATTGGATAGCTCATTATTGGTTTTGCCCTTTTGTTTCAGATTCCCATTGTGTCATGCGTTCTACATAGCGTGCGATTTGATCAACTTCCAAATTCACGCGGTTACCAGCAGTTAATAGTTTTAATGTCGTATTTTCCAGCGTGTGTGGAATGAGATTGATACTGAACTCGTCGCCAGTGACTTTGTTGACCGTCAGGCTGACGCCATCTACGCAGATAGAGCCTTTGATGGCGATATATTTGGAGATTGCATGCGGCGCACGAATATTTAGCTGCCAGCACTCGCCTAATGGTTCGAATTTAACGACTTCACCCACGCCGTCCACATGGCCACTGACCAAGTGACCGCCTAGTCTATCAGACAGACGCAAGGCTTTTTCCAAGTTCACCGGGTGTGCATGCTGCAAGCCTTCTGTGACCGATAATGTTTCTTTTGAAACATGTGCTTCAAATTGAGAAGTCGCTAACTTGACGACGGTGAGGCACACGCCATTGACAGCGATGCTATCGCCTAGCTGGACATCGGTCATGTCGAGTTGCTGTGTGTTGATAGTGAGGTGCATATCATTACCGGCAGGCGTGGCCTGCTGAATTGCACCAACTGATTGAATGATTCCTGTAAACATGTGTAAATTTTAACAGATAACACTAATGAAGGATTGGAAGCCTGCTAAAATCTGCGCTATGAAATCTTTACCTTATGAGTTATTCGTTGGCTGGCGCTATACACGCGCCAAGCGTAAAAATCATTTCATCTCGTTTATTTCGCTGACCAGTATGATAGGCATTGCGCTCGGAGTAGCCGCGCTAATTATCGTGCTTTCAGTGATGAATGGGTTTCAAAAGGAGTTGCGCACCCGTATTTTAGGTGTGGCCTCTCATTTGGAAATTACAACGGGGTACGATGGTCAGTTGTCTAACTGGCAAGCTGTTGCGAGTTTTGCCAATCAGCAGCCACATGTGTTGGCAAGTGCGCCATACATTACCGCGCAAGGCATGTTAAGTTATGATCAAGGTGTGCAAGGCGCGATTATCCGCGGTATTGAGCCTGCTGCTGAAGATAAAGTGGCCGATCTGGGCAAGCATATGAAAGCGGGTAGCTTGAGTGATTTACGTGTAGGTGAATTCGGTATTATTTTAGGCGCCGATCTGGCTTACGCACTCGGTGCGCAAATTGGTGACAAAGTGGTGGTCATGGCGCCGCAGGGGCAGTTTACGCCAACCGGCGTGGTGCCGCGTCTGAAACAGTTTACTTTAGTTGGGCTGTTTCAAATCGGGATGTATGAATATGATGCAGGTTTGGCACTGATACATTTGGATGACGCTGCCAAGCTATACCGCATGGGAAACAATGTTTCCGGGGTGCGTCTCAAGCTGGATGATTTGTTTGATGCACCTGGTATTGCCGTCGCAATGTCGAATCGATTGAATGATCCTAGAGCGGACACAGATTATCGTGTCAGCGATTGGACGCAACAACACGCCAATTTTTTCCGTGCAGTGCAGATGGAAAAGCGCGTCATGTTTATTATTCTTACGCTGATTGTTGCGGTGGCTGCCTTTAACATCGTGTCGACTCTGGTGATGGCGGTAACAGATAAGCGCGCGGATATTGCGATTATGCGCACCTTTGGCGCTAGTCCCGGAAGTATCATGACGATCTTTATGGTGCAGGGCGCGATGATTGGCGTCATCGGTACCGTCTTGGGGGCGTTTTTCGGCATAGTGATTGCGCTGAATATAGAAACAATTATTCCGTTTATAGAAAGCCTGTTTCAGGTGCAATTTCTCGCAAAAGATGTTTATTACATCAGTGATCTGCCGTCGGATCTGATCTGGGCGGATGTTATCACCATCGTGGCCGTATCCTTTGTGCTGAGTTTGCTGGCTACAATCTACCCTAGTTACAAAGCAAGCAGAATCAACCCGGCGGAGGCGTTAAGATATGAATGATGTTCTTAATAATATCGTTGCTTGCTGTGGTTTGAATAAGACCTACCAAGGTCTGGATGTTGCCGTATTGAATGGTATCGATTTGACGGTGAACGCAGGTGAGCAAGTCGCGATTGTGGGTGCTTCGGGTTCTGGCAAAAGCACCTTGCTGCATTTGCTAGGCGGGTTGGATATGCCGACCAGCGGTGATGTGCATATTCTTGGCAAAAATCTTGCACAACTGTCAGAATCCCAGAAAGGTCAGTTGCGTAATGCGTCACTGGGGTTCGTCTACCAGTTCCATCATTTGTTACCTGAATTCACAGCACTGGAAAATGTCGCAATGCCCCTGCTGATCCGCCGTTTGCCTCGTGAGCAGGCACTGCAGGCAGCTGGCAGCATGCTCGCAAAGGTTGGGTTGGCACACCGTTTGGAGCACATGCCAGGCGAATTGTCGGGGGGGGAACGGCAACGCGCAGCCTTGGCGCGGGCGATGGTGACGCAGCCGCAATGTATTCTGGCAGATGAGCCTACGGGTAATCTGGATCGCCATACTGCCCATGCGGTATTTGATTTGTTGCTGGAAATGAATCAAAGTCAGGGGGTAAGTCTGGTGGTGGTGACGCATGATCTGGAACTGGCAGCTAAAATGCAGCGCCAGTACAGGCTTGTGGATGGCCAATTACAGTCAGTTTAAATGTAGGCTGGTTGGCGGACTGGTTTGATGGGCGTCTCGATTATTGCCTTTGTTTTCGGTGTTTTTTATTTACAGCAAGTCGCCACGTTGCCCAGTCTTTACTGGGCATTTCTTTTACTCCCTTTAGCGGCCTTTGCTTATAAATTCAGGTTTGCGTCATCCGGTTATCAACATGCCTTAAAGACATGTCTATTTATTATTGTTGGCTTTTTGCTCGGTTTCTTCTGGGCTGCAAGTTTCGCCGTTATCCGGATGAGCGATGCGCTACCCCATGAGTGGGAATCCAAAACCATTGAACTGATTGGTGTCGTGGCAACCGTGCCTGAGCTAACAGAACGCGGTGAGCGATTCCAGTTTGACGTAGAAGAGGTACTGACAGAAGGTGCGGTTGTGCCACGCCATGTCTCGCTTGGTTTTTATCCTCCAGGCAGTTGGGGCGAAGCTCCAGAGCCTCGGTCATTTTCCCGATTCAAAGCGGGTGAGCGCTGGCAACTCACTGCCCGACTTAAGCGTCCGCATAGCACACAAAATCCGCATGTATTTGATTTTGAGTCACTGGCCTTGGCTAACAATATAAGAGCAACCGGCAGCATTAAGGCCAAGGCACTTAATCAAAAGCTGCTGGATTTTGTATGGCGACCAAGGTATGTGGTTGAGCATGTGCGAGAACTCGTTAAATTGCGTATTGCCCGTGTATTGGATGGCAAACCATATGTGGGTGTTATTCAGGCTTTGGTCATGGGCGATGATAGCCAGATTGCACTCGATGACTGGCAGGTATTCCTGCGGACGGGCACCAGTCATTTGATGTCAATCTCTGGGCTGCACATCACGATGCTGTCAGGTTTAGCCTTTGGTTTTATACATTTCATCTGGCGACGCATCGCCAGGTTGGGGATGCAATTACCAGCACGCAAAGCTGCTACGTTAGCAGGCGTAATCACGGCATTGGCTTATGCACTGATTGCCGGATTCTCGGTGCCGACACAGCGTACCTTGTATATGTTGATGGTATTTGCTGGTGCCTTATGGTCAGGTCGGCAGTTAGTGATTTCTCAGGTGTTGGCTTTAGCGCTATTGCTCGTGGTGGTAATCGATCCGTGGGCAGTCGTTTCAGCCGGTTTTTGGCTATCGTTTGGGGCGGTTGCGATGATCAGCTTTGCCCTAGGAGGGCGCGTCGGTCAATTGCATTGGTTAAAGGCGGCGGTGCAAACCCAGTGGGCGGTGACTATCGGTATGTTGCCGTTATTGCTCATTATGTTTCATCAGGCATCCATCATCTCGCCAGTAGCCAATGCTTTTGCGATTCCGTTGATCAGTTTTGTGGTCACGCCATTAGCTTTGCTCGGTAGTTTTTTGCCCATAGATGCTGCGTTAAATCTGTCGTATCAGGCGTTAGGACTTGGTATGCATGCGCTGAAATGGCTTAATCAACTGCCGAACGCAGTTTGGCAACAGCATGCGCCTGCGGCCTGGACACTTTTTCCAGCTTTGCTGAGTGTGGTGTTAATGCTGCTGCCACGCGGTGTGCCAATGCGGTGGCTAGGGTTGCTGGGATTCCTGCCGATGTTGCTTATTACCGCACCGCGTCCCACCGCTGGCGAAATGAAGGTGACTGTGCTGGATGTGGGGCAGGGTTTGAGCGTGGTGGTGCAAACAGCCACACGTACCTTATTGTATGATGCTGGCCCACAGTATAGCGAAGAAGCAGATGCAGGGAGCCGTATCGTCGTGCCGTATTTGCAGGGGGAAGGTGTCAAAAGGTTGGATGGTTTCATAGTGAGTCATGATGATAATGATCATAGTGGAGGGATGGGTTCGGTTCTGGCGCAAATGTCAGTGGAATGGTTGGCAAGCTCCATTCCTGATGTCCACCAGCCTGATAGTACAGTCAAGAAGGTGAGATGCTTTGCCGGCCAGTACTGGGTCTGGGATGGTGTAACCTTTGAAGTGCTGCATCCTCAGCTGGGAAGTTATGAAGATTCCACCATGAAAGATAATAATCGCAGCTGTGTCATCAAAGTCAGTAATGCTTCAGGCAGCCTATTGTTAGCGGGAGATATTGAAAAAGACATTGAATCTCGTTTGGTAGACCAGTATGCTGAGACATTAAAAAGTGATGTGTTGGTGGCCCCGCACCACGGCAGTAAAACTTCGTCATCAGCAGATTTTATTGCGGCTGTGCTACCCAGGCACGTGATTTTCACTTCCGGATATCTGAACCGATTCAAGCACCCTGTGCCGAAGGTGGTTGAGCGCTATCAGGCAGCAGAGAGTGCAATCTACCGCTCGGACTATCATGGTGCGCTTATGATTGAGACTGATTCAAGGGCAAGGGAGAGCCATAAGATAGAAATCTCAAGCTGGCGACATGTCAATAAACGCTATTGGCATGATGATTTTGAGTGGTGAAGCTTGCCCAAAATCACACGACAAGCTAAAGTATCGCAGGAATCGAGTTTGGCTCGGTACATAAAGCATTTTTATTAGGCATTTGAATTAGGAGTTGCACTGTGTGGCAAATTATTTTAGCAGCTGGTTGGCCGATTTGGCCGCTTATCATTGCATCAGTTGTAGCTGTAGCAATTATCGGTGAGCGTTCTTTTGCGTTACGTGAAAATATCGTTGCCCCTAAGAATTTGTTGCCAGAGTTACAGGCTTGGCTCGCAAAAGGCGGTGTCAACAAAGAAACGATCGCTCGTTTGGAGCAGCACTCATTGTTGGGCCAAGTGTTTGCCTCTGCTTTAGCTAGTGCTAAGCATTCGCGAGAGGTGACCAAAGAGTCAATTGAAGAAACTGCACGTGCAGTCGCGCATCAGCTGGAAAAATATCTTTCAACATTAGGTACGATTGCAACGGTTGCTCCTTTGCTGGGATTGCTGGGTACCGTCATTGGTATGGTTGAGCTTTTTGGTGCTTTTACAGCAACAGGTCATGATGTTGCACAGTTTGCGCGTGGTATTTCAGTGGCTTTGTATAACACTGCGGCAGGTATTGTTGTGGCTGTTCCGGCGATGGTCGCTTACCGTTATTTCCGTACCAAAGTCGACGCACTGTTGTTGGATATGGAACAGCAGGCGATCAAGTTGGTTGAGATTCTTCATGGTGAACGCGGTTAATTTCTTTTTGCGCTTAGCGTAAGGTGAATTTTTAAGGAATACGAATGAATTTTCAGCGTGGAAAAAAGCATGAAGAGTTAGAAATCAACTTTATTCCGTTGATTGATGTATTGCTGGTGATTATTATCTTTCTTATCGTCAGCGCTACGTTCTCGCGCGCCAATGAGTTACAGATTAATTTGCCAACAGCAGAGGCCAATGTTTCGCAAGAGAAACCCACGATGATTGAAGTGGCTGTAGATGCATCGGGGCAATATACCGTGAATGGTAAACGGTTGGCAGATGGCAGTGTGCCTGGCATAAGTTCTGCATTACAGGCTGCTGCTGCGGCAGGTAAGGAGCCAACGATCGTAATCAATGCTGACGCAAATAGTACGCATCAATCTGTGGTGAATGTGATGGAGGCTTCACGTGTAGCCGGTTACACACACATTACGTTCTCAACACAGGCTGCTGGTGGTAAGTAACCTAATCACGTGGTATTGCATACCTTATTTTTCTTCAATATATCAATGTCGGCATTTAAACGCACTTCATATTGAAGTGCGTTTAAGCTTTTAGAGAACAAAATCCTAACAATGGCAAAATCCAGACGCAACAAAGAGGCGTTACCGGAAGTCAAAAATGCAAAAGAACTATATTTGCGTTTATTTCGTTATGCGTGGCGTTATAAATATGTATTCATTGTAAGTATCTTTTCTTTGGTGATTCTTTCCGCGAGTAACACAGGTTTTCTGGCGCTGATTAAAGAAGTGACGGATGAAGGGTTCGTTAAAAAAACAGCAGATAAAAAAATGCTCCTTCCACTCATGCTATTCGGCTTAATGGTGTTGAGAGGTGTTGCAGGATACGTCTCAATCTATACCATGCGCAGTGTGGCGCGTCGTGTGGTTGAAGATTTTCGCAAGGAGATGTTCAGTAAGCTGATGCTGCTGCCAGTACATTATTTTGATGCGCGTTCGGCCGGTGCATTGGTTTCAAAATTTACTTATGATGTCGAGCGCTTATCGATTGCGACTACTCGCTCCTGGTTAAATGTGCTGCGCGATGTGTTGACTGTAGTCGGCTTGATTTGTTACATGCTTTATCTTGACTGGCGGCTTACGCTGGTGTTTGCAACGATATTGCCTTTTATTACGCTCTATCTGAGAAAAATCACGCCTAAGCTGAAAGCTAATGCTAAAAATGTACAGTACAGCATGGGAGAAATGACCAAGTCTGCAGAAGAGGCGATTTCCGGGCAGCGCATCGTCAAGATTTTTGGTGCTCAGGATTTTGAGTATCAGCGTTTTGCAGAAATCGTAACCAATAATCGTCGTGTGGAATTGCGTTTAACGCGAATCTCTGGCTTGAGTAGCTTTGTCGTGGAATTCTTTGCGGCAGTCGCTTTGGCGATGGTGATTTATTATGCAATCGGTACCTTCTCAGTGGGTGAGTTTGCTGCTTTTGTAGGTGCGCTTTTGATGTTGATTGCGCCAATCAAGCACATTGCTGCTGCTAATGAGGATTTTCAGATTGGCCTTGCCGCCGCACAAAGTATCTTTGACGTGATGGATGCTATTCCTGAGCCTGATGAAGGTAAACTCGAGATTGGGCGCGCCAAAGGCGAGATTACATTTAAAAATGTTACGTTGTGTTATGAGAATGCCAATAGCCCTGCGCTGGATGATTTGAGTTTCAATATCAAAGCAGGGGAGAAAGTTGCTTTAGTGGGGCGTTCAGGTGGCGGTAAAACTACCTTGGTAAATTTGCTGCCCCGCTTTTATGAGTTGCAGCAAGGCTCGGTTTTGCTGGATGGTGTGGATATTCGAGAACTGAAACTCGTTAACTTGCGTGAACAGTTCGCGCTGGTGAGTCAGGATATCGTATTGTTCAATGATACGATTTTCAATAACATCGCCTACGGCGCGCTTCGAAATGCCAGTGAGGAAGAGGTCGTCGCCGCTGCCAAGGCTGCACACGCCTGGGAGTTCATTCAGCAATTGCCAGCAGGTTTGCAAAATGAAATCGGTGATCGTGGTGTACGTTTGTCTGGCGGTCAGCGGCAGCGCATCGCGATTGCACGCGCCATATTGAAAAATGCTCCGATATTGCTGCTTGACGAGGCAACTTCCGCATTGGATACCGAGTCTGAGCAGCATGTGCAGGCGGCCCTGGATGGCTTGATGGAAAATCGAACCAGTATCGTGATTGCTCACCGATTAAGCACGATAGAAAACGCTGACCGTATTATGGTGATGGAACATGGCAAAATTGTTGAAACCGGCTCGCATGATGAACTGATCAAGTTGGATGGACATTATGCCAAGTTATATCAAAAACAATTCAGCTAAATCATCTTTTGAACACAATGGCTAACTGGCTTCAAAGACAGTGGACTCGTTTTACTTTTTGGCATTTATTGTTATTGCCACTCTCTTGGATTTTTGGTGTTCTTGTCTCTGCCAGAAGGCTACTCTACAAATCCGGATGCATTAAAAGCTATCGTTTAAACGTTCCTGTCGTCGTGGTAGGTAATATTAACGTTGGCGGCACAGGTAAAACGCCGCTTGTTATCTGGCTTGCTGAACAATTAAAGCTTGCGGGCTACAAACCCGGGATTATCAGCAGGGGGTATGGAAGGAGTCTGAAGCAGATGATGCAAGTGCAGGCTTCAAGTCGTCCGGATGAAGTGGGTGATGAGCCAGTTCTTATTGCCAGAAGAGCAGATTGTCCTGTTTTTGTCGGATCAGACCGCGTTTTAGCTGGCCATGCTTTATTAAAAGCGTATCCAGATTGTAATATCATTATCAGTGACGATGGTTTGCAGCATTATCGGTTGCAGCGTGATGTTGAAATCGTGGTGTTTGATGGCGCAAAAGGTTTTGGTAATGGGGCCTTGTTGCCTGCAGGGCCTTTGCGGGAATCTAAAGCCAGATTGAAACTAGCAGATGCATTGGTTAGTAACGGGCAGATTAAAAGCTATGACGATCTCTCCGGACAGCAATGTGTAGAAATGCAGTTGCAGGCAGCCCAGTTTTATAATCTTGCTGATGAGCAGGTGAGGCTGGATGCGGCTACATTTGCAAATAAAAAAATTGCAGCAGTTGCAGGCATAGGCAATCCTGAGCGTTTTTTTGAGCAATTGCGGCGTCAGGGGCTGGAGTTTGAAAGTTTTAGCTATTCTGATCATCATGCGTTTCAGAGTGAGGATTTTGAAAAAATTAGCGCAGATATCGTAGTGATGACTGAGAAAGATGCTGTTAAATGTCGTGCATTCGCAAAACCTGATTTTTGGGTGCTGCCTGTGAGTGCGTTAATTAGTCAGGATTTGTTGACTATCATATTAAGTAAGCTGAATTTGTTGAGAAAATAAATGGATACTAAACTTCTGCAGATCTTGGTTTGTCCTGTTACAAAAGGACCATTAATCTACAATAAAACCACGAATGAGTTGATTTCGAAATCAGCTCGATTAGCTTATCCCATCAGGGATGGTATTCCGGTGATGCTGGAAGATGAGGCGCGAAAACTGGCGGAAGATGAAGAAATTGCTTAAAACCGAACATCCTATGCCATCCTTTCATGTTGTTATTCCTGCGCGTTATGCCAGCACAAGATTGCCTGGTAAACCGCTGCTGGATATTGCCGGAAAACCTATGGTAGTGCATGTGGTTGAGCGTGCCAGTAAGAGTGGCGCTCAGCAAGTGGTGGTTGCAACTGATGATGTTCGAATTATGGATGTGGTGAAGCAACATGGTTTTGCTGCGGTGATGACCAGAGCTGACCATATAAGTGGTACAGATCGAATCGCTGAGGTAGCGTTGCATGAAGGATGGCAAGACAATGCCATTGTAGTCAATGTGCAGGGAGATGAACCATTGATAGATGCTGCGCTTATTCTTGAGGTTGCCAGTAAGTTAGCTACCAGTGCAGATGCAGTCATGGCGACTGCTTGTCATGCAATTGATTCAAAAGCTGATTTCTTAAATCCAAATATTGTAAAAGTGGTGTTGGATAAGCAAGGCAATGCGCTCTACTTCAGCCGAGCGCCCATCCCTTATCCCAGAGATGCTTTCGCAAATGGGGCGGAATGGCCCGCAGACATACCAGCATATCGGCATATTGGTATTTATGCTTACCGAGCTGGTTTTTTAAAACAGTATGCCAACATACCACCAGCTTCAATTGAGCAATATGAAAGCCTGGAACAATTGCGCGTTTTATACCAAGGATACAAAATAGCAGTGGCCATCTCAGATAATGCGCCAGCTACAGGCGTTGATACGGAAAGTGACCTCGCCTATGTTCGCGGCCTAATATCTTAATTCATATAGATATTCTGAGATGCGGGCGAAACTCCCCCATCTTTTTCATTGCAAAAACTCACAATATCTCTTGCAGTAAAGGGTTAGGTTTGCTATAGTCTCACCTCTCGACGGCAAGTACGTTGAATCGGACGCGGGATGGAGCAGTCTGGCAGCTCGTCGGGCTCATAACCCGAAGGTCACAGGTTCAAATCCTGTTCCCGCAACCAAGTGTTTGTAATGTGTTATGCAGGTCAATCTTAACCAACAAATATTTCAAAAATATTTATTAAATTAAGATTGACGGTTTTAAAAAGCTCTGTATAATGCGCACCTCGCTGTTGCTAAGCGGTAGCGAGAATAAAACGAAGTGATGCACTTTG